>Ga0154791_113_pt15 | contig 48154 bp, 56 predicted proteins | sample Rifle2008BG16ft_FD_105799 | JGI IMG/M metagenome (GOLD analysis project Ga0154791, IMG submission 105799) | Actinobacteria bacterium RBG_16_68_21
GCGATCGCGTCGACCTACGACGGGGTCGCCGCGGCCCGCGAGGAGCGGGGAGAAGAGCCCTGGCGGTGGCCGATCGCCGAGCGTTTCCTCGCCACGATGCAGGTGGAGGGCCTCAGCCGACTGCTCGAGATCGGGGCGGGCGTCGGCTACACCAGCCGCTGGTTCGCCGACCACGGGCTGGAGGTGATGGCCACCGACCTGTCTCCCCAGCAGGTCGAGTTCTGCCGGGCCAAGGGGCTCGAAGCCCGGGTCGCCGACATGTACGACCTGGGGTTCCCTCCCGGATCGTTCGATGCTGCCTGGGCGATGAACTGCATCCACCACGTCGCCGACGCCGACCTCCCTGCGGTCCTGGAAGGCGTGGCAAGGGTGGTGTCACCTGGTGGCCTGGTCTACATCGGAGTGTGGGGCGGCCTGGACCGCCAGGGAGTCCCCGAGGAGGACTTCTATCTTCCGGCCCGCTTCTTTGCCTTTCGATCGGACGCCGCGCTGCGATCAGCGATGGAACGGAGCTTCGTCGTCGAGTGGTTCGAGGTGTTCCAGCCGAACGATGAACCGGACGAGGACGGGCTCCACATGCAGTCGACCCTGCTCCGGGTGCCCGGCTGACCTCGCCTAGAGGGTCCCGCCGACATGGGCTTCGAAGTCGCCGGGATCCTCCGGGCGAGTGGTCGCCCCCCGGTGCCAGCGCGACGATCCCGGCCCGGCGCCGCCGTGGGTGACCGCCCGCGAAGGGATCCACTCCCAGGGAGAGCGCAGCCGCCGCGATCGCCCCCACGTGGCCAGCGCGAGTCCCACGGTGGCGGCGAGCAGGACGAAGCCGACCACGACCCGACTCGTGCCTCGCGACACGGCCAGCCACCACACCCACGCTCCGCCCAGCCCGTACACGACTAGTAGGTAGCGCAGCATGAGGGAAGTGTACGGTTGGGTCATCATGATCGATCATGCAGCAGCTGAGGATTGGCTGGAGCGGTACGTCGCTGCCTGGGTGTCGGGAGACCCGGGGGACATCGGAACCCTGTTCTCCGCCGACGCCGCCTACCGCTACGAACCGGCAGACGATGCGGTCGTGGGGCGCGACGCCATCGTCGCCTCGTGGCTCGAGGATCCGGATGCCCCGGGGACGTTCGACGCCGAGTACCACCCCTACGCCATTGAGGGCTCGCGGGTGGTGGCCACCGGGTGGAGTCGCTACTACACAGGCCCCGATCGCACCGAGGTCGCCGACGTCTACGACAACTGCTTCATCATGGAGTTCGACGACGACGGGCGGTGCTCCCAGTTCACCGAGTGGTTCCGGAGACGCCCCAGGTCGTGATCCGGTCAATCGCCGTTGTGGTGCAGCGCTGCTGACATCCCCTCACCTCGCTCTCATCGAGCGCTCATCGGGTCTTCAGGCGGCCGCGGTACGCTGAACGTCATGAGCGCCAAGGCACGGATACTCGTGGCCGAAGACGACGAGGCCGTTCGCCGGTCGGTGGAGAGAGCTCTCCGCTTCGAGGAGTACGACGTCGTCACCGCGCCCGACGGGACCGCGGCCCTCGCCGCCATCGCCTGCCACGTTCCCGACGCCATCGTCCTCGACGTGATGATGCCGGGCCACGACGGCATGGAGGTGTGCCGCCGGGTACGCGCCGCAGGCGACGCCACCCCGATCCTCATGCTCACCGCCCGCCACGAGCTATCCGATCGAGTGGCCGGCTTGGACGCCGGCGCCGACGACTATCTGGTCAAGCCCTTCGCCCTCGAGGAGCTGCTCGCCCGGGTGCGCGCTCTGCTCCGCAGGAGCCCGGGTGCCGCCGACGGCGCGGTCCTCCGGGTCGGCGACATGGTACTGGACCCGGCGGCCCGGACGGTCCGGCGCGCCAAGCGCGACATCGCTCTGACCAAGACCGAATTCGACCTGCTCGAGCTGCTGATGCTCAACACCGGGATCGTCCTCGGACGCGACGTGATCTACGAGCGCATCTGGGGATTCGACTTCGAGACGACCTCCAATTCGCTCGATGTGTACGTCGGCTACCTGCGACGCAAGACCGAGGAACAAGGGGAGCCCCGACTGATCCACACCGTGCGGGGGGTGGGGTACGTGGCGCGCGAGCAATGACGCTGCGCACCAGGCTGGCGATCTTCGTGGCGGTGGCGGTCGCCATCGCCATCGCCGGCGCCTCCTACCTGTCGTACACGGTCGCCCGAACCCAAGTGCGTGGCGAGGTGGACGACGCGCTGCGCGATCGGGGCATCACCCTGGGCCCCATCAGCGACATTCAGGGTCGGTACGGACGGGGAGCCGGCCAGGGCGCGGCGGCCGACCCCGATGACGACTTCATCAGGGACGACGCGATCGTGCAGTTCCTCACCCCCGAGGGCATCATCCAACTGGGTAGGGCCGCGGTCGTGCTCCCCGTGGCCGATCAGGACGTTGCGGTGCTCTCCGGGACGACCACCAGCGTCCTGCGCGACATCACCGTCGACGACATCCACTACCGGATGCTCACCAGGGCGGTCGCCCCGGGTATCGCCCTCCAGGTGGCCCGGGATCTCTCCGAGGCAGACGCGGTTCTCGCCGGAATGCGGCTTCGCCTGCTCCTCTTCGGCGGGTTCGGGGTGGCACTCGCCGCCGCCGCAGGCTGGTGGGTGGCGAGGCGATCGATGCGGCCGGTGGCGGCGCTGACTCTCGCTGCCGAACACGTCGCCGAGACCCACGAGCTCGACGCGGCGATTCCCGTCGACCGCACCGACGAGATCGGGCGCCTCGCCACGGCCTTCAACGACATGCTGGGAGCGCTCGAGGAGGCGCGCGCCAGCCAGCGCCGCCTGGTGGCCGATGCCTCCCACGAGTTGCGCACCCCGCTCACCAGCCTGCGCACCAACGTCGAGCTGCTCACCCGCAAGGGGGGAGTCCCGGTGGAAGAGCGGCCGGCTCTGCTCGCCGACGTCTCCACCGAACTCAACGAACTGACCCACATCGTCGAGGAGCTGGTCGACCTGTCGACGCTGGGACGGGAGCAGGAGGCCCCGGTCTCCATGGATCTCGCCGACGTGGTGGACCGGGTCGTGGCTCGCTCCGGACGTCGCGGAGATGTCTCCATCGTCGCCGATGTTGAACCGACGCCGCTCGAGGGACCTCCCACGGCGATCGCCCGGGCGGTGTCCAATCTGGTGGACAACGCAGTCAAGTGGGGGGCGGGCGGCGGCACGATCGAGGTGACCCTGCAGGATCGAACGCTGACCGTCCGGGACCATGGGCCGGGAATCGACCCGGATGACATCCCCCACGTCTTCGAGCGGTTTTACCGGTCGCCCCGAGCGCGATCGATGCCGGGCAGCGGCCTGGGGCTGTCGATCGTCGCCGCCATCGTCGCCGACCTCGGGGGAAGCGTCTTCGCCGGGGCGGCCGACGGCGGAGGGGCCGCCGTCGGATTCACCCTGCCACCGCAGGGAACCCGGGCCGAGCTCTCGTAGTCTCACGACCGTGAGAGTCCTGCGTCCGCTGTTGGCGATTGTCGTGCTCACCTCTGCCCTCGGGATGCTCGCCCCCGTCGCCGCTGCCGACGACGAGCCGATCAGGGTGAGACCGGTGATCACCTGGAGCACCGACGACCGCTTCGGGATCGACTCCGACGGCGACGGCAGGATCGACATGCCGAATACGATGGAGTACGTCCACAACCGCCGCTCACCATGCCCCGGATCCTGCCCGCCACCGCTGCTGGCGGTGCATCTCGAGGCCGGTCTCTCGGGTGCCAACAGCTCCGCCCTCGGGGAGCTGCCCATCCTCACCTACCGCTGGATCGTGTCGGGGGAAGACCTGGGCGCCACGCTCAGCTACGTACGCACCGCCCCGCACCTGGACGTCTCCCTGGGGGAGGGTGACTACACGGTGGAGATGCGCCTGCTGATCAGGCTCCCCTGGGGGACACTCACCTCCCGGACCGTGGCCGGCATCACCGTGGAGGATCTCCTGGTGGTGGCGATCGGGGACTCCTACGCCTCCGGCGAGGGGAATCCGGAGCTGCGACGTGACGCGAGCCGCTCGGCGCTCTGGGCACAGGGAGCATCGGCGGACGCCGACGCGTCCAGCGCCGCCGCTCATCGATCCACCGTCGCCTGGCCCGCTCGGGCGGCGCTGGCGCTCGAGTCGCGCGACCGCCACTCCTCGGTGACGTTCATCTCCGCCGCCGCCACCGGCGCCCGAATCGACGCCGGCATCCTCGCCCCGCAGACTGCGGAGCTCCCGCGGGCGCAACTCGACGCGGTCCGCGCCCTGGTGGGCGAGCGCACCATCGACGTCCTGTTGGTCCAGGTGGGAGGCAACGATATCGGCTTCTCCCGGGTGGTCCGGGGGCTGGTCGAGGCCGATCCGCTCTTCGATCCGATCTGTTACGAACGCGAGATCGCCAACGTCTTCGATGCGGTCCACGACGGCGACTGGACGCGCGGGGTGGCGGTCACCTTCGATCTGCCCTTCGACTGGGGCTGCCGGGTGGCGCCCACCGACGGGCCGCAGTATCCGGGACTGAACGGTCTGCCGGCCGCCTTCGACCGCGTCGCTGCCGCCCTCGACTCGCTGGACATCTCCCGGGTGCTCCTGGTCGCCTACCCGGACCCCACCGGATCGGACTCGACGGGGACGACCTGCCGGGAGATAGTCGGAGACGCCACCCCGCCTTTCGGCTTCCACGAGATAGACGAATCCGAACAGGAAGCCGCCGTCAGCCGGGTGCTGGAGCCGTTGAACCGGACGCTCGCGCGGAGCGCTCTTGACCACGGCTGGGGCTTCGTGGGCGGTATCGCCGAGGCGTTCGCCGCGGGACACGGCTACTGCGCCCCTTGGCCGGATTACGGCTACCCGGCTGACGCCACCGACGCCGAGCTGTTGCGCGGCCCGCTCGCCTTCCCCGATGCCTGGTATCGCAACCCGGGGCGCTATTCGGGGGCAGTCCTGGTGGGAGGCAGCAAGGTCACCTGGTACCGCACCGCCGAGCAGTCCGCCGCCCTCCAGGGACCGGCGGCGCCCCACGCCACCAGCGGGACCCTCCACCCCAACGAGATCGGTCATGCCTTCATCGCATTCCGGGTTCTCCAAGCACTCCTCGGTGACTAGTGCGTGCGTCCCGGCGGCAATGACACCACTGCTACTTACGACAAACACGTAGAGTGGTCGTGGGTCACCTCAGGTGGTCACAAGCAGGCTGAGAGGCTCTAGTGCAGCGCATCCCCAGCGGCGTCGGCCGCACCGTGTTCATCGCCCTACTCGCCGGAGGGATATTCGGGGCATTCCTCCTGGTGACCCCGAAGCTCGCCGCCACCCGGCCGAGCGTCCCCGCCGCATCCATCGTCGGCGATGAAGCGATCGAGTCGTCCGCCACCACCATCCCCGCGGCGACGACCACGACGAGCGCCCCGACATCGACCACCAGCACCACCGTTACCTCTCCGGCGGTCGCTGCGCCCGGAGCGGCCGGCGAGCCCGTCGTCGATGAGTGGGGGCCGATGACTCCCGAGCAAGGGTACGACGGGACGGTGCAGCTCTCGGTCTACCTGGAGGGCCCGCTCGGCGGCAAGGAGTTCTCCGTGGTCAGCGACCTCGACACCGTGCTGTGGCGACTCCACGTCACCAACACCACGGATCAGGAGCTCTGGGGAGTGTTCGCCTGGCTGGAGCGGGCTGGTCGCGCCCCATGCGACAATCATCATCTGCTTCCCCACGGCGAGACCGACTGCTGGATCACCACGATCGCCTATGCCGATGACACGGCCGCCGTGGCCTGGGTCGACGCCTGGACCACCACCCGCCGCGTCACCGACAAGGTCGTCTTCCCCTACCAGGTGCTCCCGACCTGATCCGGGGCGGCCCCGGCGATGGTTGTTACCCTGCGCGCCGATGCCGTCGCTAGACGTCCAGCTTCTCCGGGGGCGCTTTCCCGCTCTCGCTCGGGAGACCTCGGGACGCGCCACTGCCTTCCTCGACGGCCCCGGCGGCACTCAGGCCCCCGATTCCGTGATCGCCGCCGTGGGCGGCTATCTGGGGCGCGGCAACAGCAATCTGGGGGGAGCGTTCGATACCAGCCGGGAGGCAGATGAGGTCGAGGCCGCCGCTCGCAATGCCGTCGCCGATCTGATCGGGAGCGATCCGCACGAGGTGGTCTTCGGCCAGAACATGACCAGCCTCACCTTCTCCATGAGCCGGGCGCTGGCCCGCGAGTGGGGACCGGGAGACGGCGTCGTGGTTACCTCCCTGGACCACGACGCCAACGTCTCGCCGTGGCGCATGGCCGCCGCCGACCGGGGTGCCCGGGTCGAGGTCGTCGGCATCGATCCCGACGATACGACCCTGGATCTGGCGGCACTGGAGCGCGCCCTCTCCGGCCGTCCCCGACTGGTGGCAGTGACCGCTGCCTCGAACGCCGTGGGGACGGTCACGCCGTTGGCCGACATCGTGGCCATGGCCCATGCCGCCGGCGCCCTGGTGTACGTGGATGCCGTGCACCACTCCGCCCATCGGCTGACGGACGTTCACGCCCTCGGCGCCGACTTCCTGGCGGCCAGCGCCTACAAGTTCTTCGGCCCCCACACCGGACTGCTCTACGGGAAGGCCGAACATCTCGAGCGCCTCACCGCCTACAAGGTTCGGCCGGCCCCGGAAAAGGGGCCGGGGAAGTGGGAGACGGGCACCCAGTCGTTCGAGTCTCTCGCCGGAGTGACCGCGGCGGTCGACTACCTGGCATCCCTGGGAAAGGGCAGCGATCGACGGGCCCGGCTCGGGGACGCCTTCAGTCGGATCAGGGAGCACGAAGAGGGGTTGTCCCTGCGATTCCTGCGAGGGCTGAGTGAGCTGCCCGCCGTCAGGGTGTTCGGCATCACCTCACCCCACCGGCTGGACGAGCGGGTGGCGACGTTCGCGATTGCAGTAGGGGAGGTCGCGCCCCGGGAGGTGGCGGCACGCCTCGGGTCGGAGGGCGTCCTGGTCTGGGACGGTCACTACTACGCGGTGGCGGTCATGGAGGCGCTCGGAGTGCTCGACCGCGGAGGCCTCGTCAGGATCGGGTTCGTCCACTACAACACCGAGTCGGAGGTGGACCGCACCCTGGACCTACTCGAACAGATCACCGGTTGAAGCCGGGGGAGCCGACGCCACCGCGAGAGCTCCCACCCGCCAGAGGGGTCCGAGTATCAACAGCGTGGCGACCGCGGCGATCGCCACGCCGCCGCCGATGAAGAGCGGCCTCAGCCCGACGGTCTCACCGATCCAGCCGCCGAGTGCCGCTCCAGCAGGAATCCCGCCCCAGGCGATGGTGCGCGACGCGGAGACCACCCGTCCCAGGCGGTCCGGAGGCGTGAGGCGCTGGCGCAGGGTCACGAAGGCCACCTGATTCAGAGACACGCCGGCCATCGCCAGCCCGAAGGGGAATACCGCCGACCACGACGGAGCGAGCCCCGCCCCGATGGCTCCCGCTCCGAACAGCAGACCGCCGGCGATCACGCTTCGTCCCAGGCCCAGCATCCGGATCATGCGCGGGGCGAAAGCCACTCCTGCCGCCCCGATGAGCGAGAAGCCGGCGAAGAAATACCCCAGCGAGGCATCACTGGTGATCCCCAGCTCCGTCGAGGCGTACAACGTCATCACCGCCGCCAACGGGGCGAACGCGAAGTTGGTGAGGGCGGCGGCGATCGTCCCCCAGCGCACTGCGGGAATCGCCCACAGCGTGGTGAGACCGGTGCGCAGGGCGGGCCACACCCGCTGGAGCTCGCCCCGCTCCCGGGGACGGATCTCGCGCACCAGCATCAGGCCGGCTATCGACACCAGATAGGTGGCGCCGTCGAAGGCAAACGCCCCGGCGATTCCGCCTCCCCAGGCGAGCACGATTCCACCGAGGACGAATCCGAGCGTCTGGGCGAGATTGCGGCCCACCGAGAGCCGGCTGTTGGCAATGACCAGAAGATCGTCGGTGAGAAGGGCCGGGGCGTAGCTCTCCAACCCGGCGTCGAACACCGTCCCCATCGATCCGACGAGGAAGGCGACCGCGAACGCCATCCATGCCGTGCCCGCATCCATCACGACCGCGATGGCCAGCAGGCCAAGGGCGGTCGCTCTGACCAGCTCCGCCGCCACCAGGGCGCGCCGGATGCGGACCCGGTCGAGCAATACTCCGGCCACGAACCCGAAGAGGAGCACGGCCACCGTTTCCGAGACCGCGAGGAGCCCCAGTTGTGCGGCCGATCCGGTGATGTCACGCACGAAGACCGGCAAGGCGAAGAAGAACGCCAGGTAGTCGCCGAGGAGAGACAGGGTCTGCCCGCCGACCAGGGGCCAGAGGTTCCGCCGCGGATCGACCGGGGAGGATGCCATGAGGGTTCACGATAACGGTGGGCACCGCGGCCGCCTCGGAACCTGCACGGTTACCCTGCCGCCATGGGCGATGGACACCCCGGCGCTTCGTTCCCGCGACCTGCCGGGGCCGCACAATGAACGACTCGCTCCCGGTCGTGCCGTATCGGCGGGTCTTGGTGCCTGGCACTCGGGCATCGGTTCCGGCGCGACGCGACGATGTCGCCGCCGGGGATCGCATCGTGGTCGTCCTCGAGCAGGCGGACGGCACCCGGGGAGCGGTGGGCACGACTGCCGAGGTGCGCGGCGTGCACGCTCCCGACTTCGGCGGCTGGATGCTCGACGTGGCCGGCGAGGCGCTCGTCGTGGTCCTCGGCGCCGGTGACCGTGCCGAGGTGGTGCCGGTCGACCGGCCCGGCGACGAGGCCGCCGACCTGGTCGGGGAGGTCCGCTCCCGGCTCCGTCGCTACATGGCGGCGCGCTCCGAGGCGGGGCAAGGGGGAGACATCCACATCGACATCGGCCCTGATCCGGTGAAGGCGTCCCATGAGGTAGCCTCGCATCTGCGGATCAGTTGGCCCGAGATCCAGGCGATCTTCGAGGCGGGCGATGCAACGGCACGGCTTCGGCTCGAAGCGAAGGTGCTCGACCGGGAGACGACCCTCCTCAGGGCGTTGCTCGGCCGGAAGACGGACTAGGGAGGAAAGGAGATCATGGCAACCGTTCGCCAACTCCCCGAGATGATCGGCGAGTTCATCGAGCTCGCCAAGCAGTACCTCAAAGACGCCATCCTCGCGCCGGCACGCCGCCTCGGGCGCCTCGCCGGCTTCAGTTTCGCGGCGGCGTTGCTGTTCATCCTGGCGGCGTTGTTCCTGGGAGTCGTCGCCTTGCGGGTCATCGTTGCGGTGATGCCGGACGGGGCGATCTGGAGCGGTCTCGGGTACCTGGCGGCGGCGGTTGTGCTCCTGGGGATCACCGGGGGCGTGATGTGGAGGGCGACCAAGTGACCGTGGAACGCGCCGACCTGGAAGCCAAGCTGCGCGAGATTCGCCAGGTCGTCGAGGAGACCTCGCAGGGGGCGAAGAACCCGGCGGTGCTCGCCGCCGTGGGCGGCGTTCTATTGCTCCTGCTCACCTATCTACTGGGGCGGCGCCGCGGGAAGAAGGGCGCCGCCCGGGTCGAGGTCTACCGGGTTCGCTGAGCCTCCGGGGACGTGACCGCGATCTCGACTCGCTGCCCCCGCCGCACCGTGGTCGTGTAGACCAGCTCCTCCTTCGGCCCCTCGAGGCGCCGCACCACTCCCAGGGCGGCGATCGCCGCACCGAGCAACGCCAGCGGGACGTTCCCGCTTCGTACCGCCCCGTTGAGGCGGCGGAGTCCGCGGGCGAGTAGATCCATGTCCGGGAGCCTACCGGGGCGTTCTAGAGTCGATGGCATGTTCCGCCATCGTGAAGGAATCCTCAAGGCGCTCATCGTGTTCATCGCGGTGATGATGCTGCTCTCGCTGGCCCTCCCGTTCCTCCTCAGGTGAGCGACGCGTTCCAGCCCGGTGACCTCTGTCTGATCGTCGACTCCCGAGGCCGTCGCTATCTCATCGACCTGCGCCCGGGCGGCTCGTTCCAGTACCACGCCGGCATCCTCGGCCACGACGAGGTACTGGGCACGGCACCGGGGATGGTGCATCGGTCGTCGCGAGGATCGCGGCTGATCTCGACTCGGCCCCGCTTGGTCGACTACGTGCTGGAGATGCCCCGGGGGGCGCAGGTGGTGTACCCGAAGGACATGGGGGCCATCGTCCACTGGGCCGACATCGCCCCCGGCCACACGGTTGCCGAAGCCGGGACCGGTTCCGGGGCGCTGACCATGGCCCTGCTCCGCGCCGTTGGACCCACCGGCGCGGTGCTGTCGGTCGAGCGGCGCGGCGACCATCTCGCCCATGCCCGCTCGGTGATCGGCCGCTTCATCGGAGAGATCCCGTCGAATCTGCGCCTGATAGAGGGCGACGTCGTCGAGGTGCTCGCCGGGGAGACGGTTGATCGGATCGTCCTCGATCTTCCCGAGCCGTGGTCGGTGGTGGCCGCGGCCGCGGACGCGCTCGTTTCGGGTGGCATCCTCGCCGCGTACCTGCCCACGGTGCCCCAGGTGATGCATCTCCATGACGAGCTGAGGGCAAGCCGCAGGTTCGTCGACGTCGAGACGATGGAGATCCTCCTTCGCGAGTGGCGCCTCGAGGGTCGCTCGGTCAGACCGGCGAGCCAGATGGTGGGGCACACCGGTTTCCTCACGTTTGCCCGGGCAACCGCTGCGGAATTGCCCCCGGACGCGGATGACCCCGCCACCGGGGCGGGGTCATCTCCGTCCTAGCTGCGACGACGCCTCAGGGCTCGATGAAGATGCACTCGCCCGGGCACTCCTCGGCCGCCTCGATCGTGATGTCCTCCTGACCGGCCGGCACCAAAGCGAGTCCCTGCGCTCCCTGGGGGTTTCCCTTCTCGGTTGCGTAGATGGTGTCGCCCTCTCGCACATACGCGAGACCGTCGTCGAGGAGAACGAATACGTCGGGGGCGATCTCCTCACACAGGCCGTCGCCCGTGCAGAGATCTTGATCGATCCAGACCTTCATGATGCTGTGCTCCGGTATCTCGGGCGTCCTCAGGGAGTGTAACCAGGGCCGGTTCGCGCTCAAGCCAAGCTATGGGACGCCCAGCGACGACCCCGTCGTATACTCGCCTGAAGGACCGGGTCGCCCCGGTCCGGGTTCGTAGAGGCACCACAACGGCGAACCGGGGACGAGGAGAACGATGACCGATCCGACCCTCGAGGAGCTCCGCGGCACCATCAAGATGCTGGAGGAGGAGATCGCCATTCTGCGGCGTCGTCTGCAGGATGCTCCCCGGCGTGTTCGGCTCCTCGAGGAGCGGCTCCTCGAGGCGAAGGGACGCATCAGCCAGGCGGTCTCCCAGAACGAGAAGCTCTCGGTGGCTCTCGAAGAGACCCGCGACCAGTTGGCCATATTGCGCGAAGAGGTCGAGAAGCTTACCGCACCCCCCAACCAGTTCGGGGTCGTCCAGGGGATCAACGCGGATGGCACGCTGGACGTGATCACCGGAGGACGCAAGCTGCGCGTGAACGTCGAGCCGACGATCGAGGTCAAGGCACTGGAGGCCGGCCAGGAGGTCCTGCTCAACGAGGCGATGAACGTCGTCGATATCCGATCGTTCGACCCCACCGGTGAGGTGGTGACGGTCAAGGAGCTGCTCGGCGACGGGCGCGTGATCGTGCTCGGTCGGGCCGACGAGGAGCGAGTGGTCGAGTTGGCCGGCCCGATGATCGACGCCTTCCTGAGAATCGGTGACCACGTCCGGCTCGACGCCCGCAGTGGCCTGGTCCACGAGCGCCTGATCCGGCCCGAGGTGGAAGAGCTGGTCCTCGAGGAGGTCCCGGACGTCACCTATGAGGACATCGGTGGGTTGCACGACCAGATCGCATCGATTCGCGACGCCGTCGAGCTCCCTTACCTTCACAAGGATCTCTTCGAGCAGTACGGGCTGGCGGCACCGAAGGGAATCCTCCTCTACGGTCCGCCCGGCTGCGGCAAGACGCTGATCGCCAAGGCGGTGGCGAATTCGCTGGCGATCGCGGTGGCGGACAAGACGGGCGAAACCGATGCCCGTTCCTACTTCCTCAACATCAAGGGTCCCGAGCTGCTCAACAAGTACGTCGGCGAGACCGAACGTCAGATCCGCCTGATCTTCGGGCGCGCCAAGGAGAAGTCGGACGAGGGCGTGCCGGTGATCGTCTTCTTCGACGAGATGGACTCGCTGTTCCGCACCCGGGGGAGCGGGATCTCCTCCGATGTGGAGTCGACGATCGTCCCCCAGCTGCTCTCCGAGTTGGACGGGGTCGAGGGATTGAAGAACGTGATCGTCATCGGTGCATCCAACCGCGAGGACTTGATCGATCCGGCAATTCTCCGGCCGGGGCGGCTCGACGTGAAGATCAAGATCGAACGTCCCAACGCGGATGCCGCCCGGCAGATCTTCGGGATCTACCTGGGAACCCACGTCCCCCTCGATTCCGCCGAGGTCGCTCGCTTCGGCGACCGAGAGGCCCTGGTCACCCGAATGATCGAGGCGGTGGTCGCCGACATGTACTCGATGGACGAGGGCAACCGGTTCCTCGAGGTCACCTATGCCAACGGGGACAAGGAAGTGCTGTACTTCAAGGACTTTGCCTCCGGGGCGATGATCGAGAACGTCGTGCGGCGAGCGAAGAAGGAAGCGATCAAGCGGGAGATCGCCGAGGGGACCCGGGGTCTGCGCGTTCAGGATCTCACCGAGGCGATCAAGCAGGAGTTCCGGGAGCATGAAGACCTGCCCAACACGACGAACCCGGACGACTGGGCTCGCATCTCCGGCAAGAAGGGCGAGCGAATCGTCTACGTCAGAACGCTGATCGACGGCGACGGCGAGAGCCGCAGCATCGAAGCGATCACGACCGGCCAGTACCTGTGACCGAGGTCCACAAAGTCGTCGGCACCGAGACCGAGTTCGGCATCACGATCCGCAACCAACCGGACTTCAACCCGGTGCTCGCCTCGAGCCTGGTGATCAACTCCTATGCGGGCACGTCGACACGGATCCCATGGTCCTTCGACGAGGAATCCCCCGGGAGGGACGCCCGGGGGTTCGGATACGATCCCGCCCCCACCGGGGAGTTCGAGAGCGGGCTGGTGAACGTGGTGCTCACCAACGGCGCCCGGTTCTACGTCGATCACGCCCATCCGGAGTACTCGAGCCCGGAGTGCTTCGACGCCTTGGAAGCCGCCCTCCACGACAAGGCCGGCGAGGTCGTGCTGGAGAGGGCGGCGGCCGCCGCCAACCGCACCCTTCCCGAGGGGCAACGCCTGTTCGTGCACAAGAACAACAGTGACGGCAAGGGGAACTCCTACGGCGCCCATGAGAACTACCTCGTCTCCCGCACCGTGCCGTTCGGCGAACTGGTGCGGCACCTCACCGGGTTCTTCGCGTCCCGGCAGATCTTCACCGGGTCCGGGAAGGTGGGCGCCGAGAACGGCCGCCCGCCGGTGGCCTATCAAATCACCCAGCGCGCCGACTTCTTCGAGGAAGAAGTGGGACTCGAGACCACCCTGAAGCGGCCGATCATCAATACTCGCGACGAACCCCATGCCGACCCCGGCCGATACCGGCGGCTGCACGTGATCATCGGGGATGCCAACCGCAGCGAGGTGCAGACTTTCCTCAAGCTGGGCACGACCGCCCTGATCCTCGCCGCCCTCGAGGCGGGCAATCTCGGAGACCCGATCGCCCTCGCTCACCCGGTGGACGCCGTCTGGCGGATCAGCCACGACCCCACGCTGCGGGTGGCGGTGGAGCTGGTCGATGGCCAGACCGCCACGGCGCTGGACCTGCAATGGCAGTACCTCGGCTGGGTTTCCAAGCACGCCGAAGTGCACGGGGTATCCGATGTCGAACTGCGGGTGATCGACACCTGGGAGGAGGTGCTAACCGATCTGGAGCGCGACCCCGACTCGACCGCGGACCGGCTCGACTGGACCGCCAAGCTGGCCATCCTCGAGGGGTACCGCAGGCGCGATCGTCTCGGATGGGACGCCCCCAAGATCCGGCTCGCCGACCTCCAGTATCACGACGTCGACTCGACCCGGAGCCTCTACCGGCGCCTGGTGGACGGGGGAAGAATGCAGCGGCTCTTCACCGACGCCGAGGTGTTGCGGGCCACCACCGAACCTCCCGAGCGCACTCGCGCCTGGTTCCGCGGGGCATGCATCGAGCGTTACGGAAGCGCCATCGTGGCCGCCAACTGGGATTCGCTCATCTTCGACGTGGGTGAGGACGCTCTCAAGCGGGTGCCTATGATGGAGCCGCTTCGCGGGGGTAAGGATCGTGTTGCCGCGTTGCTCGCCAGATCTCCGACCCCCGCCGATCTCGTCCGGGCACTCGCAGGCGAAGAGGGAGGTGAACATGGCCGAGCAGGAGCGCAAACAGACCCGCAAGGATGACGTCACGCGCGACGTCGCGGCCGAGGAGACCGTTCCCAGCGACGTCGGCGAGGAGTTGACCGAGAAGATCGACGACCTCCTCGACGAGATCGATTCGGTTCTCGAGGAGAACGCCGAGGAGTTCGTCAAGAACTACGTGCAGAAGGGCGGCCAGTGACGCTCGGTCCGGGTGACGGGCTTCCCCTGGAAGCGGGAACTCCGGCCTCCTCGTTCACGGAACTGCTCCGCTCGCGGGGCATCGCGTTGCGCTGGGATCTGGCGGGGCACTCCGGCGATGGTCTCGAGCCGCCCGAGGGAACCACCGTGCTCGCCTTCCGCTATGCCGAAGGCGTGGTGATGGCGGGAGATCGGCGTGCCGTCGCCGGGAACATCATTGCCCACCGCAACGTGCAGAAGGTCTTCCCCGCAGACGCCTACTCCGCAGTCGCTATCTCCGGAACCGCCGGAATCGCCATCGAACTGGTCAAGCTCTTCCAGACCGAGCTGGAGCACTACGAGAAGCTCGAGGGCCGCCGCCTCAGCCTTTCCGGCAAGGCGAATCACCTGGCAGCCATGGTGCGCCGCCAGATGCCGATGGCCTTTCAGGGTCTGGTCGTGATCCCGCTGTTCTGTGGCTTCGACGAGGAGGCCGGCGAGGGAAGGCTCTACTCCTTCGACGTCGTCGGAGGCTCCTACGAGGAGACCGATTACGCCACCACCGGGTCGGGGGGACGCGACGCCAGGCTCTTCCTGCGCACGCACTTCTCCGAAGCCATGGATGCCGGCTCTGCCATCGACCTGGCGGTGAGCGCGTTGGTGGCGGCCGCCGAGGAGGACACCGCGACCGGTGGGCCCGACCTGCGGCGCGACATCTACCCGAACGTGGTCACGGTGTCGGCCGCCGGGTTCCGCGCCATTGACGGGGATCGGGTGGCCACCGCGGCCCGGGCCGCGATGGGGAGTGACTCATGAGCATCCCGTTCTATGTGCCCCCCGAGCAGCTGATGAAGGACCGGGCCGAATACGCCCGGAAGGGAATCGCCCGGGGAAAGTCGATCGTGGGCGTCGAATACGCCGACGGAATCCTGATGCTCGGGGAGAACCCGAGCGGCGCGCTGCAGAAGATCTCGGAGGTCTACGACCGGATCGCCTTCGCCGGCGTCGGCAAGTACACGGAGTTCGAGCAGCTGAGGGTGGGGGGAATCCGACGGGCCGATCTCACGGGGTACACCTACTCTCGATCCGACGTAACCGCCAAGAGCCTCGCAAACGCCTACGCGCAGACCCTGGGACATGTGTTCACCCAGGAGGTGAAGCCTTTCGAGGTGGAGGTGATGGTCGTCGAGGTCGGTGCCACCACGGCCGACAACCACATCTTCCGTATCACGTACGACGGGGTGCTCTACGACGACAACGGGGTATCCGCCATCGGCGGTTCTGCAGAGGAACTGGTGGCTCATCTCCGCGCCGCTTTCACGCCGGAGGCCGCCCTGACGACGGCCATCGGGTGGGCGAAGGCGGCATGCCTCTCGTTGGACGACGGAAGCGGAGGGGCCGGCTGGGAGGCAGCGGTGGTCGACCGCACCCTGGGACGGCGCACCTTCCGTCGGCTCACCCCGGATGAGTTGGCCTAGCCGGCCGACCGTCCCTCAGAACACCCGCATCACGAACCGAAGCACGGCCCACCCCAAGGCTCCGAGAGTCACTGCGGCGAGCAGGCGCATCGGAAGGGCGGCGGGGTCGGCGAGCGCCCCGGTGTGCACCGGCTCCTGCGACGGCGGTTCCGGCGTCGATTCGGCGAGAACCTCGAGAGCGTCGTCGACATCGCAGGCGGGAACCCATATCTCGGTGATCGCCATCTCCCCGACCGTCATCCGGTAAGGGCCAAGCGCCTCCCCGTGGGCGCGGGCGGGAATGCCGGCGGATTGGAGCATGGCCACGGCGATGTTGGCCACCCCCGGGTCGCCCAGCTTGGCCACGCTGACATAGCGGGTGGTCCCCTCATCCATGACCGGATCCTACCGACCGGCGGCGGCAAGACTCCGCACGAGCGCGCCTGCCGGTACGCTCGCCCGATGCAGCGCCGCATCTTCGGCTTGGAGAATGAGTACGGGGTCACCTGCACGCTGCGCGGGCAGCGGAGGCTCTCGCCCGACGAGGTCGCCCGTTACCTGTTCCGCCGGGTCGTCTCCTGGGGTCGCTCGTCGAACGTCTTTCTCGAGAACGGGGCGCGCCTCTATCTGGATGTCGGCAGCCATCCGGAGTACGCCACGCCCGAATGCGACTCGCTCTACGACCTCGTCGCCCATGACAAGGCGGGGGAGCGGGTGCTGGAGGGACTTCTCCATTCTGCGGAGCAACGGCTGGAGGAGGAGGGCATCCGCGGCCAGGTGTACCTCTTCAAGAACAACACCGACTCGGCGGGCAATTCCTACGGGGCGCACGAAAACTATCTGGTGAGCCGCCAGGCCGATTTCCAGCGCATCATCGACACGCTGATTCCCTTCCTGGTCACCCGCCAGGTGTTCTCGGGCGCCGGCAAACTCCTGCAGACTGCTCGGGGCACGGTGTTCTCGATGGCGCAGCGCGCCGAGCACATCTGGGAGGGTGTCTCCTCGGCGACCACCCGCAGCCGCCCGATCATCAACACCCGGGACGAGCCCCATGCCGACGCCGAGCGCTACCGCCGGCTCCACGTGATCGCCGGGGACTCCAACATGTCCGAGTACGTGTCCTACGTGAAAGTGGGCACGACGGTCGCCCTGCTGCAGATGCTCGAAGACGACGTCGTCTTCCGGGATCTCACCCTGGAGAACCCGATCAGGGCGATCCGCGAGATCAGCCACGACATAACCTGTCGCCGCAAGGTGCGCCTCGCCAACGGGCGGGAGCTGTCCGCGCTCGACATGCAATGGGAGTACCTCGATCGGGTCATGCGATACGCCCGCGCCCCGGGATTCCCGCCGTCGGTGGAGAACGCCATCCAGATGTGGGAGCACCTGCTCACCGGGCTGGAGAAGGATCCACTCGGGCTGCGCCGAGAGTGTGACTGGGTGGCCAAGTACCACTTGATCGAGAGCTACTCCGCTCGCCGGGGGGTTCCCCTGAGCGATCCGAAGCTGGCGATGCTGGACCTCGCCTACCACGACGTCACCAAGGAGCGGGGGCTGTACTACCTGCTCGAAAGGCGCGGTCTCGTGGAGCGGGTGGTCACCGACGAGGACGTCATGCGGGCCTTGACCCAGCCCCCGCAGACCACCAGAGCCCGTCTCCGGGGAGAATTCATCAAGGCGGCCAAGGCGAAGAACCGCGACTTCACCGTCGACTGGGTGCACCTCAAGCTCAACGACCAAGCGCAGCGCACCGTGCTCTGCAAGGACCCATTCCGGGCGGTCGACGAACGGGTCGACAAGCTGATCGCGTCTCTCTAGCCCGGCGACGGCGGGTTCCGACCCCCGACTCCTTCCCCAGCGGCGAGTGCACCGATACCCTGCCGCCAGATGCAACGGGTGATCGAGCGAATCCTCAATCTGCTGGCGTTCCTCCTCACCGCGCGTCGGCCGGTGACCGCCGACGAGATCCGCACCACCGTGGCAGGCTACGACCAGGAGACCGACCAGGCCTTTCGCCGGACGTTCGAGCGCGACAAGGACCTCCTCAAGTCGCTCGGGGTCCCCCTCCGCCTCGAGCACACCGATGGCTGGGAGGTGGAGCAGGGATATGTGGTCGCCCCCGACGAGTATGCCCTGGCCGATCCCGGCCTCACCGATGAGGAGCGTGCTGCCCTGTGGCTGGCCAGCCGCATGGTCCACCTCGGTGGGCAGGCTCCCGGCGACGGCGCGTTCCTCAAGCTCGGGGGTGCCCCGATGGCCGGTCTCGGTGACCCTCTCGCCGCCGACCTCGCAGCAGATCCCTCCGTGCTCGGCGACGTGTTCACCGCGATCGTCGAGCGCCGCCGGCTGACCTTCCAGTACCGCCAGTCCCGCCGCCGCCTCGACCCCTACGGGCTGGCACACCGCATGGGGCATTGGTATGTGGTCGGCGACGTCGCCGGAGAGCGGCGCACGTTTCGCGCCGACCGGATGACGGCGACCTCCCTGGGAACCAAGAGGGGTGCTTTCCGGCGTCCCCCCGACTTCGACGTCCGTACCGGATTCCCCGACGCGCCCTGGGAGGCAGGAGACGCCCGGATCGAGGCCACCGTCCGCTTCGACCCGGAGGTGGCCTGGTGGGCCCGGCGTCAGGTGGCGGCAGGGACCAGGCTCACCGAAGACCCCGACGGAGGAGTGACCGCCGCACTCCTGGTGGGCTCGCCCGACGCCCTGATCGGCTGGATGATCGGCTTCGAAGACGCCGCCGAGATCATCGCTCCACCCGAGCTCCGCGCCCGCTTCATCGACCATGTGCGGAGCGGGACGTGAGCAGCGCCCGCACCGCCGAGCGGCTCAATCGCATCCTGGCGATGCTCCCCTGGGTCATCGCCAATCCCGGGGCGACGGTGGACGAGGTGTGCTCTCGGTTCGGCTATCAGCGGCCGGATCTGATCCGGGACCTCGACATCGTGTTCGTGTGCGGCCTGCCCGGATACGGTCCCGGGGATCTCATGGATGCCTACGTGGACGAGGACGAGGTCGTCGTCGACGCGGCCGACTACTTCTCCCGACCCCTGCGATTGACGGCGGTGGAGGCGCTGATGCTGCTCGCCTCGGGCCTGGCCGTGCAGGCGTCGGATACGTCTTCGCCCGCGCTCTCCTCGGCGGTGGACAAGCTTCGCAAGGCCCTGATACCGGACGAGGGCGCCATCGACGTCGGCCTCGCGCCCGGACCGGAGATGCTCGGCATGTTGCGGGACGCGGCTCGCGACGGCGCCGTGGTGGAGATCGTGCACACCGCGATCGCCTCCGGGCGCACCACCACCCGCAGCGTCGAGCCCTGGGGAGTGTTCACGTCTCTGGGCAACTGGTACCTGTCGGGTCACTGCCGCCTCGCCGGAGCCGAGCGAGTCTTCCGGGTCGACCGAATCCGCGCGGCGACCCCAACCGGTGAGCGCTTCGAGCCGCCGGCGCAGCCGCCGGCGCCCCAGGTGCGCTACACACCGGGACCCGAGGACGTCACTGCTCGCATCCGGCTGAGCGCACGCGCCTCATGGGTCGCCGATTACTACCCGGTGGCGGTGGTGACGGAGTCCCCCGAATCCCGGACCATCGACTTCTCGGCTGCCGACCCGGCGGTGGCAGCCCGGCTCCTCCTGCGCCTCGGCAACGATGCCCAACTGGTGTCCGGGCCCGAGGTAGCCGCGGCGCGAGACGATCTCCGCAGCCGCCTCCTCCATCGTTACGGTGACTAGCCGGAGAATGGTCATTCAGGGGGGTCGAGAGGTCTCCGATAGTCGCGAGGACAGTCAATCCACATCGCCTGGAGACCCGAATGACAATGATCCGGACGACCTGCGCGGTATGCGGAGAGGTCGAACTGATCCCCGGCGAGTTGAGGCTCGAGTTGACCGCACTCAGCGGAACCGGCGCCTACCTCTTCTCGTGCCCCTCGTGTGGAGACCAGCAGCGCCGTCCGGCGAATCACCGGGTGGTGAGCATCCTGCTGGCCACCGGCGTCGCCTACGAGGTGATCGACGACTCCAATCCGATCACCGAGTCGGAGATCGCCCGGTTCAGTGCCGCGCTCGACTCCGGCGAATGGGCCGACCAGCTACGGTGAACCGCCCCCGATCCTGAGGGCGACACAACCCGGCCCCGCACCCCGGCCCTACCATCCGGGGCGTGTTCAGCGTCAGCCCCGCAGAGCTCCTCACCATCGCCCTCGTGGCGCTGATCGTCTTCGGACCGAAGCGCCTTCCCGAGATCTCGCGCAAGGCGGGGAAGGTGCTCCGCGAGCTCAAGGAAACCGCCGGTGAGCTCAAGGCGGGCCTGGAGGCCGAGCTCGACGCTTCCACCGGCTCCCTCGACGAGGTTCGCCGCGAGATGCGTTCCACGCTCGACGCCGTCGGAGGTCTCGCCCAACCCGATACCCCTCGCAAGCCGCGCACGCGACCGGTGATCCGCGAGGGGACGGCCGCGGAGCCTGCCGACGGTGAGGTCGATTCCCCGGGCGCAGAATGAGGAGTCGACAGCCGCAGCCGGTGATGGCTCACCTCGAGGAGCTGCGCAGCAGGCTGATCAAGGCATCCCTGGCGATCGTGGCCGGGGCGGTCGTAGCCTTCGTCTTCCGTGGTTGGATCTTCGACGCACTCGTGCGCCCCTACGAACGGGTGGTCCTCGACCGCGAGCTGGCTTTCTTCCGGCCGACCGAGGCCTTCACCGTCTTCATGCGGCTCTCCCTGTTCGGGGGATTCGTGTTGGCCAGCCCGGTGGTGATCTGGCAGCTGTGGGCGTTCATCGCGCCGGCACTGACCAAGCGGGAGCGGCGCGTGGTGATCCCGATCGTGGCGATACTCGTCGTGCTCTTCCTCGGTGGCATCGCCTTCGGCTACTGGTCCCTCGATCGCGGCCTGAGTTTCCTCCTCGGGTTCGGAGGCGACAGGCTCGAACCGATCATCGGCGGCAACGAATATCTGTCATTCGCGGTCCGCTTTCTGCTCGTGTTCGGCCTGAGTTTCGAGTTTCCGGTGTTCGTGTACGCCGCAGCCGCGATGGGACTCGTCGGTTGGCGGCGACTCGCCTCGGGCCGCCGCTGGGCGGTGTTGGCGATCGTGACCATCGGCGCGGTGCTCACGCCGAGCGGCGACCCCTTGACGCTCTTGCTGCTCTCGGTGCCCCTGTACATCCTCTATGAGGCGACCATCTGGCTGGTTCGCTTCACGCTGCATCGGTGACCGCCACCGGATATCTCGCCGGCTTGGCGTTCTCCGCGGATCGCTTCCAGATCGAAGCCGCCGGGGCGGTCGACCGCGGGGCGTCCGTGGTGGTGACCGCCCCCACGGGAGCCGGCAAGACCGTCGTTGCGGAGGCTGCCATTGCCCGCGCTCTCGGCAGGGGGGAACGCGCGGTATACACGACTCCTCTCAAGGCGCTATCCAATCAGAAGTTCGGGGACTTCCGCGGTGATTACGGAGACGATCGGGTGGGACTTCTCACCGGTGACAACTCCATCAACGGCTCCGCCCCGATCGTCGTGATGACCACCGAGGTCCTGCGCAACATGATGTATGCCGGCAGCGCCGATCTCGACAGCGTCGGCGTGGTGGTCCTCGACGAGGTCCATTACCTGCAGGACCGAACCCGGGGCGGCGTTTGGGAGGAGATCATCATCCACCTCGATCGTCGCATCCCGCTCGTCGCTTTGTCGGCCACGATCGCCAATCCGGAGGAGTTCGCAGCATGGGTGCGGGAGCGGCGCGGCGACACCGCGCTGATCGTCGAGCGTGAGCGGCCGGTGCCTCTGGAGTCGCACTACTTGATACGGGATCGCTGGGAAGGGAGCGCCCTCCGGCTGCTCCCGGTGTTCCAGGGCCACCGCCCCAACGATCGCATCGGGAGGATGTTGCGGGGGAGTGGGGGAGCGCGCCGTTATGCGGCTCCGCGCCGTCACGAAACCTGTGAGCTGTTGCGATCTCGCAAGCTTCTCCCGGCGATCTACTTCATCTTCTCCCGAAGGGGTTGCGACGAAGCGGCCGCTTCGGTAGTCGACCGCGGGCTGCGTCTGACGACACCGGACGTCGCCGAGGAGATCGTGCGCCGGGCCGAGGAGGCGACCGCCCACCTCCGAGCCGACGACCTCGCGGTGCTCGGCTACGGAAGGTGGCTCCACGCCCTGCGCGCCGGGGTCGCCTCCCACCACGCCGGGCTGGTCCCCGCGATGAAGGAGACGGTCGAGCATCTGTTCTCGGCGGGTCTCGTCCGCCTGGTGTTCGCCACCGAGACTCTCGCTCTCGGAATCAACATGCCGGCCAGAACGGTGGTCCTGGAGAACCTGTCCAAGTACACCGGCGAGGGGCACGAACTCATCCAGGCCGGCGACTACACGCAGTTGACCGGTCGGGCGGGCCGGCGGGGCATCGACACCGATGGCTCCGCCGTCATCATGCACTCCCCGTACGTGCCCTTCGAGCGAGTCGCCGGGATCGCCGCCCGGGGGAGCCATCCGCTTCGCTCCAGCTTCCGCCCCACCTACAACATGGCGGTCAATCTGGTCGCCCGTTACGACCGGGAACACGCGGAGACGCTGCTCGCCTCCTCGTTCGCCCACTTCGCCGAGGACGCCAGACGCCGGGCGCTCCAGGAGGACCTGGCCGCCGATCTGGCCCGGCTCGAGGAGCTGAAGAGTTCCGCCTTTCACCCCGACGTCGACGTGTGGGCGCTGCTCGCCCAGTCCCCGGGGTCTCGCGACGGTGCCCTAGCCGCGTTCGCCGCACGAACCACCGCCGGAGATGTGCTCGAATGGCGGGAACGGGGCGCCGCGGTTCGCCACGCGGTCATCGCTCGCGGCACCGGCAAGCGGCCTCGCCTGCTGACGGTCTCCCAGGCCGGAGAGGTGCGACGCATCGCTCCGGAGAGGATGCCCGACACCGTCGCCCGCACCGGGCGAGTTGAGCTGCCCAGGCCCTTCCGGCCCCGGGATGCCTCCTACCGGCGGCTGGTGGCCGACCTCCTCGGCCGGTTCGAGCCCGGCCCGCCGGAGACCGTCAGCTTCTCCGACATCAGACCCGACGTGCCCGGGCTGGGCGCCCACCTCGAGGCGGCCCGGGGTGCCCGGCGTCTCGAGGAGAGGATCGAAACCCGCCGCCGACGCGCCGCCGCACTGGGGCCGGGAATCGTCCCCGGGTTCCGCGGTCTCCTCGGGCTGTTGGAGAGGCGCGGCTACCTGCGCGGGTGGAGCCTCACTCCCAAGGGCGATCGCCTCCGCCGCCTCTACAGCGAGATGGATCTCGTCCTCGGGGAGGTCCTGGCCGACGGTCTGCTTGGGGGACTCGACGGCCCGGACACGGCGGCCCTGGTGTCCGCCTTCACCTACGAGGCGCGGCGCGAGCCGACGGAGGTCGGGTGGCCCGCAGCGATCGCCGACCAGGCCGACAGGGTCGAAGCGATCTGGCGAGAGATAGTCGCCGAGGAGGATCGCGCCGGTCTGGTCCCCACCAGGCCCCCCGATGCCGGGTTCGCCGCGGTGGCGACGCGCTGGGTGGCCGGTGAGGAGCTGTCCGACCTCTTCGAGGAGGACGACGCCGACGTCGGGGACTTCGTACGGAACTGCCGTCAGCTGATCGACGTCCTCCGCCAGATTCTGGATGTCGAGGAGGGGGAGCTTCCCGGGGTTCGCGCCGCGCTGCGGGGTCTAGACCGGGGCGTGGTCGCCGCGGCGGGTGCAGTGTGAGCTGGCGGGTGCTCGTCGCCGACGGTTCGAGTCCGGCCCCGCTGGCGGCCGAGTTGTCCCGGCAACTCGTGTCGCATCGCTTCGTGACTCCCGGCAGCAGCGATCTGGCGCAGACCGTGTCCGCCGAGTTGCACGCCGGCTTCACCAGGCTGGCCGTCCAGGGCGGCGACCCGGAGATCGCCGCCGTCATCGGCGCGGTGCTCGAGGCCGGATTCGCCGGGAGGGTCGACCTGGCGCTGCTCCCCTCGAGGGAGCGATCCGAGCTGGCACGCACCTTTGCCCTCGGCGACAGTCTGGCGGAGGGGGTCCGTCGCCTGGCGCACGGTGATCCCTATCCCATCGACATCGGGGTGGTCACCGGGTCGTTCGGCAGGATGGCGTTCATCAACTCGGTGAGCACCGGCGTGCTCGCCGGGGGCCCCGCCTGGTTCCCCTTCTGGCCGCGACCCCTGCGAGTCGCCGGACGGGTCGTGATCGAAGGTGGCCCGACACCAGTGGAGACGATGGCCTCGGGGGTCCTGGTGCTCAACGGCCAGTTCTGGGGCGACTGGATCGGTGCGCCCCGATCGACGCTGGTCGACGGCGTGGTCGACCTGCAGTTGTTCACCGGGACGAGGCGCCAGCTCAGCCGGCTCCGGCCGGCCTTTCGCGCCGGGATGCATGTGCGTGCCGCCGGGGTTCGGCGGCTGGCGGTGTCCCGCGCCGAGGTCGATCAGCCCCCTGGGTGGCAGGTGGTGGTCGACGGGATCCGCGTCGGCCGGGGGCCCTTCTCGGTGGAGGTGGTGGCGGGGGCGGTTCGCCTGGCGGTGTGATCCGTTCCGCCGCAGATATACTCCGGCCGCCTCGACACCGTGAGGGATCAATGCCGTCGAAAACCGACGACTTCGCAGAGCCGGACGAGGACTGGTCCGAAGACGAGGAATCGGGCGAGTCCGACGACATCGAAGACCTGGAGGACGTCGAAGACCTCGATGATCTCGAGGAGGTCGACGAGGATCTGGAAGAGATCGACGCCACCCTCGAGGTAGCCGCCGTCCTCGACGAGGATGAGGAGGCGGAGGAGGACGAGGACGAGGAGAGCGAGGCCCTCGACGAGCTCGAGGCCGAGGAGCTCGACATGCTCACCGAGGACGAGGAGGCGGAGAGCCTTCCCGTCGACGAGGCTGAGGAGATCCGCAAGCTCCGCCGCGAGGCGATCGAACTCGATGTACCCGCGGAGACGGCGGGGCAGGGCGAGTTCGTGTGCCAGTCATGCTTCCTGGTGAAACGGGTCGTCCAGCTCGCCGACAAGCGGAGGCAGCTCTGCCGCGACTGCGCGTGAGCGAGCGTCTGCGCCGTACCCTGGGTGGCCTGTGATCGACGCACGACCGGCAACCGGCGCGGACCTGGCGGTGATCGCCGCCCTCTATCGAGAGCTCGCCGCCGAGATGGATGCGCTCAGACCGCTGTGGTCGGAGGCGGAGGGTCTCGCCGCGCCGCTCGAGGACTCGCTGCGCGTTGCATTGTCCGGCCCGCCTTGGTGGGGATACGTCGGCACCCTCGACGCCGTGCCGCTCGCATTCCTGCTCGCTCGTGACGAGCCGTTGCTGCCTCCTCACGCAGACACGTTGGTGGCGGCGATTCGGTTCGTGTTCACGCTTGCCGAAGCACGCCAGGTCGGACTCGGCGAGGCGATGATCACGGCGTTCATGCGTGACGCCGCGACCCGGGGCATCGGGCTCTTCGACGCCCACGTCTCACCGGGACACCGGGAGGCGAAGAACTTCTTCGAGTCGAACGGATTCACCGCCCGGTCGATCACAATGCACCGGGGCAATCGCTGATGGCCCCGGCTCCCCACGAACGGCCGTTCGTGGATACCGTCTACTCCACCGCCGACCTACCCGACACCCCACAGCGCGATTACCGGATTCCCGCATCCGGATGGCTCCAAGCCCCGAGCGAGCTCCTCTCCTTGGGCGACGATCTGGGAGAGCCGGTGGAGTACAAACGCCGCATCGGCAGGTATCTCCTCTGGCGGGCCGGGCCTCCGGTCGGGGAAGCCCGCTACCTGGCCGTCTCCGACGACGGAGCGACCTGCCTGCGTTTCGATCTGCACGGCCGGAGGGGGGAGGGCTCCGGGCCCGACGGGGCGCGGCACACCCGCTTCCGGACCTGGAAGGAGGCTCTGCACGCCGATGGGGGTGGCTTGTGACCATTCCTCAGGGGGAACTCTCCGAGCTCCTCATCGCCCTGATCCGCAACGCATGCGTCAACGACGGGACCCGGGAATCGGGCCACGAGGCCCGCTCGATCGCCACCCTGGCGGGATTCTTCGGGCAGGCCGGGCAGGTGTTCGAGCCCGAGCCGGGCCGCTGCAGCGCCGTGTACCGGGTTCCGGGACGGTCTTCCGCGGCGCCGACGCTCATGCTCATGGGCCACGTCGACGTGGTGCCCGCCGATGCCTCCGGGTGGTCGGCGGATCCTTTCGGCGGTGAGCGCCGCGACGGCTTCATATGGGGTCGGGGAGCCATCGACATGCTCAACCAGACGGCGGCGATGGCGGCCGTGTTCCGTCGGTACCTCGTCGGTGACGAGCCCCCGCTGGCCGGCGACCTGGTGTTCCTGGCGGTCGCCGATGAGGAGGCCGGGAGCGGGCTCGGGGCGCGGTGGCTCGTCGAGAACCACTGGGAGGCGGTCGCCTGTGACTACCAGCTGACCGAGATCGGTACTCCGATGCTCTGGGGACGCTCCGGCCCCGGCCTCCCGGTGACCGTGGCCGAGAAGGGCCCACACTGGCGGCGGCTGCGCACCGGAGGAGCGCCCGGTCACGGGAGCCAGCCCTATGCCACCCAGAACGCGCTCGTTCCGCTCGCCGATGCCATCGCCCGGCTGGGCGATTCGCCCTCGCCCGCGGTCATCACCGACGAGTGGCGTCGATTCGTCGCCGCCTGGGACCCCGACCCATCCCTCGCCGCCGACCTCACGGACCTCGACCGGATCGACCGGGCGATCGATCGCATCGCCGTCGACGATATCGGGCTCGCCAGGTGGGTGCACGCCTGCACCCACCTGACGATCAGCCCCAACACCCTGCGCGCCGGGGTAAAGGCCAACGTGGTCCCCGCCGCCGCGGTGGCCGAGATCGACGTTCGCACGCTTCCCGGTCAGGACCGCGCCGACGTCCACGACCACTTCCGCAAGGTGGTGGGACCGGCCTTCGAGGAAATTACGGTCGAAGAGATGGAGAACACGGTCGCATCAGGATCGGTACCCGATGGTCCGCTGTGGCGGGCCCTCGACGGGGCCCGGGGGGAGATCGCCCCCGACTCCCACCTCCTCCCGGCGATGATCCCCGTCGGGACGGATGCCCGCTTCTTCCGCCCCAAGGGAACGGTCTCCTACGGCGTCGGCCTTTTCGATCGCCGGGTGGGTTTCGGCGACTTCCTCACGATGTTCCACGGCTACGACGAACGAGTCAGTGAGGAGTCGCTCGGCCTCACCGCCGCCCTGCTGGTGAGAACGGTGGCCCGTTTCGGCGAGGAGATCGCCCGCGCCGGATATCCGGGGCGCGGCGACCGGAAGACAGGGAAGTGAGGTGAGGACGACTGTCGGATCCCACCATCCCGGCAACGTCGTCCTCGACCTCGACGGCTGCCTCTACGTCGAGGACGAGGCCGTACCGGGCGCCGGGGATGCCCTGGGAGCGCTGGCCGCGGCGGGATTCCGGATCATCCTCGCCACCAACAACTCCACGAAGACCCCGGAGGTGGTGGCGGAGCGGGTGGAGAGCATCGTCGGTCATGCCGTCGATCCCGCCTGGGTGATCACCTCCGCGGTTGCCGCCCGATCGATGCTGGTCGCCGGTGACCAACCGGTGCTCACCGTCGGCGAGCCCGGTCTCGCCGCGACCATGCGGGAGTGGGGAGTGGCCATGACCGACGAATCCGCCGCGGCACACACGGTCGTCGTCGGCCTCGACCGGGGGTTCACCTACGACCGGCTGCGCCAGGCCTCCCACGCCCTGCTCCGCGGCGCCCGCTTCATCGCCACCAATCCCGACGCCACCTTCCCCACCGCCGGCCTCGCCGACCCGGGGGCGGGATCGATGGTCGCCGCGGTGGCGTTCGCCTCCGGGCGGCAACCGGAGTTCGCCGGCAAGCCGTTCGAACCGATGCGGCGCTGCGTGGCAGCCCTCCTCGGCCCCGGGCCCACCTGGGTCGTCGGGGACCGTGCCGAGACGGACCTGGCTTTCGGAATACCGGCCGGGTGGACAACCGTGTTGGTGATGACCGGGGTGACCCACGACCCGGACGGGATCGACCCCCCGCCCGACCACGTGCTCACCTCGGTCGCCGACCTGCCTTCAGTGCTGATTCAGGCGTAGACCGCCGTCTCCCCGGCCGCCGTCCGCGCCAACAGTTGCCGTCGAAACATGGCGGCGACCAGGGCGCCGAACGCGAACCCGGCCACGTGCGCCTGCCAGGCGACGCCGGTGTCGTCGCCCACCAGGAGGAACTGGCTCAGAAACCACAGGCCGAGGAACCACACGGCGGGGATGGCCACGACCCGGTAGAGGATGAACGTCATGACCTGGTGGCGGGGAAACAGCACCAGATACGCCCCCATCACTCCGGCGATGGCGCCCGACGCTCCGACCAGAGGAACCGTGAGAGTCGGGTTGACCACGACGAAACCGATGGTGGCGGCCACTCCCGCCGCCAGGTAGAAGACCGCGAACAGCAGCGATCCGAAGGCCTCTTCGACGTTGTTCCCGAAGATCCACAGGCTCCACATGTTGAAGAGGATGTGGGCGAGCCCGGCGTGGAGGAACATCGACACGAACACGGACAGCCAGATCTGCTTGTCGGGGAACACCGCCTCGGCGGCGTTCCCGTCGAGGCAGACCCCGGCGTTCACCTCGAACACCGAGACCGGTTCGCCACTGCTCACCTCACAGGCGACGGCGGCGTGCTCGTAGGCGAAGCGATCCGATTCCGGAGATGCCTGCGGGGTCATGAGGAACACGACGACGTTTCCGGCGATGATCAGCCACGTGATCAACGGCCGGATGCGCGTCGGGTTGACATCACGAACCGGTAACAATGCGCACTTCCTGTCGGCCAGTGCGGGGATAATGCCCCTCATGGATGATACGCCCCTCGACTCATTGCTCTCCGAGCTCGCCTCGGCCGACCCCGCCGAGGCCCCCGACCTGGCCGACAAGCTCTCCGAGGCGCTCACCGAGGCGCTGGAGTCCGGGGGTGAGGAGGAAGCGTCTGCGCCGCCGGCTTGACACCGAGCTGGTCCGGCGGGGACTTACTCCGACCCGAACCGCTGCTCACGACGCGATCCGCGATGGACGGGTCGTGGTGGGTGGTCGCGCCACCGCCAAGCCGGCGACCATGGTCGCTCCCGACGAGGCGATCACGGTTCGGACCGACGAGGAGCCCTGGGCGAGCCGCGGCGGGGAGAAACTTGCCGCCGCCCTGGAACGCTTCTCCATCGATGTCGCCGGTGCCGACGCGCTGGACGTGGGAGCCTCCACCGGGGGATTCACCGATGTGCTGATCCGCGGCGGGGCAAGAAGGGTGGTGGCGCTAGACGTCGGATACGGCCAAATGCTGTGGCATCTCCGCAACCACCCGGCGGTTGTGGTCGTCGACCGGACCAACTTCCGCATCGTCGACCCCGCAGCCTTGGGGGCCCCGTTCGACGTCGTCGTCATGGACGTTTCGTTCATCGGCGCCTCGCTTCTCGCCGTCCCGCTGGCCAGCGTGGGACGAGCAGGTACCGACTACGTTGTCCTGGTGAAACCCCAATTCGAGGTGGGACCGCAGAGGGTCGGTCGCGGCGGCATCGTGCGCGATCCGGACGCGCACCGTGATGCGGTGGCCGCGGTTACCGCGGCGCTCGCCGACGTGGAAATCGGCGTCCTCGGGGCGATGCCCAGTCCGATCACCGGGGCCAAGGGGAACCGCGAGTTCCTGGTCCATGGACGCCTCGGGTCTCCCGGAATCGACGCCGCGGTGGCGGCCTCCGAGGCGGTGCAGTGAGACTCGCCCTCGTCCTTCATCCCACGCGGCCTACGGCCGCTGCCACCGCCGAGCGCTTGGTGGCCGCCGCCAAGCTACGCGGCATCGTCGTCTCCGGACACCCGGGAGATGCCGCTCGGGTCCCGGGGCTGGTCGCTCGTGAGCCCGGCGAACCATTGAGCGACGACGTCGTCGTCGCCGTGGGCGGCGACGGAACGGTCCTCGAGGCGGCCCGGGTGGCGCGAGCCTCCGATATCCCCGTGCTCGGCATCAACGCGGGGACTCTCGGTTTCCTCGCCGAGGTCGAGCCGGCCCGGATCGACGAAGCCCTCGACTCCCTGCTCGCCGGAAGGTACCTCGTTGCAGAGAGGATGACCCTCGAGGCGAGCCTGCCCGGTGGGGCCAAGGTCGACGGTCTCAACGACATCGTGGTGGAGAAGGCCGTGAGCCGCCAGGTGGTTTCGGTGGCGGTGTCGGTGAACGGCGAGCGACTCGTGGAGTACCGGGCCGATGCGGTCATCGTCTCCACCCCAACGGGGTCCACCGCCTACACGTTTTCCGCCGGAGGGCCTCTGGTCGATCCCGACATCGAGGCGATCCTCCTCACTCCGGTGGCGGCGCACAGCGCCTTCGGCCGGGCGATCGTCTTCTCGCCGCAGGTCACACTGGATGTCCTCGTCACCTCCGACCGCCGCGGCAGGGTGAACGTCGATGGGCAGACGTACGCCGAGCTCGACCCCGGGGAGGCGATCGGCATCGTGCGTGGCCCGACCCCGGCGCGCTTCATCCGGTTGCGGCCGCGCAACTTCGCACACACCGTCAAAGAGAAATTCCAGCTACCGGATGCTTGAAGAGCTGTTCGTCGCGAACCTGGGAATCATCGCCGCATCCCGCATCGAACCGGGGGCGGGACTGGTCGCCATCACCGGCGAGACCGGAGCCGGCAAGACCCTGCTCCTCGGCGCATTACACCTGCTGAGGGGTGATCCTGCCCGGTCCGATCGCATCGGTCCGCGGGGAGATGAGGCCCGGGTCGAAGGGCGCTTCGTGCTCGGGGACGATGAGGTCGTGGTTGCTCGCCGGGTCGCCGCCGGCAAGTCGCGTGCCTACGTCGATGGGGCGATGGTCCCGGCCAAGCTGCTCGCCGAGAAGCTCGACACGATGGTCGAGATCGTGGAGCAGCACGAGCACGTCTCCCTGGGACGAGAGAGCTCGGTGCGCCGGCTCATCGATGGCCTGCTCGATGCCTCAGGTGTCGAGGCATCGAGCAACTATCGCGATACGTGGGAGCGATTGATCGCCCTTCGTGTCGATCGCGATCAGCTCGGCGGGGATGCCCGGGCACTGGCCCGCGAACTCGATCTTGCCCGCCACGAATCGCGGGAGATCGCTGCGGCCAGCCTTCGGCCGGGCGAGGACGCCGAGCTGAAGGCCGCCCTGGGCCGCATTCGCCACGCCGCCGAGATAATCGAATCGCTGGCGGCGGCGACGACCGCCATCGAGGACGAGGAGGGGGCGCTGGACCGGCTCCGCCTCGCCCTGGATCGGGTCCGATCGGCACGTGACCTCGACCCATCGCTCCAGCCTTTCGTGGCACGTCTCGAAAGCGCCATCTCTGAGATCGACGAGGCGGCTGCCGACTTGCGCGCCGTCACCGAAAGCATCGATCACGACCCGGGAACCCTCAAGTCGATGGAGGAGCGGACCGCAGTTCTCGGCGACCTCAAGCGCAAGTACGGCGCCACCGTCGACGAGGTCATCGCCTACGGAACGGCAGCCACCGAACGGGCAGAGCGGCTGGCTGCGCTGGCCGCCCGTGCCGAGACGATCGACGCCGACCTGGCCGCTGCCCGGGCGGACGCGGTCGGTGCCGGCGAAGCTCTGGCCGAGGCGCGCCGCCGGGCCGGCAAGGCGCTGACCACCGACGCAGTGGATCTCCTCCGCCAGCTGGGATTTCGCGATCCGGTGCTGGCGGTCGAGGTCTCCGGAGGACCCCCCGGACCGCATGGAGCCGATCGAATCACGCTTTCGTTCGCCTCGACGAGGGGCTTGACCCCGGGTCCAGTTGGGCGGGTGGCCTCCGGGGGGGAGCTCAGCCGGCTGGTCCTGGCGGTGCGGGTCGCCGCGGGAGTGGCCGACGCCGAGGTGGTGGCCTTCGACGAGATCGATTCCGGAGTCGGGGGAGCCACCGCATTGGCGATGGGGGAGTTGCTCGCCCGGCTGGCGGCGGGACGCCAGGTGTTCGTGGTCACCCACCTTCCCCAGATCGCCGCCTTTGCCGACACCCACTTCGTCGTCGAACGCGTCGCGGACTCGGCGGTGGTGCGCCAGGTCGCCGGGGAGGAGCGTCTCAGCGAGCTGTCTCGCATGCTCGGCGGCATCGAGGAGAGTGCCCAGGGGAGAGGGCATGCCGCCGAACTCCTCGCTCTCGCCGGAGAGCGCAAGGAGACCGGCCGATAGCGCCACCGTCGCTCCGAGCCCGGCGCGGAGTCATCGAAACCCTCGTCGGAGCAGCACCACTGCTACTGTCAAATTCCCGAGGGACATGACCAAGTACGTCTTCGTGACCGGTGGGGTCGTCAGCAGCCTCGGGAAGGGCATCACAGCCGCCTCTCTCGGGCGGCTGTTGCGCGCCCGGGGGCTCCGGGTGGTCAACCAGAAGCTCGACCCGTACATCAACGTCGACCCGGGGACGATGAACCCCTTCCAGCACGGCGAGGTGTTCGTGACCGACGATGGCGGGGAGACCGACCTCGATCTAGGCCACTACGAACGCTTTACCGGACGCAATCTCCTCCGCGACTCCAACGTCACCACCGGGTCGGTGTATCAGACCGTGATCCAAAAGGAGCGCAGGGGCGACTTCCTCGGCGACACGGTCCAGGTGATCCCTCACATCACCAACGAGATCAAGGCCAGGGTGCGCCGGATCGGGGAGCGCACCGAGGTGGATGTAGTCATCACCGAGATCGGTGGCACCGTCGGGGACATCGAGATCCTCCCGTTCCTCGAGGCCATCCGGCAGCTGCGTAACGAGGTGGGCCACGACAACGCCGTCTTCATCCACGTCACCCTCACCCCCTACATCGGCCCTTCCGAGGAGATGAAGACGAAGCCCACGCAACACAGCGTCGCCGAGTTGCGCAGCCGAGGCATCCAGCCCGACGCCATCGTGGTGAGGTCGGATCGTCCGGTGGAGGAGGCGGAACGGCGCAAGATCAGCCTGTTCTGCGACGTTCCGCCCAGCGCGGTGATCAACGCACCCGACGCCGCCAATATCTACTCGGTCCCCCTGACCCTCCACGCCGGCGGGCTCGACGACGTGGTGTGCACCAAGTTGCGACTCGTCACTCCGGAGCCGGACCTCTCCGGATGGGAGGACATCGTCGAGCGCATGTCACGGCCCTCGGAACCGGTGACGATCGCCCTCGTGGGGAAGTACGTGGATCTCCCCGACGCCTACCTCTCGGTGGTCGAAGCGCTCAAGCACGGGTCGCTCGCCGCCGGCGTCACGCTCGATCTGCGCTGGATCGCCAGCGACGACATGGAAGGCATGCTCGCCGCGACCCACCTCGCCGGGGTGGACGGCATCGTCGTCCCCGGCGGCTTCGGGGTGCGCGGGATCGAGGGGAAGATCGCCGCCGTCCGCCACGCCCGGGAGAACCGCATCCCCTTCCTCGGCTTGTGCCTCGGCCTGCAATGCGCGGTGATCGAGTTTGCCCGTTCACAACTGGGGCTGAGCGACGCCAACTCGAGCGAGTTCGAGCCGCTCACCCCGCACCCGGTGATCGATCTCATGGCCGCCCAGCACGCGGTGGAGGACATGGGGGGGACGATGCGCCTCGGTCTCTACCCCGCCCGCCTGGTGGAGGGTTCACACTCTCGTCGCCTGTACGGGGAGGAGCTCATCTACGAGCGCCACCGCCACCGCTACGAGGTGAACAACCACTACCGCAAGGAGCTCGAGCAGGCCGGGATGCTGCTCGCCGGGTTGTCTCCGGACGATCAGTTGGTGGAGATCATCGAGCTTCCCGACCATCCCTACTTCGTCGGATCGCAGTTCCATCCCGAGTTCAAGTCGCGCCCCGACGACCCGCATCCGCTGTTCGCGGGCTTCATGGCGGCGGCGACCGAGCGGCATCGCGCCGGCTCGCTCGGTGCACTCGACGCCCTCGAGGAGTCGGTGGCGGAGCCCCGATGAGCGACGCGGCGGCAGGGGTCGCCGCCATCGACGAGCAGATCCTCGAGTTCCTCGCCTCGCTGGTCGCGGATCGGGGGCTCGCCACGAACACGATCGCCGCCTACCGGCGCGATCTCGCCACGTACTCCGCCTTTCTGCGAAGCCGGGCGCCGACCCCCGAGCTCGCCTCGGCCTTCGTGCTCTCCCTGCAGCGGTCCGGCCTCGCCGCCACGACCGTCGCCCGGCGGGTGGCCACCGTCCGGGGGTTCCACCGGTTCGCGGTGGCCGAGGGTATCTCTCCGCTCGACCCCACGGTGCTCCTGGAATCCCCGCGGAGACCGCGAGCCCTGCCCAAGGCACTGAGCGTCGCCGAGGTGACCCGCCTCGTGGAGGCGCCCGACCCGACGACCGTGGCCGGGCGGCGCGACCGGGCTCTCCTCGAGTTCATGTATGCCACCGGAGCCCGGGTCGCCGAGGCGGTCGGACTCGACGAAGTGGACCTCGACCTCGAAGAGGGCACCGTCGTGCTCACCGGGAAGGGCGCCAAGCAGCGCATCGTCCCGGTGGGGACCGCCGCCAGAGATACCCTGATGAATTGGCTCCCCGATCGCGCCCGTCTCCGGGGGGTCCGATCCGGCGGAGCGGTCTTCCTCAGCCTGCGGGGAGCACGGCTCAGCAGGCAGGCCGTGTGGAACATCGTCAAGACCCAGGCCGCCCGGGCGGGCATCGCGCCCGATGTCGTGTCGCCGCACGTTCTCCGCCACAGCGCGGCGACCCACATGGTGGAAGGGGGGGCGGATCTCAGAACCGTCCAGGAGATGCTCGGCCACGCTAGCATTTCGACCACACAGGTTTACACCCGCGTGTCGCCGCGGCACCTCCTCGAGGTTTATGTGGCGGCTCACCCCCGCAGCTGAGAGGCTCTCATGGTCGCCCTCGAATCGATCAAGCAACGGCTCGTCGCCGAACGCCAGCAACTGATGCATCAGCTCGCCGAGCTGGGGGCATCCGAAGACGGGTCACTCCGGGACGACGTGGACTTCCCCGAGGGGTTCGCCGACGCCGCGGCCGCAACCTCCGAGCGCACCGAGGTGCTCGGGTTGGTCGACTCGTTGCGCCGCTCGCTCGGCGAGATCGACGTCGCCCTTGCCAGGATCGAAAGCGGCGTCTACGGGACCTGCGTCAAGTGCGGCAAGGACATCGGCGAGGCTCGCCTCGAGGTCCGTCCCTCGTCGACCCACTGCGTGGACTGCAAAGCCGCCAAGGTCTAGTCGGTCCAATGATCGTCGACAACGGCGTGCTCGACGCCGTCTTGTTCATTGCCATCCTGGCGCCGTCGATCATCTTCCACGAGGTCGCCCACGGCCTGGTCGCCCGGCGTCTCGGCGACCTCACCGCGCAGGAGGCGGGACGGCTGACCCTCAACCCGGTCAAGCACATCGACCCCTTCGGATCGGTGCTGCTTCCCGCAATGCTCGCCCTGGCCCATCAGAACGTCTTCGGTTGGGCCAAGCCGGTGCCGGTCAACCCGTCGCGCTTTCGCCGAAGCCCGGTGCGGGGAATGGCCGTGACCGCCCTGGCCGGTCCGACGACCAACCTCGCCATGGTTCTCCTGGTTGCCCGCCTCGGTCCGTTCATCCAGGTGGGCGACGTCGTCTATCTGACCAGTCCATCGCTGTGGGCCCGATTCGCCGAGGGGTTCCTGGTGGTCAACGCCGCGCTTGCGGTCTTCAACATGCTTCCCATCCCACCCCTCGACGGCAGCCGACTGCTTCCCCTGGTGCTCCCCCCGGCGGGACGAAGGATCTACGCTCAGATCTCCCAGTACGGGTTCCTGATCCTGATCGTTCTGGTGCTGATCATCCCCCGTTCACTCGGCTTCCTCGGGTCGTGGATCTCGTGGATCGTGAAGGCGGCGGTGTGAGCGCCCCCGGGTCCCTCCCGCATCTCGCCAGGCGGTTGCTCGGATCCCTGCGGGCGCGCCGACCCTCCCCGCGCCAACAAACGATGATTGCCTCCGTCCTGAGTGTTCCCGAGCTCCGGTTGTTCTGGCTTCAGCCGGTCGCCGACCAGCATCACGCGGTGGCCGTCGCCGCCAGGGTGGCCGCGGTCTCGGAAGATCCGCTCCTGGTCCGCGCCGCCTTGCTCCACGACGTCGGCAAGCGACACTCGCGCACCGGGACCGCAGCGCGCACTGTGGCATCGGTTCTCGCCATCCTCCATCTGCCCAGGAACGGGAAGCTGCGCACCTACCTCGAACACGGCAGGTTGGGCGGGGCCGATCTGGAAGCGGCCGGGTCCCCGCCGATCGTGGTGGCGTTCGCCGAGCACCATCATGGCCCCCGTCCCCAGGATGTTCCCGCTGAGGCCTGGGCGCTGCTGTGCGCCGCCGATGACGATTGACCCGCACCCCGCCGTGGGCGGCAATACGATGAGATGCCGATGAGCTACGAGGTCACCACACCGATCTTCGAGGGTCCGCTCGATCTGCTCCTCCAGCTGATTACGGCGCGCCGTCTCGATGTGGCCGATCTCAACCTGCGCGACCTCGTGTCGGAGTACCTGTCGTACCTCGACCTGATGCGCACCCTCGACCTCGAGGTCACGTCGGAGTTCCTCGTGATCGCTTCGACCCTGATCCAGCTGAAGACCCGCCGCCTGCTGCCCGGGTCGTCCGAGATCGATCTCGATGAGGACCTCCTCCTCGCCGAAGAGCGCGATCGGCTGCTCTCCCGCCTCCTCGCCAACCTGACCTTCAAGGATGTGGCGGCGGTGTTGGCGCATCGCCTCGAGAGCACCGAATTGTTCCTGGCGCGGACGGCCGGTGCCGACCCGGATGTGGCGCCGCCGCCGACGGAGCTTCGGATCGGCGCCGGTGCGGCCGAGCTGGCCGCCATCGCCACCAGGGTCCTGGAGCGGGCCTTTGCCGAGCCCACCCTCGACCATCTCGACCTCGACCTGCCTTCGGTGACCGATGCGATCGCCGACCTCCGCCGTCGGATCGATGCCGACATCGAGATCGACTTCGAACGCGTCACCAGCCACCTGGACCGCCCCATGGAGATCATCGCCTACTTCCTGGCGGTGCTCGAACTGGCCCGCTGGGGACTGGTCCAGGCACGCCAGGCCGACCTCGCCGGTCCGATAACCCTGCGGCGCACCGACTCGGCGGTCGGCGCCGTGGTCAGCGAATGGGACATGGCTCCCGGGGAGGGAACGTGATGGACGCAGTCGCCGCGGTCGAAGCGATCCTGTTCGTGGCCGAGTCCCCGGTCCCGGCGGCGGAGCTCTCCGAGGTGCTGGAACTCCCGCCCGGCGAGGTGGCCGAAGCGCTCCAGCTGCTCGCCGAGCGCCTCTCGGCGACGGCGAGCGGGCTCGTGCTGCGGGAAGCGGCCGGAGGCTGGCGGCTGTACACCCGCCCCGATCTGCGCCCCCACCTCGACCGCTTCGCAGCATCTCCGACGGCCACCCGGCTGTCCCGCGCTGCGCTCGAGGCGCTGGCAGTGGTGGCGTATCGCCAACCGGTGTCGCGCTCCCAGGTGACCGACATCCGAGGTGTGGACTCCGAACAGGCCCTGCGGACCCTGGAGCGTCGCGGTCTCCTCGACGTGGTCGGGGTGGCCCCCGGGTCGGGGCAGGCGATCCTCTACGGCACGACCGACCTGTTTCTCGAGAAGCTCGGTCTCGCCTCCCTGTCCGATCTCCCGCCCCTTGCCGACCACGTGCCGCCTGCGGACATCGTCGAGGCACTGGAGCGGCCCTTCCGCCCGGAGGAACCATCGAGCGACTCCAGAAGCTGATCGCCTACTCCGGTATCGCCTCGCGTCGCCACGCCGAGGAGCTGGTCAAAGCGGGGCGGGTGGTGGTCGACGGCGTCCCGGCGCACCTGGGTCAGAAGGTCGATCCCGAATCGGCCGTCGTGTTGGTCGACGGGGTACCGCTGCCGGTGCGTCCCGGGCTGGTTCATTACCTGCTCAACAAGCCCCGGGGGGTGGTGAGCACGGTGGAGGATCCCCATGCCGCCGAGACCGTCGTCTCTCTGGTACCCACCGACACGCGGGTGTATCCGGTCGGGCGGCTCGATGCCGACAGCGAGGGGCTGATCATCCTCACCAACGACGGCGACCTCACCGCGGCGGTCACCCACCCGAGTCACGGCGTCACCAAGACCTATCTCGCCCGGGTCAAGGGTGCCCCCGGTGCGAAGGCGGTGGCGCAACTCACCGGCGGCATCGAACTCGAAGACGGGCCTGCCCGAGCCGTGAGCGCCCGAGTGGTGGACCGCAGCGGCACCGAGTCGCTGGTTGAGATGGTCATGCTCGAAGGCCGCAAGCGGGAGGTCCGCCGCATGCTGGGGGCGATCGGCCACGATGTGGTCCGGCTGGCGCGCGTGGCCATCGGGCCCATCCAGGACCGGTCGCTCAAGCCGGGGGAGTGGCGGCTGCTCACCGTCGAGGAGGTCCGTGCCCTCTATCGCGCCGCCGGGATGGGATGATCGGCCGATGATCCGGTTCCACGGCCCGCAACGCCCCTTCCACGCAGACCTGACCGTTCCCGGCGACAAGTCGCTCTCCCACCGGGCTCTGATACTGGCGGCGATGGCTGCGGGCCGATCCATGATCGAGGGACGCGGCACCGGAGCCGACATCGCCTCGACCTGCCGCCTTCTGGAACAGCTTGGCGCGTCGGTCGAACCGGAGGCAGTCGAATCCCCCGGGGTGGTCGAGTGGAGCCCGCCGTCGGTGCCCTTGGACGCAGGCAACTCGGGAACCACCATACGCCTGCTCACCGGCGCCCTCGCCGCCCGGCCGTTCCGGTCGACCCTGATCGGGGACGCCTCGCTGATGAGCCGCCCGATGCAGCGTCTCGTCGGACCACTGGGGAAGCTGGGCGCCCGGGTTTCCGTCTCCACGGCAGGGACCCCTCCGGTGATCGTCGACGGCACGCCGCTGTATGGGGCGCCGGTGAGGGTCCCCATGGCCAGTGCCCAGGTGAGGACCGCGGTGGCGCTGGCCGCCCTGCAGGCGGACGGATCCACCGTTGTCGACTCGCCCCCGGGTTTCCGCGACCACACCGAACGGTGGCTGACACATCTCGGACTGGGGTCCTCTCTCGATGAGACGAGGTTTCGCATCGATCCGGGACCGATTCCGTCGTTCCGCGTCACCCTTCCCGGTGACACGTCGTCGGCGTCCTTCCTGTGGGCGGCGGCGGCCCTCGGTCCCGGATCTACGGTTCGGGTCCGCTCCGTCTCCCTCAACCCGGGGCGCACCGGCTTTCTCGACGTGCTTGCCGCCATGGGTGCCGAAGTCGAGATCGTTCCCACCGCAGCCGTCCTCGGAGACCCGGTGGGAGACGTCACCGTCACCGGGAACCGGCTCACCGGGACCATCATCGAAGGCGAGCTGACGGTGCGGACCCTCGACGAACTTCCCCTGGTTGCGGTGGTGGCGGCCTTCGCCGCAGGGGCCACCACCGTCCGAGACGCCGCAGAGTTGCGCACCAAAGAGAGCGATCGGATTGCCGCAACCGTGGGCATGATCCGCGCCCTGGGCGGCGCTGCAGAGCCCGCCGCTTCCGGTCTCGTCGTGGAGGGAACGGGCCTCACCGGTGGGGTGGTCGCCGCCGACGGCGACCACCGTATCGCCATGGCCGCCGCGGTGGCGGCGACCCGCTCCGGTAGCGTGGTGGTCGAGGGGTTCGAGGTCGCCGCGGTCTCCTGGCCCGAATTCGAGGCGGTGTTGGAGGAGACATGGTCGTCGCCATAGACGGGCCCAGCGGCGTCGGGAAGAGCACCGTGGCGCGGGCGGTTGCCGATGCCCTGGGAATCCCCTATCTCGACACAGGGGCCTACTACCGGATGGCAACCCTCGTCGCCCTGCGGCGGAAGGTCGCCGTCGACGACGCCCCCGGAATCCTCGCCGCCCTATCCGGCGCGATCGTGGATTTCGTCGACGGCCGCCTGCTCCTCGACGGAGCCGATGTGTCCGCCGAGTTGCGCAGCGGGGAGGTCACCGCGGCGGTGAGCGCGGTCTCCGCCCACCGTTCGGTGCGCGCCGCCGTCGTGGAGCTGCAGCGGGCCTGGGTGCGCGAGCACGGGGCCGCGCCGTCGTCGAGGGCCGCGACATCGGCACCGTGGTGTTTCCCGACTCCCCGGTCAAAGTGTTCCTCACCGCCGACGCGGTGACCAGGGCGCGTCGTCGCGCCGGAGACGGCGAGGCAGAAGGAAAGACCCTGGAGGCATTGATCGCCGAGATGGCGCAGCGCGACGCCGCCGACTCATCCCGGGAGATCTCTCCGCTCAAGGCCGCCGCCGACGCACTGACCATCGACACCAGCCGGCTCAGCGTAGCCGAGGTGGTCGCCCAGGTCCTCGATCTGGTCGGGAGAGTGTGAGACCTGCCCCTCGTGGGCCGCGCGGCTACTCGTAGACCTTCTCTGCCTCGGCGTCGGCGGCGAACGCGTCTCGCTCGATGTCACGGCGGTCGCCCGGTTGCGCCGCAAGCTCGACGAAGTACTCGTGCTGGATGAGCTCGGCCATGATCTCCGACGTCCCCGTCCAGATCATCGCGAGACGGATGTCGCGCAGCAGCCGCTCGATCGGATAGACATCGGTGTAGCCGATGCCTCCCATTATCTGCATCGCCTCGTTCACCACGTCCCAGGCGGTCTCGGTGAGGAACTTCTTCGTCTCGCTGACCATGCGTCGGTGAGGCATACCGGCATCGATGGTCCGAGCCGCCGCCCACAGCAGTCCCCGTGCCGCATCGAGCCTGGTGATGGAATCGGCCACTTTGTGGCTGATCGCCTGGAACCGGTTGATCGGCCGACCGAACGCCTTGCGCTTCATCGAGTAGCGAGCCGCCAGGTCGAGCGCAGCCTGCGCGGTTCCGATACACGCGGCACCCGAGGTCATCCGCTCCGGAATCATCATTCGGTCGAAGATGAGCGCCCCTCCGTTTTGCGGTCCCACCAGATTCGTCTCGGGAACCCACACCTTGCGGAGGCTTATCCGGCCGGTACCTCCGCCGCGGGCTCCCATCAGCCCGAATAGGTGCTCGACCTCGACCCCCCGATCGCGTTCGACGAGAAACACCGACAAAGACTCATGCGGAGGGTTCTCGGGCGCGGTCTTGGCGTAGATGAGGAAGAAGTCCGCCCCCTCGGCTCCGACGATGAACCGCTTCGCTCCCGACAGGGTCCAACCGTCGCCCTCGCGTCGCGCCATGGTCGTGGCGCCGAAGAAGTCGGACCCACCCCGGGGCTCGGTCAGGCCCTCCGCAGCTACCAACTCGCCTTGCAGCATCGGCACGAGAAACCGCTGTCGTTGGTCTTCGGAGCCGAAGCGCACCAGCGCCTCGCCGACGATGGACGGCATTGCGTACTGGCATCCGAGGACCGTTCCCAGCGGCCCGATTTCCTCGAGGGCAGCGACCTCAGCGGTCCAGGACAGCCCCCGACCCCCGTACTCCGTGGGGAAGCGGATGCCGTAGAGCCCGGCCGCCGCGACCTTGCGGTGGAACCCGTGTGGGAAGTCGATCACCTCGCGATCGAGGTCCTTGAGGAGCTGCGGATCGATCGCCTCCCTGGCGAAGGTGCGCGCCTGGGACTGAACCTCGCGCTCCTCGGGGGAGAGCAGGACATCGAACATAGCGACTCCTCGCCTCGGCGATCCCCTCACGGTGCATGGTTGCGAACGCGGCCACACTGCGCAAGGCCTGTCGGTGCTCGCAGGGCTTCTTCAGTTCGGACTCCTCGCCACCCTGGCAGGACTTCGCCGCAGTCTCGATCACAGGTCGATCGTTCGCGGGCTTCCGGCCGGTGGGGGATAGGGTTGTCGGTCAGGGAATCAGGACGGGTCGTGGGGGCTGTTGGATGCCATCGATCATCTGATCGAGCCTGATGAGATCCGAGCCGCCCTGGACGCCAACCCCAGCGCTCGCGCCGACTACAACTCCTTTACCGACTCGGGCAACAGGCCCTCTATCGGGTGCACCGCGCCAAGCGAGAGGCGACCAGGTCGGACCGGATCGCCCAGATCACTGAGGCCGCGGCCAAGGAATGTCGCTCGCGGAGTCCCGCGCCAGATGAACCACCAGGTGGGATTCGAGTAGGAGTGCCTGAGCACTCCTGTCAGGAGTTCACCGTTTCGGGTGTGGGGTTCAGCCCGGTTCTGGAGCCGGGTACAGGCGGCGTCGCGCCCACAGGGCCACGTACACAAGGCCGACGAGCACCGGAACCTCGATGAGCGGGCCGACGACCCCAGCGAGGGCCTGTCCGGAGGTCACCCCGTACACGCCGATGGCCACCGCTATCGCCAACTCGAAATTGTTGGATGCCGCAGTGAACGCCAGCGTCGCATTGCGCGCATACCCGATCCCGAGCCGTAGACCGAGACCGAAAGACACCGCCCACATCACGCCGAAGTAGGCGAGCAGGGGCAGAGCGATCCGAGCCACGTCCAGCGGCTTGGCGGTGATGGTCTCCCCTTGGAGGGCGAAGAGCACCACCACGGTGAACAGCAGCCCGTACAGAGCCCAGGGAGCAATCCGGGGAATGAAGCGGGACTCGTACCACTCCACACCCCGGGTCCGCTCACCCCATACGCGAGTCAGCCACCCCGCCGCCAACGGGACGCCCAAGAAGATCAGCACGATGCGGGCGATTTCCCACATCGACACGTCGAGCGTGTCGGTGTTCAATCCGAGCCAACCCGGCAACACCTGGAGATAGAAGTAACCGAGCAACGAGTAGGCGAATACCTGGAACAGCGAGTTGAGCGCCACCAACACCACCGCGGCCTCCCGGTCACCGCACGCAAGGTCATTCCAGATCAGCACCATGGCGATGCAGCGCGCCAAACCGATGATGATCAGCCCCGTCCGGTACTCCGGCAGGTCGGGGAGCAACGCCCAACCAAGGGCGAACATGAGCGCCGGCCCGATCAGCCAGTTCAACATCAGCGACAGGGCCAGCAACCGACGATCGGCGACCACCTCGGTCACCTTCGAGTACCGCACCTTCGCCAGCACGGGGTACATCATCGCCAGCAGGCCGAAGGCGATCGGAAGCGACACCGATCCCACCGTGATCGTGTCCAAGGCATCATTGAGGTCCGGCAATAGTCGTCCCAGGCCGAGCCCGATCGCCATGGCGAGAAGAATCCACACCGGTAGGAACCGATCCAACACCGACAGGCGGGCGAGAACTGCCTGCTCTTCGGTCACGGCCGACGGGGTCTCAACCCTCATCGAACACACGGAGAAGATGGTCGCTCGCACGGCGTCTCGCGGAAGGGCCGAAGTACCCCTGGAGGAACGCCCACCCGTCAGCAGCCCCTCGGGGCCCCTGACAGGACTTCACCGCCTTGCCCATCAGGTTCACGCTCTGTGAGGTCGATGCGACTCGCCGACCATCTCGGGCATCGACGAGATGAGGCCAGATGACCGCACCTGGTATCGGGGCGAATCGGAGTCTCTAGGCTGAGCAGCATGTCCACCGGGGAGGATCTGTCATGGACTCCGCCGCCACTCAACCCGGCACTCAACCCCTGCACATCCTGGAGGGCCACACGGGCGAGGTGTGGACATGTGAGTTCTCGCCGGATGGACGCCTCATCCTTTCGGCTGGGCTCAACGGGGAGATAAGGGTGTGGGACGCCGCCACTGGCCAACCCGTACGTTCTCCGGATATTTCTTCAACGAAGGATCCTGCGGTCCAACAGGCGTCGTACTCACCCGATGGCCGGCTGATCGCCTCCGCCAGTTTCGCCGGCCCAACCCGGGTTTGGGAGACCGCCACCGGGGAGTTGCTACACGTCCTCAGGGGACCGATGATGTCCACTCTTGCGATGCTCAGTGTGTTCTCTCCGGATGGCCGCCTCATCGCCTGTCCGAGGAACTCCCGCGTGCACTTGTGGGACACGCAGACCGGCCGATTGCTGCACACCATGAAGAACACGGGAGGCCTTGCCGACATGTCGGTCGTTGCCTGTGCGTTTTCACCGGATAGCCATCTTCTCGCTTGGGCGGGCGGGGGAGGTGGGAAAGACCTTGGGATATGGGATGCCGCCACCGGCCGTCAGGTCTACCGCCTCAAGGGCCACAACCGTCTCGTATGGTGGTGTGAGTTTTCGCCAGATGGGCGCCTCATCGCCTCCGCCAGTGGAGACAAGACAGTTCGGGTTTGGGACACGGCCAGCGGTGAGCTCCTGCATACCCTGAAGGGCCACACCGACGAAGTGAAGGCCTGTGAATTCTCGCCAGATGGGCGCCTCATCGCCTCCGCCGGCAAGGATCACACGGTACGGACATGGGAAGCTGGCACCGGCCACGCGCTGCGCGTTCTGGAGGGCCATACCAACTGGGTCAACGCTTTAGCGTTCTCGCCTGATGGCGGCCTCATCGCCTCCGCGAGCGGGGACTGTACGATTCGGATCTGGGACGCCACGACGGGTGATCTACGACGGATCCTGGCAGGACACTCCGCAGCGCTGAGGGCGTGCTCGTTCTCACCAGATGGGCGCCGCATCGCCTCCGCCAGCAACGACCGCACGGTGCGAGTATGGACGACGGCGTAGCTGTCGGGACAGGCTCCACGGGTATCCGGTACCGTAGCCAACCTTGACTAGAGATCTAGCGGGCGATCTCAAACTCGGTGTTGCAGGAGTCCGCAAAGAGACTCAGTTCACCAGTCAGTGTCGTGCCGTCAGCGCTGAATTCCCCTGTCCACGTGGCGATCGGCACTTGTCCGGCCAAGGTGACACCGAATTGCAGTTGACGCCCGTCCAAGGGCATCGGGTCACCCATTAGGAAACTGCTGTCGTCGGTCCAGTTGCCTTCGCAATGGACCGAATAGTCGACGTCCTCGATTGCTGTTCCGTCAGCCGTGATGAAGAAGGCAAAATCCCCAAAGGGCGTGGATCCTTCCCACACCCCCGCCCTGACTTCGGGTGATGCCTCACTGGCACACCCAGCCGACAGAAGAGTGACATAGAGTGCCACCGCTACGAGCCGAGGTCGCTGTCTTGTCATGGTGCGTCTGGTCCCTTCCTCAGGAGGCACTCTCCGGCTTGTTGGGCGATCTTCCTCTCTGGAGGATGGGCGCGATCGGTCGTGAATGACTTGCGCACGGGCACCTCTCCTCGTAGCGCGCCACCGACCCCCCCCGGCGTAATGGAAGCTGCGGCACAGCGCTAGAGGAGATGGTCCTAACTCCAGTAGTGGCACGTGATCGGTCCCGATTCGGGACGACCACCTCTGTTCTTCAATCGTTGTCGAATTCCATACCTGTCATGGGCTGACAGAGGTCAGCAGCCCCTCGGGGCCCCTGACCTCTCGGAGGAGGGTGTCCTCCAGGCCGTCGCTCAGCCGCCCAACATCCGCAGGGCCTCGGTAGCCCCCCAGGAACGGTCGTCGTCGAGTGGCCCGGGTCGGCCGGGATGGCGGGCACTCACCCCGGCTTCCACCGCAGCCTGGAGGGCGCTGAGAAACGCCCGCAGTTGGGGCGGGGGAGGGAAGTATTCCGACTCCCGGGAGACCGAGAGGATCTCCACCCCGCCACTGGGGTTCACCGCCTCGATCACGGCGCGCACGCTGCTGTCGGGCGCAGAGGCGCCGGCGGTCACCCCGACGGTGGCGGCGCTCTCCAGCCAGGCCGGGTCGATCGAATCGGGAGCGTCCACCCGGTAGGCGGCGGCGCCGTGCTCGCGCGCCACACGGACCAGCGCCATCGTGTTCGACGAGGTCTCCGAACCGACCACCAGGACGACATCGGCGGCCAGGGCCAGCTCACGCACCGCCTCCTGCCGGTTGGTGGTGGCGTAACACAGGTCGCTGCGGCGGGCGGTCCACAATTCGGGGAAGCGCCCCCGGGCGTCGGCCAGCACCGACTCCCACTCGAAGACTCCCAGCGTGGTCTGCGCCACCAGCGCCACCCGGGATGGATCCGACGGCGCGAAGTCGGCGAGTCCCCGCTCCGGATCCACCAGAGTCACCGCGGAGGGTGCCTCGGCGACGGTCCCCACCGCTTCGTCGTGACCCTCGTGGCCGACGTATATGATCTCGAACCCGGCCGCAGCCTTGGAGCGCACCTCGTGATGGACCTTGGTGACCAGGGGGCACACTGCGTCGACCATCACCGCGCTGCGCGATGCCGCCGCGGCGACCACTTCGGGCGCCGATCCATGGGCGGAGAGCATGATCGCCGCCCCCTCGGGCACGTCGTCGATCGAATCCACGAAGACCACCCCGGCGCGCTCGAAGACCTCCACCACCGTGGCGTTGTGCACGATCTCGTGGAAGCAGTACACCGGTGGGGGGAAGACCCGCACCATCCAGGTGAGGGCCTTGATCGCCATTTCGACGCCTGCGCAGAACCCGCGAGGCTCGGCGAGGAGGACGCGTTCGACCATGGTTCGATGGTAGGCCCGGGGTGCGCACTGTCCCTGCAGGTACCTCGGCCGGTCACGAATGGGCCCGAGGCCGGGAACCTCATATCCTGCCCCCATGAGTCGTCTCCCCGTCGTCGCCATCGTGGGCCGTCCCAACGTCGGCAAATCGACCCTGGTCAACCGCGTCCTCAAGCGCAGGGCGGCGGTGGTCCAGGAGAGACCGGGGGTCACCCGGGACCGGCGGGAGTTCCCCGCCGAATGGTCCGGGGTCTCCTTCATCGTCGTCGATACCGGCGGCTGGGAGTCCGGCGGTGGCGGGCTGATCCCCGATATCAGGGGCCAGGCCGAGGCTGCGGTCGCCGGGGCCGACGTGGTGGTGGTGGTCACCGATGCCACCACTCCGTTCGGCGACGACGACCTCGCCGTGGCCCGCATCGTGCAGACCTCGGGGGTCCCGGCACTGCTTGCCGCCAACAAGGCCGACGCGGCGCGCGTCGAGTTCGACCTCGGGCATCTCTGGACGCTCGGTCTCGGCGAGCCCCATCCGATCAGCGCCCTCCACGGCCGCAACATCGGCGATCTCCTCGACGTCGTCGTCGCCCTCCTTCCCGAGGCTCCGGAGGGCGTCGGGGTCGAGGAGCTGCCCACGATCGCCATTCTGGGTCGGCCCAACGTCGGCAAGTCGACCTTGCTCAACAAGCTGGCCGGCGAGGAGCGGATGGTGGTGAGCCCGGTGCCGGGGACGACCCGCGATCCGATCGACACCATCGTCGAGCTGGAGGGGGAGCGATATCGGATCATCGACACCGCCGGCATCAGACGCGCCGCCCGGGTCGACGACTCCACGGAGTTCTACTCGGTGGTTCGGGCCAAGGAGGTCCTCGCCTCCGCCGACGTGGCCCTGCTCGTCGTCGACGGCACCCAGGGAGTCACCCATCAGGAACAACGCCTCGCCGAGGCGATCTCCGAGGCGGGGGCGGGTCTGGTGGTGCTGCTCAACAAGTGGGACATCACCGACACGGAGCAGAAGGACATCACCACCGATGGGGTGGGCGATCGCCTCGGCTTCGTGTGGTGGGCGCCGGTCCTCCGCATCTCCGCTCACACCGGAGCGAGGCTGCAACGGCTCGGGGCCGCGGTCCATGCAGTCCTCGAAGCACGCAGGCTGCGCATCCCCACTCCCGAGCTCAACCGCAAGGTGATCGAATGGCAGGAGGCCCACCCGCCCCCCGTGCGGGGAGGCCGCCGGGCGAAGATCCTCTACGCGGTCCAGGCGGGTACCGAGCCGCCCACCATCATCCTCTTCGTCAGGGGCGGCGAACTCGCCGCGGAGTATCTGCGCTTCCTGGAGAAGCGTCTCCGCGACGACTACGAGTTCCTGGGGACTCCGCTGAGGCTGGTTACCCGCAATCGCCCGCCGAGGGAACGCTTGGGGTGACCACCCTCGACCCGGCGCTCATCGGATCCTCGCCGGGATGAGCGGTGAGACCGATGAGTCCGCGCCGCTCGGGTTCAAGATCCTCGTCGTGGCCGCGGCCGCGTACCTGCTGATCAGGGCGATCCAGGTCGTCGCCTGGCTGGTGGGGCGGCTCCTGTAGGATTCGCGGTCCACACGGGCTGTGGCGCAGCTTGGTTAGCGCGCTTGACTGGGGGTCAAGAGGTCGGGAGTTCAAATCTCCCCAGCCCGACGAGCAGACGCGACCCGCTGCCCGCTGCCCGCAAGATGGTTGCCTCTCCCGGTGATCCGGGGGCGACGCGAGCGAAGTGGGCGGAGGGGGCAACAGCCGCGTCGCCTCCCGTCCATCACAGTCGCCGGTCGCCGGCCGGGGCGAATCGGCGTTGTCACCCGTTTCGGCCAATAGCCAGCAGCTGAGAGACGAGGGGCAGTCCT
>Ga0154791_108_pt3 | contig 47571 bp, 41 predicted proteins | sample Rifle2008BG16ft_FD_105799 | JGI IMG/M metagenome (GOLD analysis project Ga0154791, IMG submission 105799) | Actinobacteria bacterium RBG_16_68_21
TCGCGACTTGAAGCGCCTCGTCGAGGGCCTGTCCCTCAACACCGTGTGCGAGGAGGCCGGTTGTCCCAACATCTACGAATGCTGGGCGTCGGGAACGGCCACCTTCATGCTGCTCGGCGACGTGTGCACCCGGGCCTGCGGCTTCTGCGACGTCAACACCGGCCGACCCGGGGAGGTCGATTGGGATGAGCCGAAGCGGGTCGCCGAGGCGATCACCGAGATGGGTCTCGAGCACGCCGTGCTCACCTCGGTCAACCGCGACGACCTCGCCGACGGGGGAGCGGAGGTCTTCGCGGAGACGATTCGCCAGATCCGGGAGCGGGTGGGGTGTGAGGTAGAAGTGCTGATCCCCGACTTCAAGGGCGATCGCGCCGCCCTGGAGACCGTGATGACAGCAGCCCCCGACGTGCTCAATCACAACACCGAGACGGTGATTCGGCTGCAGCGCGAGGTGCGCACCGCCGCCAACTACGGGCGGTCCCTGGCGTTGCTCGCCCGTGCCCGCTGGATCCGGCCGGAGTCGCTGATCAAGTCGGGGCTCATCGTGGGGATGGGGGAGACCCGGGATGAGGTCCTGGGGACCCTGGCCGACCTCCGCGCCGTCGGGGTCGACATCGTGACCATCGGCCAGTACCTCCGGCCGACGGCGCGGCATCGCCGGGTGCATCGCTATGTGCATCCGGACGAGTTCGCCGAGTATCGCGGCTTCGGCGAGGAGATCGGTTTGCGCCATGTGGAGAGCGGGCCTCTGGTCAGGTCCTCCTATCACGCCAAGGAGGCGGCGCGGGCGTGAGCGCCGACACTGAGACAACCGGATCACACTCGATGACGACCTCCTCCCCGGGTGCGAACAGGGCCAGAGCCGTCACAGCGGATCGTGCCCACCTTCCTGGAGGGTCGGTGCACGACTGGACGCCGCCAGTGGTGGCGTGGGTTCTCGGGGTCGCTGGCGACGTCCGGGATCGGCTCATCGCCGCCTCCCGTTCGGTGCGCTAGGCCGTTCCCGACTGATGGGCCGCCTTCGTGAGGTCGATCGTGGCTTGAATGTGGGCTCGGGACACACTTGCTGCCGCCGTCGAATCGCCCTTCCGTAGCGCATTGAGGAGATCTCGATGGTCTCGGTTCCCCGCCTCTAGTGGGTGCGTCAGTATCCGGAGACCGATACTCACGTACAACGCGTTGGCCGCGTGGAGGCTCTGCAGGATCGAGACCAGTCGTGTCGAATCGACGGAGTTGCACAACACCTGGTGAAACTCCCGATTCAGGTGGGCCCAGGCGCCCAAGTCGTGTTCCGCCTTCATCCGTCGGTGCAGATCCTCCGCCGCTGCCAGCACCTCTTCGGAGATCTGTTGGGCGGCCATCTCCATGCAGCGAGGTTCCAGCAGAGCACGTAGGTCGTAGATCTCGAGCATCTCGTCGAGGTTGGCGGTCTTGACCACCGCGCCCCGCTGCGGGTCGAGCTCGACGATTCCCTCGCTGGCGAGCTGCCGGAGGGCTTCCCGCACCGGCGTGGTGCTGACCCCGAGTTCGTTGGCAACCGCTGCTTGGACCAGATGAGTGCCGCCTGTGATCTGGCCGGAGATGATCGCACTGCGAAGTCTCCCGAGCACAAACTCATATGCTGTGCGAGCCCGCTCGGAGGGTGGTATCTCACCGAACAGGCCTTTGCTTCCAAGCAGACTTGTCATCGTTCAGGCCTCTCAGCGGCAAGCAGGGGGGTGCCTGCTCGATCGACGGTGCGCCAACTCTACGGTCGAAATGTCCGTTGATGGACGGGTCGGCGATCCTGACTCCAGGTTCCGGGCGTCGATGCGACTGTTGATGGGGGGATCCGCAGCACCGGATCTGCAGACGATCGGCCGAGTCGCTGTCCCGCCGGCAACGTGACCGCCCACGACTACTCCCTCTGCTGCTCGTTTCGCTCGGTTCACCCCGTCCGCCTCATCGGAGATGACGCTGCGGCACACGCATCATGCCACATATATCGTGTAATATGCATTATTCCCTCTAGGTCGCACCCACCGGCGAGGCGGGAAGGAGAAGCATGGCAGTGACCACATTGCCTGGGGCAGCGATTCGTGACGAGACGGTCCCGGCAAAGGGCGTCACGGCCTTCACGGTGCGGAGGGGCGAAACGGTCCGGGTGGAGGATCTCGAGGGGCGGCAGGCCGTCGACCTGATCTGCTACAACCTCGAAAACCTCGACGAGAAGTTCTGGGCGGCCCACACCGCGAAGCTCAACGGCACCATCTACATCACCACCGGCCACGTCCTCTACTCCGACCTGGCACGGCCGATGATGAGCGTCGTCGAAGACACCCTCGGGGTCAACGACGTCATCTGCGGCTCCTGCTCCTTTGAGCTCGACGCCGTCCGGTATGGAGAGGACAAGGCGGCGCCGGGGTGTATGGACCTCTTCGCGCAGGGAATCGCTCCGTGGGGACTGAAGCGCAGCGACGTTCCGATGTGTTTCAACATCTTCCTCGACTACCCGGTGCAGGAACACGGCCGAGTGGTGCTCGACCGAGACGCCGGGTCCAAGCCAGGGGACCACATCGATCTACGCGCTGAGATGGACCTCTTGGTGGTCATCACCGCCTGCCCCCAGGTGATCAACCCGTGCAACGCCCACAATCCGACACCGATCCGGGTGGCTGTGTACTGATGACACTCATCAAGACGGTCCTGGGACCCGATACCGGTCGTGGTCTCGACCTCCTCGCCGGAGGAACCGAGATCGACCAACCGGCCTACTCCGACGGGGTGAGGCTCGACCTGCCCGGCTTCACCTGGATCATGCTCTCTGGGGTCGTCGCTCTCGACGACGACCTCAAGGTGGTCGGCGCAGGTGACCTCAGAACTCAGATTCGCTTCATTCTGGGCACCATCCGCCGGCAACTGGAACACCAGGGTGGCGGGATCGCCGACATCTGCCGCGTCCGGGTCTACGTGGTGGGCGGCCTCACTCCGGAGCGGTTTCGCATCATCCACGAAGAGCGGGCCCGTGTGTTCGACCCACAGCACTACCCGGCCAGCACGCTGGTGGAGGTGACCAGCCTCATCAAGCCCGAACTGCTGATTGAGATCGACGCCGATGCCGTATTCCCCAGACGCGATTCTTCCAACGACATCCAACCCGGAGGCTAAGGAGGCCGACATGAAGAGACACCGACTGTTCGCTGTGATAACACTGCTCTGCGCCTTCGCGCTCGTCGTCGCCGCTTGCGGGGATGACGAGGCGACAGACGATGGGTTGCCCACCGTCAAGATGCAGGGCTTCCCGGCCGATCCCGTGGGGCTGCCGGCGCTGGTCATGCACGAACTGGGCATCGACGTCGCACACGGTTTCATTGCCGAGTACCTGCCGGTGGATCCCGATGCCGCCACGAACACGTTCTTGATCGGCGAGAGCGACATCGCCATGGAGCAGGACGGTGTCAACATGACGATCGTCCAGGCCGAGGGCCACAGGGCGGTGCTGTTCGCCCCCGGCGCCAACATGATGACGGGAATAGTCGTACCGGCGGACTCGTCCTATCAGGATCCGACCGACCTCATCGGCCAGAAGGTGGGGCACTTCGGTGTCGATTCGGGGACCACGTCGACGATCGCCCTCATGTTGAAGGAGATCTACGGCCTGGACGTGTTCACCGAGTATGACCTGCGGGAGGTCGGTCCCGAGGCGCTCCCCGAACTGCTCAAGAGTGGTGAGGTGGAGGCGATCTTCGACTTCGAGCCCCTGGCACTCCGCGCGGTGCTCGAGACACCCGGCCGCTATCTGTTCGAGCCGGCCAAGGCATGGGCGGAATTCAGCGGCGGATGGTCACCGTGGTTGACGAACCTGGCCGCCCGGGAGGACTGGCTGGCCGAGAACGAGGAGCTGGCCTTCGGGATTCGCGATGCCTGGATGGAAGCGATCGATGTTCTCCAGGGTGGCGATTTCGCCTTGCTGCGTGAGGAGCCGTACAAGTCGTTCCTCGAACTCAAGTCGGATGAGGAGCTCGAGGCGTTCATCCAGTATTGCATCGATCTGCCCTGCTTCGGGACCAGCTGGACCCAGGCGGACATCGCCGCATTGAACGATTACCTGGCCCTGTTCGCCGAGAACGGGATCCTGATCGATGCCGTGTCCCCGACGCCCGTGGCGGTCATCCTGGAGGACTACTTCGGGTAGGACCACGATCCCGAGAGAGCAACCGGTGTGACTCGATCACCCGAAACAACTCAGAACCTGGGGGCGAGGCTCAGAGCATCCTGGCTCGACCTCGCCCTCGGGGCTCTGGGGGCGGGCTTGCCGGTCTTTCTGTGGTGGATCGGAAGTCACACAACGACCTTCGTTCCCCCCATCGGGGAGGTCATTCGTGCGATCCCCGACTTCGTGACGGGCGAGGACATCTGGCCCGACGTCCTCGTCACCATCGAACGGGTGGCCGGATCGCTGGCCATCGCTCTCATCCTCGGCTTCGCCGCCGCCTACGTGATGCACCGCGGTGGGTTGTGGGGCCGGGTGGTCGATCGGTACGTCGGGCTGATGCTCGGAGTTCCCAGCACGATTGCCGCCCTCCTGGCTCTATATGTGTTCAAACGGTCCGAGGTCGGCGTCTACTTCGTCGTGTCCATCATCACATTCCCGTTCGTCGCCCTAACACTGCTCCAGGGGCTGCGTTCCGCCGACCGCCGCCTCGACGAGATGGGCGACGTCTACCGACTATCGACTCCGCAGCGTTTGAGGCACGTCGCAGTGCCGCACCTGGTTCCCTATACGTTCGCCGCCGTCCGCAACGAGTACGCCCATGCTTGGAAGGTGGTCGTCCTTGCCGAACTCTTCGCCGTCAACTCCGGGATGGGTGCCCGGTTCGCCAGGGCGTTCGACCGGTTTCGCATCGTCGACGCGATGCTCTGGCTCATCATCTTCATGATCATCCTGCTCGGAACCGAATACCTACTGCTACTGCCCAGCGAACGCCGCGTACTCCGATGGCGCGGATCGGGGATGGAGGGCAACAGATGACTCACTCCGGCGAATACATCCGCGTGAGGGACCTCGATGTCTCGTATGACGGCATCACCCCTGCCGTCAGTGCTCTGAGCATGGATGTGGCAGAAGGCGAATTCGCTGCCGTGCTCGGACCGAGCGGTTGTGGGAAGTCGACCCTCCTCCATGCCATCTCCGGCGTCGTGCAGCCTCAATCCGGGACCATCGAGATCGCCGGACTGCCCGTCGGCGCCGGCCGCGGTGACGACTCGGTGCCCATCGGCTACGTCTTCCAGGAACACCGACTCCTGCCGTGGCGCACGGTCGCGCAGAACATCGCCATCGTGCTGCGTGCCGCCGGTGTTGCCGATGACGACGTGGATCCCCGCATCGACCACTACCTCGAGATGCTCCACATCTCCAAGTTCCGCAACACCTGGCCCCTGAGGCTGTCGGGCGGACAGCGCCAGCGGGTCTCGATCGCCCGGGCCCTCGCCATCCAACCGGCTGTGGTCCTGATGGACGAGCCCTTCAGCACTCTCGATGAAGTGACTGCCCGGGTCATGCGCCAGCAACTCGCCGACCTCTGGCAGCGGAGCAACCAGACCATCGTCTTCGTCACCCACTCGATCCGGGAGGCCCTGTTCCTGGCCGGCCGGATCTTCATCCTCACCCAGGGGCCGGCACGGCTGTTCGACACGATCGAGGTATCGGTGCCGCGCCCCCGTCGCTACGAAGACCCGCGGCTGACCGAGCTCGAAGCCCAGATCGTCGAGCACGTGATGGACGAGTGGGGTTACGGGGCCAATTCTGGGGAGGAACCCCGAGAATGACGACCGAGCAGGTGGTGTCGCTGCGCCAGATCACGGGAGGCCGCCTCCAGCGCTTTCAGGCGTTCACCGTTGCCTCGCTGCTGGCTCTCGCCGTCTGGCAACTCGCCACCCTCATCTCGGATGGCTGGGTTCCATCGCTCTGGCGAATCATGGAGGCGCTTGGAGAAGACGCCAGCACCGCCTCGATCTACACCGACATGTGGATCACGCTCCGGCGGATCTTTGTCACCTTCGCAGCAGCCACGTCCATCGGAATCGGCCTCGGGGTGGCAATGGGTCTCAACCGCAGGGTGATGGCGTTCTTCCGGCCGATCGTTGTGATGGGTCTGGCCGTCCCCGACGTCGTGTACATCATCGTGGCCATCCTGGTGCTCGGCACCGAAGAGTCCTCCGGGCTCATCGCGATGGTGCTGGCGTTGATCCCCTTCGTCGTCAACATCGTCGTCGGGGGAGTCGGAGCCAGGGATCCCGGGCTCGACGAGATGAGCGCCGTGTACCGGCTGCGGCGGCTCCGCTACCTCGTCGATGTGGTCGGCTGGCAGGTGTCCCCGTCGCTGATCGTTGCCACCCGGACCTGTTTTGCGTTCGCCTGGAAGCTGATCGTCCTCGTCGAGGCGCTCAGCCAGCCGCGCGGGATCGGGGCACAGATCTACTACTCGTTCCGGCTTCTCCGGCCCGATCACATGATCGCCAGGGCTCTGCTGTTCATCGTGGTCCTGCGCCTTGTGGAGGCCATCATCTTTGCTCCCGTGGAGAAGAGGTTCCTCGGGTGGATGCGGTAGCGATCGAGAAAGGAAGAAGCATCTGATGACTCAACCCGACAAGCGGGCCGATCTGGCCGGGCCCGGGGTCTCCACCTACGCAGAGGTGGCCAAGGTTCTGCCCACCGGCTACTCGTCCCTGCTCACCCCGATGGAGACGATGAGGGCGCTGTTCGCCGTCAAGGCATTCATAGAGGAAGGGCTGAGCCGAGAGCTCAATCTCCAGATGGTCCAGGTGCCGCTGATCGTCACCAGGGAGAGCGGCGTCAACGACATGCTCGACCGCGACGGGTCGCGGACCCCTGTGGAGTTCCCGGCCGGGTTGGGGATCGAGCCGCGCCTCAATGCCCAGGTCGTACAGGCCGCCACCAAATGGAAGCGGGCCGCCCTGGCCCAGTTCGGGTGCGGGGTGGGCGAGGGCATCAACACCGACATGAAGGCCGTTCGCAAGGACTACTTCCTCGATCACGATCACAGCAGCTATGTCGATCAGTGGGACTGGGAGCGGGTGATCTCAGCCGAAGACCGGAATCTCGACTTCCTGCGGGGAATCGTGCGCAGGATCTGGTCCGTGCTGGTGGGGGCCGGCCGCCACGCTCAGGATCTATTCCCCCAACTGGCGGCTGCCGGGTACCCGGACTTCCCCGATGAGCTGACCTTCCTGCATGCCGAGGAGATCCTGGACATGTACCCGGACCTGCCCCGCAAGCAGCGGGAGACCGCCATCCTCCAGGACTACCCGGCGGTGTTCATCATCGGGATCGGCTATCCACTGGCAGACGGCTACCCACACGAGAACCGCGCGGCCGACTACGACGACTGGATCACGCCCAACACACTGCCGGACGGACGTCCGGGCCGGGGCCTGAACGGCGACATCCTGGTGTGGAACCCGGTGACCAAACGGCGCCACGAACTCACGTCGATGGGGATCAGGGTGACCAAGGAGACCCTGGTCGAGCAGATGGAGATGGCCGGACTGATGGAGAACCTGGCCCTTCCGTATCACCAGGCCATCCTCAACGACCGGATCCCGCTCAGCATCGGCGGTGGGATCGGCCAGTCCCGGACCTACATGTACCTGTTGCGCAAGGCACATCTCGGAGAGGTGAGCGTCACCGTGTGGCCTGATCAGCTCAAGAAGATCTGCGAAGAACGCAACATCTTCGTGCTCGAGTAGGAAGACCAGGCCAGGACGACATCGCCACGGCGTTGCAGCGGGCGCTCCAGCCGTAGTGCCGAAGGGAGTAGACCATGGAGTTGGCGGCCCGCATGGGTGAGCTCAAGAAGGAGAGCGCCTTCGTGGTGCTTGCCAAGGCCCGGGAACTGGAACGGCAGGGCCGCGACATCATCCATCTCGAGATCGGCGACACCGACTTCGACACACCGCGGCACATCGTCGAAGAGGCCTACGCCCAGCTACTGGCGGGGCAAACCCACTACGTGGCCTCGGCAGGGCTTCCCGAGCTGCGAGAGGCGTGCGCCGAGTTCCTTCGCCGTGATGGCCGGGGCGAGTACCGGCCCGAGGAGATAGTCATCGGCCCGGGCGGCAAGAGCCTGCTCTTCTGCACCATCATGGCCGGTGTCGATCCGGGCGCCGAGGTCGTATACCCCGATCCCGGGTTCGGGGTCTACGAATCGGTGATCCGGTTCTCCGGTGCCCGCCCCGTGGCGGTCCCGGTTCTCGAAGCCAACGACTTCAAGGTCACAGCCCAGGACCTCCGCGATCGCGTCAACGACCGAACCCGGCTCCTCATCGTCAACTACCCCCACAACCCCACCGGGGGGACGCTCGAGTTGGGAGACCTCTACCAGATCGCGCAGGTCGCCGTCGAGTACGACCTCATCGTGCTGTCCGATGAGGTGTACGCCTCCATGCTGTTCGAGGGAACCCACACGTCGCTGGCAACTCTCCCCGGAATGCGAGAGCGAACGATCACGCTGGAGTCCTTGTCGAAGACCTATGCGATGACGGGATGGCGGCTCGGTTTCGCAGCCGCCCCTGTCAGCATTGCCGGGGAACTGACTCAACTCCTCTCGAATTCGGTGAGCTGCGTTCCACCCTTCATTCAGATGGCCGGAGTGCGTGCGCTCCTCGGCTCCCAGGAGGACAGCCGTGAGATGATGGCGGCGTTCAAGGAGCGGCGCGATCTCTTCGTGTCCGGCCTCAACGAGATTCCCGGGATCTCGTGCCTGACCCCGCGAGGAGCCTTCTACGCCTTCCCGAATGTCGCAGCGTTGCCGATCACGGCCGACGAGTTCTCCGATTACCTCCTCGAGGAGGCCGGTGTCGCGACTCTCCCCGGATCGGCTTTTGGTGCCCACAGCGACGACCACATCCGGATGTGCTTCGCACACAGCACACAGAAGCTCGAGGCCGCCCTGGAGAGGATCTCATCGGCGGTCGAGAGCGTCTCGGGCTAGAACGCGACCTTGGGGCTGAGACCCCGACCGGTCCAAGGACTACCTTGGTGGGAGAACAACGCGAGGAGAAGGCCATGACGGGCGGCACGAACCCAACCCCCGACGGGGGCGGTGCCAAGGGGACTTGGGACAAGGTGAGATCCTGGTTCAACCGGGCCAAGAAGAGCGAGGCTGCCGAGAAGGCAGGAGACGTCGCCGGCAAGGTCTGGGACAAGACCAAGGACGTGGCCGAGACGGCCTGGGACAAGACCAAGGACGTCGCCGGGGACGTCAAGGACAAGGTCGACGAGAAGCTGGAGGAACGGCGCAAGGGTGGCGTCGATGGCGACCAGGGTGATGCCTGAGTTGCTCTCGGCCTCGGGCCGCTGACTTCTACCCGCCCGCCCCCCGCTGCCGCGTGATCGCGAACTTCGCCACCAGGCGGATTGCTCGATCCATCGAGCGGATCACCGGCACGCCGGCTTCTTCTATTTCGCCGGCCATCGGGTCGTAGCGCCGACCCCCATCGACCACCGCCACCCACGGTGTCCGATGGCCCGCCAGGGCGGCAAGCCGACCCGGCAGCGATCCAGGATCGTCGACATCCGCGGGCAACGTGCGTAGCTCGGGGGTGAAGGGGACGCAGCCGATGACCGCGAGGTCCACGCCCGGGTCGTCCAGCGCCGCCTCGGCCGCGGCAGCGAACGCCTCGTCGCCGGCGGACGGGGTGAGGTCAAGGGGATTGCCGACGCCGGTAATTCCCCCGAGTCCGGCGTTGTCGAGGATCTCGACCAGGCGAGAACGGGTGGCGGGCGCGAACTCCGTCAGTTCGAGTGTCCCGAGATTGTCGGCTGCCGCCACGCACTCGAACCCGGCATTCGACACCACTGCCAGCCGGCGGCCGGTGTGTGCCTTCTGATGCAGCAGCACCGCGAGGCGCAGCAGATCGTCGAAGTCGTCCAGCGAGTCGGCCGTGAGGATGCCGACCGTTTCCCCCAGGGCACGTGCCACCGCGTCATCGGAGGCGACGGCCGCAGTGTGGGTTGCCGCCGATCGGGCTCCGGCGACCGTACGGCCCCCCCGGTACCAGATGAGAACACCACCCCTCGCGCGCAGCCGGGCGGCGGCCCGCAGCATCCGATCTCCGTCTCCGGGGCGGAAACCCTCCAGGTAGCAGGCGACGATGGCCACCTCGGGGTCGCCGGCGAAGTGATCGAGATAGTTGCCGATGGTCAGGTCTAGTTGGTTGCCGACCGTCACCACGTACCGGGGCCGCAGCCAGGGCAGGCGATCGAGTCGAGACAGGGTGAAGGCGCCGCTCTGGGCGATCAACGCCAGCGGTGCCCCCTTGGCCGGCGCCGGAGTCATCCTCTCCGCGGGGATGAATGTGGCGTCGTAGCTGCCGGGAACCGAGCGAATCCCCATCGAGTTGGGTCCCGTCACCACCGGCGCCGATCGACCGGCGCGACGAGCCGTGGCGATCGACTCCGCCAATCGGCGTGCCTCGGGCTCGGTGCCGGGGCGTTCGCCGAGGCCCCCCGGGATCAGGATGACGGATCGGGCGAATCCCGAGGCGATCACCTCGTCCATCAGCTCGGGGACTGCCGAGGCTGTCAGCGCCACCACCAGCAGGTCTACCGGCTCGTCGAGGGCAGAGAGGCTGGGAACTGCGCGACACCCGTCGACCACGGTGACCCCCGGTTTGATGACCGCGATCCGGTCGGCGGGGAATCCGGCCGCGAGCAGGTTGTGCAGGATCACCCGACCCGGGTTCATCCGTTCGGATACCCCGATGACTGCAATCGATCGGGGCCGGAGTTGCTGCAGGATCCCTTCGGGGGGCGGGGGCCGCCGGGGCGTATCTGCCTTGCCCCTCCCCAGGACGGCGAGTGCATCGAGGGCGATTGCGCCGGCCGAGGTGAACACCAGCGGGTTGATCTCGAACTCGACCAGATCGTGGGGCATCGTCGTCTCGCCGAGGGTGAGCAGGTCGACCGCCAGCGCGGCCAACTGCGATGGCCTCGCCACCGCTCTGGTGCCGCGGGATCCCTCGGTGAGTGAGCGAGTCCCCGGGGCCGAGGCGAGCGTGGCATCTATCCGATCGGAGGTCGCCCGGGCTACGATCGCCGGGGCGAGACCCAGCCCGGCGGTGACCCCGCCCGGTCCGATGGACACGACCGGCCCGAAGGCATCGGTCCAGCGGACTCCGGCCAGGACTTCGTCGGCCGGATCGTGATCCACAAACTCGGCGACCAGGAAGCTCTCTGGGGTCGTACCGGCGGCGGAGGCGGCGATCAAACGCACCGCATTCACGATCGCCGCCGGCGAGTTCGCCGCCACTCGCACGCCGCCGAGCTCGGTCTTGTGAGCCGGTCCGACGGCCTTGACGACCAACCGTTCGCCGGGAAGGTCGACACCGGAGGCCTCGTCGGCGGTGGCGACGACGGTCATCCGGGGAAGCCCGATGCCGAGGGCCCGGGTGATCGTCTGCGCCTCCGGCTCGGTGAGCACTGCCCGGCTCCCTCCGTGAGCGCGTAGCTCGCCGATGACCTCTCGCCAGTCCGTGATTGGCGTCACGCCGGTCGCCTATCGTCGGGCGGGGGCGATCGCCGCCCGTCCCAGCCGGAACGCTTCCCGGTTGATCGCCACGACCTTGTCGCCTCTGGCGGCGAAGGCGTCGCCAATGCAGGCGTCGAGGATCTCGGGGGGCACCGAAAGCAGGACGGAGGCTGCCCCCAGCATCACGATGTTGGCCGCCCGGTGGGATCCTGCCTCGCGCGCCAGCCGGTCGGCCTCGATGAGATGGCCCCCCAGGGACCGGACCTGCTCGTGGATGAGCGCAATCGGCGGATAGCCGGGAAGATCGGCAACCGGGTCGGCTGCGGTCACCAGGAGCCCGTCGGGCACCAGGTAATCGATGTAGCGCAGGGCCTCCACCGGCTCCAGACCGAGGATCATCTGTGCGCTGCCCCGGGGGATCAGTTCGCTGGCGATGGCATCCGGAGCGATCCGCAGGCTTGCCTGCACCGCTCCGCCTCGCTGAGCCATGCCGTGCACCTCGGTCTGCTTGACGACGAGCCCCTGGCGCCGGGCGGCCTCGGCGAGAATGGCGGCCGCCGACAGGACTCCCTGGCCGCCGATTCCGGCAAACACGATGTCGGCCTTCATGACTTGCCGCCCCGATGTCGATTCTTGATCGCCTCGACGCACTCCCGGACCGCGATGATCACCGAAAGACCAGGATGCGCCATCTCGGCCCGCAGCATGCCGGTGAGTTCGCCGACGCGCTTGGGGGTTATCTCGAGTACGTGGAGATGCTCCCGGTCGACGCCGAGTCCGGCGATGAGTGGTTCGAGGCGGGAGCCGGGCAGCACCGTCGGTTGCTGTCCGGTCATTCCGACGGTCTCGTTGTCGAGGATGAGCAAGGTCATGTCGGTGTCGTGGGCCACTGCATCGATGAGGGGTGTAACCCCGGAGTGGAGGAAGGTGCTGTCGCCGATCACCGCCAGCGCCGGACGCAGGCCGGCGGCCGAAGCACCCGCCGCCATTCCTACCGATGCTCCCATGCACACGCACGACTCGATCGCCTCGTACGGAGGCAGCGCCCCAAGGGCATAGCAACCGATGTCGGACATGACCACGGCGCCGTCGTCGCCCCCCACGGCCGCCAGCAGCGCCCGGAAGGAGTCGTCGTGAGGGCAGCCTTTGCACAATTGCGGTGGGCGAGCCGGCAGGTCGAGGCCGGCGACGGTGATTCTGGGCCGCTCGGGAAGGCCGAGCGCGGTCCGCACCGTGTCCGGAGTCAACTCGCCGTCGAGCGGCAGTGGTCCCGGGGCCTTGCCCAGCACCTCCCACCTGGTGGGGAGCACTCCGGCGATGCTGCGTTCGATGAACGGATACCCCTCCTCGAAGATCAGGATCCGCTCCACCCTCTCGGCGAGGCTGCGGACCGCGGCGGCCGGCACCGGGTAGGCGCCGATGTGGAGGTGGGAGGGGATGAACCCGAGATCGGGGAGGTTCTCCAGGTAGTGGTTGCGGCCGATCCCGGCGGTGATCACGCCGAGACCGCGATCGTCCTGCGAAAGGTAGAGCGTGTTGCGCGGTGAGGCCTCACTCCACTCCTGGAGGTCATCCTGGGCGCCCAACAGCCGCCGCCACACCCGCCGGGCGTTGGAGGGGATGAGGATCCAGTCGGCGACCGATTCGACCTTGGCGACCGGGCCCGGGGGCAGGGGCGGCGCGGTGGTCACCAGCGATCGGCTGTGGGCGATCCGGGTTACCAGGCGGAGCAGCACCGGGATGTGGAAGCGCTCGGAGACGTCGAACGCCTCCCGGGTCATCTCGTACGCCTCCTGCTGATCGGCCGGCTCGAGACAGGCGATCCGGGCGAAATCGGCCAGGTAGCGACTGTCCTGCTCGTTCTGTGACGAGTGCATCCCCGGGTCGTCCGCGACCGCCACCACCAGGCCGCCTCCAATGGCCACCAGCGCCGAGTTGATGAACGGATCGGCGGCCACGTTGAGCCCGACGTGCTTCATCGCCACCAGGGCGCGCCGACCGGCCATCGAGACCCCGAGCGCCGCCTCGTATGCGGTCTTCTCGTTGACCGTCCATCGGGCGGTGACTCCTTCGGGGGCGGCCGCCAGGATCGTCTCCATGATCTCGGTGGCCGGGGTACCCGGGTACGAGTAGGCGGCGGCGATGCCGGCGTCGATGGCCCCCAGCGCCACCGCCTCGTCACCGAGCAAGATACGGGCGGCGTCGACCCGCCCCGCGACCTGGGTCATCGACCTCACGCTATCGCCCGCCGCGGAAGACGGTCCAGGGCCGATGGCCGTGGCCGGAAGGCCATCCGGCACCAGTCCGAGTCCGATCTCGACAAGGGGAACTGGGCCCTATCCAGGGCGGCGATCCCACCGGGAAGCTATGCCGGGCAATCACAGGAGGCGGAGCCCTGAACGATCGAACCTTTCTCGTCCTCGGCGGCGCCGGCATGGTCGGCTACCAGGTGGCGTATCGGATCGCCGTCGATCTGCGGCCGGACCGGATCGTGATCGCCTCCCTCTACGCCGATGAGGTCGATCGCGCGGTGATGGGTCTACGCGACCTGATGCCGGATGGCGTCGAGATCATCGGCGAGTGGGGCGACGTGTTCGTGAGGGATGAGTTCGCTCGGCGCCCCCGCAGTGAACTGCTCGAGGACCCCGCCGCCCGGGCAGCGGTGTTCGACGATCTGCTCGGTCCCTTCGAGGCCGCCTTCGCCCGGTCGCGGCTGGCGAAGTTGATCGCCGCCTACCAACCGGAAGTGGTCGTCGACGCGGTCAACACGGCCACCGCCATCTCCTACCAGGACGTGTACACCTCCTCGATACTGGCCGAGCGCGACGTCGACGCCCTCGAGGCGGGGCGGGAGATCCCGGTGGCGGTCGTGGCCCATGACATCGACACGCTGATCCTCTCCCAGTCCCTGCCGCAGCTCATCCGCCACGTGCTGATCGTCAACCGGGCGATGCGCGACGCGGGGACCCGGCTCTATCTGAAGGTAGGGACCACCGGCACCGGAGGTATGGGACTCAACGTCCCCTATACCCACTCCGAGGACCGGCCGTCGGCCAAGCTGATGACCAAGACCGCGGTCGCCTTCGCTCACACCGGTCTGCTGTTCTTGATGGATCGCACTCCCGGCGGTCCCATCGTCAAGGAGATCAAACCGGCGGCGTTGATCGGATACTCGGAAGTGGGACGCCGCACGATCCGGGAGCGGGGGAAGACCGTGGCGCTCTACGAGTCGCACACAGAGACCCTCGCCGGCACTCTTCACCTGCGGATGGACCCAGGTCGATTCTCGTGGATGTCGGACCTGGAACTGCCGGTGGTCGACACCGGGGAAAACGGGGTGTTCACCAAGGGGGAGTTCGAGGCGATCACGTCGCTGGGCCAGATGGAGTTCGTCACTCCCGAGGAGATCGCCCTGCTGTGCGTTCAGGAGATCACCGGTATCAACACCGGACGCGACGTGGTGGGAGCGGTCGACTCCAGCGTCCTCGGCCCGTCATACCGGGCCGGCGTGCTCCGGTCCCGGGTGCTCGACGAGTTGCGCACCCTCGAAGAGGCCACCGGGACCCACAGCGTGGCGCTCGGCCAACTGGGCCCTCCCGAGCTCTCCAAACTCCTCTGGGAGATCGAGTTGCTCGCGCTCGGATACGGGACGCTCCCCGCGGTGCTGGCGGCGACACCCGGGGAGATCAGCGAGACCGCCACCCGGCTACTCGCCGAAAGGCCGGGACTGCGGGACACGATCACCTCACTCGGCCTGCCGGTGCTCCATGCCGACGGGCGCACGCTCGATCGGGGACCGTTCATCCGGATCCCCGAAGACGTCGGCGGCGAGCCGCTGCCGGTCACCGACGCCGAGCGCGACGCCTGGACGGCCAAGGGTTGGGTAGACCTCAGAGTGGAGAACTTCGCCCGGTGGCAGGACCGGTTGCGCAAGATCCACTCCGAGGCGCCGGGCAAGTCGCAACCCGGGTCGTCGGGGGTGACCCCGGAGACCACGGTTACCGAAGCCATCGAGACCGGAACCCTGGCCGCCTGGGTGCTGGCCGAGGAGTTGGGCGGCTACCGGATCAAGTAGTCGGTCGATCGCGGCGCCATCCCCGGTGGGGACTGAGCCGACCGATGTGTCATAGGCCGGGGATAGGTTGCGCTCATGACCACTGTGTTGGATTCGCCCAAGGCTCGTCAGCCAGGCGACGAATTGAGTCCCGAGCTGCTCGCCGACTCCGAGCTGGTCGATCGGTATGTCGATGGTCGGCGTCGCGTCACCCGGTTGGAGGCTGAGAACGCTGCGCTGCTCGCCGAGATCGATCGCCGCCGCGCCTACGAGCCGGACTTCTTCACAACCGAGGCCTTCCTCCAGAGTCGTGTTGCCGATTCCGGAAAGGCCGCCAGGCGATGTGTTGCCGAGGCGAGGGGCCTGCAGGAGTACCCGTCGGTGGCCATGGCGTACAGAGCCGCGGAGATCGATCGGCCTCGCGTCGCCATGCTGCTCGCCGCGTCCCGGGTCTCTCCGGGTCTCTTCCAGCGGGACCAGGAGATGCTCGTCGAGACGGCATCCACGCACACGATGGCCGGTACCCATCAGGCGTTGGAGTACTGGAAGCAGCAGGCTGATCAGGTGGCCGCGGCCGCGGACGCCGAACACCTCCACCGGAGGCGCCACCTCCACGCTTCTCAGTCACTCGGCGGCATGGTGAGAATCGACGGCGAACTGGATCCCATCGGTGGCCGCACGGTGATCATCGCGCTGCGGTCTCTGGCCGACGCGGGCGCTATCGACCGCGTCGACGATCGGACTCCGGAACAGCGTCGCGCCGACGCCCTCGTCGAGTTGTGCGCTGACCATCTCCAACACGGCGACGTGGCGGAGTCCGGTGGCTCGAAGCCCCAGGTGATAGTCACCGTATCCCTGGACGCTCTTCGCGGCCGCGCCGGGGAACCATGCGAACTCGACGCGGAGACGGTGATCACGCCTGAAGCGGCTCGGCGGATCGCTTGCGATGCGAGTGTGAGTCGGGTCCTAATGAGAGGTGAATCGGAGGTGTTGGACGTGGGGCGGACCACCCGAGTGGTACCGGCCGCAATCAGGCGTGCCCTTGTGGTTCGTGACAAGGGGTGCACCCACCCCGGGTGTGATCGACCCCACCATTGGTGTGACGTCCATCACGTCGTGCATTGGGCGGATGGTGGCGATACCGGTCTCGAAAATCTCGTGCTTCTCTGTCGTCGCCACCATCGGACGGCTCACGAAGGGCGAACTTCAGGTCAATCGCGGGAGTGACCGCGGCTTTCCGGCCACGGTGCGAGGTGTGATCGAACACCGGTATGCCTGGCGAACCGGCATTCAGGCGCAGTCTGAGCCTCACTACCCTCTGTCCGATGTTCCCCGAGTTCGACTACTCCGCTCGTCTCGATCGCGCTCGTCATCTGATGGTGCAGCGGAACCTCGACGTGCTCCTGCTCTCGGTGGGAGCCGACCTGCCCTACTTCTCCGGGTATGAGGCGATGCCCCTGGAGCGTCTCACCGCGCTGGTGATCCCCCGGGACGGCACCGCCACCATGGTGGTTCCCCGTCTGGAGGCGCCGCGGGTCGAGCCCCGGGGGGATGCCTTCGTGACCAGGCCATGGGACGAAGACGAGAACCCCATCGACATCGCGGTGTCTCTCATGGGCACACCATCTTCGGTCGCCGTCGGTGACCCCACCTGGTCGGTGTTCCTTCTCGCCCTTCAGGAGGCCCTTCCCACAGCCCGATTCGTTTCGGCCACGCCGCTCACTCGCGAGTTGCGCATGCGCAAGGAATCCGAGGAGGTGGACTGGCTCCGTGCCGCCGCCGTGGCCACCGATCGGGTCGTGGCCCGCCTCGATGAGATCCGCTTCTCCGGTCGAACCGAACAGGAGCTCTCCCGTATCGTCGCCGAGATGACCCTCGAGGAGGGTCATGACTTGGCCACATTCGCCATCGTCGCCTCCGGTCCCAACGCCGCCTCTCCACATCACGAGGCGGGTGACCGGGTGATCGAGATGGGCGAGACCGTCGTGGTCGATTTCGGGGGACGGCTCCGCGGATACTGCTCGGACACAACGCGCACATTCCACACCGGTGAGCCCACTGACGAGGTCGCCGGGGCATTCGCGACTCTCGAGTCTGCGCAGGCAGCCGCCCGGGCCGCGGTGGCGCCCGGCGTGGCAGCCGAGCACGTCGACCGGGCGGCGCGGGCTGTTATCACCGACGCCGGCTACGGCGAGCTGTTCATCCACCGCACCGGCCACGGGATCGGTGTAGAGGTGCACGAGCACCCTTACATCGTCGAAGGCAACGGGCTCCCGCTGGAACCCGGGATGGCCTTTTCGATCGAGCCGGGGATCTACCGGCCGGGCTTCTGGGGCATGCGGATCGAGGACATCGTCGTGTGCGCCGGCGACGGCGTCGACGAGCTGAATCGTTCACCGCGCCGACTGCACATCGTCGGCTGAGACGGGCGAGGCTCTCGGTACCCTCCGGCGCATGAATATCGATCAACTCGTCGCCGACACGATTCGCATCCTCTCGATGGATGGGGTGCAGCGGGCGAACAGCGGCCACCCCGGCATGCCGATGGGAATGGCCGACATCGCCGAGGTGCTGTGGACCCGGCATCTGCTCGTCGATCCAACCGATCCCACGTGGTCGGACCGCGATCGGTTTGTCCTCTCCAACGGCCACGGATCCATGCTGCTCTACTCGCTGCTCCACCTTTCTGGCTTTCCGCTGACGATGGATGACCTCAAGAGCTTTCGGCAGTGGGGGTCGGTGACACCGGGCCACCCGGAGCGGGATCCGGTGCGGGGAATCGAGATGACCACCGGTCCGTTGGGCCAGGGGTTCGGCACCGCGGTCGGCATGGCGATGGCGGAGGCCCACCTCCGGGCCGTCTTCGGTCCCGATCTCATCGACCATCACACCTACGTATTCGTCGGTGACGGCGATCTCATGGAGGGGATCTCCTCGGAGGCCGCATCACTCGCCGGCCGGCTGGGGCTCGCCAAGCTGGTCTGCTTGTACGACGACAACCACATCTCGATCGAAGGGGACACCGACCTTGCCTTCCGCGAGGACGTCCCCGGGAGATTCGCCGCTCTCGGCTGGCATGTGGCGGCGGTCGACGGCCACGACCGATCGGCCGTCGACGAGGCGATCACCGTCGCCAAGGCCGATCCGCGCCCATCGCTGATCGCCTGCCGGACTCACATCGCCTACGGCGCCCCGACCAAGCAAGACTCCGCGGACTCCCATGGGTCACCCCTGGGCGAAGCCGAGATCGCCGGAGCCAAGAAGGCGATGGGATGGGATCTCCCGCCTTTTGAGGTGCCGGCAGAGGTCTACGGGCTGTTCCGGGAGGCGATGGCGCGAGGTACGGAGGCTCGGCGGGCGTGGGAAGGTCGGCGCGACGCCTGGCTGGCATCCGATCCCGCGCGAGCCTCGCAGTGGGCTGCCCACTGGGATCCGCCGCCGATCGACCTATCCGACATCCGGTTCGAGAGGGGCTCGAAGATGGCAACGCGCAAGGCGTCGGGAGTGGTCATCAATGCCCTCGCCTCCCGCACGCCGACGCTCATCGGGGGCTCAGCCGATCTGGCGCCGTCGACCAACACGATGATCAGGGACTCGCCGGGCATACAGGACGATCCCGCCGGTCGCAACATCCACTTCGGTGTGCGGGAGCACGCCATGGGCGCTGCGGTGAACGGGATGGCCGTGCACGGCGGCCTCCGTCCCTTCGGTGCGACCTTCTTCGTGTTCAACGACTACATGAGACCGGCGACCCGGCTGGCGGCGCTCATGGAGGCGCCGAGCATCTTTGTGTATACCCACGACTCGGTCTTCCTCGGCGAGGACGGCCCGACCCACCAGCCGATCGAGCAACTCGCCTCCCTGCGGGCCATGCCGGGGATGTGGGTGATCAGACCCGCCGACGCCACCGAGACCGCCGAAGCCTGGGCGCTGGCCATGGCGAGAACCGAAGGTCCCACCTGCATCGTCCTCACCCGGCAGGATCTCCCCGTGTTGGAACGCAGTACCGGGGGCGGCGTGATGCGCGGGGGATACGTGCTGCGCTCCGGTGACGACGCGGTCCTGGTGGCGACCGGTTCCGAGGTTGCCCTCGCCCTGGAGACCGCCGAGCTCATCGGGAAACGTGGGGTCGGCCTCCGGGTCGTCTCCCTGCCGTGCTGGGAGGCGTTCTTCGCCCAGGACGACGCCTACCGGGCTTTGGTACTGGGGGAGGACCTCCCCCGCGCCTCACTCGAAGCGGCGGCCACCTTCGGATGGGAGCGAGTGGTCGGTGGCGACGGGCTCATGATCGGCATCGACCGTTTCGGAGCCTCAGCCCCGGCGGCGCGGCTCGCCGAGGAGTTTGGCTTCACTCCCGCGGCGGTGGCCGATCGCATCACCAGATGGCTGGCACGGCGCTGACCGACTCGAACCAATGGCACAGACCGGCGGGAGACCCGAGAATGGTGGCAAAGAAAGGACGGTCATGGCCGACGAGCAGGAACGTGACAAGCCGGACATCGCCGAGCTCGCCCGAGCGGCTGCCGACGCGGTGGCCAAGCTCGCCGTCGAGGTGGGACACCTGGTGATGGAAGGCGTCAAGTCGGCATGGGAGAGCGCACGCAACGGAGGGGATGAGACCGCGCCTACCGGCGACATCCCTCAAGACGACCCCGAGGCCTGAGTCACTCTCGACTGGCGTCGATGAAGCCCTCCGACTCGAGGTGGAGGATGATCCGCTGCGCCGCCTCGTCGGGGCTGAGCTCGGTGGTGTCGATCACCAACTCGGCGTCCGTGGGCTCCTCGTAGGGATCCGAGACGCCGGTGAACTCCTTGATGATCCCGGCGCGCGCCTTGGCGTACAGGCCCTTGCGGTCGCGTTGCTCACAGACCTCGATCGGCGTCGCAACATGGACCAAGGTGAAGCCGCCCAGCGGCTCGATGAGGCGTCGTACCTGCGCTCGTACGGCGGCGTAGGGCGCGATGGGGGCGCAGATGGCGATCCCGCCGTTCTTGGTGATCTCCGACGCCACGTAGCCGATCCTGAGGATGTTGAGGTCGCGATGCTCCTTGGAGAAGCCCAGTTCTGACGACAGGTTCTTGCGCACCAGGTCGCCGTCGAGCAGCGTCACCGGGCGGCCGCCCATTTCGAGCAGCTTGACCCTGAGGACGTTGGCAACCGTCGACTTGCCCGACCCGGATAGGCCGGTGAAGAACACGGTGAAACCCTGGCGGCTGCGGGGCGGATGGGTGCGTCTGAGTTCGTCCGCCACCTTGGGGAAGGTGAACCACTCGGGTATCTCCCGGCCGGCCTGCAGCCGGTCCCTCAACTCGGTGCCCGAGATCGACAGGGTGCGCGTTCCCTCCGGCACCTCGTCGACCGGGGCGTAGGTATCGCTGTCGGGCAGGTAGACCATCATCTTGAAATCGACCATCGCCACGCCGAGTTCCTCTTCATGGGCCGAGAGCAACTCCTGGGCCTCGTAGGGCCCGTAGAACGGCGTACCCGACGAATCGCTCCCCGGGCCGGCATGGTCCCGGCCCACGATCAGGTGGGTGCACCCGTGGTTCTTGCGGATGATGGCGTGCCACACGGCCTCCCGTGGGCCGCCCATGCGCATCGCCAGCGGGAGCAGTGCCAGTTCGGCGGTGTTGGCGGGGTAGCGGGGCATGATCGCCTGGTAGGCCCGCACCCGTGTGTAATGGTCCACGTCGCCCGGCTTGGTCATTCCGACCACCGGGTGCACCAGCAGGTTGGCTTCGACCTCTCGGGCCGCCCGGACGGTCAGTTCCAGGTGGGCGCGGTGCATCGGGTTGCGGGTCTGGAACGCCACGATGCGGCGCCAGCCCCTCTTGGCGAAGCGGGCTCGCAGCTCGGCCGGCGACATGCGCAGCGTCTTGAAGTCGTAGTGGTGAGGAGGCTCGACCTGCTCGACCCGGCCCCCGAGGTAGAAGGGAGCGGCCTCGCCGAGGAGGTGGGAAACGCCGGGATGCTCCCGGTTGAGGGAGCCGAACACCATCTCGGCCTCACGCTCGAGGTCCGGCTGCCACACGTCGTCGATGTGGAGCACGGCGATCATCACGCCCTCGTCGTCGCGCAGAGCAAGCTTGTTGCCCGGCTCGACCGAGGCTGCCATCTCCTCGGTGACATCGAGCGTGATCGGAATCGGCCACAGGGTCCCGTCGGCGAGTCGCATCTCGGCAACCACTCGCTCGTAGTCCGCCTTGCCGAGGAAGCCGGTCAGCGGCGAGAACCCGCCGTTGGCGAGCAGCTCGAGGTCGCACAGCTGTCGGGGGGTGAGATCGAGCGAGGGCCAATCCAGGCTCTGCGCCTTCAATTCGGCGGCTCGCTCTGGACTCACCTGCAGGTCGATGAGGGCGCCGCCCTGCGGCGCGATGAGGCTGTCGGTCACGTCACGTCCTTCCGAATTCGGCGCTCTTGGGTCGCGCCGAGGCGAGATCGGTTCCACCGGGGGCTCCGGGGGGAGTGTACCGGGGACGCACCGGGTGCTCTCCGGGATCCGGTTCCTAGACTCGCCCGACCGTGGACGTCTCTCCTTCGATCGTGCTGGCGACCTGGGCCGGAGGTGTCGCCGCGGCGACGGCCGTGGTCGGCTCGTGGAGGATCGTCGGCCCGGGCTTCAGCCGCCTTGCCGCCGCGGTGACGCTGGGGCTCGGAATCCCCGCCGCCCTGGGATCGTCCACCGCCTGGGACTGGGTGGGATGCAGCTGCGCGGCAGCGGCGTTCATTGCCGCCGGAGGTCGATCACCGGTCGTCTGGCTCATGGGAGCCGCCGCGGCGGGCTTCGTCGCCGCCGCGGCGATCGACGGGGTGCCGGTCGCCGCCGTCAGCGGCGGGCTGCTGCTCGGCGGAGTCACTTCGACGATGATCCTCGGCCACTGGTATCTGGTCGATCCCCGCCTGCCGCGGCGGGCCTTGCGGACGCTCGACGCCGCCGGCGCGTTGGGAATGGTGGTGGATTTCGGGGTGCTGGCGATTATGGGGGCGATCCCGTGGGAATGGGCGGACGCAGCCTTCGGGGCGGGGTTCGTGCTCCTGGCCGTGACCACGACCGTATTGATGACCGCGGTGTGGTTCGCCCTCGGGGAGACCGGATACTCCGGGGTGATGGCCGCCACCGGCCTTTCCTACCTGGCGGTGCTCACCGCATTCGGGAGCGCGGTGCTGGGGAGGATCCTTGCTGGCTGAGAGCGGCCTCAGGTCGTCCGCGGACCGCCTCGTACAATCTCGCTGGTGAAGATCTACACGCGCGGTGGCGACGACGGGTCGACGGGCTTGTTCCACGGCGGACGCGTCGCCAAGGACGAATCCGGCCCGGAGGCCTATGGCACCGTGGACGAAGCCGTGTCGGCGCTCGGTGTCGCTCGTGCCTCCGCCACCGGGGTGCTCCATGACCGGATCCTCGAGGTGCAGCGTGAGCTGTTCGTCGCCGGTGCGGAACTCGCCACCACGCCCGCCAAGCGGGGGATGCTCGAGGCGGGCACCAGCCTGGTGACGAACGAGATGGTGACCGAGCTCGAGGGCCGCATCGATGCGGTTGAGGCCGAGCGCGGCCTCCCCCGGGAGTTCATCGTCCCCGGTGGCTCACCGGCGGCCGCCGCCCTCGACCTGGCGCGCTCCATCACGCGGCGAGCGGAACGACGCGCTGTCGCCCACATCCGGTCCAGCGGCATCCACGACTCGGTCGTGGTGCCCTATCTGAACCGGCTCGCCGATTACCTGTATGTGCTGGCCCGCTCTGCCGAGACGGCATGGGTGCCCAGCCGGAGCCAGGAGGGCCAGTGATCGAGTTCCGCGGCGACCTCCCCGGGGCGGAGTCCGCCTCGGGTCTCGCCCTCGGCGTGGTCGAGGGCCGTGTGTTCGATGAGACCGGGCGTGGGCTGATGGGGCAGCTGCCCTGGTTGGAGCATCATCTCGACGACGCCGAGTTCATCGGCAAGACCGGCCAACTGCTGGTGGTGCCGGGCGGCGAAGGGAGCGCCTACCGGCGAATCGCCTTTGTCGGACTGGGAAGTGATCCGACTGCCGAACAGGTGCGTCGCGCCGCCGGCAGTGCCGCCCGCGCCTTGGAGCAGATGCCTTCGGTGGCCACGACTCTCCACGATCATCCGCTCGCCGGATCGGCCGAGGGGGTGGGGATGGGGTTCGTTCTCGGCTCGTACGGATTCCATCGGCACAAGAGCGAACCCAAGCCGTCGGCGATCGAATCGATCGTGCTGCTCGGCGGCGGTGATGCCGCCGTCGCCGAGGCGCGGCGGGGGGCGACGATCGCCGCCGGGGTCACCTTCGCCCGCGATCTGATCAACACCCCGGCGATCGGCAAGGCGCCGGCGACGCTGGCACAGATCGCGGTCGACATGGCTGCCGAATCCGGGCTGCGGTCCCGGGTGCTCGACGGCCAGCAGATCGAAGCGGAAGGCCTCGGTGGTCTGCGCGGCGTTTCGCTGGGGGCAGCCAATCCTCCCCGCCTCGTCGAGCTCTGGTATGAGCCGGCGGATGCCAAGGCATTTCTGGCGGTGGTCGGCAAAGGAATCGTATTCGATTCGGGAGGGCTGTCGCTGAAGACGGCGGAGGGCATGGAGACGATGAAGACCGACATGTCGGGAGCGGCGGCGGTCTTCGGGGCGATGAAGGTGATCGCCGCACTGGGCCTCCCGGTCAGAGTGCTCGGCATTGCTCCTCTCACCGAGAACATGCCGGGCGGCGGGGCGCTGCGGCCGGGCGATGTCCTCACGGCCAGGAACGGCAAGACGATCGAGGTCCTCAACACCGACGCCGAGGGCCGTCTGGTATTGGCCGACGGGCTATCGCTGGCTGCCGAGCAGAGTCCCGATCTCATCGTGGACATCGCCACCCTGACCGGTTCGTGCGCCGTGGCCCTGGGGGACAAGATCGCCGGGTTGTTCGGAGCCGACGAGCCCACGGGCCGAGTCCAGGCCGCGGCCGATGCCGCCGGTGAGCGGGTATGGCGCCTGCCGCTTCCGGAGGACTACCGGAAGAACATCGATTCCGACGTGGCCGACATGAAGAACACCGGCACCCGCTACGGAGGGGCGATTCACGCCGCTCTGCTGCTCAAGGAATTCGTGGGCGATGTGCCCTGGGCACACCTCGACATCGCCGGGCCCGCCCGGGCCACCGAAGCCGAGCACTACGTGGCCAAGGGTGCCACCGGGTTCGGGGTGCGGACCATCGTGCAACTCGCCAGGGACATGGCGAAGTGACATACATGAGTCGGGAGTAGCCTGTGGGGATGGCTCGGCGCAAATGGCTGGTGGCCGTGGTACTCGACGTAGGTGCCCTCGCACTGGCGTTGGAGGCGGCCTCCCTCATCGTCTTCCGGCATCCGATTCCCTGGTTGGCCCGGTCGCAGTCAGGGGTGATGCTCGGGGCGATGCTGAGCGGCGCCGCCGTCGGGCTCTACCTGGCCCACCGGCCGGCCGGGAACGGCATCAGGCGGCCTTCGTACGGGCGGGCGCTGTCCATGTCGCTGATCATGCTCGGGGTGACCGCCACCGCCCTGGTCTTCTCCCGGGCGTACTGGTCCCGGGCCTACGTGCTCACGACCACCGTCGCATGGTTCGGATTCGGCGTGGCGCATCGCTTCGTCCGCAGACGGCGTCCCTGGACCGAGTCGATGGTGCTGGTGACTGCGGAGAAGGCTCTCGTCGATCATCTTCTCGCGGCGCCCCACGCCTCGATCGCCTCCGTGCTCGATCCTGCCGGGCGGGCTCCCGACGGACCTCTCCCTCCGGGGACGGTGATCGCGGTCGATCTCCGTTCGGTTTTCAGCGACGAGATCGCCCGGTTCGTGTCCTCCTGCAACCTTGCCGGCTACGAGGTCAGATCACTGGTGTCGACGTATGAGGAGCACACCGGGCGACTACCCATCGTTCATCTCCTGGAGGGCTGGGAGCTCACGGTTCCCCTCTCCGGCCAGGGACCCTACGTCCGCACCAAGCGGGTCATCGACTCATTGCTGGTCTTGGTGACCGCTCCGCTCACCCTCGTCCTCGGGGCGCTCATCGCCCTCGCCATCAGGATCGACTCCAAGGGACCGGTGGTGTTCAGCCAGCGGCGAATCGGCCGGGACTCCAAGCCGTTCACCCTCTTCAAGTTCCGCACGATGCGCCACGGCCCGGACGACAAGGCCCGTTTCGCAGAGCGCGAGGACGATCGGCTGACCCGGGTGGGCCGAGTGCTTCGCCGCCTGCGCATCGACGAACTTCCCCAGTTGTGGAACGTCCTGCGCGGGGACCTGAGCCTGGTGGGGCCTCGGCCCGAGCAGGGACCCTTCGTCGAGCGGTTCGCCGACACGATTCCCTTCTATACCCACCGTCATCTGGTGCGGCCCGGGATCACCGGGTGGGCCCAGGTGAACTTCGGGTATGCCGACAACGAGGCAGACACGGTGGAGAAGCTGTCGTACGACCTCTACTACGTCAAGCACGTTTCCCCGTGGCTCGACCTCGAGGTGCTCGGCCGGTCGGTGTGGACGGTGCTTTCGGGGTTCGGGGCCCGCTAGGTCTCTCGCGAGGCCCAGACGATCGACACCACGATCAGGACGAACGCAGCCGCTTCGCCGACGAGGAAGGCTGCTCCCACACGAACGCTCGCGGTGCCACCGGTCAACGCCACCACCGCTGCTGACGCGGCCAACCCGGTGAACCATGAGACGGCTAGTGCGCCGGTCGCCCTCTGCGCGATGAGAATCTGTTGGGCGAAGAGCGCAATCGTGGCGATGGCAACTCCGGCAGCGGCGTAGCCCGCGATCGTTGCGGTCGGACGGTATTCGGCACCGAGGAGCATGGCGACGGCGCCCGGGCCGATGGCGCGACCAAACAGGAGCCCCGCCCCGGCTGCAAGCGCGCCCAGAGCGGCGAGTCGGCCTGCCCACTGTCGCACCGTGGAACGCTCTCCTCGCTCCACCATGCGGGTGAACGGCGGGAGCACCCGGGCGATCAGGCCGTAGGCCAGGGTCAGGGGGGCGCGAAACAGCAGGAAGGTCTCGAAGAAGACGCTCACCTCGGCGGGGCGGGCGCCGAGGGCTCCGACGACCAGCGGTCCGGCGGCGACGATCGTCTGTGAAGCGGCATTGGCACCGACGTAGGTGGCGAGTGCCCGGGCAGACCCGGGACTGACCGGAACGTCGCCCGAGGACGTCTCGGTATGGAACGGCCGCCACAGGAACACGACGAACGCACCCGCCACCATGCTCCACGCCACCCCGACGGCCCCGACGCCAAACGCCAGGATCACGATGGCCAGTACGAGTCTGACGACCGACTCGGCGAGCGTCGACAACCCATACTCGCGAAATCTCCGGCGCCCCGCCAGGACCCCGCGCCCCAGGGCGAACCCGCCGTAGGCAGCGATCAGAATCGCCAGGATCGGCACGTAGACCCACTGACCGTCGAGGAGGCGGTGCCTGCTGGCCAGGCCAAAGCCCGTCGCCAGCAGCACCGATCCGGCGATCACCCACGCGAACAGCCGCCACGGTCCGGCGGTGTGGTGCGCTTCGCTGAGACGGCGAATGGTCAGCTGTTCCATGGGCACGAAGACAGTGGTGAACACGAGGAATTGGATCGTCCACAGGACCGTGATCGGTGCGAACGCGGTGGGCCCCAGATCGCGCCCGGCGACCAGCTGGAACAAGTACGCCGCCACCGCGGCGATGAGCGTTCCCACGATCATGTACGCAGTGCCCGAGGCGCGCAGCGCCTGAGGGATCCGGGCCGGGGGAGGGGCGGTTGCGTCCATCGGTCTGCACCCCCTGAGACCGGAGGCCGGGTCAGGCTAGCGGCCGGGCCCGGAGCTTCTGTTGCCGATCAGCCACAGCGGGTGTCGGCGACTCCGAACCGGTTGAGCAATGCATTGCGACTACTCGCTCCGAACAACCCGTCGACCAGCAGTTGCTGCGCGCGCTGGAACGAACGGACTGCCGACGTTGTCCGGGATCCGTACACGCCGTCGGTCGGCCCCGGATCGAAGCCGAGGGCGGCGAGGACATGCTGCAGATCACGGACCTCGGCACCGGTGGCGCCGGCGGCGAGCAGACGGTCCGTGGCGGCGAGCCGCTGGGCGGGGGCGGCACTGGCCGCGATGAGCGCGATCTCCCCGCGGGTGCGCGAGCCGACGACACCGTCCACCGGAAGACCCCTGTCGTCCTGGAAGGCGCGAACGGCGCCGGCCGTCTGTGCTCCGAAGGAGAGGTCGGGTGTTATCGGCGAGTAACCCATGGCCAGCAAGAAGAGCTCGAGCTGCCGCACCGATTCGCCCCGGGCGCCCTTCTTCAGTAGGGCGCCCGAATTGAGCAGATCGGCGAGGAACTCGGGCGCCAGCACGCTGCACTCCGCGGGTGCCACAGTCGTGGTCGTCGTCTCGGGCGTGGTGGTCGTCGTGGTGGTCGTGGTGGTGTCCCCGGGGGCGAGAGTGGTCGTCGTGGTGGTCGTGGTGGTCGTGGTGGCTGGCGGGCTACCGCCATCGCGAGTCGGACAGGTGGAGACGCCGGACGGTGTGCTGATCGACAGGATCTGCATCGATCGCAGGGAGAGCAGCCCGCGCAGGTCGCGGGTCTTGTAGGCACGCGGCCCGCCGGAACCGGCGAACGTGACCTCGAGGGCGGCTCCGGTGTCCGAGCACTTTGTGATCGCCGCGTCGGTCACCGATCCCATGCCGGGAAGGGCGGCGGCCAGGGACGAGGTCGACATCGTTCGTGTCCAGGTCGCGTTCGAGTTCTGCACCTCGGGAAGAACGGCCCAGTGGTCATCGACCGAGCGCAGGTACGGAATGGCGGTGGTGAAGCCGTTCTCGGAATCCTCCGTCCATCCGAAGGTGCTCGACGAGTAGTAGGTGTCGATCGGGACCAGTGCGCCGGCGACCTTGCGCGAGGGATGGGTCATCACCTGCCCGGCGGTGGTCGCCACCGCGTCGATCCAGTCCTGTGTTCCGTGACCCCAACCGACGTAGTTCTGGTCGACAGTGGTGTCGTAGAGCTGGCACCAGCACCAGGGCCGGCTCGCCGGGTTGCCTCGCTGGATGACGCGGGCGTAGGCGTAGGAGCGTGCGGCGACGGCCTGCGCCTGCAGCGCGGCCTCGCCACCGGTGGCTCCCCAGAAGTAGGGCATTTCGGAGATCCCGAGGACATAGTCCTCCGTGGTGATTTCCACCGAGAGGGCGACGGTGTTGGTGTTGTTGTCGGGACGCACCCGCAAGCCACCGCGGGCGTAGGTGCAGGGCTGGACCAATCCACCGGACGCGATATTCCAGTTGACCAACCCGCATCCCTCGAGGACGAGTCCAGTGGATGGATCGCCGGTCCAGCCGTCCCACTCGATATCGATCGTGCAAGAGCCATCGACGGATCCGGAGGGCGTCGTCACCCGGCAGTTCCCATTGGCGAGGCGAGTAATCGTTGCCGTCTGACCCGGCTCGGCGGATACGGTGCCGGCCGAAGTCGCGAAGGTCGCCGGAACCGGATCGGGACCGACCGACCTGACCGTGAGTGCCAGCGACGCCTGCTCGGTGGCGAGATTCACCCAGATTGGAGCCGCCGCCAGGGAGGGGTCGACATCTGCCGGTGTGGCACCGGTGAAGTAGTGCTCCATGATCTCCTGCCACGAGTAGCCGGCGCGGGACATCCCGTACGCCCCAAACTGGCTCATACCCACGGAGTGGCCGAAGCCACCGCCGGAGAAAGTGAAGCCGGATCCTCCGGCCGCCATGGCTGCAGGCGGTGCTCCGGCGACCACCAGGGTTGCCGCGATGAGGACCATCGCCAGACGGGTGTGGGCCCGGGGGCGGGTCAACTGCGAAGAGTAGTGAACTCGCATACTCTTCGCATCGGAACGAAGAGTGGGCGGGTTGACTACTTTATGTGGCTAGAACTCTAGTCCACTCCGAGGGCGGCGACCAGCCGGGGAAGCGCCGTGCCGGCCGGTTCGTCGATGATGACTTCGGCGAGGTCGTCGAGCTCGGTGGGCCCCTGGTTGATGATCACCAGGGGGTGGCCGCGCCCGACCACCTCGAGAGGTATCCCGGCCGCTGGGTAGACCGACAGAGTAGATCCAATGGCGATCACCCCGTCTGCGACCGCAGTCATCTCGGCGGCACGATCGAGTTCGTCCTCGGGGAGGAGCTCGCCGAACAACACCACACGGATCTTGAGGATCCCTCCGCAATCCCTGCATGGGGGGTCGGCCTCCCCGGCGGCGACCCGCGCCGCGATGGCCGCGGTGGGCTGCCGTCTCCTGCATGACAGGCACTCGGTCTGCGTGGCGTTGCCGTGGAGCTCGACGACGGCCGCGGGAGGCAGCCCCGCCTTCTGGTGGAGCCCGTCGATGTTCTGCGTGATGCATCCCGCCGTCCGGCCTGTGCGCCACAGAGCGGTGACGGCGCGGTGGCCGTCGTTGGGTTGCGCGTCGAGGGTTCCGGAGTCGGCTCGCATCCGCCATGAGGCGGCTCGGGTCTTCCGGCTGGCGAGGTAGCGGTCGATGGTGAACTCCGCAGGATCGATCCGAGCCCACAGGCCGTTCGGGCCCCGGAAGTCAGGAATCCCGGACTCAGTGGAGATGCCGGCGCCGGTGAAGATCAGGAGGCGCGACCGTCCCGCGAACACCCGGGCCGCTGCGGTGATCGGATCGTCCATGGGGGCGATCGTAGGAGACGGCGGAGGGAGGGCGGATCGCCCGGGCCTCCGGTGAAGGGCCCGAGGTCTAGGCCGCGCTTCGGCCGGTGGCGATCGTGAGGTACTCGGCCCGCAACTCGGGCCGCAGCCGGCGAAGATGCCCTTCACCCAGATACGGGATGCGGGGCCGGACGAGGACGATCTCGCCGTCGCGCAGCACCAATCCCTCGGCGGCCAGCTGGGCGAGGTGGAGCGGCTCGCGCAGTCGACGCCCGCTGGCGGCGGCCGCGGTCAGGCGAAGCAGGTCGGCGACCGCACCCGGCCCGACCACGGCCGTCCAGAAGCGGCGCACCGCGGGGTCGGCGGGAGCGTGGCCGTCGGCGTCTCGATCGAAGGGGAGGACGGCGATCCACCTGCGGGGCTCGACGGTCGGTCTGGCCGCCGCGGTGCCCGGGGCTGGCGCGGCATCCATCTTGATGGGAGGACGGGCATCTCGACGGAGGATCCCGGGCACCGCAGCGGTCATGCCAGCTTGATATCAGATGACGTCAACTAAGATCAAGTAGCCTGGGTCGGATCGCGAAAACTATCCGTAGACGTACATCGTGATGTGGATGACGGTGGTCTCGGTGAGGTCGTCCCCGGCGGCCGGCGTCGTGGAGGCCACCGTGTTGTCGAGGCCCTGGTCGGTGGTCGATTCGGTGCCGTCGAATACCCAGGTGAAGGGGATCTTGATGGCGTTGCTCAGATTGGTGAGCGTGTTGTCCGCCTGGTTGCGCCTCATCCCGACCAGATTGGGCACGGTGCCCGTGGGCGACAGCCCATTGGAGATCTCGATGGTGACCGTCGTCCCCTGCTCGACTCGTGCTCCCGCCACCGGGTCGCTGCTCACGACCGTGTCCTCGTCCTCGTCGGAGTTCACCAGCGTTATCTCGAAGTCGAGTCCGGCCTGCAGCAACTCGTGCTGCGCATGGCGTGAATCCATCCCGGTCAGGTCGGGAACCTCCACCCGGGGTGTGGCGTAGTACACGCTCGTTCCCGGCGGATCGGCGGCGAAGTCCTCCACGGGGAGATCGGCGACGACGACGCTCATGAAGTCCTTCCAGATCGGCGCCGGTGCGCTGCTGCCGAACATCCGCGGGATGAAGGTGCCCTTCACGGTGAGGTTGACCATCGGCACCTGGGCATCGGGAAAGCCGACCCACACCGCGGTCGAGTACTGGGGGATCGCCCCGACGAACCAGGCGTCGAGGTAGGTCTCGTGGGTCCCGGTCTTGCCGATCTGGGGCCGCCCGATGTAGGCATTGCCTCCGGTCCCCTGGGAGATGACCTTCTCCATGGTGTTGATGACCGCCGCCGCCAGCGCCGGTTCCAGGACCTGTTCTCCCGCCACCTGATGCTGGTAGATGACGTTGCCGTCGGCATCTTCGATTCGCTCGATCAGGTAGTTCTCGACCCGCTCTCCCTGATTGGCGATCGTCGAGTAGGCGGATGCCATCTCGAGCGGGCTGACCGCAGAAGCCCCGAGCACAATCGAGGGAACGGCAGCGAGGGGCGACTTGATGCCCATCGTGTGGGCCACATCGACGATGTTCTGCGCTCCCACTGCGATCGCCAACTGGCAGAACACCGTGTTGGTGGAGCGATAGAGCGCCTCCTCGAGGGAGCGGATTCCCGGCTCGTTGTCTCCGGCATTGCGGCAATCCCAGGGCTCGATCCCCCCGTAGTCGAGTGTTTGTGGGGTGGTGTAGTCCCAATAGGAATTGAGGGGGATTCCCCGTTCCAGCGCCGCGATGAGCCCGAACGGCTTGAACGCCGACCCCGGGTTGCGTCGACCCTTGGTGGCGAGGTCGTACTGGCGCTGTCCGGCGGCGATGTCGGTCCCGAAATCCAGTCCTGAGGCCATCACCACGGTGGCGCCCGTTCGATTGTCGACCATGGCGATGGCCCCGGTCGGCAGCCCGCTCTCCGGCGGGAACCACTCCTGGAGGATCTGGCGGGCCCGAGCCTGCAGGGCGAAGTCGACCGTGGTGTAGATCTTGACGCCTCCGCCGCCCTGGCACTCGGTGTCGTCGGCGGGACAGCCGAACAGGGCACGCTTCCTCTGCAGGAATGTGGCGCCGAGCCCGTACCTGGCGTCGTTGAGAACCGTGTCCCGCGCCGCGATCAGCACCTGAGGGGCGGGATCCTGGAATTCCTGATGAGCCACCACGCCAATCGGCTCGGCCTTGGCCGCGGCGCCCTCGGCGACGGTGATGTATCCGTTGTCGACCATGTTGTCGATGACGGCATTGCGGACCCGGAGGGGGATCTCGCTCTCGGAGTTGCGCAGGTTGTAGAGGGAAGGGTTCCGGATCGGTACCGGCAACGCGGCTGCCTCGGCGATCGTGAGGTCGCCCAGCTCCTTGCCGAAGTACTCCTGGGCGGCCGCCTTCACACCATATGCGTTGTTCCCGAAATAGACGGAGTTCAGGTAGAACTCGAGTATCTGCTCCTTGGTATATCGCCGCTCCAGTTCGATGGCGATCGCCGCCTCCGCCACCTTGCGCCGCAGGGTCGGCTCGGCTCCCACGAAGTTCTGCTTCACCACCTGTTGGCTGATCGTCGAGCCGCCCTGGGTGTTGCCGCCCGTCAGGTCGGCGAGAAACGCCCGCACCACCGACTGGTAATCGACACCCCCATGGATCATGAACCCATCGTCTTCGGCCGAGAGCACCGCTCCGATGACGAGGTTGGGGATCTCGTCGAGGGTGACGGGTCGGCTGTTGCGCTCGGTGAGTTCGCCGAGCAACACGCCGTCGGAGGTGTAGACGGCCGACAGGCGGGAGAGGTTGGGGAGGTCGAGGACCATCGTCTCGACTTCGGGTATCCACGCGGCCCGGAGGTCTTCGACGGTCTGCTCTGCCGCGTTGGCGCCGAGGAAGGCGAAGAGGCCGAACCAGGTGGCCGAGATCACGACCACCGCGGCGAGCACCGCGAAGGCGATGAATCGCCTTCCCTGACGCTCGATCTGCTGGGCCTCGTGGATGGAGATGTCCATGCCTATTGCGCTCTAGAGACGTCTGGGGAGGCGGGGCGGTTCCCCGGGTAGCATCCGCCCGACCAGAGGGTGCGCGAATCGCTCGCCGGTCCTGTCATGTTGTGGCTTGTCCCCAGGCCGAACCTGATTCCGGGGCGAACCCAACCGCGTGCCCTCGGAGTGTAACGATGACCAGCGATTCTGAGAGTCCTCGCCGAACGACCAGCGGCATCGAGATCGAGCCGGTATACGGGCCGGCCGACCTCGGGTCGTGGGATGCGGCGCGCGCTCTCGGGGAGCCGGGGTCGTATCCCTTCACCCGCGGTCCCTATCCCACGATGTACCGGGGGCAGTTGTGGACGATGCGCCAATACGCCGGTTTCGGCAGCGCCGCGGCCACCAATGAGCGGTTTCGGTCGCTGCTGGCCGCCGGCCAGACCGGCCTCTCCGTGGCCTTCGACCTTCCCACCCAGATGGGGCTGGATTCCGACGCTCCGCTGGCGGCGGGAGAGGTCGGCAAGGTAGGCGTGGCGATCGACTCGCTCGAGGACATGCGTCGCCTCATGGCCGGGATACCCCTCGGCGAGGTCTCGGTTTCGATGACCATCAACGCGACTGCGGCGGTCCTGCTGCTCCTCTATCAGATCACCGCCGAGTCGCAGGGGGTGGCTCCCGAGTTGATCCGGGGGACCGTGCAAAACGACATTCTCAAGGAGTACACGGCTCGGGGCACATACATCTACCCGCCCCGGCCATCGATGCGCCTGGTTACCGATCTCTTCGCCTATTGCCGATCCGAGCTTCCGGCGTGGAACACGATCTCCATCAGCGGCTATCACATCCGTGAGGCGGGTGCCACCGCCGCCGAAGAGATCGCCCTGACCCTGAGCAACGGAATCGCCTACGTCGCCGCCGCCGTCGAGGCAGGGTTGCCGGTCGATGGATTCGCTCCTCGGCTCTCCTTCTTCTGGAACGGCCACAGCCACTTCTTCGAGGAGATCGCCAAGTACCGGGCGGCGCGCCGCCTCTGGGCGGACATCATGCGTCACCGCTTCGGTGCCGCCGATCCGGAGTCGTGGCGGATGCGATTCCATACCCAGACCGCGGGGAGCACCCTCACCGCGCAACAGCCGGAGAACAACATCGTGCGGACCACGCTGCAGGCACTGTCCGCGGTCCTCGGCGGCACCCAGTCCCTGCACACCAATGCCTACGACGAAGCCCTCGGACTCCCCACCGACCGGTCGGCCAAGATCGCCCTGAGGACTCAGCAGATCATCGCCTTCGAGTCCGGTGTCGCCGACACCGTGGATCCCCTTGCCGGTTCGTACTACTTCGAGACGCTCACCGACTCGATCGAGGAGGTCGCCCGGCGAATCATCGGCGACATCGAGGCGGCGGGGGGAGCGGTGTCGGCCATCGAGGCCGGGTTGGTGCAACGGATCATCGAGGAGTCCGCTTACCGCGAGGCGCAGCGAGTCGAAGCCGGGGATTCGATCGTCGTCGGAGTCAATAGGTTTGTCGAAGGCGACGAAGCCGAGGTGCCGACGACCGTCGTCGATCAGGCCGTGGAGGCATCCCAGGTCGGGCGTCTGGCTGATTTGCGGGCGGCTCGTGACGGAGCCGCGGTCGAAGCCGCGCTCCGCGACGTCGGCACCGCGGCCGGAGGGACCGCCAACGTCCTCTACCCGATGAAACGGGCGCTCGCCGTCGGTGCCACGCTGGGTGAGGTGTCGGCAACCCTGGCCGACGTGTTCGGTCGCTTCGGGCGGTCGTCGTGACCGACGACCGGCTGTTGCGGTTCCTGGTGATCGGCGGGGGCCCGGCCGGAGTGACCGCCGCCACCCACGCCGCGTCGCTGGGAGCGGATGTCACTCTGGTCGAGTCCTCGGTCGTGGGCGGGGCGGCACACCTGTGGGATTGCATCCCCTCCAAGGCTCTGGTGGCGTCGGCGCTGCGGCTCGATTCGCTGCGGAGCGCCGCCAGGCTGGGCATCGAGGGCGTGGGGATGCCCGCGGTGGACATGAATCGCCTTTCGACCCGGGCCGACGCCATCTGCGATCGACTCGCCGCCGGCACCATCGATCTGCTCGACTCCCAGGGTGTGCGGATCGTCACCGGCCGGGGCCGCCTCACCGGGCCGACGTCTGCGGTGGCCGCCACCGAGACCGGCGAGATCGCCCTGCCTTTCGACGTGGCGGTTCTGTCCACCGGGTCGCGCCCCTGGGAGCCCGAGTGGGCCGTCGTCGACCATGAGCGGGTTCTCACTACGCGAGACGCCTATCACCTGCCGGTCGTCCCCGAGCACCTCATCGTGATCGGCTCCGGGGTCACCGGAGTCGAGTTCGTACACATATTCGCCGCCATCGGATCGAAGGTGACCCTGTTGGTGAGCAGGCAGCAGGTTCTGCCGCACCGGGATCCCGAGGTCGCTGCGGTGCTCGAGGAGGACTTCCTCGAACGCGGGGTGGCGTTGCTCAAGGGGGGTCGCGCGAACTCGGCGACGCGCGAGGGCGACGGCGTGGTGGTGACCGCCGAGGACGGCCGGAGGGTGACCGGGAGCCACGTCCTGCTCGCGGTCGGCTCCCGCCCCAACAGCGAGGGACTGGGACTCGAAGCCGCGGGAGTGTCGGTCGCCGACGGCCACGTGATCGTCGACGAGATCCAGCGAACGTCGGTGCCGGGAATCTACGCCGCCGGCGACCTCACCGGGCAGATGCCCCTTTCCTCCGTGGCGGCGATGCAGGGTCGCAAGATCGCCCGGCACGCCATGGGGCTGGCGGTCAAGCCACTCGACTACACCAAGGTGGCTCAAGCGGTGTTCACCGAACCGGAGATCGCATCGGTGGGCCTCGAGGAGGCCGACGCCCGGGCCGAGGGGCGGAAGGTGCGGATCACCAAGGTCCCCTTCGCCGCCAGTCCCCGGGCCCTGATCCAGGGGAATCCGCACGGATTCGTCAAGGTGATCAGCGACCCGGCGACCCATGTCGTCCTTGGGGGAACGATCGTCGGCCACCACGCTTCAGAACTGATCGGCACTCTGGCGCTGGCGGCGCAGGGGGGAATCCGGGTCGACGTCCTCGTTGAGACGCTGATGGTGCACCCTTCGCTCGCCGAGAGCCTCTCCGATGCCGCCGACTGACCGAAGCGCTTCCCGCGAGGGGCTACCTGCCGCGAGCGCTGGTCCGGTGCTGCTTCGAGCGGGGAGCGGGCAGCCGGAAGCGGGCAGCGGGACCTGACGTGCCTCTTCTCCTCGCCACCCTCTCCTCTCTCATCTTCGGAGTGGGCGATTTCGCCGGAGCCATGGCGGCGCGGCGGACGCCTGCGGTCACGGTCGTGGTCGGCGCTCATCTCGCCGGGTTCGTCGGGCTGATGGCCGCCGCGCCGTTCTTCGGGGAGGGAGTGCCGGCGCTCACCGATCTCGGCTGGGGCGCGCTCGCCGGGGCGGGAGGGTCGATCGGCATCGCCCTGCTCTATCACGCGCTGGCGACCACCCGGATGGGGGTAACTGCCCCTATCGCCGCGTTGGTCGGGACGGCGGTGCCGGTGGCGTTCGGGGTCGTCATCGGGGAACGGCCGGCGACCTTGGCCTGGGCGGGAATGGCACTCGCGCTGCCGGCGATGCTGTTGATCTCGGCCCGACGCTCTACGGACGCCCCGTCGCTTCCCGCTGTGGTCTACGGCCTGGTGGTCGGTGTGTTGTTCGGTCTGTTCGGGATAGTGATCTCACGCACAAGCTCCGCTTCCGGGGTCTGGCCCTTGCTATCCGCACGAGGGGCCTCGGTGATTCTCATGATCGCCGTTGCTCGCGGCTCGCATCGTCCGGTGGTGGCAGAGCGACGCGCCTGGTCTCTCGTGTCGGCCACAGGGCTGCTCGACACGACTGCCAACGTTCTGTTCCTGCTCGCAGTGCGGGCCGAGTTGCTCTCTCTGGTGGCGATGATCATGTCGCTCTACCCGGCTTCGACCGTGAGCCTCGCCCGTCTGATCCTCGGTGAGAGGATCAGACGGGTTCAGGGGGTGGGGATGGGGCTGGCCGTGGCAGCGGTGACCCTGATCGCCGTGGCGTGAGGGCTGGCGGATAGCGGACCGCGGCGGGAAGCTGGTGTGCTTCTTGCGGGCGACGGGCGACGGGCGGCGGGCGGCGGGAAGACGGTAGCGCTCCGCTATCTCACAATCGCCAGCACCGCGCCGCCGGCAACACGGTCGCCGGCCTGCACGCGCAGGTCCACGATCTCACCGGAGGCGGGAGCCTTGATCTCGTTCTCCATCTTCATCGCCTCGAGGATGAACAGCGGGTCGCCGATCTCGACCCGATCGCCGGCCTTGTGGTGAACCTTGACGATCGTGCCCTGCATGGGCGCGGTCACCGCTCCCTCCCCGTCGATGACCGGCGGGGCCTGGGTCAGCTTGGGCGGCCGCCGACGCGGGGTCTGACGGCGTCCCGCCGCGGCCGGCGCCGCCACCTCGGGCGCCCACAACCGGACGACGAAGCGCCGCCCACCGACCTCCACGGTCATCTGCCGCTCGGCGAGCTCCTCATCGCCGGGGAGGATCGGCGCGCTGGGCTGTTGGAGGTCGTCGAGGTCCATCTCCTCTTCGACGGTTCGGGTGTGGTGGGTCCCGGCGCGGAAGCTCTCGTTGTCGAGGGCGAGAAGATGGAAGGGGATCGTGGTGGCGATGCCGGTGATGGTGTACTCGGCGAGAGCACGGCGCGCTCGCGTGATCGCCTCGGCACGGTCGCGACCCCACACGACGAGCTTGGCGACGAGGTTGTCGTAGTACTGGCTCACCGTCGAGCCGGACCCGTAACCGCTGTCCACCCGCACGCCGAAGCCACCCGGTTCGCGGTAGTCGACGATGCGCCCCGGACTGGGCATGAAGTTCTTCGCCGGATCCTCTGCGTTGATGCGGAACTCGATCGCGTGGCCCCGGGAATCCACGTCGGACACAGAGAGTTCCTCGCCCATGGCCACCCGCAGTTGCTCCTGCACGAGGTCGATGCCGGTGACCATCTCGGTGACCGTGTGCTCCACCTGGAGGCGGGTGTTCATCTCGAGGAAGTAGAAGTCACCCGAGCGGTCGAGGAGGAACTCGACGGTTCCGGCGTTCACGTACCCGGCCGACTTGGCGACGGCGAGGGCCGCCTTGCCGAGGGCCTTGCGCTGCTTGTCGGTCATCACCGGCGACGGCGTCTCCTCGATCAGTTTCTGGTGACGTCGCTGCAGGGAGCAGTCACGCTCTCCGAGGAATAGTCCGTTCCCGTGGGCGTCCACGATGATCTGCGCCTCGATGTGACGGGGGAACTCGAGGTACTTCTCCACGTACACCTCCGGGTTCTTGAAGTAGGCGTCGGCCTCGCGTCGCGCCGCCTCGAACCCCGCCTCCAGCCCCGCCTCCTCGGTTACGACGCGCAGGCCCTTGCCGCCGCCGCCGTGGGCGGCCTTGACGGCTATCGGATACCCGAATCCGGCAGCCACCGCCCGCACCTCGTCCACGGTGGCGAGTGGTTCCATGGTGCCGGGCACCCCCGCCACCCCCGCCTTTTGGGCGACGAGGCGCGAAGAGATCTTGTCACCCATGGCGGTGATCGCCTCGGGCGGAGGACCCACCCAGACGATGCCCGCCTCGATCACCCGGCGAGCAAATGTGGCGTTTTCGGCGAGGAATCCGTAGCCGGGGTGGATCGCGTCCACCTTGGCCTCGACGGCGGAGCGGATGATGCCGTCGACGTCGAGATACGACTCCTGGGCCGGGGCGGGGCCGATGTTCCACGCCTCGTCTGCCAGTTGGACATGGATCGCATCGCGATCGAGTTCCGAGTAGACGGCGATCGCCCGCATCCCCATCTCTTTGACTCCGCGGATGACCCGGACTGCGATCTCCCCGCGGTTGGCGATCAGGACGGAGCGCATTGGCGCCATCCTAGAGAGGGATGTTCCCGTGCTTCTTGGGCGGCTGGCTCACGCGCTTGTTGCGCAGCATCTCGAGCGCCTGGACGAGTCGGTGGCGGGTTTCCCGGGGCTCGATGACCTCGTCGATCAGCCCTCGCTCGGCGGCCACGTAAGGGTTGGAGAAGGCTTCTTCGTACTCGCGGATCAACTCGGCGCGGCGGGCCTCCTGGTCGGATGCCTCCGAGATCTCCCGGCGATGGATGATGTTGACCGCGCCCTGGGCTCCCATGACCGCGATCTCGGCGGTCGGCCAGGCGAATGCGATGTCGGCTCCGACGCTTCGCGAATTCATGACGACGTACGCCCCCCCGTATGCCTTGCGGGTGATCACGGTGACCCGGGGAACGGTGGCTTCGCAGAAGGCGTAGAGCAGTTTGGCGCCATGGCGGATGATGCCGCCGTGTTCCTGATCGACGCCGGGGAGGAACCCCGGGACGTCCACGAAGGTGACCAGCGGGATGTTGAACGCATCGCAGAATCGGACGAACCGTGCTCCCTTGACCGCGGCGTCGATGTCGAGGGTGCCGGCGAGCACCGAAGGGTTGTTGCCGACGATCCCGACCGTGTACCCGTCGAGGCGGGCGAACCCCACGATGAGGTTCCGGGCGAAGTGCTGATGGACTTCGTAGAACTCCCCGTCATCGACCACCATCTCCACCAGGTCGACCATGTCGTAGGGTTGATTGGGCGAGTCGGGGACGACGGTGGTCAAGCCCTCTTCCATGCGATCGGGCAGGTCCGAGGGCGTGAAGAACGGCGGAGCCTCCATGTTGTTCTGAGGGAGGAACGACAGCAGGTATCGCACCTCCTCCATCGCCTGGCGCCCGTCGGTCGACACGAAATGGGTGACCCCCGAGGTCTGGCTGTGGGGCTGCGCTCCGCCGAGGGTGTCGAACGTGACGTCCTCACCGGTCACCGCCTTGATGACGTCCGGTCCCGTGATGAAGAGGTGGGAGGTTCCTTCCACCTGGTACACGAAGTCGGTCATTGCCGGTGAGTAGACCGCTCCGCCGGCACAGGGGCCCATGATCACCGAGATCTGTGGGATCACGCCCGAGGCGGTGACGTTGCGTTGGAAGATCTTGCCGTAGGCGTCGAGGGAGAACACGCCCTCCTGGATCCGGGCGCCTCCCGAGTCCTTGAGGCCGATCAACGGAGCTCCGTTGTTCATGGCGAGGTCCATGAGCTTGCAGATCTTCTCGCTGACCACCTCGCCCAGCGAGCCGCCGAATACCGTGAAGTCCTCGGCGAACACGAACACGGTTCTGCCGTCCACCGTGCCCCAGCCGGTGATCACTGCGTCACCCGGCGGTCGATTGTCCTCGATGCTGAATCCGCGAGCCCGGTGCCGGACGAACATGTCCAGCTCCACGAATGAGCCCTTGTCGAGCAGCGCCTCGACACGTTCCCGGGCGGTCATCTTGCCCGCCTCGTGTTGCTTGTCGATGGCGCGCTGACTCCCCGCGTTGGCATGCTCGTCGCGGAGCCGTCTCAGGCGTTCGATTCGCTCTTCGGTGCTCATCCCCGGGCAGTATGGTCGGCTAGGAGGTTCGACTCGTCACCGCCTGGCATGGCTACACCCCCCATCTTCGTGCATCTCCAGACCGTCTCATCCACTCAGGATGAGGCGCGGAGCCGTCTTCTCGACGCCCCGGTGTTGGTGACGGCGGCACGGCAGACTGCAGGAAGAGGGCGGGGTGGGTCGGTGTGGGAGACGGCCGATCGAGCCATCGCCGCCTCGGTGGCCTTCCGCCCGCCATGGCCGGAGGCCGCCTGGCCACTCGTTCCGGCAGTCGCCGGACTTGCCGCGCTCGACGTGCTCGGCGACGGATGTCTCCTCAAGTGGCCCAACGATGTGATCCTCGGCGGATCCAAGGTGGCCGGGATCCTCGTCGAGTCGTCCGGTGCCGTGGTCGTCGCCGGCATCGGGGTCAACTTGTGGTGGCCGACCCCGATCCCCGGCGCCGGCGCCATCTGCCCCGATGATCCCGGGCCAGAGCGGGGTCGGCGCCTCGCCGAGGACTGGGCGCGCCTACTGCTGGAGCGAATAGAGGCCGGGCCGGAGGACTGGGGGAGGGACGAGTATCTCGCCCGGTCGGCGACGGTCGGCTCCGCGGTGACCTGGGAGCCGGATGGCGCCGGGCGGGCCGTGGGCATCGGACCCCTCGGCGGCCTGATCGTGCAGACGGCGAGAGGCACTGTCGTCCTCGATTCCGGAATCGTCCGCTTGGTGCGGACCGAGGGAGCGGGCTCGGCCTCCGGGTAGCCTGGGCGCCGCAGAGAGAGGGAGTGTGCCTTGAGCGTCATCCCGGGTGAGGGCCGAGTGGAGATCCTTTACGGCGCTTCGCCGTTGCCGGTCTCACCCGACCGCGAGGTCTACTTGGCCCGCCCCGACTTTACGGGTGCCCACCCGGTGGTGATCGTCGTAGCGGGCGATCAGGGTGTATCGCCCAGCATCAAGGCCCTTTGCCGGCGTCTCGCCCGCTACGGCTACGCCGCGCTCGCCCTCGACCTGTTCCGGACGGCGGAACCGGAGTCGCTCGCTGCGATTCCCCCGGTTCGCATCGCCGCCGACCTGCTCGATCTCCTCTCCGTCACCAGAGACGAGTGGTCCGATTGGTGTGCTGCGGATCGGTTCGGTGTCCTCGGACTGGGCGCCGGCGCCGCCGCTGCCGCCCGGCTTGCCGCCGAAAGGGGAGCGGCGCTGGCGATCTCGCCGTCGGCGCTCGAGGATGTCGCCGGGTTGCTCGCCGGACTGACTTCCCCCCTGTTGGCATTCCTATCCGGACCGGGGGGCGACGTCCCCGCGGTTCGCGCCACGGTGGGTCGCGGTGAATGGGTGGTCTACGGATCCGCCGGCCCCGGCTTCTTCGACGACGGATCCGAGGACTACGACCGTCCAGCGGCCGAAGACGCCTTCCGGCGATTCATCGCCTTCCTCGACGCCTGGCTGACCCGGGTGGAGGTGTGATGCCGCGAATCCGTCTGCCCCACTCGCCCTCTTGCCAATTGCCAATCGCCAATTGCCAACCGATCGCGTCGGCGCCATCGGCGCTGGGGGCGCGTCGCCCGGCATCGTGATCTCCGCCGACCGGATCGCCGCCGCGGTGGATCGGGAGCTGCAGGAGCTCGGCACCCCCGAACGGGCGGAGAAGGAACGGTCCTACCTCAAGTCCTCCCTCCGGTTCCACGGCGCGACCTTGCCTCAGATCCACGGGGTCGCCACGGCGACGTGGCGCGAGCATGGCGGACTCGATCACGAGACGATGATCCGCACCGCCGATCTCCTCTGGGTTACCGGGGCCTTCGAGTGCCGGATGGCGGCCGAAGACCTCCTCGACATGGGCTCGGCGATGCTGACCACCGCCGACGTGCCCTTCCTGGAGAGGCTGCTCCGGGATTCGGGTACCTGGGCACTCGTTGACGGGCTCGCCGCCGGGCCGGTGGGGGAACTCGATCGGCGACCTCCGGGTATCGGTCCCACGATCGAACGTTGGGCGAGCGACGACGACTTCTGGATCCGACGGTCGGCGCTGCTCGCTCACCTCGGTTCGCTCCGGCGCGGGGAAGGCGACCTCGCCCGCTTCCTGCGCCTTGCCGACGGGATGCTAGATGAAACCGAGTTCTTCATCCGCAAGGCGATCGGCTGGGTTCTGCGGGAGACGGCCCGGAAGCGACCTGCCGAAGTGGTGGCGTGGCTCGAACCGCGGGTCGATCGGGTCTCCGGGGTCACGATCCGGGAGGCGGTGAAGCATCTTCCCGTCGCCGACCGCGACCGCTTGATGACGGAGTACCGCGCTCGATGAGCGGGAACCCAACTCGCTGAGCATGCGTCACAGGTGAACGAATCGATGCTCCGCGACGTCTGGTAGAACCTCGTCATGACACTTCCCCCTCCCCGGCCGCCGGTCACGGTCGCCGAGCCCGCCGCCCCGTCCCGCAACTGGGTGAAGCGGGCCATCATTGCCTTCCTCATCGTCGCCAATGTCGTCGTGTTCGGCGTCCTCGGCGTGGTGTGGCTGGCCGCCCACAAGGTGAGCACCTCCGTCTCCACGATTCCCTCGACCGATCTCTCGCTCGCCGATTCCCCGACGAGTCTCCAGGACGCGCGTACGTTCTTGGTCATCGGGAGCGACAGCCGGGCCGGGCTCACCGACCTGGAGGGTTTCGGCGACTTCGGCGGGCAGCGAGCGGACGTGATCATGCTCGTCAAGGCAGATCCACGCAGCGGCCGGGTGCAGATGTTGTCGGTGCCCCGCGACCTCAAGGTCCAATACGGCGGCAGCTCCGCCAAGATCAATGCGACCTTCGCCGGCGGGCCGGGATCGATAGTCGACGCGGTGTCCTCGATCGCCGGGGTGCCCATCCACCACTACCTGCAGGTCGAGTTCTCCGGGTTCACCGGGATCGTCGACGCCATCGGCGGAATCGAGATGACCTTCCCCTTCGCTGCCCGGGACCTCAAGTCCGGATTCTTCATCGATGCCGGTACCCATGTGCTCGACGGGAGGACCGCCCTGGCCTTCTCCCGCAGCCGGCAGTACCAGGAGCTACGTGATGAGGGATGGGTGGCGGTGGAGGCCAACGACATCGGCCGGACCAAGCGCCAGCAGGACGTTCTGATGGCGGTGATCACTCAGATCGATCGGCCGTCGTCCCTCGATGGTTTCTCGGCCCTGTTGGACGCGCTCGGCGGCTTCGTGACCACCGACGACTCTCTGGGCACGGACGAGATCATCCAGCTCGCCTGGGCGATGCGCAGCGTGACTCCGGCCGACCTCGATGCCGCCACTCTTCCGGTGACCGATCTCACCGAAAACGGGGCGTCCTACCTCGTGCCGATCGAACCGAATGCCGCCGAGATGTTGGCGGCCTTCGGCGCCGGGGAACCCATGAACCCTGTGCTGGGGACCGATGCCCGCATCGCCGTGCAGAACGGCAACGGTCGGGTCGGTTCGGCCGTCTTCATGACCGACGCGCTGACCGCCGGTGGCTTCGACGTCGTCTCGTCGGGCAACTCTGGGCGGTCGGACTACGCCACCACGTTGGTCATCTCCCGCGCCAACGGCCTTCCCGCTGCCCAGGCGATCGTCGACTTCCTCGGCTACGGCACCGCGGTGGAGGGACGAACCCCATCGGGAGCCGACGTGGTGGTTATCGTCGGGCTCGATGCACCGAACGGCTGAGTCCGACTCATCGTTGCCGCGCCAGGCGGTGCTCCTCGTCGGCGGCCGGGGGACCCGCATGTGGCCGCTCACCGCCGAGATCCCCAAGGGCCTGCTGCCTGTCGCCGGCCTCGCCTTCGTGGAGTATCAGATCCGCCAGCTCGCCTCGCTGGGCGTCACCGAGGTGGTGCTCGCCGTGGGTCGGCCGCAGATGGACGCCTGGATGGCCTTCATCGCCGCCCCGCCCGCGGGGGTGGCGCTCCGGCTGGCGGTCGAGGACGAGCCCCTCGACACCGCCGGCCCGGTGCGGGCGGTGCTCGACACCCTCGACGACCGGTTCTTCGTGCTCAACGGCGATGTCGTGCTCGAGTCGGATCTCTCCGCTCTCGCCGGGGGCAGCGGCTTGCTGGGCACCCTGGGCCTGGTCACTGTTGACGACACCAGCGCCTACGGGGTGGTGGTCGTCGACCGGGACGGTCTGGTGGAACGGTTCGTCGAGAAGCCCCCGCGCCGATCGGCGCCCGCGTTGACCGTGAATGCCGGGGTGTACCTGCTGACGCGCCAGGCCCTGGTCGGCTATCCGCCGGGGAGTCTCTCCTTCGAACATGTGGTCTTCCCCGACCTGGTCGCTCGTGGTGGTCTGGGCGGGGTCATACTCGCCGGGCGATGGATCGACATCGGGACCCCCTCCCTGTACCTCGACACCCACGAGATCGTGATGGGAGGAGGCAGCAGCATTCACCGGCCGGCCTCGGCCCACTTCGCGCCCGAAGAAGCGGAAGTCGGCGGGAGCTGGACCTGGGTCGCTCCCGATGCCTTGGTGGCCCCGGGGGCGATCGTCGAAGAGTCCGTCGTTCTCTCCGGTGCCACGGTCGGCACCGGGGCCGTCATTCGTCGGGCGATCATCGGCCCCCGTGCCCGGGTGGGGGAGGGGACGACGATCACCGGAGACGCGATCGTCGGACCCGACGCGGTGATCGGCGAGGGGTGCGAACTCGATCACGGGGCCAGGATCGCTCCGGGGACGACCCTGGCCCCCGGTGCAATTGTGTTCCGTCCCCCGCGGTGAGACCGCTCCCGCGGGCCACGCTCGGGATCGTCGGGGCCGGCGAGCCGGCGGCGTACCCTGAGAATGACCGGGCCGATCGGCTCGCCCGGGATCACGCCGGATCGTCATCGCAGCTGCCGACCACTTGTTCGTGAGGAGATCATGACCAGGAAAGGAATCGTCACCGGGGGGGCAGGCTTTGTAGGGAGCCATCTCGTCGAGCTTCTCGTCGACCGCGACTGGGAGGTCCTGGTGCTCGACGATCTCTCGTCGGGTTCGATCGATCACGTCGCCGCCGCCCGGAAACGAGGGCAGGTCGCGGTGCATGTGACCGACGTCAACGCTCCCGAACTCGCCGAGGTAGTCGCCCGCTTTGGTCCGGAGGTCATCTTCCATCTCGCTGCTCAATCCAAGGTGCGGCCCTCCGTGGAGGATCCCCGCCACGACGCCGAAGTCAACGTGCTCGGGACCATCAACCTGCTCGATGCCGCCCGGCGCGGTGGGGTGCGCAAGGTGTGTTTCGCCTCCTCCGGAGGAGCGATCTACGGGGGCGGCGCCAAACTCCCGGTCAAGGAAACGGCCGACAAGGCACCTGAGTCGCCCTACGGGATCTCCAAGAAGATCGTCGAGGACTACTTCCGGTGGTATCGCGATCTCTACGGATTGCAGTACACGCTGTGCGCCCTCGCCAACGTCTACGGTCCGCGCCAGGACCCCGGGCTCGAGGGCGGCGTCACTGCCATCTTCGCCCGGGCGATGCTCGATGGTCGGCGCCCCCCCGTCTTCGGTGATGGGCGCCAGACCCGCGACTTCGTCTACGTCGAGGACGTGTGCGACGCATTCTTCCGGGCCGCCGACGCCGGCGACGGCGAGTTGTTCAACATCGGCACCGGTCGGGAGGTGTCCGTGTTGGAGTTGTACGAGGCGGTGGCGGACGTGACCGGGTTCGTCGGCCGTCCGGTGTTCGACGACCCCAAGCCGGGCGACATCCTCCGCTCGGTGGTCGATCCCTCCAAGGCCAAGAAGCTGCTGGGCTGGGAAGCCTGGACCACCCTGCACCAGGGTCTGGCCAAGACGGTGGAGTGGTATCGGGGACAAGCGAGATAGCAGCTTCGTAGTCGGGAACGGCCGTACCTGGTCGCGGCCTCGATCGGCGGGCGGGTGTGGTCGCGGTCTGTTGCCCCCACCGCTCGGCCTTCGGCCTCGCACCTCCCCCATCGGAATGGGGGAGGCTCCCTCTTGGGGGCAACGGGCAGCGGGTAGCCGGTAGCGGCTTACTCCAGGTCTTCGATGGTCCTCGGGAAGTCCTCCTTGAGCAATCGGCTCAGTGCCCGGTCGGCGAGTATCCGGCCGTCGGTCTGGCAGCCGGGGCAGTAGTTGGTCTCGTTGGACGAGTACACGATCCGCTGTACCGGCGATCCGCAGACGGGGCAGGGCTGGCCGAACTTGCCGTGGACCATCATCTCCGGGTGGAAGGCGGTCACCTTCTCGGGGAACCCGTCGCCCACTTCGGAGCGCAGCCGTTCGACCCATTCGGTGAGCACCGCCCGGGTGGCGCCGTGGAGGCGTCCGATCTCCGCATCGTTGAGTCGATCGGTGAGGACGATCGGTGACACCCCGGCGCGATGCATGATCTCGTCGGCGTAGGCACCGCCGATGCCGGAGATGAGCCGGGCGTCGGTGAGCGAGCGTTTCAGCGTGTGGCGTTCTCGGTGCAGTGCCTCGGCCATCTGATCCACCGTCATCTCGAGTGGCTCGTACCCGCCCCGGTCGTGCTCGGTTAGCGCCTCGGTCCCGCGGAGGATGTGGATGCTGGCCCGCTTGGTCGTTCCCTCCTCAGTGAAGAGAACGGTGCCGGTCGGGAAGTCCAACGCCGCCAGGCCGCGCTTCTTGGGGATCGCGGTCCCCCGAGCTCGCCAGCGCAATCGGCCGGCGATCATCAGGTGGATCACGACGAACAGGTCACCGTCGAGCTCCACGACGATGCGTTTTCCCATGCGGCGCAATCCGGTGACGACGTGCCCCTCGACCGCCGTGGCCGGGGGATCGTAGGTGCGCAGCACCCACGGGCTTCCCAACCGGAGGTGCTCCAGCGCGATGCCGCCGATCAACGCCTCGAGGCGTTCGATGTAGACGACCACGTCGGGAAGCTCGGGCATTCTTGTGAGTTTCG
>Ga0154791_113_pt7 | contig 44625 bp, 38 predicted proteins | sample Rifle2008BG16ft_FD_105799 | JGI IMG/M metagenome (GOLD analysis project Ga0154791, IMG submission 105799) | Actinobacteria bacterium RBG_16_68_21
TCGAAGGCCGATGGCGTGCCGCCCCGCTGCAGGTGACCGAGAACCGTGACCCTGGTCTCGAACCCGGTCAACTCTTCGAGGACCGGGGCGATCCGGTATGCCACCCCGCCGAGACGTTCGAACCCGAAGGCGTCTCTGGGGAGTTCGCGGGGATCGGGCCCCTCCACTCCCTCGGCGACCACGACCACCGAGTAGTTGTGACCGCTGGCGTGGCGCGCGGTGATGATCGCCGCCGCTTCGGCGAGCGGGAGCGGCATCTCGGGGATGAGGATCACGTCGGCCCCGCCGGCGAGACCGGAGTAGAGCGCGATCCAGCCCTGGCTTCTGCCCATGACTTCGACCAGCATCACCCGGTGATGTGCCTCGGCCGTGGTGGTGAGCCGGTCGATGGCATCGGTGGCGATCTGGACTGCGGTGTGGAAGCCGAAGGTGATATCGGTGCCCGGTATGTCGTTGTCGATCGTCTTGGGGACCCCGATCACCGCCATGCCTTCGTCGGCCAGCCGGGCCGCAGTGCGCAGTGTGCCGTCACCGCCGATCACGATCATGACGTCGACCTGGTGCTCCTCGAGAGCAGAGCTGAGCGAAGCCAGACCGTCCCCGTGCACGTAGGGGTCGCGCCGCGAGGTGCCCAGGATCGTCCCGCCCCGGCCGAGGATTCCCCGGACCGCATCGCGGTCGAGGGGGACCGCTTCGCCCTCCATCACCCCTGCCCAGCCGTTGCGGAACCCGACGGTCCCGGCCCCGGAGGCGGCGAGGCGGGCAGTGACGCTCCTGATCACCGCGTTGAGCCCCGGGCAATCCCCACCCGCGGTGAGGATGCCGGCGGTGATCATCGCTCGTCGCCGAGGTACACCTCGATGAACCGTCGGTAGTTGGCGGCGATGCGATCGGCGGCGGCCGCGTCGTCGAGTTCGCCGTCCCGCCAGGCGGCCACTGCGTCCCACCAGATGGACCGTCCTATGGCGAAGCCCTCGAAGCCCGAGACCCCCGCTCCGATGCGCAGCCAGTGATCGACGCGCGACTCATCGGCGCCACGGCCGAGGACCACACAGGGGACGCGGTCGCGGCCTCCGGAGCGGGCCAACGCGGCGACGAGGGCGCAGCTGGTGCTGTCATCGATGCCCTCGATCTTCCAGACGTCCGGTTCGATGCCGGCGTCGCGCAGCTCGGCGATCGTCTCCAGCATCAGCACCGGGCGGAGCCGGGTGTCGTAGGCGCCGGTGTCGCCGCCGACCAGCATCAGCTGCCGCTCGGACGCCGGGACCAGCAACTCGAAGAGGAACAGGCGGCCGCGCTCGTGGAGCCAGTTGCCGAGTCGGCTGAGGCGGCCGGCCTGGAGCGCCTTCGTCTCGTCGGGATCGTCGGGATTCCACCTCACCAGCACCTTGGCAAAGGTGGGGTCGAAGGCTTCGATGTGAGCGCCGAATTCCTCGCCGTACTCGAAGTCGAAGGTGTTCTGGCCCGACTTTTCCACGGGCATGGCGAAGGGCACGCCCAGGGTGGCGGCATCGCGGGCGACGTCGGCCCCCATTTCCTCGTCGACGAGAATCCCCGCACCGTCGGGAATGCCGGCGGCGTGGGCCGCGGCGAAACCGTTCCACACGAGACGCTTTGCGGCGCGCAAACGCTCGGTGTCGGCAGCGGTCTCCTCGGTGATGCCGAACATCTTCGACTTGAAGCTTCCCCGGTGGTCGAAGGCGAGGATGAACAGCCGTCCGTCGTAGCCAAGATCCATCAGTCACTCCCTGTGCAGTCTCGCAAGGATTGTATGACGGGGCCCGCATCCCCGATCACGGCCGATTGACACCGGACCGGCGGCCGTATGGACGACCCTGGTATCGTCGGGTCACACCGCTGTAATTCGCCGAGGAGCCTCGTTGTCCGCCCGCAGCTTCGCGCATCTCCATCTCCATACGGAGTACTCGATGCTCGATGGTGCCGCCAGGATCGAGGACGTGGTCCGGGCGGCCTCCACCGACGGCCAGCCGGCGATCGGCCTCACCGACCACGGGGTGTTGTACGGCGCGGTGGAGTTCTACACCCAGGCCACCCAGGCCGGGATCACTCCGATCATCGGCATGGAGGGTTATCTGACTCCCGGGTCCCGCTTCGACCGCCTGCCCCGGCGCGACGACCTCAGGTACCACATCACACTGCTGGCAGTCAGCCAGGAGGGCTACCGCAACCTGATCAAGCTGGCGAGCCGCGCCTACCTCGAGGGCTTCTATTACAAGCCGCGAATGGATGTCGAGCTGCTCTCGGAGTACTCGGCGGGCTTGATCGGCACCACCGGATGCCTCGGGGGCCACGTCCCTCAGTTGCTCGCTCCCGACGTCTCCGCCGAGGAGGGGAACGTCGGCGTCCAGAGGGACTACGAGGCGGCGGTCGAAGCCGCGGCGATGTACCAGGACATCTTCGGCAAGGAGAACTTCTTCGTCGAGATCATGGATCACGGGGTGGCTGCCCAGCGCAAGGTCCTGCCCGATCTCAAGGCGATCGCCGAGCGGCTGGGTGCCCCCCTGCTCGCCACCAACGACTGTCATTACACGCGGGCCTCCGAAGCCGAGGCACACGACGCCCTGTTGTGCATACAAACCGGGGCGCAGATGAGCGATGCCGGGCGGTTCGCGTTTCAAGGCGAGGGGTACTACGTGAAGTCGGCGGCGGAGATGCGCGCCCTGTTCCCCGACGATCTGTACCCCGGGGCCTGTGACAACACGTTGCTCATCGCCGAGCGGGCCGACGTCAGGATGGACTTCGGGAACATCCTGCTGCCGCAGTTCCCGGTTGCGGACGGGGAGTCGGAGGCGTCGTTCCTGCGACGGCTGGTGCTGGAAGGAGCACGTTTTCGCTACGGCGACTCTCCGGCGCCGGAGGTGATGGCCCGGATCTTCCACGAGCTGCGGGTGATCGAGGACATGGGCTTCCCCGCCTACTTCCTGATCGTGTGGGACCTGATGCGTCACGCCCGGGAGGAGAAGATCCGAACCGGTCCGGCGCGGGGATCGGCCGGGGGCTCGATCGTCGCCTACTGCTTGCGCATCACCGAACTCGATCCGCTGGCCTACGGCCTGATCTTCGAGCGCTTCCTCAACCCCGGGCGGCGGGAGATGCCGGACATAGACATGGACTTCGACGAGCGGTACCGGGGAGAGATGATCCGCTATGCCGCCGAGCGTTACGGGTCGGACCACGTCGCCCAGATCATCACGTTCTCTACGATCAAGGGACGCCAGGCGTTGCGCGACGCGGCCAGGGTGCTCGGGTACCCGTACGGCTTGGGCGATCGAGCCGCCAAGGCGATGCCTCCGGCGATCCTCGGCCGGGAGGCGACTCTCGCCCAATGCATCGCCCCCCTTCCCGAGGACGCCTCCCCGGAGCTGCGCGACTTCCATGCCAATGCCTCCGGCCTGCGGGAGATGTATCAGGCCGACGCCGAGGCCCGTCGGGTGATCGACGCCGCTCTCGGACTCGAGGGCCTCCGCCGCCAGGACTCCATTCATGCCGCGGCGGTGGTCATCTCTCCCGACCCGCTCATCGACCTCGTACCGATCCAGCAGAAGGGGGAGGATGCCGAGGTCGTCACCCAGTACGAGATGCATGCCATCGAGAAACTGGGTCTGCTCAAGATGGACTTCCTCGGCCTGCGCAACCTGTCGACCATCGAGCGGTGCCTCGAGCTGGTGGCGGGGACGACCGGCAGCAAGCCCGACATCGACACGGTTCCCCTCGATGACCCCCTGGTGTTCGACATGTTGTCCCGCGGCGAATCGATGGGCGTCTTCCAGATGGAGGGCTCGGGGATGCGGGCTTTGATGAGGAGCCTCCGGCCCGACCGCTTCGAGGACATCATGGCGCTGATATCTCTGTATCGGCCCGGCCCGCTGGGAGCGGGAACCCACAACCTGTACGCCGACCGCAAGAACGGGCGGGTGCCGCTGGACTACCCGCACCCGGCTCTCGAGCCGGTGCTCCGCAACACCTACGGGATCATGGTCTATCAAGAGCAGGTGACCGAGGCCGCCGCGGTGATGGCCGGCTTCTCGATCGTCGACGCCGATCGGCTCCGCAAGGCGATGGGCAAGAAGATCCCTTCGGTCATGGCCGAGCAGGAGGAGCGATTCGTCGAAGGGTGCGTCGCCCAGGGTCATCCGCGAGAACTCGGTCGGGAACTGTTCGCGTTGATCTCGCATTTCGCCGGCTACGGTTTCAACAAGTCACACGCCGCCGGATACGCACTCGTCGCCTATCAGACGGCGTGGCTCAAGGCGCATCATCCGGCCGAGTACATGGCGGCGCTGCTCACGTCGGCAAAGCGCGACAAGGACCGGACCGCCGTCTACCTCAACGAGTGCCGGTCGATGGGGCTGCGGGTGATGGTGCCCGACGTGAGCTCCTCGGAGTCGGACTTCGCAGCCAAGGATGGTGCGATCACGTTCGGCCTCTCCGCGGTGAGGAACGTCGGCGAGGGCGTGGTGGAGTTGATCCTGCTGGAGCGGCTGAAGAACGGTCCCTTCGCATCGTTCCAGGACTTCATCGATCGGGTCGATCTCAGCGTGCTCAACAAGCGCACCGTGGAGTCGTTGATCAAGGCGGGGGCGTTCGACTCCACCGGAGCGACCCGGAAGGGACTGATGGCGATCCACGAGCAGATGATCGATGCGGTGGTGGCCCGACGCCGGGCCGAGGACATGGGGCAGTTCTCGCTGTTCGGAACCGACGAGCCGTCGGCGCAGGCCGGTGCGGTGGCGATACCGGAGGGCGAATGGGACAAGCCGATCAAGCTCGCCTTCGAGAAGGAGATGCTCGGGCTCTACGTGTCCGATCATCCCCTGTTCGGAGTGGCCCCGTTGCTGCGAGCGACCGTCTCGACGTCGATCGCCGGTCTCCAAGAGATGGCCGACGGCTCGGCGGTGACCGTCGCCGGGATCGTTGCCGGGGTGAGCCGTCGCTACACCCGCAACGGCGAGTTGATGCTCTACTTCCAGTTGGAGGACCTCGAAGGCAGCGTCGAGGCAGTGGCGTTTCCCCGCACGGTCAGCGAGAGCGGACCGCTGCTTCGCGACGACGCGATCCTGGTGATCGCCGGGAGAATCGACCAGCGGGGCGACGGCGTCAAGCTGATCGTGCAGCGGGTCAGCGAGCCGTCCCTCGATGCCAACCGGGGGGTCCGGCTCCGGGTGGCGGCACCGCGGATGTCGGCGGATCTGGTCGACCGTCTCAAGGGCGTTCTCGCCGAGCACCCTGGAACGACTCCGGTCTTCCTCCATCTCGTGGGCGGCGAGAAGGACACCGTGGTGAGATTGGGAGCCGAGCACACCGTTGAACCGCGAACGGCTCTCTACGCCGAGCTGCGCCAGCTATTGGGCAGCGACGCGGTGCTTCACTGAGCGAACCCGAGCTCCTTCGCGCTGAGCCTCCCGGTGGCCGCCGCCAGATCGGCGAGACCGGAGGGCGTGGACGGCGCCTCCGCCATCCACGGCACGATCACGGGGTCGACCCCGTATAGGGCCGACAACTCACCCCGGGCCTCGGCCTGGCGGTGTGCCTCGTCGCCCCAGCGCTCCAGGTTGCGCTCGAGGGCGTCGCCGCGACCCCTCCCTGCCGTCGACCACTGCTCGGGGAGGGCCCGGTTGAAGACGACGGCGCGGGGCCGGGAAGCCCAGTCGGGCAGCTCGGCGAAGTACCGGGAGGTCTCCCGCATGGGAGCAGGGTCGGCGGTCGTGACCAGCACGATGGCCGCAGTCTTGAAGGTCGACTCGACGTGGCGCGATCGTCGGGAGATCCCATCGTAGGTGACCCGGAGATCGAGGAGGAACTCGGCCACGTCCTCGAGCAGCGGACCGCCCACAACGGCGTCGGCGAGGCGAAGGGCGGGCCGGGCGGTGACGGTGTACAGAGCGCGCCTCCCGGGGATGGCCGGGCCGGTGAGCCAGCGGAGCGCCCGGCCCCCCACCAGCGCCCTGATGCGCCGCGGAGACGCCAGCACGTCGATGCCGCCGCCCGAAGGCGGGGTGTCCACCACGACCAGGTCCCACACGCCGGAGTCGGCATGCCGGGTCATCTCCTCGGCGGCGGCATAGGCCTGGCCCGATGGGAACCTGTCGGCGACTGCCCGGAAGAAGCGATTGGCCACCAACCGCTCGGCCGTCGCCGGGTCGGCGTGGTTGTGGACGATCGCTTCCCACGACTCGGATGCGTCGATCATCGCCGCGTCCAGGCCGGGGCAGGAGGCGACCGCAGCCGGCGTGTTCCCGAGACGCACCCCGAGCGCCTGGGCGAGTCGCCGTGCCGGGTCGACGGTGAGCACCAGCACCCGGCGTCCGTTCCGGGCGGCGTCGGCGGCGATGGCCGCGGAGAGCGTCGTCTTGCCGACCCCGCCCGATCCGAGCACTGCCACGACCGAGGTCATGACGGCTCCCACATGTCGGCGAGCCGGCTGGCGACCTCACCGGGAGTCCTCATCCCGAACAGGAGCGGGAACGAGTGATCTGCATCGAGCTCGGCGAGCATGCGGCGCTGTCCCGCGGCCACCTCGAGATGGAGCACCGCGGCATCCCGGCGCGCTCCGGGAGGCTCCCGCTCGACGACCGCCGGGTCGACCTCGAGGGCGGGCAGGACCCGGTTTGCCACGATCGCAACGACCTCGGCGAGCCGTTCGCCGCGCAGGGCGGTGGCCGTCTCGGTGGCCTCGGCGACGGGAAGCTCCTCGGGGGTGGCCACCAGAATCACGCCGGTCGCCTGATGATCGGCCAGCATGCCCCGCATCCACGCGGCCTGATCGCGCACCCGGCTCGCCGGCACCAGTCCTTCGATCGTCGCCGGGGCGCGCAACAGCGACAGCACCTGGCCGGTCGGCGGGGCGTCGGCCACCACGAGGTCCCACTCCGAGCGAGCCGCCTCCCAGAGCGCCTTGCCGACGACGACGGTGTCGCGAATCCCCGGCACCGTCTCGGCGAACACCCGGAACGCCCGGGTCACCGGGCCGAGGCGGGGTACTCGCAGTCGCAACCGGAGGTATTCATCCAGGGCCGCCGCCGGGTCGATGGCGAGTGCCCACAGGCCGGGCCGGACCGGGAGCGGTCGGCTGCCGAGCGGGCCGGTGCGCAGGTGCCCTTCCAGGCCGAGCGGATCGGTCATGGCCACGGCGAGGACGCGTCGGCCAAGGCGCGCCGCGTGCAGCGCCAGCGACGCTGCGAGGGCGCTTCGCCCGGTCCCACCCTTGCCGGTGACGATGAGGAGGCGCCGGTCGAGCACGGACCCGAGCGTAGCGAGACCCGGTGGTCTCCTACCCTGGGCGTCCAATCCACCGGAGGAAGCATGGCCGAGTTCGACGTGGCGGCGTTTCAGGAGCGATTCCGCGATCGGGCGGCGGCGGTACGAGAGCGGGGAGTACCCCCGCTGGAGGGTGAAGCGCGGCGTCGCTTCTTGGAGTCCGCTCAGCAGGACTTCGTCGACTACTCGCTCGTCGCCGACGCCCAGGTGACCGTGGAGGATGGTGCCCTGATCCTCCGCGTGCCGCTGGGTTAGGGCCGGGGGGCCCTAAACGATCTCCTCGGGCTCCGTCACGCCGGCGGTGGCCCGGCGAGCCGCCGCCCGCCGCTCGGTGCCGAGTCTCCCCAACCCGTAGTCCTCGTGATCGACGAAACGCATCGCGTCGGCGATCCGGCGGTGGCCGGCCACATCACGGATCTGACGATGCATCTCCTGGCACACCCGGCGATAACCGGGGTGTCCGCCCTCGCCGGTGCGCAGCTCGAGGAGATGGAACGCCTCGCGGGCGTTGAGCTGCATGAAGAAGCGCACCCGGAACGCCAGCGGGACGACGTATTGGGCCACCTCCCGGCCGACAGCGGCGGCGACGCGCTCGTAGAGAGCGGCGGCGCCGGCCATCGCATCGTCCCAATCGGGCCCGGCAGATATGTCGGTGATCGCAGTCGGAGTGAGGTATCCGTGGCTGGTGCCGAGGCGTTGCCACTCGATCGTGAGCATCCGGTGCCGCTGCAGGTCGCGGAAGATCCCGTAGTCGCAGAGGATGTCGAAGCGGTACCCGGCGCGTTCCAGGGCTCTTCCCGGTTTGTGGCGGCGGTTGCCCCGTTCCCCGACGTAGGTGCGCATCACCTCATCGATTTGCGCGTCGCCGGCGCGTCGCGCCCAGTCGAGCAGCACGTCGTCGGGGAGATCCGTGTACCGATAGAGCGCCGCCGCGGCCACCTTCGCCTCCGCCTCGGGATCCCACTCGACCAGGGTGACCTCCGGCCGATCGGGGACAGGGGTCGATTCGGCGGCGGCGCGCTCTTCCATCGCGGCCGCAGTCGCCGCCAGGTAGCTGGTCCAGGCTCCGCCCCGGTCGGGCACGGTGACGCGTCTGAGGAAGGCGGGAGCGACCTTCTCCAGCTCGACCAGCATGAGGTCGGCATAGCGGCGGACCTCGGTGAGGCGGTGGCCCCGCATCCGCAGCAGCAGCATCTCGTATGCCTGACCCGAGGCATAGATCCCCACATTGGACAGGGTGGCCGCGGGAAGCAGGCCCCGGAGATCGTCACACACCCGGGCCCGGATGGTGGACCGATACACGAAGTCCGAATCCTCCGAAGACCGCGGGTAGAGGTCCCCGTAGTAGGCGGTGAGGCGTCCCGTCAGGGCGGCGTACGTGCCGAAGAGCGTGTCCATGGTCGCCGCGTAGTCGGCGGCGAGCGGGGTGCCTCCGATCTCGGCGGGGAGCGCATACCGGTAGCGGCCCCCGAGGGGACGGTCGTACAGCATGTACCGAGTGCTCTGCTCCAGGTATGAGGCGACCCGACCCCACTCGAGAACCTTGGTGAGGACGTTCGAGGCCTGTTCGCACGCCAGGTGGATGCCGCCCAACTGGGCGACCGAGTCGTCGCCGTATTGGGTGAACACCCGCTCGTACAACTCCTCGGCGCGGCGCAGCCTCACTCCGGCGGAGTCGTCGGACAGGCCGGCGGCGATCAGGGAGACACCGACGTCGGGGGCCTCGTAGAACTCGTCGAGGAACAGCCTCCGCACCGATTTCGGCGACCTGCTGTAGCGGGCGAACAGGGCGCCCTTGACGACCTCGGGGAGATTGATGAGCGCGAAGACCGGTTCAGTGGTATTCGTGAAGAAGCGACGGAGGATCTCCGTCTCGTCGGAGGTGAAGGGCTCGGTGAAGTATGCCGATGGACTGTCCATGGGATCGCCCGGCGAGTTCATGTCACACGAGTGTAATTCTCCGGGCTCGGCGCCCGCTCCGGCGATGCCGCCCGCCGCGATGTTGGGTCGCTCAGCTGATACCTTCCCGACATGACGGCGATCCGCATCGTCATCGGCATCGTCATCACGGCCATCGTCGCGGTGACCCTGGTCCCCATGTTCGCCCTTCTCGACCTGGCCGGCGGGGGCGACGGGCTCGGGCTTTGCGGCAGCGGCCTGGCCTCGTGCCGGACCTCCTACTTCGACGGTTTCGAGCTGCTCGCCACGCTGGTGGTGGTGCTGTTCTTGCTGCTGATGACCCTGCGTGCCGCGTTCCACGTCAGATCGCTGATCGAACAGCGGCGTGATGCCGAGGCAATCGCCCGATCAGTGCGCGGGCGAGGTCGCCTCTCCGGTCGGTAGCTCATCCTCGGCACCGGTGCCGGCCAGCACCACGTAGATCCCCCCGAGGATCAATGCCGCTCCCAGCAGCCCCCGTCTCCCCAGACGCTCCCCGAGGACGATCGCACCCGTGGCGGCGGCGAATGCCGGTTCCAGGGCGAGCACGATCGCAGTGCGCGCCGGGCCGATCACCGTCTGGCTCCACACCTGGAGGAAGAAGGCGCCGGCGCTGACCACGACACCGGTGACCACGACCGCCATCCAGGTGTCCGCTCCCGGAGTCTGCAGTCCCTCGATCAGCGCGGAGCCGACAAGGCCCCCCACGCCGGTGACCAACAGCTGCACCGCGGTGAAGGCGATCACAGGGTGGCGGTGGGCCCGTCTGGAGAGGTAGACGATGTGGCCGGCGTAGGCGAAGGCACATCCGACGGTGTAGAGATCTCCGCCCTGGAGGTGGAGCCCTTCGGAGATGGTGAGCAGTCCGAACCCCCCGAACGCGATCAGGGCACCGAAGGCCACCACCGGTCGGGGGAGCCTGCGGGCCACCGCGGAAGCCACCAGCGGCGTCAGCACCACATACAGGCCGGTGATCAGCCCCGAGTTCGAGGCGGTCGAGGTGGTCAAGCCCTGGGTCTGCAGCGAGTAACCGGCGAAGAGAAGCAGCCCGGCAATCCCTCCCTCCTGCCAGGTGCGAACGGATCGGGGGCGTCCGAGGCCAAACAGGACCGCGGCGCCGAGCATGAACCGCCAACCGACGAAGGCGAGGGGCGGGAGAATGGCGACGGCATCCTTCGACACCACGAACGTCGCCCCGAAGACGAACGAGGCCACCGCGAGGGCTAGATAGGCGACCGCCGGTCTGCGCACGTGGGCGGAGCATAGGAGGCGTTACCCCCCGGTTCGCCGGTCGGTATACCCTCCCGGCACCATGCCCACCTACCGCGAACTCGGGTTCCTGGACCGGCGGCGGTTCGACCGGCGCACCGGGGAGTTCGTCGCCGACCCGCTACGCGAGCGGTTCCCGGTGTACGCCAAGGCGTTCGTGATCGGGCTCGGGGCAGTGCTGGCGCTGGCGCTGGTGATCTACTGGCTGTCGTCGGCCCGCTTGGAGCATTCCTTCGGCTACACCGCGATCGGGACGGGAACGGTTCTGCTGCTCGCCGGGGGAGCACGCGGCGGCGGCTACTCGAACCTCAGCGTGGGAGCCGTGGAAGCGCTCGTGGTTGGGCGGAATCGCACCGACGACGACGTCGAGGGAGATGCCGAGCTGCGCCATGGCCGGGTGATGAAGCGGCGCGATCCGATGGAGCGGTTACGCAAGGGCCTTCGGCCGCCTCCCAACCCGACGGCGTTCTGGCTGGCCATCGCCGGCGCGCTCTACATCGCCTGCGGAGTTCCCTTCACGCTGTAGGGGAGCGCAACGCCAGCGCGGCGCCGGCCACGACCGCGGCGACCGCGGCTACCAGAACCGGTGCGCCCGCCCCGAAAGACGACCCGGCGACGTGACGGGTCGCCAGGAACGCATCGGCCACCTTGATCACTGCGAACAAGAGACCGGCGCATGCCAGCACCAGCGAGATGGCGCCGATCAGGGGCCGGACACCGTGGGTGCGGTCACCCAGCACGGCGCCGAGCACCGCGGGCGCCAGGGGGAGCAGCGCCGGCCAGGCGTCGGCCCCGAAACCGTCGACTGCCCCGATCACGGGAAACCTCGCGAACGGCAGGGCGAGGGCGAGCCCGGAAAATGCGGTGCCGGCGAGCACGATCGGCCGGGAGGAGTGGATGGTCAGTTCCCTTCGTCGTCCGCCGACCGCTCGCTGGCATCCTCCCCCTCGAATGTGGGCAATCCCTGCTTCTCGGCATCCACCAGCGCCGGGATCTCGAGCGAGTCGAACAGGGGTGACACGAACGGGTTCTGATCGGCCAGCGGGCGGCTCGGCGCGGGCTTCGCCGGCACGGGAGGCTCCGCCCGCGGGGAATCACCCGCCGGCGTCCTCTCGGGAGCCGGGGTGGCCGTCTCGGCGGCCGGCGGTGCTGGCGCCGCAGCGGTGCTCGCCGGGACTGGGCGATGACGAATCGACCGGTGCCGTCCCGGTGCGCCACCCGTCTGCAACCCCATGAACGACCGGGTGAGACCGATGGCGATCCCGGTAACCGTGACCAGGGTTCCGATCACCGCCAGCCACGCCCCCAGACCGACGGCGCCGTCCAGCGTGCCCGCCAGCACGGACGAGTCCAGATGCTTGACGATCGCGTAGGGGAACGCGGCCAGACCGAGGACGAGGGTCAGCCATCCGAGGACCCTGGGGAGCGGGCGGGTGTGATCGGGTATGAGCGTGACGAGGAAGATGGGCGCCACCAGGAGCAGCACCGGAAGCGCATCGAGGTCGATCGAAGACCGGTTCCCGCCGGCCGCGGTGACGAAAGGCCGGCTCATCGCCGCCATGACGACGAGGACGCCGACGTCCACCACGATCCGGGAAGAGTGGAACGCAAGGCTCGATGGCGTTACGCGGCTTTGTGTCGACACGAATGCCTCCGGACGGCTCGGGAGGGGCGCGGACGAGGTTAGCGGGCGCCCGGCGGTGTTCCCGTCACGCGTCATCGAGAACCAGCCGGCCCTCGATCGAGAGAATCCGAAGGAGCGATTCGACTCGCCACCCGCGCTCCTCGAGTTTGGACCGTCCTCCGACGAACACCTTCTCGATGACGAACCCGAACCCGACCACGGTGCCTCCCGATTCCTCGACGATCTCGCCCAGGGCCTCCGCGGTGCGTCCTCCGGAGAGGAAGTCGTCGATGATGAGAACCCTCGTGCCCGGCGGGAGCACCCGATGCGCCACCTCGACGCGGTACTCGGTGCCCTTGGTGGGAGAGGTGACCTCTCGCATGAAGGACGGCCGGTCGGCATGCGCCCGGGGATACCTCTTGGCGTAGATCATGGGCACCCCGAGGGTGGAGGCGGTGACGAAGGCCGGGGCGATACCGCTGGCTTCGGCGGTGAGGACGACGTCTGGGGCGGGAAACCTCCCGGCCAGATCCCGACCGATCGCCTCGAGAAGCTGCGGCTCGACTCGGTGGTTGAGGAAGTCGTCGACCTTTACGAGTGACCCTTCGATTCGACCGCGCTGGCCCACCGCCCGTCGCAGGGCGGCGGCTCCCGAGGGCGGCGAGGCCGTCGTCATGGGCGCAGGGTACCGGGCGGGACCGGCGGTACCATCGCCCGCCGATGCCGTCTTCACCCGCTCCCGACGCCGCGACCCGACGCCGGGCGCGCACGATTCTCGACCGCCTGGTGCGCCGATATCCGGAGATCCACACGGCCCTCGACTTCCTCGACCCGTGGCAGCTCCTGGTCTCGACGGTGCTGAGCGCGCAGACCACCGACGACAACGTCAATCGGGTGACTCCGGTGCTGTTCGCCAGGTGGCCGACGGCGGTCGCTCTCGCCGAGGCCGATCCTGGCGCGGTGGAGAAGGTGGTGTTCTCCACCGGCTTCTACCGGCAGAAGACCGCCTCGATCATCGCGTTGAGCCGCGATCTGGTCGACGAGTTCGACGGAGTGGTTCCCGCCGATCTCGATTCGCTGATCACGCTGCGCGGCGTGGGACGGAAGACGGCCAGTGTGGTGCTGGCCGAGGCGTTCGGAGTACCCGCCATCGCGGTCGACACCCACGTGAAGCGGGTGACTCGGCGCCTCGGCCTCACCCGCCACGACGATCCCGAAGAGATCGAGGCGGACCTGCGCAGGCTGTTTCCCAGGGCGCGCTGGGGAGCGGTGTCGATGCGGTTCATCCAGTTCGGCCGCGAGGTGTGCGATGCGCGCAGGCCGCGCTGCTGGGAGTGCGGCCTCGCCGATCGCTGCCGGTATCCCGACAAGACACCGCCGCCGGGGTGAGGCGTTCGCCCTAAGACCCGGGAGATCGCCGCCCTCGCCATCCCGGGTCGGGAGCGGTGTTCGGGTCGCCGGCCACTCGCGCCGCGATTCATCAGGGATTCGTGATCGTCATCCTGGTGCGCGGCGGTCGTGTTCGTGTGGGACGGGGTGTTCATCGGGGCGGCGAACTAGGTGTACCCGGCGGGCACCACCGTGTTGAGCTCCCTGGGATCGCTGGCCGTGGTGCTCCTCGTGGTGCCCAGGGGCTGGGGTCTGCCCGGGGTGTGGTGGGGATCGAGGCGCTGCTCGTCGGGCGCGCCATCACCCTGGGATGGAAGAGGGTGGCTCCATGGGGACCGCTCCCCGCACCAGGATCAGCCCCTTCGTCTCGGGAAGGGTGAACACCACCGGCGATACTGCGAGCAGGGCGAGACCGAGGGCGGTGATCGTCGCCGGGATTCCCCACGCATCGACGATGAAGCGGCCGGCGGCGAAGCCCATCAGGCCACCGACGATGCCGACATTGGCAATCCACGCCGCGGCGGTGGCCCGCACGTCGGTGGGGAACAGCTCGGAGCGGTGGGCGGCGAACGCCGGGGAGAACCCGAAGGCGCCGAGAGTGGAGAGGGTGATGCCGGTCCCCATCAGCCAGCCGTTGGTCGACTGGTAGAACAAGATCCCCCCACCGACCCCGACGATGATCGCCATCAACTGGGTCCAGCGGCGGCCGACCACATCGGCCATTCGGCCCCCGCCGAGGACGCCGAGGGTGACCCCAGGCGCGCTGGTGAGGGCGAGCATCAGCGATGCCGCTGCGGTGGACCAACCGAGATCGTGCTGCAGGCGGAGCAGCGCCAGGTTGGCGGCCGGGCCGGTGAACGCGGCCACTGCGAACGCCAGCATCGCCAACGGCCAGAAGCGGGCGGCGTGACCGCGGCGGAACACCGTGGCCAGCGGCGGCCGGCCTTCGGGCCGGATGAAGGCGCGCGACTCGCCCACCCGGCGGATCAACAGCGGGAAGGCGAGCAGCGGGATCGCACTGAGGGCAAACAGCAGGCGCCAGGAGTCGTGCGATGAGTCGGCGAGTTGACGCAACAGGAGCCCGAATCCGGTCCCCACGGAGGCGAAGAACACGAACACCCCGATTGCGTAGCCGCGGACCGCGGGTTCCACCTCCTCGGCGAGGACGACGACGGCGAGGGCGCCCAGGCCGATCGTGCCTACCCGGGCGATGGACTGGCTGACGGTGACTCCGGCGGTGAAGGGTACGAGCGCGGTGATCAGATTCCCGGTGGTGAGGAGGAAGAACCCGACCAGCATCGGGCGTCTCCGCCCACTGCGATCCCCCCACCAAGACAGTGCGAGCGCGGCCAGCGCTGCTGCCCGGATCGTGGCAAGCAGGTCGAACACCCTCGTATCGCTCAGTGCGAGGTCGTCCTGAATGAAGGGAAGGGCGTGGGTGATCGCCGAGCCCGACCAGCCGGTGGTGAAGGCCACGACGGAGAACACGGCCAGTATCCCCAGCTCCCGGCGGGACAGCGGTTGCGGGGGGCGCAGCGAAACGCCCAGGCCGGGCACCTCAGGCGACTTCGTCGCCCGCGGCGACCGGTTGATCCGGCCTGAGGAGCACGACTCCCCGGTCGGTGAGGACCCCGAGGACCAGCACGTCGGAGCGGAAGCCGCCCACCCGGATCGGCTCGAACCCGGTGATCGCGATCACCTGGGTGCCGACCAGCTCCCCGGCGGCGTACCGGTCCGTCACCTTCGCCGACGATTGGAGCTCACCGAGCGGGCCGAAGTCGATCCATAGGCAATATGCCGGGTCGCGGGCGCCCGTGTTGGGCTCCGCCCGGACGACCGTGCCCGCCCGAACCCGGAACTCCTGCCAGTCGCTCATGGTGGGCACGGTGGGGGAGGTTACCGCCGCGGGCCGGTGAGACGGTCAGTCGCGGCGATCCGATAGGGTGTCCGGGGACGGGAGCACACCGTGGAGATCGCCAACGTCAACGTCTTGGCCGCCTTCCTCTTCGGCGCGTTCTCGTTCCTCTCGCCCTGCGTGCTGCCGCTGCTTCCCGGATACCTGTCGATGATGTCCGGCTACTCGGCGGCGGATCTGTCCGACGGCAAGGTGTCGACGGCGCGCATGGCGCGCGTCACCCTGGCGTTCGTGGGCGGGTTTACCGCGGTCTTCGTGGCTCTGGGGGCGACCGCCACCACCTTGGGCAAGTCTCTGCTGCGCAACAACTCGACGATCACCGTGATCTCCGGATGGGTGGTCATCGCCATGGGCCTCTTCCTGGCGGTGTCGGCGATCTGGAATCCCCGGCTGCTGATGCCGCTGATGCGCGAGCGCCGGGCCGAGGTGCGCCCGTCCCGGCTCGGGGCATTCGCCCCGCCGGTGATGGGGGCGGCGTTCGGATTCGCCTGGACGCCGTGCATCGGTCCCACGCTCGGCGCCATCCTCACCGTCGCCGCCACCGAGTCGACGGTGAAACAGGGGATGTTCCTCCTGTTCGTGTACTCGCTCGGCCTGGGGATTCCCTTCGTGGCGGCCGGCATCGGGATCACCAAGGTGTACGGAGCCTTCGGCTGGGTGAAGCGCCGCTTTCTCCAGATCTCCGTCGCCTCGGGCCTGTTCCTGGCCGGATTCGGCGTCCTCATGGTCACGGGGCACCTCACCGACCTCAACCAATGGTTCCAGAGGGTCCTGCCGTCCTGGCTGTGGAACGTGTGAGGGACCGCAACCGGGCAGCGGTAGCCTCCCGGGCCATGGACGTCCACCCCTCCCGCGACGAGTTTGTGGCGCTGGCGAAGGCACACCGCCCCATCCCGGTGAGCGTGGCGGTGCTCGGCGACCGGGAGACCGCGGTGGGGGCATTCCAGTCTGTGGCCGGGAGCGGATCGGCCTTTCTCCTGGAGTCGGTCGAGGGGGGAGACCGCTGGGGCAGGTGGTCGTTCCTCGGTTGGGATCCCCTGTTCGTGGTCACCTCCCGCGACGGAGACCTGGTCGTGTCCGGGGCCGATGTCGAATCGGGAGACGGAGATCCCCTGACCCGGCTGGAGCGCATCATCGATTCGTTCACGCCGCCGCCTCTGGCCGGCCTGCCCCCGCTGCACAGCGGCCTGGTGGGATACCTCGGGTACGACATGGTGCGTTACATCGAGAACCTTCCGAATCAGCCCCCCGACGACCGCGGATTCCCCGACATGGCCTGGCAGGCGGTGGGCAGCCTGGCCGCATTCGATCGATTCACCCAGCGGATCCATCTCATCAGAAACGTGATGGTGGGCGACGACCCCGCCGCGGACTACGAAGCGGCGGTCGACCGCCTCGAGGCGGCGGTGGCGACGCTATCGGCGGAGCGAAGCCACCCGACGGTGCCGGTCCCGTCGTTCGACGACTCGTGGACTGCGGATGCCTCGATGTCCCCCGAGGAGTACGGCCGCGCCGTGGAACGATCGGTGGCACACATCGTCGCCGGCGATGCGTTCCAGATCGTGCCCTCGGTGCGCTTCGCGGTCCCGTTCACCGGTGACCCGTTCGACGTCTATCGGGCGCTGCGTCTCCTCAATCCCTCCCCCTATATGTTCTTCCTCCGCCATGAGGGGATGGCGGTGGCGGGCTCGTCGCCCGAATTGATGGTGCGGGCCCGTGACGGGCGAGTATTCAGCCGGCCGATCGCCGGCACCCGTCGTCGCGGGGCCGATCCCGGGGAGGATTCCGCCCTGGCCGCCGAGCTGGCGGCCGATCCCAAGGAGCGGGCGGAGCACGTGATGCTCGTCGATCTGGCACGCAACGATCTCGGCCGGGTGTGCGAGTACGGGACGGTGGCGGTCGACGATCTGATGGTGATCGAGCGGTATTCCCACGTGATGCACATCGTGTCGGGGGTGTCGGGAAAGCTCCGGCCCGGTGTCGGTCCGGTGGATGTCTTACGGGCCACGTTTCCCCACGGGACGGTGACCGGAGCCCCCAAGGTCAGGGCGATGGAGATCATCGACACGCTCGAGCCGGTGGCCCGGGGGCCCTACGCCGGAGCCGTCGGCTACATCGACTTCTCCGGGAACGTCGACACCGCCATCGCCCTGCGCACCATGGTCGCCGCCGACGGCATGGCCTGGGTCCAGGCCGGAGCCGGCGTGGTCGCCGACAGCCGACCGGAGCGTGAGTACGAGGAGTGCGGCGAGAAGGCGGCAGCCGTGCTCGCCGCCATCGCCGCGGCGCACCGTGTCTGAGGGGGGCTGGGCGGCCGGCAGCCACGACGTGGTGTGGATCGAGGGTCCCGACGCCATCTCGTTTGCCGACGGCCAGCTCAGCCAGGATGTCTCCGCGATGCGACCCGGCGAGGTGCGCCGCGCGCTGTTGCTGGAGCCCCGGGGAAAGCTGCGCGGGATCCTCTGGGTGCTGGCCGGGGAGGATGTCGTCGGCCTGCTCACCTGGGCCGGTACCGGCAGGGCAGTGGGGGCGGATCTGGAGCGCTTCTTGTTTCGCGTGGATGTTCTGGTGAGCACGGACGAGGCGGCCGGGAGCTCCCGGTGGGGACCGACCGGTGCCGGGTCCACACCGGGGGAGTGGTCGGGGGACCGCCACCGGGCACGGGTGGCGTTGCCGGCGGGCCGGGCACCAGCCGAATTGGCCCTGGGACCCCTCCCCACCGACGCGCCTTTGCTCGGCTCCGGGACGATGCTCCTCCACCGGGTGATGGCCGGGGAGCCGGTGTTCGGACGCGACGTCGACGAGGACACCATTCCCCACGAGACCGGCCTGGTGGCCGAGTCGGTGTCGTTCACCAAGGGCTGCTATCTGGGGCAGGAACTCGTGTCCCGTATCGAGACCAGGGGCCATGTGAACCGGTCCCTGCGCCGGGTGACGATTGCGGACGGCCTGCCGCCGGCGGGGGCCGCCATCGAGTCGGCGGGATCGCCCGTGGGACTTCTGGGGAGCGTCGCCGCCAGCGGGGACGGGGCGGAGGCGATCGCTCTGGTGCGCCGGGAAGCCGTCCCGGGAAATCGGGTCGTCGTACGCTGGGAGGCGGGCGAGGCGGTCGGTGAGATCGTGGAGATCATCCGGGACCCGCAGGCGGCCGGCTGACGGCCTGCGAGCGCGGTTCCGCTCGGAGTATCCCGGCCCGGCGGCCTCGACAGCTAACAGACTTCGAACACCGACCCCTCACCATGGGAGCGCGCGGAGGAGTTCAGTTGACCACCAACAGTCGCGGCACAGTCGTACTCATCGAGGACGAGGAGGCGATCGCCGATCTCGTTCGGATGTACTTCGAACAGGAGGGCTTCCGAGTCGTCCATGCCCCCACCGGCGAGCGGGGTATCGATGCCGTTCGCGATCGATCACCCCGGGTGGTGCTGCTCGACCTGGGACTTCCCGGAATCGACGGTATCGAGGTGTGCCGCCGGATCAGGAGCATCTCCGATGTCCCGGTGATCATGCTGACCGCCCGCGACGCCGAGGTAGACAAGATCGTAGGTCTGGAGATCGGGGCCGATGACTACGTGACGAAGCCGTTCTCGCCGCGCGAGCTGGTGGCCAGGGTGCGCGCCGTGCTCCGCCGGTCGGAGGAGGCGCCCCGCGCCGCGTCCGTGATCGAGATCGCCGGATGGGAGATCGACTCCGGACGGCGGGAAGTGAGGGGACCCGGGGGAGAAGTGGTGCGGCCCACGGCGCGCGAGTTCGACCTCGTGTGGTACCTGGCCGAGAACCGGGGACTGGTCCTGTCGCGCGGCCAGATCCTCGAGGCGGTGTGGGGGTACGAGTACCTGGGCGAGACCCGGACCGTGGACGTCCACATTCGCCAGCTGCGCAAGAAACTCGAGGCCCTCCCGATCGAGACGGCGTGGGGCGTCGGCTACCGGATGGGCGACTGATGCGCCGGCGGTTCTTCTGGGGAATGGTCGGCGTCGCGGTGCTCACGCTTCTCCTCGGCGGGTTCGCCGCCGCGTTCCTGATCAATCGTTCGGTGGAGGAGTCGGTCAGATCGGAGTTCTCCCGTCAGGCGGAGGCCACCGGTCGGCTGATCAACACCGAGCTCGATCGCCGGCGGGGAGCCGGACCCCCGGGACGCACCCTGGGAGATCTGTTGAGGATCGTGGCTGCGATCGGCGGTCACGACTACGTGGAGGCGGCGCTGGTGGGGCCGCGCGGGACGATCACCCTGCTCGGGGACACCTCGATCATCATCGACCTGGTGCCCGACATCGCGTCGATCGAGCGGCCCGCTCACTTCGACACGTCGGTGGACGGCGCCAAGGTCGCGGTGGTCGCGCAACCGTTTCCCGCGCCCGGGCGGGGGACCGTTGTCGTCGTGCTCGGCACGACCATCGACCTGGTTCCGTGGAGGGGCGTCTTGGTCCGGTTTGCCGTGGCGTTGCTCCTCGCGGTGCTGCTGGCGGCGCTGCTGGCCCGGATGTTTGCCCGGCGGGCGGGCGAGCGCCTCGAGCTGCTGCGCGACGCCACCACCGAGCTCGCCGGAGGCGATCTGAGCGCGCGGGTGGTGGTGGAGGGCGACGACGAGGTGGCCGAAGTGGGGGTCGCCTTCAACGAGATGGCCCACCAACTCCAAGAGGCCCGTCGCCGCGAGCGCGAGTTCCTGGTGTCGGTGAGCCACGACCTGAGGACCCCGCTGACCACCATCGCCGGATACTCCGAGGCGATCGAGGAGGGGAAGGTCGGCGAGGGGGAGATGCCCCGGATCGCCGCCGTGCTCGGTGCCGAGTCGGCGCGGCTCGGCAGGCTGGTGGAGGATCTCATGCTGCTCGCCCGCATCGAGGCGCGTGAGTTCAGCCTCCGCCCGGAGGACGTCGATCTCGCCGCCCACCTCGCCGGGGTGCTGGAGAGCTTCCGCGGCCGGGCAGATTCGGCCGGGGTGTCGCTGGAGAGCGACCTCGTCGACGTGGGGTCCGTGGTGATCGATCCGGACCGGATCGCCCAACTGGTGGGGAACCTGCTGGAGAACGCCCTGCGCTACACCCCGGAGGCCGGAACCGTGCGGCTGACGGTGCGTCGCGAGGAGCGCGGACTGGTGATCGCGATCGCCGACACCGGGCCCGGCATCGAGGATGCCGACGTCCCCCACATCTTCGAGCGGCTCTACGTCACCAACCGGTATCGACCGGTGCGGCCGGAGGGAAGCGGCCTGGGTTTGTCGATCGTGGGGGAGCTGGCGGCCGCAATGGGCGCCGCTACCGAGGTGCAAACCCAGGCGGGGAAAGGCACGACGATCAGCGTCGTGCTCCCGGCGCGATAGCGGCCGTACCATGCCCGGATGCTGGGGCCGATCCTCGATTCAGTGCAGGCGAGTCTCGGCGCGGTGATCGCCGAGACGGAGCGGCATCGCAGCGCCGCGCTGGCGGCAGCACCCGCCCGGGACTTCGCCGCCGCCTTGGCGGTTCCCGGGCTGTCGATCGTGGCCGAGGTGAAGCGCCGCTCGCCATCCGCCGGCGACATCGATCCCGGCCTGGATCCGGGCGAACTTGCCGGTCGATACGCCGCCGGGGGCGCGGCGGCAATCTCCGTGCTGACCGAGCCCGATCACTTCGGGGCGCATCCCGGGGATCTCGAGACGGCTCGCCGATCCGTCGATCTCCCGGTGTTGCGCAAGGACTTCGTCTTGCACCCGGCCCAGGTCTGGCAGACGCGGGCCATGGGCGCCGACGCCGTTCTCCTGATCGCGGCGATCCTCGACGACACGACTCTGCACGATCTGATGGAGGTGGCGGAGGAAGCCGGGCTCGCCGCCCTGGTCGAGGTCCACACCCCCGAGGAGGCGACCCGGGTGAGACGTGCCGGGGCGACGCTGATCGGGGTCAACAACCGGGATCTGCGGACCTTCCAGGTGGACCTGGCCGCCGCCGAGCGGATCCGTCCGCTGCTCGGGGGCGAGGTTGTGGCGGTCGCCGAGAGTGGCGTGTCCTCCCCGGAAGGGGCGGCCCGAATGGCGGCCGCCGGCTACGACGCGGTGCTGGTCGGCGAGGCCGCGGTGCGCAGCGGAGATCCCGCCGCCTTCGTCTCCGCCCTGGGGAGCGCTCGATGACCTGGGTGAAGCTGTGCGGCATGACCCGCCGTCAGGATGTGGAGGCCGCCGTCGCCCTGGGCGCCGATGCGGTCGGCTTCGTGCTCTACGAGGGATCGCCCCGGCGGGTCGGGGCAGACGACGCCGCCCGCCTGGGAGCGGGGATTCCCATCGGGCGATTCCTGGTGACCGTCGATGAGACGCCCGAGCGGCTGGTGGACATGGCGCTGGCGGCGGGAGCCACCGGGGTCCAACCCCATGGTCGCCACGCTCCCGGCGCGGCGGCGGCGGCACTGGCGGCGGGCCTCGCCGTCCTCTACCCGGTGCCGGTAGGCGCCGGGCCGATCGACGTGAACACAGTTCCCGCAGGCTGCACCCCCATCCTCGACACCAAGAGCACCCGGCATGGCGGGACGGGAAGACCCTTCGACTGGAACGCCCTCCCGGTCATCTCCCGGGATTGGGTGCTGGCGGGCGGGCTCACCCCGGGTACCGTCGGTGCCGCCTTGCGAGCGCTCGGGCCGTGGGGCGTCGACGTGGCCTCCGGTGTCGAGACGGCTCCGGGTGAGAAGGATCGTGACCTGATGCGGGAATTCATCGAGGCAACCCGATGACCGCCCCGGCCCGCCCCGACGAGCGGGGACGCTTCGGGGAGTACGGCGGGCGGTTCGCTCCGGAAACCCTGATGCCGGCGCTGGCCGAGCTGGAGGCGGCATTCGTCGCCGCCCGGGAGGACCCGGCGTTCTGCGCCGGCCTCGAGACTCTGCTCCGTGACTTCGTCGGGAGGCCGACACCGCTCTATCGGGCGGCGCGTCTTTCGGAGGAGCTGGGGCTCGATCTCCTCCTCAAACGAGAGGACCTGGCGCACACCGGCGCCCACAAGATCAACAACACGGTCGGCCAGGGTCTGCTCGCCCGGCGCATGGGCAAGCCCCGGGTCATCGCCGAGACCGGAGCCGGCCAGCACGGAGTGGCGACGGCAACCGCCTGCGCCCTGCTCGGCCTCGAGTGCGAAGTCTTCATGGGAGCCGTGGACGTCGCGCGGCAGGCGCTCAATGTGGAGCGGATGCTGATGCTCGGCGCCAAGGTCACCCCGGTGACGTCGGGGGCCGGCACGCTCAAGGACGCGGTGAGCGCCGCCCTGCGGGATTGGGTGGCCACCGTCGAATCGACCCACTACATCATCGGATCGGTCGTCGGGCCGCATCCCTTCCCCTGGATCGTGCGCGAATTCCAGCGAGTGATCGGGGAGGAGACGATCACCCAACTCGGGGATCGGCGTCCCGACCTGGTGGTGGCGTGCGTCGGTGGCGGGTCGAACTCGATGGGGATGTTCTTCCCCTTCGTCGGCAAGGGTGTCGACCTCGTCGGGGTCGAGGCAGCCGGCCACGGAATCGCCACCGGCAGACACGGCGCCTCGCTCAGCGCGGGCTCACCCGGCGTTCTGCACGGGGCGCGCACGTACCTGCTGCAGGATGAACAGGGCCAGGTATTGGAGGCGCATTCGATCTCCGCCGGGCTCGACTACCCGGGGGTGGGGCCGGAGCACGCCTACTTCAAGGATCAGGGTCTCGCCAGGTACGAGTCGGCCACCGACGGCGAGGCTCTCGATGCCATGGACCTGTTGTCGCGGACCGAAGGAATCATCCCGGCCCTCGAGCCGGCCCACGCCCTCGCCTGGGTGTGGCGGGAGCGAGCCGCCCTCGCCGGCAAGACGGTCGTGCTGTGCCTCAGCGGGCGAGGGGACAAGGACGTTGCCGAGGCGGCGGCGGCCCGAGGCCGGCGATGAGTCTCGGCGAGAGTTTCGCCCGGGCGGGGACAGAGAACCGGGCCCTCCTGCTCCCGTACGGCATGGCCGGCCTCCCCGGCGCCGCAGCGTCCGTTGAGCTGTTCGCGGCGATGGCCGAGGCGGGGGCCGACGGCTTCGAGGTGGGCATCCCTTACGCCGATCCCCTCATGGACGGTCCCGTGATCCAGGAGGCGGGGGCCCGCGCCATCGCCGGAGGTATGACCCTGGCGGGAGGACTCGAGGTGGCGAGCCAGGTGGCGGAGCGCACCGGGCTGCCCTGCTTCGTGATGACCTACGTCAACCCGATCCTCCGCATGGGAGTGGACGCCTTCTCCCGTCGTGCCGCCGCCGCCGGGGTTCAGGCGATCATCGTCGCCGACCTGCCGGTGGACGAGGCGGGACCGTTCCGGGAAGCGGCGGCGGCTGCCGGAATCGGCGTCGTGGCGTTCGCCGCTCCCACCACCACCGACGATCGCCTCGACCTGATTGCCGAGTGGCGGCCGCCCTTCGTCTACGGCATCGCCGAAATGGGCGTCACCGGGGAGCGGGCCCACTCCAGCGACCGCTCGTCGGCTCTGGTCGAACGCATCCGGGCGCGGACGGATGTCCCGGTCGTCCTCGGCGTCGGCATATCGGGACCGGAGGCGGCCCGCCGCGCCGCCTCCATCGCCGACGGGGTGATCGTCGGATCGGCTTTGGTGCGGCGGGTGTTGCAGGCGGAGAACCCCGGAGCCGCCTCGACCGCGGTGTCCGCAGCCGTCGCCGAGTTGGCGTCTGCGGTGCGGCGCTAGCCATTGGGTCGGGGAGCCGGCTTTCGGTCCCTAACCTCCCCGCGATGGACTTCCTCCGGGTGGCCTGCGCCCAGATCAACCTCACAGTCGGCGACCTCCCGGGCAACGCCGCCCGCCTTGTCGAGGCGATGGCCTGGGCCGAGGAGGTTCAGGCCGACGTGCTCCTCACTCCGGAGCTGGCGATCAGCGGGTATCCGCCCGAGGACCTGGTTCTGCGCGATGGCTTCGTCACCGAGAACATCGCCACCCTCCATCGCATCGCCGCCGCCGCCGGAGAGACCACCACCGTGGTCGGCTTCGTGGATCGCAGTGGTGGCGGCAACCGCGACGACGCCGGTCACTTCCGCGTGCACAACGCCGCCGCCCTGGTCCAGGGGGGACGGGTGCGCGGGGTGTACCACAAGGTCCTGCTGCCCAACTACGGGGTGTTCGATGAGGACCGGTACTTTGCCGCCGGGCAGACCAGGGCCGCGCTGTGGGAGATCAACGGAGTGGTTGCCGGGGTCTCGGTGTGCGAGGACATCTGGATCACCGACGGCCCGCCCTCCGATCAGGCGGCCGCCGGTGCCGACATCCTGCTCAACATCAACGGGTCGCCCTATCACCGCGGGAAGGGGTCGGATCGGGAGGCGATGCTCGCCGAGCGGGCTCGATCGACCGGGGTGCCGGTGGTGTACCTCAATCTGGTAGGGGGCCAGGACGAGTTGGTCTTCGATGGCCAGAGCATGGTGTTCGCCGCCGATGGTGGGCTGCTGTATCGAGCGGCGCAGTTCGACGAGGAGTTGTTCTGGGTGGATGTCCCCCTTCCCGAGGAGGGGAAGAGCGGAGTCACCGCGACGTTCGTCTCGGGGGGCGACCTGCTCGAGGGTGACCCGGAGCCACCACCGGCTTCCCACCCCCGTCTCGAGGAGACCGCAGAGGTGTACCGGGCCCTCGCCGTCGGTTTGGGGGACTACGTTGGCAAGAACGGATTCTCCGGGGTGGTGGTCGGACTGTCGGGGGGGATCGACTCGGCCCTGACCGCCACGATCGCCGCCGACGCCCTCGGCGGCGACGCGGTCTGGGGGATCACCATGCCGTCGCGGTTCAGTAGTCCGGGGTCGATCGACGACTCCCGCTCCCTGGCGCAGAACCTGGGAATCCGCTTCGACGAGATCTCTATCGAGCCGCCGTTCACCGGGTTCATGGAGACGCTGGGCGGGACCTGGGAGTTGAGCGACGTGGACATTGCGGAGCAGAACCTGCAGGCCCGGGCCCGGGGGGCGATCCTGATGGCCCTGTCGAACAAGTTCGGGGGCATGGTCGTTGCCACCGGGAACAAGTCGGAGATGTCCGTGGGCTACGCCACGCTGTACGGCGACATGGTGGGTGGCTACGCGGTGCTCAAGGACTGTTACAAGACGCTGGTCTACCAACTGGCCGAATGGCGCAATCGGCAGGGTGCGGTGATCCCGCAGGCAACGATGGACAAGCCGCCGTCGGCCGAGTTGCGGCCCGAGCAACTGGACAGCGACTCGCTGCCGCCGTACGACCTGCTCGACGCGATCCTCGAGCGCTATGTCGAGGGAGACGCTTCCATCGGGGACCTGGTCAAGGAGGGTTTCGACCGGGAGACCGTCACCCGGGTGGCCCGGATGGTCGACGCCAATGAGTACAAGCGCCGTCAGGCACCACCGGGAGTGAAGATCACCACCAAGGCGCTGGGACGGGACCGCCGACTGCCGATCACTAACGGCTATCGCGAGGGTTGAGTCCACGGCGCGGGCTGCTCGCTGATTGCAGGGGGACCGACGCGCCCCGGCGACGGGGCCGGTGCGCCCTTCGCTGCAGCAGCCATCGCGCTCGGTTCCGGTACCGGGAGTGGGAGTCGAACCCACACGGGCTTGCGCCCGGCGGATTTTGAGTCCGCTGCGTCTACCATTCCGCCATCCCGGCGCGGCACGATGATACGTCGCTGCGTCGTACCATCCGGCCCTCATGGGCAGATCCGAGCAGCGCCTCTTTCGGCTCGCCGACGAGATCGCTCGTATCCGCGAGGAGATTCGCCTCACCGGCGAGGAATTGCGGATACATCAGCATCTCGACGACGATGCCAGACGCGATGCCGCCGTCGGCGGTCCGATCGATAGAGAGGACGCCCGCGAGACCGCTGCGGACGTCACCCGTTTCCAGAGGTTGCTCCACGACCTGGAGGAGAGGGCCGCCCGGCTCGAGGCGAAGCGGCAGCGCCTGATAGGTCGTCTCCGATAGAGCCAGGGGGCCCCGCCCCCTACCATCGCCATCATGCCCACGCTGGCGCTGCTCGACGGACACAACCTCGCCTTCCGCGCGTTCTACGCCCTTCCCAGCGACCTGGCCACTCCGTCGGGTCAGGTGACCAACGCCGTCTACGGGTTCACCTCGATGATCATCAAGCTCCTCGACGACGAGCACCCCGACGCCATTGCGGTGGCATGGGACACCCCGGCGGTCACGTTCCGCAAGGAGCGCTACGAGGAGTACAAGGCGCAGCGGGAGGCGGCACCCGACCTGTTCCGCAGCCAGCTGCCGCTGATCCGGGAGGTCTCCGATGCGCTCCGGCTCGCCCAGTTCGAAGCGCCCGGATGGGAGGCCGACGACCTGATCGCCACCATCGCCCGCCGGGCGGCGGAGGCAGGATGGGAGGTGCTGATCGTCACCGGCGACCGCGACACGTTCCAGCTGGTCGGGGGATCGGTGCGGGTCTACTACGTGCGGCGGGGAGTCACCGACATCGTCATCGCCGACGCCGCCTACGTCACCGAGAGATACGGCGTCACCCCCGAGCAGTATCCCGACTACGCGGCCCTGCGCGGCGACTCGTCGGACAACCTTCCCGGAGTGCCCGGCGTGGGGGAGAAGACCGCCTCCCGGCTGATCGCCGGATACGGGGGCCTCGAAGGGCTGTATGACCACCTGGAGGAGCAGACCCCGAGACTGCGGGAGAACCTGGAGGCATTCCGGGCGCAGGTATTCCTCAATCGGGACCTGACCAGGCTGGTGGACGACGTTTCGATCGAGACCGATGTGGAGTCGCTGCGGCTTCAGCCATGGGATCCCCAGGAAGTGCGTCGGGTATTCGATGCGCTCGCCTTCCGCTCCCTGTGGCAGCGGCTGAAGGAGATCGGAGGCGGTGGGGAGTCCGTGGCGGCGGAGGTGCTCGACGTCACCGTGGGGACCGGGTCGGGCGAAGACGCCGTCGCCGGCGCCGGCGATGGGATGTTGGCCATCGACCCGGTGTGGGAGGGCGGCGACCTGATCGGGCTGGCGGTGGCATCACCTTCGGGGGCGACCTTCGTCCCCTTCGACCGGTTGGGGACCCTGGCCGCGGCCCTGGCCGACCCGGGGATACCCAAGGGCCTGCACGACGCCAAGCCGGTCATGCGGGCCTTGTTCGAATCCGACCTCGATCTGCGCGGTCTGGCGTTCGACTCGGCCCTGGCCGCCTACGTCGTCAACCCGGCCGGGGGAATGCCCGACCTGGGAGATCTGGCCGGCCGCGTTCTCGGGATCGAGATCGACGCGGATGTCGCCGGGGAACGCGCCGCCCCCCAGGGCACGCTGGCCTTCGAGACGGCGGGGCCGGACCTGGAGGGGGCAGGACGCAGGGCGGTGGCCGTGGCCCGTCTGGTCGAGCCCCTCACCGCCGAGTTGGAGGCTCGCGGGGGGAGCGCCCTCTTCCGCGAAGTCGAGTTGCCGCTGGTCCGGGTCCTGGCTCGCATGGAGGACGCCGGGATCCTGGTCGATCGCGACTACCTGGAGGAGCTGGGGGAGAGCCTCCGGGACCGCCTCGCCACGCTGGAGAGGCAGATCTACCAGGCGGCCGGCGAACCGTTCAACATCAATTCGACCCTGCAGCTGCGTGAGATCCTCTTCGACCGGCTCAAGCTTCCCGTGCTCAAGAAGACTCCCAAAGGCCAGCCGTCGACCGACGCCTCGGTGCTGCAGAAGCTGGTGGAGGAGCACCCGGTGGTCGAGCACCTTCTTGGCTACCGCGAGCTGGAGAAGCTCCGGTCCACCTACGTCGACGGGTTGCTGCCGCTGATCGGCCCCGACGGGCGGATCCACTGCTCGTTCAATCAGACCGGGGCGGCGACCGGGCGGATCTCCTCGGAGCAGCCCAACATGCAGAACATCCCGGTGCGCTCCGAGGAGGGGCGCACGATCCGGAGAGCCTTCATCGCCGCGCCGGGGCATACGTTTGTCGTCGCCGACTACAGCCAGATCGAGCTGCGCATCCTCGCCCATCTCTCCGGCGACCCCGGTTTGGGCGAGGCGTTCGCCGCCGGGGAGGACATCCACTCGACCACGGCGGCAAGGGTCTTCGGCGTGGATCGTGGTGCGGTGACCGCCGACATGCGCCGCATGGCGAAGGTGATCAACTTCGGGTTGCTCTACGGGATGGAGTCCTACGGGCTCGGGCAACGCCTCGAGATCGGCGCCGAGGAGGCAAAGACCCATCTGAACGCCTACTTCGCCCAGTTCCCGGCGGTGCGGGAATTCATGACCGGGATCGTGGCCGAGGCCCGTAACACGGGCTACACCGAGACGATCCTCGGCCGCCGGCGCTACCTGCCCGAACTCACCTCGGGGAACTTCCGCGAGCGGCAGGCAGGGGAGCGCATGGCGCTCAATGCCCCCATCCAGGGCTCGGCGGCCGACATCATCAAGAAGGCGATGGTACGGCTCGATGCCGAGCTCGAGACCGGTGAGCGGGGAGGCACGATGCTCCTCCAGGTGCATGACGAGTTGGTGGTCGAGGCGCCGCTCGGGGAGGAGCAGGCGACCGTCGAGTTGGTCCGGGAGGTGATGGAGGGGATCGTCTCCCTGGACGTACCGCTCGTCGTCGACATCGGCACCGGGCGTTCCCTCGCCGACGCCAAGGGGTGATCTCCCCTCCCATGTTCGACGGCACCCAGGGGCGTGCCCCACCGGACACGGGTCAATATCCGCTGTGGTAGCCTTCCCGGGCCTCCGGGCTGACGGCTCGGGGAGCTTCCATTCCGAGGTGACCCATATACATGACCGATGAGACCGCGAACGCGCCCAGCATCGACGAACCGGCCGACGAGGCCCCCGACATGTCGATGGTGGCAGTCGAGCCGACCCCAGTAGTAGCCGAGACCGACGACCACCCAACCCCTTCCTCCGTGGCCGACGAGGCTCCCCTCGAGTCCGTCGCTCCGCCGGCGGAGGAGCCTGCCGAAGAGCCGACCATGGCGGAGGCAACCCCGCCCCCGACCGCCGATCCCCGCCCTCGCAGCCGCGAGATCGAAGTGGCCGATCCGGCCGCGGCGATGAGGCAGCTCGGCGACGTCGCCGACAACCTGTCGGCCGAGGACTTCGCCGCTGCCGTCGAGCGGACCGTCGTCGAACTCAAGGAGGGGACCCTCGTCACGGGGACCATCGTCCGGGTCGATCCGGACGAGGTCCTGGTGGACATCGGGTACAAGTCGGAGGGAGTCATCCCCGCCAAGGAGCTCTCGATCCGCAACACGGTGAACCCCGCCGAGCTGGCGAAGGTCGGCGACACGGTGGAGGCGCTCGTTCTCCAGATGGAGGACCAGGAGGGCCGTCTCATCCTCTCCAAGAAGCGGGCCCAGTACGAGCGCGCTTGGGGCCGCATCGAGAAGGTCATGGAGGAGAAGGGCACCGTCAACGGCCAGGTGATCGAAGTGGTCAAGGGCGGCCTCATCGTCGATATCGGGTTGCGCGGCTTCCTCCCCGCATCTCTCGTCGAGCTGCGCCGAGTCCGCGATCTGCATCCGTATGTCGGCCAGACCCTCGAGGCCAAGGTCATCGAGCTCGACAAGAACCGCAACAACGTCGTTCTGTCGCGCCGGGCGTATCTCGAGGAGGAGCAGGCCGAGCAGCGTCAGGCCTTCCTCGATGAGCTCAAGGTCGATGAGATCCGCGACGGCATCGTCTCGTCGGTGGTCAACTTTGGCGCCTTCGTCGATCTGGGCGGCATGGACGGCCTGGTGCATGTGTCTGAGCTGTCCTGGCAGCACGTGAGCCATCCTTCGGAGATGGTTTCGGTGGGAGACAAGGTGAAGGTCAAGGTCCTCGAGGTCGATCTGGATCGGGAGCGGATCTCGCTGTCGATCCGTCAGACCCGGGACGATCCGTGGGAGTCGTTCAGTTCGGCGCACGGGGTCGGCGACATCATCGATGGTGTCGTCACCAAGACGGTCCCCTTCGGGGCATTCGTGTCGGTGGCCGACGGCGTCGAAGGCCTGGTTCATGTGTCCGAGATCGCCATCCACCACGTCGAAAGCCCGGAACTCGAGCTGTCGGTGGAGCAGCCGGTGAAGGTGAAGATCACCGAGGTTGAAGGCGAACGGCGCCGGATCAGCTTGTCGATCAAGCAGGCCCTTCCGGAGTGGGAGGCCCGCAGCCAGTGGCAGGACGACCCGAAGCCGGCGGCCCCCGGTGTCGAACGGCCGGGCAAGCGCCGCAAGACCCAGGAGTTCGAGCGGGAAGAGGAGGCCGGAGAACCCGAGCCGACCTTCAACGCCGACGCTTCCCTGGAGGCGATTCTCGAAGAGCTCAAGCAGCGGGGCATCGGCCGCAAGTGAGTTGACCCGGTGGGCGGATGGGAATCCCCGGTATTCCAACAATCTCAAGGTCGGGGCGGGGCGTCCGATGACCTTCTCATGAGTTTGCGAACGGGCCGGCCCGCGGCACCGGGGGATGGATCGCGATGACCGTCACCCCCAACCGGCGTCTGGTCCTCGTGGTCGATGGCGACGCCGCCTTCGTCGAGGACTCCCGGGTGCTCCTTCAGGAAGAGCGGGTGCTCACTGCACGGACCATCGACGAGGCCGCCGAGATCGTGGCGGGCGGCCGGGTAGACCTGGTCCTCCTCGGTCCCTCATTCGGCAGCGAGTCGTCCGTGGTCGAGGCGGCAACCCTGCGCGCCAGCGATCCCGAGGTGGTGATCGTCCTCGCCGCCAGCATCATCACCAATCGAATCCTGCTCGGGGCGATGCGTTCCGGCATCACCGATGTGCTCGACACCCCGTTGACCCTGCGCAAGATCGGTGAGGTGATGTCTCGGGTCGGTAGTCCGAAGGCGCCGCCGACCGGTGCCGCCCCATCGGCCAGGGCGGCGGCTTCCTCTCCTGAGGCACTGCGAATCGACACCCCGGTGGTCACGATCTCCTTCGAGGCCGAGTCGGGAAGCTCGACCTCGTCCTCGTTCAGCTCGGGAGGGATTCCTCCCCGGCAGCCGATCCTGCCCGCCGGGGGACCGATCGACGAGCCGAGCGCTGCCGCCCCTTCCCCGCCTGCTCAAGCGTGGGTGGTCCCGGTCCCGCAGACACCCCCTTCGGTCGTTCCCGAGCCCACACCGCCGCCTCCCCCAGTCGCGGTCGTCCCCGACCCCTCGCAGGTGGCCCCCCAACCGCCGGCCCCGCCCCCGGTCGCCCCGCCGCCTCCTGCGCCTTCCGGAATGGTCCCGCCGAGCTGGGAGCCCACCACTCCCGTAGCGCCCCCGGCGCCGGCACCCTCCGCTCGGGAGGTGGGCCTCGGTTCCACCGTCGTGTACCCACCACCGCCCGCCTCCCCGCCCCCGATGCGGAGCGAGGAGCCAAAGCCTCGTCCTCCAGCCCGGACCGACGGACCGGTGGACCTGGAGCGGGTCGGCCTGCTTCCGGCCGATGGACCGCGCCGGCCGCCTCGTCGCGGCGGTGGGCAGGTGGTCGCGGTCATGGCCGGCAAGGGCGGTTCGGGCAAGACGATCACCGCGACGAATCTCAGCCTGGCGCTCACCTTCCAGCACGGTGAGGATTCGGTTGTGCTCGTAGATGCCGACATCCAATTCGGTGACGTTGCGCTGATGCTCCAGCTGGATCCGTCCCGCACGCTGACCGACGCCGTCGACCGGCTCGACGAGCTGAGCGATGCCCGTCTCGACGGGATGCTGCTTCGTCACGAGAGTGGGCTGCGGGTGATGCCCGCGCCGGTGCTGCCCACATCGGAGGAGAGGCTTCCGGCAAAAGGCATCGTCGAGGTGATCGAGCGGCTGCGCGGCATGTACCGCTTCGTCATCGTCGACACGCCTCCGATCTTCGATGATCACCTGGTGACGATCCTCGAGACCGCCGACGAGGTCCTCGCGGTCGTCGATATGGACCTTCCCTCGGTGAAGAACGCCAAGATCGCTCTCGACGCCCTGCGCTCGTCACGGTTCCCGATGGAGCGGATGCGCCTCGTCGTGAACCGGGTGAACGCCAAGGCCCGACTCGACCTCGTCGAGCTGGAGCGGAGCCTCGGGCTGCGGGTGGCGGGATCGATTCCTTCCGACCGCCTCGTCCCCCAATCGGTCAACGAGGGGATTCCCGTGGTCGCCCTCAGCCCCCGGTCGCGGGTGGCCCGGTCGTTCCACACCCTCGCCCAGATGCTCACCCCCGACGAGCGGGAGCCCCGGCGCCACTGAGGCCTCGGCCCGGTACCCTCGCCCGATGGCGCACGAGGGCAACCGCCTTCTCCTCGGGGGAGGAATCGGCAGCGGCAAGACCGCGGCCGCATCGTGCTTCGCGGCCCTGGGGTCCCTCATCGTCTCCACCGACGACCTGGCTCGATCACTGCTCGTACCGGGCACCGTCGAGACCGGGCGAGTGATTGCCCGCTGGCCCGAGGTCGAGTCGTCCCCGGGGGTGATCGATCGGCGGATCCTGGGCCGCATCGTCTTCGCCGATGGCGGGCTTCTCGCCGAGCTCGAGGCGATCGTCCACCCCGGGGTGGCGGCGCTGGTCAACGCCGCCGCCGATTCGCACCCGACCGAGGTCGTGATCGTCGAGATCCCGGTATTGCGCGACCTCCCCGGCCGCGGTTGGCCCTGGATCGTGGTGGATGCACCAGAGCCGATCCGGGTCGCCAGGGCGGCAGGAAGGGGCGTCTTCAGTGAGGCGGAGGTGCGTCAGGTGATGGAGCGCCAATCGACCCGCAGCGAGTGGCTGGCCGCGGCCACCTGGGTGATCGACAACAGCGGCGATCGCGAGCAGTTCGAAGAGCAGTGTCGGCGGGTGTGGGCGGCAATTGGCGATTAGCAATTGGCGATTGGCGCCTCGACCCACGCACCACCTCCGAGAGCGGTGTCCGGCAATTGCGAATTGCCACTTGCCCGGAATGCACGTTGTGACGAAGCGGCAGGACCGGCCGAAGACTCGTCACGGGCAGTCACTACCGTGGCCCGATGCAGCCCTTCCGCGTGGTGTCCGACTTTTCCCCGGCCGGGGATCAGCCGGCCGCAGTGACCGCGCTCGCCGAGGGGGTCACCGCCGGTGAGAGATTCCAGACGCTGCTCGGAATCACCGGGTCGGGCAAGTCGGCGACCGTCGCCTGGCTGATCGAGAAGGTGCAGCGACCCACCCTGGTGCTTGCCCCCAACAAGGCTCTGGCGGCGCAACTGGCCAACGAGTTCCGGCAGTTCTTCCCCGAGAACCGCGTGGAGTACTTCGTGTCCTACTACGACTACTACCAACCGGAGGCGTACCTCCCACAGAGCGACACCTACATCGAGAAGGACGCCACCGTCAACGACGAGATCGAAAGGCTGCGCCACGCCACCACCGCGGCGCTGCTCACCCGGCGGGACGTGATCGTCGTCGCCTCGGTCTCGGCCATCTACGGGTTGGGTTCGCCGGAGCAATACGAGGGTCAGGTGCTCCGTCTGGTGCGCGGTGTCGAGTTTCCCCTCGGCGACGCGGTGCGGCGGCTGGTCGACATCCAATACGAGCGCAACGAAGTGAACCTGATCCGGGGGAAGTTCCGGCTGAAGGGCGACACCCTCGAGGTGATGCCCTCGTACGAAGAGACGATCACCAGGATCGAGTACTTCGGAGACGAAGTCGACCGCATCCTCGAGCTGAACCCGGTGACCGGTGAGGTCATCCAGGAGCTCGGCGAGGTGTGGATCTATCCGGCGACGCACTATGCCGCCACCGAAGAACGGATGCGGGTCGCCATCGAGGCGATCGAGATCGAAGCGGCCGATCGGCTGGCGGACCTGGAGGAGGCGGGCAAGCTCCTCGAGGCGCAGCGGCTGCGGATGCGGACCTCGTACGACCTGGAGATGATGCGCGAACTGGGGTACTGCAGCGGCATCGAGAACTACTCGCGCCACATCGACGGGCGCGCCCCCGGCGAGGCCCCCTACACCCTCGTCGACTACTTCCCCGACGACTTCCTCACCGTCGTCGACGAGAGCCACGTCACCATCCCCCAGCTGCACGGTCAGTTCGAGGGCGACCGCAGCCGCAAGGAGGTTCTGGTGGAGCACGGGTTCCGCCTTCCTTCGGCGATGGACAACCGTCCATTGCGATTCGACGAGTGGCTGGAGAAGACCGGTCAGGCGGTATTCCTCTCGGCGACGCCGTCTCCCTGGGAGCTCGAGCACTCCGATCGCGTGGTCGAGCAGATCATCCGCCCCACGGGACTGGTGGATCCCGAGGTGATTGTCAAACCGACCAAGGGGCAGATCGACGACCTGCTCGAAGAGATCCGGCGCCGAGCCGAGAAGGACCAGCGGGTGCTGGTGACGACCCTCACCAAGAAGATGGCGGAGGATCTCACCGACTACCTGCTGGAGATGGGGGTGCGGGCCCGGTACCTGCACTCCGAGATCGACACCCTGGAGCGAGTGCAGATCCTCCGCGACCTGCGGCTCGGCGAGTTCGACGTGCTCGTCGGGATCAATCTGCTGCGCGAGGGACTCGACCTCCCCGAGGTCGGACTGGTGGCGATTCTCGACGCCGACAAGGAGGGCTTCCTCAGGTCGGGTACCTCACTGATCCAGACGATCGGACGGGCGGCGCGCAATGTCGACGGCCAGGTGTTGATGTACGCCGACTCGGTGACGGAATCCATGCGGCGGGCCATCAACGAGACCAATCGGCGGCGGGCGCGCCAGGTCGCCTTCAACACCGAGCACGGCATCGACCCGCAGACGATCCGCAAGAAGATCAGCGACATCCTCGAACTGATCCAGAGTCGCGACGCCCCGGCGGTCGATCGCCGCCGGCGCGAGACACGAGAGCGGAAGACGATCGACCTCCCCGCCGACGACCTCTCCAGGCTGATCAGGAGCCTGGAGGAGGAGATGCGCGAGGCGGCCGCCGAGCTGCGCTTCGAGTATGCGGCGCGGCTGCGCGACGAGGTCAACGAGCTGAAACGGGAGCTGAAGGAAATGGCCCAGGCGACCGGCTGAGCCGTCGTCATCCTAGGCGTCGGGAGGCGGATCCTCGTCGTCGGCGTCCATGCCCTCCTTGAGGCCATCTTTGAGGGCCCTGGCCGACTTTCCGATGGAACGGGCGAGTTCCGGGAGCTTCTTGGCGCCGAAGAGCAGCAGCAGGACGGCGAGTATGAGGATGATTTCCCCGGCGCCGATCTTTCCGAACAAGTGCCGCCTCCTCGGTGGTGCAGGCGGAGTGTAGGCCAACGTGCTCCCTCGGCAGCTCCATCGGGTGGGCGAGGGCGAATCCCACGTCTGAAATTCCGACACTCCGGGGAAGTACAATCGCCGCTCTGCCGTTGGGGACGGGCACCGTGTCAGCCGAAACGATCGTCATAAGAGGGGCGCGCGAGCACAACCTCAAGAACGTCTCACTGGAGCTACCGCGCGGGCGGCTCATCGTGTTCACCGGCCTGTCGGGCTCGGGGAAATCCTCCCTGGCGTTCGACACCATCTATGCCGAGGGTCAGCGGCGCTACGTGGAAAGCCTCTCCGCATACGCCCGGCAGTTCCTCGGGCAGATGGAGAAGCCCAACGTCGAGTTCATCGAGGGGCTCTCGCCCGCGATCTCCATCGACCAGAAGACGGCGAGCAGGAATCCGCGATCGACGGTGGGCACCGTCACCGAGATCCACGACTACCTGCGTCTGCTCTTCGCCCGGATCGGCCTGCCCCATTGCCCCGACTGCGGGCGCCCGGTGGCCCGGCAGACCCCGCAGCAGATCGTCGACCAGATCCTCGAGCTGCCGGAAGGGACGCGGTTCTCCGTTCTCGCTCCGGTGGTGCGGGGCCGCAAGGGTGAGTATGAGGCCCTGCTCAAAGAGCTGGGCCGGGAGGGTTTCAGCCGCGCTCGCATCGACGGAGAGGTACGCGACCTCACCGAAGACATCAAGCTCGACCGGTACTTCCAGCACACCATCGAAGTGGTGGTCGACCGCCTGGTCGCCAAGGAGGGGATCCAGCGGCGGCTCACCGACTCTCTGGAGACCGCCTTGCGGCTCGCCGAGGGCGTGGCCATGGTGGACATCGTCGATAGCCCCACCCTGACCTTCAGCCAGCACCTGGCGTGCGAGCATTGCGGTCTCTCTTTCGACGAGCTGCAGCCGCGCAACTTCTCGTTCAACAGCCCGTACGGGGCGTGCGAGCAGTGCAGCGGCCTCGGGACCCGGTTCCAGGTCGATTGGCAACTGGCCGTCCCCGACGACGACAAGTCGCTCGCCGAGGGAGCGATCACCCCGTGGATCGGCCGGCACCGCTCCTCGTACTACCAGCGGGTCCTGGAGGGGGTCGCCGCCGAGGTCGGATTCTCCATGGACACCCCGTTCAAGAAGCTGTCCAAGAAGGCGCTCAAGGTCGTGCTCGAGGGATCGGGCGAGACGCCGATCACGGTCTCGTACGTCAACCGCTTCGGGCGCCAGCGCCGTTACCAGACGTCATACGAGGGGCTGATCCCCTGGTTGACCCGGCGTCACGAGGGAGCCGACTCGGAGAGCGCCCGGGAGATGTATCAGCAGTTCATGCGGCTGGTGCCCTGTGACGGCTGTGGGGGGGCGCGGCTCAATCGCGTGGCACTGGCGGTCACGGTGGGGGGAAGGAACATCCACGAGCTTTCCTCGCTGTCCCTGGGCGACACCCGGGCCGCCATCGCCGCCCTGGATCTCGATGAGCGCGACCGGACGATTGCCGAAGCAGTGCTCAAGGAGATCCAGGCGCGCCTCCAGTTCCTGCTCGACGTCGGGCTCGACTACCTGACCCTGGCGCGGGGAGCGGCCACCCTGGCCGGCGGGGAGGCGCAGCGAATCCGTCTCGCCACCCAGATCGGTTCGGGTCTTGTCGGAGTGCTCTACATCCTGGACGAGCCCTCGATCGGCCTGCACCAGCGGGACAACCAGCGGCTGATCGAGACGCTGGTGAGGTTGCGCGACCTCGGTAACACCGTCCTCGTCGTGGAGCACGACGAGGAGACGATTCGAGTGGCCGATCACATCGTCGACATCGGGCCGGGCGCCGGGGAGCACGGTGGGCGGATCGTCGCCGAGGGCACGGTCGCCGACATCACCGGGGAGCCGGCATCGATCACCGGCGACTACCTCGCCGGGAGACGGGCGATCGCGGTGCCGCCCACGAGGCGGATCGGTGACGGCCGGAACATCACCGTGGTCGGAGCCACCGAGAACAACCTGAAGGACCTCGAGGTCGCCTTCCCGTTGGGGATGTTCATCGCGGTGACGGGCGTTTCGGGGAGCGGCAAGTCGACCCTGGTGGAGGAGATCCTCGCCAAGGCACTCCACTTCGAGCTCTACCGCACCCGGGAGGTGCCCGGGCGGCATCGTCGCGTCGAGGGGATCCCCCAGATCGACAAGGCGATCGACATCGACCAGTCGCCGATCGGCCGCACCCCCCGCTCCAACCCCGCCACCTACACCAAGGTCTTCGACCGGATCAGGGCGCTATACGCCTCAGTCCCCGAGGCCAGGGCGCGCGGCTACCAGCCGGGACGATTCTCGTTCAACATCCCCGGGGGGCGGTGCGAGGCATGCAAGGGTGACGGGACCATCAAGATCGAGATGCACTTTCTCCCCGATGTGTACATCCCCTGCGAGCAGTGCAAGGGTCGCCGCTACAACCGGGAGACCCTGGAGATCCTGTGGAAGGGCCACTCCATCTCCGACATTCTCGAGCTGTCGGTCGAGGAGGCCCTGGGCTTCTTCGAGAACCAACCGGGGATCTCCCGGGTGCTGCAGACGCTGTTCGATGTGGGCCTCGGGTACGTCCGCCTCGGCCAGCCGGCGCCGACGCTCTCCGGTGGGGAAGCACAACGGGTCAAGCTGGCATCTGAGTTGGGCAAGCGATCCACCGGGAGCACCTTTTACATCCTCGACGAACCAACCACCGGGCTCCACTTCGAGGATGTCCGCAAGCTGCTCGGCGTCCTCCAGCGCCTGGTCGACGGGGGCAACACCGTGCTGGTGATCGAACACAACCTGGACGTGATCAAGTCCGCCGACTGGGTGATCGACCTCGGACCCGAGGGCGGCGACGAGGGCGGAAGGATCGTCGCCCAGGGTCCTCCGGAGGCGATCGGAGCGGTGAGCGAGTCGTACACGGGGAAGTTCCTGAGGGAGGTTCTCGCCGGGTGAGCGGCTGGAGCGACGACCTTGCCGAGTGGTGGCTCGCCGAGGTGCGGGGCGACCCCGCCTACGAGCTGGAGGTGCTGCCGCTGGCGATGGAGCTCCTCCGACCCGAGCCGGGCAGGACCTACCTCGACCTGGGGTGTGGCGAGGGGAGCCTGCTGCGGCGGGTCCGCGCCGCCGGCGCGGATGCCCTCGGCGTCGACCTGTCCGCGCGGTTGGCGGCTGCCGCCAGGGCGGCAGCCCCCACCATCGTGGGTCGCCTGCCGGAGCTCTCCTTTGTTCGCGATCGTGCGGTGGACGGCGTCACCACCGTGCTGGTCCTGGAGCACCTCGATGAACCGGAGATCCTGATCGCCGAGGCGGCACGGGTGACGGTGCCCGGTGGGGTGTTCGCGTTGGTGGTCAACCATCCGGTGCTGACCGCGCCGGGGTCGGCTCCGGTGGTCGATCCTGAGGATGGGGAGGCGCTGTGGCGCTGGGGCGACTACCTCGGCTCGGGGTTCACGGAGGAGCCGGCCGGCGATCACGGATCCATCCGGTTCCATCACCGCACGATTGCCCAGTTGCTCACCTCGGCCGCCGGTCATGGGTGGAGCCTCGACGTGCTCATCGAGCGGGGCATGGACCGGGAACGGGCCCATGCCGATCCATTGCTGGCGGTGCAGCGAGGCATCCCGCGGCTGCTCGGAGTGCGCTGGGTGCGCCAACCGTAGTCCCGGAGATCACCCGGGACCGGTGGGCGGCGACCCGCCGCTCGTACACTCGACGCATGGTCGCCAAGCCCGCCCCCGCGGAGATCCCGGAGAGCCCCGGGGCGTATATGTTCCGCGATCATCACGGCGCCGTCCTCTACGCCGGCAAGGCGAAGTCCCTGCGTTCTCGGGTGAACAGCTACTTTGCGCGCGAGTTGGCGCCGCGCACCCGGGCGATGGTGGACGCCGCCGACACCGTGGAGTGGATCGTGACCGACACCGAGGTAGAAGCGCTGCTCCTCGAGTACGGGCTGATCCAGAAGCACAAGCCGCGCTTCAACATCCGGTTGCGCGATGACAAGTCCTACCCGTACCTGGCCATAACCCGCTCGGAAGAGTGGCCCCGGGCCACGGTGATGCGGGGCAAGCGGCGGCGGGGTAACCAGTACTTCGGTCCGTACGGTCACGCCTACGCGATCCGTCAGACGCTCGACCTGCTGCTGCGCACCTTCCCGGTGCGCACCTGTACCAACGCCAAGTTCGGTCGGCACGCCCGGGCGGGGCGGCCCTGCCTTCTCTTCCACATCGAGCGGTGTTCCGGTCCCTGCGTCGGTGAAGTCACTCCCGAGGCGTATCAGGTACACGTCGACGGTCTCGCCGACTTCCTCAACGGGCGGAGCGAGGAGATAGTCGACTCGTTGCGGAAGGAGATGCAGGAGGCGTCGGCCGCACTCGAGTACGAGCGGGCGGCCCGGGTGCGCGACCGCCTCGGCGCGGTCGAGCGGGCGATGGCGAAGCAGGAGATCGCCTCGACAGCCAAGGAGGACTTCGACCTCCTCGCCATCGAGGAGGATGACCTCGAGGCATCGTTGGTCGTGCTCTCGGTGCGCAACGGCCGCGTCACGGGCCGGATCGCGTCGATCGTGGACAAGGTGGAGGAGGTGACCACACCGGAGCTGATCGGTCGGATGCTCCGCGAGTTGTACGGGGATGATCGGCCCCCGGGCGAGGTATTGGTGCAGGGACTCCCCGATGAGCCGAAGGTGTGGGAGGAGTGGCTGGAGAGACGCCGGGAAGCGAGCGTATCCCTGCGGGTGCCGCAGCGAGGGGTGAAGCGTCGCCTCCTGGAGACGGCCCAGGCGAACGCCCGCGAGGAGTTCGGGAGGCATCGGCTGCGTCGGGCGGGCGACCACAACGCCCGCGCCAGGGCGCTGCGCAGCCTTCAGGAGGTGCTCGATCTCCCCGAGCCCCCGCTGCGGATCGAGGCCTACGACATCTCGACGATCCAGGGAACCGACACCGTCGGCTCGATGGTGGTGATGGAGGACGGGCTGCCCAAGCGCGGCCAATACCGGCGTTTCAGGATCACAGGGGTCGTCGGTCAGGACGACTTCGCCTCGATGGAAGAGGTGCTCACCCGGCGCCTCAGCGCCTACCTTCGGGAGCGGGCACGCCCCATCGAGGAGCGAGACAAGTTCGCCTACCCGCCGTCGCTCCTCCTCGTCGACGGTGGTGCCGGGCAGTTGTCCCGTGCCGTGAAAGTCGTGGACTCGCTCGGTCTGGAGATCCCGGTGGCCGGTCTGGCGAAGCGCATGGAGGAGGTATACCTGCCGGGACGAGCCGAGCCGGTCAGGATCCCCCGGGGTGAAGAGGCGCTGTTCCTGCTCCAACAGGTGCGGGACGAGGCGCACCGCTTCGCGCTCAGCTACCACAGATCTCTGCGGGGCCGTCGTATGGTTGACTCCATCCTCGACGGGGTCCCCGGTATCGGCCCCGAACGGAAGAAGGCTCTCGTGCGGAAGTTCGGGTCGGTGAAGCGGATGAGGGAGGCTTCGGTGGAGGAATTGGCGTCGGTGGTGCCCGCCGCAGTGGCCGGGCAACTCCACCAGCGACTTCATGCAGCGGGCAGTGCGGTCGGCGCCGTATCCGACTGAGTGGGGGCCGGGGTGGGTTTGCTGGGACCCCACCGGGATCGTCCACATCGATCTCCCGGGTGCGGTGCGGCCCGCCGCCGACAACCACACGATCCCACCCGAGGTCTCTGCGCTGTGCGCGTCGTTGGAGGCCTATTTCGCCGGGATCGGCGAGCTCCCCGCTGCCCCGGGGCTCGTGGCGCGGGCCGGTACGACACCCTGGCGCGCTGCGGTCTACCGGATCGTGAGCGCGATCGTGACCGGGACGACCATGACCTACACCGAGGTCGCCGCCGCCGCCGCGCGGCCGGGAGCCGCCCGTGCGGTGGGAGCCGCCATGGCGGCGAACCCCTTTGCCCCGGTGATCCCATGTCACCGGGTCGTCGGATCGGACGGCTCGCTCCGCGGGTATCGCGGGGGGGTGGCCATGAAGCAGCGCCTGTTGGCCATGGAGGGATCTCCGTGAACGAGGCATCGCGGCTTGCCATAGTCACCGGGATGTCCGGGGCCGGTCGCTCCCACGCGGCCCGGGCGCTCGAGGACCTCGGCTTCTTCGTAGTGGACAACCTCCCCGCCGACCTGATCGGAGACGTCGTGTCCAAGGCCAGCTCGCCGAGCGCGCCGCGGCCGCGCATCGGCGTGGTGGTCGACGTGCGCAGCGGCATGCAGTTCGCCGCGCTCGACGACGCCCTGCGGCGTCTCGGCGAGAGCGGTGTGCCGACGACTGTGCTCTTTCTCGATGCCTCGGACGACGCGCTCATCGCCCGGTTCGAGGAGACCCGCCGGCCGCACCCGGTGGCGGCGGGCAGCATTGCCGAGTCGATTGCCGCCGAGCGGAGCATCCTCGATGAGGTGCGCGGCATCGCCGACCTCATCATCGACACCACCGACCTCAACGTGCACGAGTTGCGCGAGGCGATCACCGATGCCTTCGGGGAGAGGGACAGGTCGATGCAGGTCTCGGTGGTTTCCTTCGGTTTCAAGAACGGTGTGCCCCGGGTCGTCGATCTGGTCTACGACGTGAGGTTCCTCCCCAACCCGCACTGGGTGCCCGAGCTGCGGCCGCTGACCGGCCTCGACACCGCGGTGCGTGATCACGTGTTCAGGACGCCGGACGCGGAGGAGTTTCTCGAGCACACCGAGGAGATGCTCGCGTTCCTCCTCCCCAGGTACGCCGCCGAGGGGAGGAGCTACCTGACCATCGGCGTCGGCTGTACCGGAGGGAGGCATCGCTCCGTTGCCATCGCCGAGGCGCTCGGTGAGTGGCTGCGAGCGCGTGGGGATGTCGACGTCACCGTACGGCACCGCGACGTCACTTCATGAGAGACACCGATGTGCTCATCGCACCGCTGCTCGAGGAGCTCGAGGCGTCCTACGACGGGCTGCATGTGGTGGCGCTCGGGGGAGGGCACGGGCTCGCCGCGGCCCTGCAGGCGATCCTCGAATACGCCGACACGATCACGGCAGTGGTGGGGGTGGCCGATGACGGCGGCTCGTCGGGACGGCTGTCTCCGGGGTTGAGCATTCCCTCTCCCGGGGACATCCGGCGAGCGCTGCTCGCCCTATCTCCTGAGCCATCGGTGTGGCGGCGGCTCATGGACTTTCGATTCGAGGGTGCGGACGTGGCCGGTCACAGCCTGGGAAACCTGATCATCGCCGCCCTGACGGAGATGTCGGGAAGCTTCGAGGACGCGTTACACACCGTCGGCCGGCTGCTCGGGGCGAGGGGCGCGGTGGTCCCGGCGGCGGTAGAGCCGCTGGTGCTCGAAGCAGATGTGGACGGCGCCACCGTTCAAGGTCAGGTGGCGATCGCCCGCTCCCGGGGCCGGATCACCGATCTCCGGGTTCGCCCGGAAGGGATCGGCGCCACCAGGTCCGCCAGGGAGGCGATCGGGGCCGCCGACCAGATCGTCCTCGGGCCGGGGAGCCTGTTCACTTCGCTGATCGCCGGACTCAAGGTGCCCGGCATCGCCGAGGCGGTCAACGCGTCGCCGGCAAAGTTGGTCTACGTGTGCAACCTCACCACTCAGGACGGGGAGACGCTGGGACTGGACGGAGGGGAGCACATCGCCGCACTGGCGGACATCGGCGGCGTCCGGCCGCCGGATGCCGTGGTGGCACATGAGGGACCGCTGGCCGTTCCCGCCGGGCTCACCCGGGTCTCGTTGGACGCCGGGGGAGGCGGCTGGACCCTGGCCCGGGGTGACATCGCCGATCCCGATGCGCCATGGCCGCAGCACGATCCGGCCCGGCTGGGGGCGGTACTCCGGCGGCTAGCGTGAAGGAACGGTGAGCGCTCTTCCGACCATCGACGATCTCGAAGTCGCCGGACGCACCGTCCTGGTCCGTGCAGACCTCAACGTTCCGCTATCCGACGGTGCCGTGGGGGACGACTTCCGGATCCGCGCCGCGGTACCCACCATTGCCGAGCTGCGGCGCCGGGGCGCCCGCGTCGTCGTGTGCAGCCACCTGGGGCGGCCCAACGGACCGGATCCGGCCTTCTCGATGCGACCGGTGGGTAGCGCGTTGGCGGAGATCGGCGGATTCCCGGTGGTGGTCGCCCCAGACGTCGGCGGGCCCGGGGCCACCGAGACGGTGCGCCAGGCCGGTAACAGCGTCGTGCTCCTCGAGAACACCCGCTTCGAACCGGGGGAGACTTCGAATGCTCCCGAGCTCGCCGATCGTCTTGCCGCAGTGGCCGACGCATTCGTGCTCGACGCCTTTGGATCGGCCCACAGGGCCCACGCCTCCACCGTCGGTGTCGCCGAGAGGCTGCCGTCGGCGGCGGGCACATTGCTCCTCGCCGAGGTCGCCGCCTTCAACCGGATCATCGAAGAGCCCGCGCGCCCCTTCGTCGTGCTCCTCGGCGGCGCCAAGATCTCCGACAAGCTGGGAGTGGTGCGCAAGCTGCTTCCCCGGGTCGATGTCATGCTCATCGGCGGCGCGATGTGCTTCACGCTGCTCTCCGCCGAGGGGTACGAGGTGGGCGACTCCCTGGTCGAAGAAGACATGGTCGATGAGGTCGCCGAGGTGCTCGCCTCGGCCGAGGGGTCACGGATCGCGCTGCCGCTGGACATCGTGGTCGGGGAAGGGTTCGCCGCCGACACCGCCCACCGTATCGAGCCTGCGGGAGATCTCTCCTCCCACGGAATGGGCCTCGACATCGGGCCGGAGACGGCGGAGCGCTTCGCGGCAATCATCGCCGGCGCCGACACGATCTTCTGGAACGGTCCCATGGGGGTGTTCGAGTGGGAGGTGTTCTCGGCAGGAACGCGGCGGGTGGCGGAGGCGATCGGTGCCGCCCGGGCCTACTCGGTCGTCGGCGGCGGCGACAGCGTGGCCGCCTTGCGGAGCATGGGTCTCGCCGACTCCGTCTCCCATCTGTCCACCGGCGGGGGAGCCGGATTGGAGCTGATCGAGAAGGGGTCACTGCCCGGACTGGACGCACTGAGAGGGACACATGGCTCGTAAGAACCTCATCGCCGGCAACTGGAAGATGAACGCCTCGCACCTCGAGGCGATCCAGATGGTGCAGAAGCTCTCCTATCGGC
>Ga0154791_107_pt6 | contig 44226 bp, 46 predicted proteins | sample Rifle2008BG16ft_FD_105799 | JGI IMG/M metagenome (GOLD analysis project Ga0154791, IMG submission 105799) | Actinobacteria bacterium RBG_16_68_21
GAACTGATCGGCGACGATGACCTGGTGATGTTCGGCCTCACGCAGACCGACCGGGACGTCGCCGGACGCCTCAGCGCTCGAATCGGACGACCGGTGTTGTCGAACGCGGTCGACGTGATCGTGGAAGGGACCACCACGAAGGTCCTCAACGAGATCTTCGGAGGCGCCACCGTGGTCGAGACCGTCTTCAGCGGACCGGGCCCGAACATCGTCGTCGCCCGTCCCAAGTCGTTCACCGCCGAACCCGGATCCGGCGGGTCCGCCACCGTGGTCGCGGTGTCCCCACCCGACACCGGCCACTCGGGAGCGGCAGTGGTGGACTCTCGCCACGAGGAGGAATCATCCGGGCCCAAGCTCTCCGAAGCGGACGTGATCGTCGCCGGTGGACGAGGCATGGGATCGGCCGAGGGTTTCCATGTCGTCGAGGAGATCGCCCTGCGACTCGGAGCGGCGGTCGGTGCCACCAGAGCGGTGGTCGATGCCGGATGGGTTCCCTACTCGGTGCAGGTGGGCCAGACGGGCAAGACCGTCAAGCCGAACGTCTACCTGGCCTGCGGTATCAGCGGTGCCATGCAGCACCTCGTCGGTATGAAGGACTCGGGTTTGATCATCGCGGTGAACAAGGATGAGGAGGCGCCGATCTTCGGAATCGCCGACCTGGGGATCGTCGGCGACGTCCACAAAGTGCTTCCCAAGCTCCTCGAGGCGCTCGCCAACCGCTAGCGCCGACCTACCGGGTCGATGCGATTGGCCGGCCCGATGATCATCTCCCGCGGCACCGGCTCGGGCAGCAGCAAGCCGACGAGGAGCGCCGCGGTCGCCAGGCCGGCCACGATCCACCATATGCCGACGGCACCCAGGAACGTGGCCGCCGCGGCCAGGTAGACGGCCAGGGCGGTGACTCCCCAGCCGACCTTGATCAGGACCCGATACCCGGTGGTCACCTTCCAGTCGGGCAGGGGAGACGAGTGCGCGGTCATGGGTTCGGTATCGGCGACCATCACGGCCGGGTGAAGCGGTATGGCCCCCGACTACCCCGACGTCACCAGGATCGCGACCTCACCGTCCGTCGGGGTCGAGTCGGAACATGTGCGGGATCAGCTCGTCGAGGGTGTGCACGATCGGGCCGTCGGGTCCGTCCACGATCACCCGCTCCACGCCGAATTCCACCATGAGCTGGCGGCAGTTGCCGCACGGATACCCCGGTTCGGTGGCGTCGATACACGACACTGCGACCGTGTCGAGCTTGCGCGCCCCCGCCGAGACCGCCCGGGAGACGGCGCTCCCCTCGGCACAGATTCCCGAGCCGTAGGCGCTGTTCTCCACGTTGGCCCCCGAGTAATGGTTCCCGGCCGAATCCACCGCGACGGCACCTACGCGGAACCTGGAGAACGGGGCGTAGGCCTGCTCGGCTGCGAGCCTGGCTTCGGCGATCAGCTCGTCGGTGCTCATGATCCCTCCAGGAGTGAGTCCACGAAAGCCTCCGGCGAGAAGTGAAGCAGGTCATCGGCGGACTCCCCCACCCCGATGAGTTTCACCGGCAATCCAAGCTCGTCTTCGACGACAACGGCCATGCCGCCGCGAGCCGTGCCGTCGAGCTTCGACAGCACGACGCCGGTGACTCCGACCGCTGCCGTGAATGCCCTCGCCTGGGCGATCCCGTTCTGGCCGCTCGTGCCGTCGAGGACCAGCAGGACTTCGTCGACCCGGCCCGGTGGGCGCGCCAGCACCCTCACGACCTTGCCCAGCTCGTCCATCAGATTCCGCTTCGAGTGGAGACGACCCGCAGTGTCGATCACGACGACGTCGTTGCCGCGGGCCCGGGCAGCGGCAACCGCATCGAATGCCACCGACGCCGGGTCGGCGCCTTCCTGACCGGAGACGACGTCGACCCCAAGCCGGCTTCCCCACTCCTGGATCTGCTCGGCGGCCGCGGCGCGAAACGTGTCCGCCGCCCCGATCAGCACGGAGTGGCCCTCCCGTCCCAGCATGGCGACGATCTTGGCGATCGTGGTCGTCTTGCCCGATCCGTTCACCCCGACGACCACGACGACCGCCGGCGCGTCTCCGAGATGGAGCGACCGGTCACGATCTCCGAACACCGACACCAACTCGCGCCGGAGGGCCACCCGGGCTTCGGCTGCATTGCCCGGGCGCGACTGCTGGACGCGTTCGACGACCCGGGTGGTGGTGGCGACCCCCATGTCGACGGCGATGAGCGCATCCTCGAGGCGAAACCAGAACTCGTCATCGATTCCGCGGCGCAATACCGACCCGAGACGGCTGGTCAGCGCCGGTCCCGCGGGCGTCCGGGACCCCGCGGATGAAGGGGCGACGACGAACCCGGATGAGCGACGGCGGAGAAGCACGACCAACAGCGCGCCGACGACGGCGACCACCCCGGCGATCAGCAATACGACGGTCACACCCGACTCAGCCGCTTGGCAAGGACGCGGGACGACTCTCCGGGTTCCATCGTCACACCGTAGAGCACATCGGCCGCTTCCATCGTCTGTTGCTGGTGGGTGACGATGACCAGCTGAGAGGTTCCCCGCAGGGTCTCCACCAGGCGGATGAAACGCCGCAGGTTGGCATCGTCGAGCGCCGCCTCGACCTCGTCGAGCACATAGAAGGGGCTCGGCCGCGACCGGAATACCGCGAACAGGAAGGCCAGCGCCGCCAGTGAGCGCTCGCCGGCCGAGAGCAACGTCAGCCGTCCCACCTTCTTGCCCATCGGTTGGGCGTGGATGTCCACCCCGGTGGCAAGCACGTCGTCGGGATCGGTGAGCGTGAGACGGCCGGTCCCGCCGGGGAAGAGAACCGCGAAGTTCTCGGCGAACTTGGCGGCGATGTCCTCGAACGCATCCCTGAACAGACGGCCGATTTCGGCGTCGAGCGCCCGGATGACCTTGCGCAACTCGGCGCGCGACTCCTCGAGATCGGCCAGCTGACCTTCCATGAACGCCACCCGCTCCGCCAACTCGGTGTACTCCGCCGCGGCCAGGGGGTTGACCGGGCCGAGCCGCTTCAACGAGGCGGCCAGCGAGTCGAGATGCGCTGCCGGTTGGATCCCGTCGGGGAACTCGGGTCGGAGAGCGGCAAGAGCTTCGTCTTCGTCGGCATCGACGTCGCGCCGGAGACCTTCGAGGACGGCCTCCTCCCGGACCGTGAGCTCGGCCGTCTCCACGGCGATGGCGGAGAGCGACTCGCGGGCTTGCTCAGCCTGTGTCCCGAGCAGCTCCCTCCGGGAGCGCGCCTCGTCGAGGCGGGCGCCGGCATCCCCTGCCTCGGCGCGCAGCACCCGCTGGCGTTCCCGCAACGCGGCGATGTGGGTGCGGACGATCTCAACGGCACGGCGGGCCCGATCCTCCACGATCTCCAGCGTGGCGATTCCGGACCGGTCGGGGACCGGCCCCTCCTCCTCGAGCAGGGTCTCGACCTCAGCGACTCGTCGTTCGAGAAGGGCGCGCCGCTCGCCGACTGCGGCCAGCGCTGCGGTCGCCGCCTCGCGGCGTCGCCGGGCCTCGTCGCGCCGCCCCGCCACCTCGTCTCGGCGCTTGCTGATGTCATCCCACGCGGATTGGCGGACCGCCTCATCGCCGTCCAGTTGGGCGAGTCGGTTGCGGAGCCCGATGAGTCGCTCCTGGCGACGAGCGGCCGCCTCGGCCAGGGCCCGGGAGCGAGCGTCGAGCCGATCCAATTCGTTCTGGTGCTCCTGGTGGGACCGACCGAGCAGGCCCAACGTCTCGTCGATGGCGGCAAGTCGCCGATCCAGCGCTCCGAGCCGCAACTCCGCCTGCTCCAGTCCTCCTGCCGACGCGTCGCGAGCCCGATTCGCGGTGGTGCGCCGACTGAGGGAGCGTGCCGTGTCCGTGGCGGCGCGCTCGGCTCTCACCCTGGCTGCTTCGATCGCCGCCGGTCCCGAGCCCTCCGGGTAGGCGGCGAGGACGCCGGCAGACGTGATGAGATCTCCCTCGGGGGTCACCACGCGTACCCCCGGATGGGCGGCGACGATCGAGTGGCCCTGCGACCACCCCTCGACCAGCACGACGTCGCCCAGCAGTGCCGCCGCCAGGGCGATGTCGGCGCCTCGCCCCAGTCGATCGAGGAGAGCCGCTCCGCCGACGGCGGAAGCGACCGCTCTCGCCGGGACACTGCCGTCCCCGGCCGGGGACACGAACGCCACCCCGCCGAGGCCGCGCGACTTGACGGTCGATGCCGCCGAGGCCACCCCGCGGCGATCCCGGGCGGCAAAGGCTTCCGCCCAGGGGCCGAGAGCGGCGGCGACCGCGGTGACCAGGTCTGCGGGAGTGTCTAGAGCCGCGGTGATCGGACCGAGGACACCTTCGATCGCGGCTGCGATCTCCCTCGTCTCCTCATCGGCCAGGCCGGCACGGGCGGCCTCCAGAGCCTCGACCCGGGCGGCGGCGGCGGCGTATGCGGTCTCGGAATGACGATGGGCCTCGTCGGCGGCAGCCGCCTCCAGCCGATCACGATCTGCGGAGAGCTTCGCCTTGTCTCGGGTTGCCAATGCCGTCGCCCGCTCGCCGAGGATCGCATCCCGCTCCGCTCGCAACCGTTCCTCGTCGCGGTTTTCCTCTTCGATCACGGTGGCCACCGCGCCGCGCCTGCGGGCGAGATCGGAGCCCTCGCGTTCGTCACGGCCGGCGGAGGCCTCGAGCGCGGTCAGGTCGCCGCGCAGCGAGGCGACCGCCCCCTCGGCAGGGAGGCGGTCGGCGTCGGCCAGGGAGCGTTCCTCGTCCTCGAGCGAGCGAAGCTTTATCTCCGCCTTCTCGGCCGCCTCGGAGGCCGCGGCATACTCGGCCGCGCTGCTCACCAGGCGACCGCCGAGATCCCGGCGCTCCTCGGCCAGGTCCGCCCGGCGCTCATCGATGCCGAGGACGCTTCGCTCCAAGCTCGTCCGGCGCTCCCGGGCGAGAAGGGCGATGCTGTGGAGGCGCTCGGCGGCGGTCTCCAGTCGCGCTGCCGCGGCGGTATCGCGATCGAGAGCTTCCCCGGTTTCCCCCGCGGCGGCCTGCAGTTCACCGAGGGCCCCAGCGATGGCCTCCCTTTCGGCCACCCACTCGTCCAGGGCCGACTTTCCGCTGGATTGGGTGGCGCGCAGTTCGACAAGGCGTGCCCGCACGGTCCGAAGCCGGTCTCCTCCGACCCACAGTCGAACCGCCCGCCACTCGGCGCGGACCGCGTCGTGCCTGGCGGCGGCGTTCGCCTGCCGCTTCAGGGGACGGAGGCGCCTCTCCTGTTCGACGTGGATCTCTTTGAGTCGTTCGAGGTCCACCGCGGTGGCTTCGAGTCGCCGCAGTGCGCGATCGCGCCGCGCTCGGTGCTTGACCACACCGGCGGCCTCCTCGATCACCGCCCGGTGCTCCTCGGGCCCGGCGTTGAGCACTCCATCGACCCTGCCCTGGCCGACGATCACGTGCTGGTGGCGGCCGACCCCGCTGTCGCTGAGCAGCTCCTGGATGTCGAGCAGGCGGCACACGCTGCCGTTGATCTCGTATTCGCTCGTCCCGTCGCGGTACAGGCGCCGGGTGATGGTGACGTCGGCCAGGTCGATCGCCAGCTGGCCGGTCGAGTTGTCGAACGTGAGAGAGACCTCGGCCCGGCCCAGTGCGGGCCGAACCGCCGTGCCGGCGAAGATCACGTCTTCCATCCGCTGGGTGCGCAGCGTGCTCGTCGCCTGCGTGCCCATCACCCAGGCGAACGCATCGACCAGATTCGACTTGCCCGAGCCGTTGGGGCCGACGACGACCGTCACTCCCGGCTCGCATTCGATCCTGGTCCTGTCGGCGAACGACTTGAAGCCGACCAGCGAGAGTGTCTTCAGATGCACGGGTGCGGCCAGGCTATCACCCCGAAATCACACGCCTGTGGTTCTACTGCGCCTCCCCGGGGAAGGGCGACGGGCAACGGGATCAGGAGTCCAGCCCCTGGAGGAACGCCGCCACTTCGGCCTGGTGCCCGCTGCACAGGTACGCCACCGCTGATCCCAGGGTCGCCCCGGCGATGACCCCCTCCTCGTCGCTGATCCGGGACGCCAGTTCGTCCGGGGAGGTCGCCTCGACGCCAAACAACGCTGCGGCGATACCCAACAGGGCCGAATCCGGGCCCTGACCCCGGTCGAGCAGATCGCACGTCACCCGGCCCGCCGCCAGTACCGCTTCGCCGTCGATGGCGGCATCCGGGGCAACCGACGCCACCGCGTCGGTCACCGCTCCCAGGTAGGCGGCGAGCAGCGCCCCGGCTCCGGATAGCTCCGGGCACACCTGGTGGGCACCCTCGGTGAGGACCTCGACGAGAATCGCCGCGTCACCGGGAGCCGTCTCCGGGACATCTAGATCGGCGACGACGACGTCGATGGACTCCTCGAGCCCCCCTTCTCCGGAGCACAGCCCGACGAGAGCATCGGCAATGGTGCCCACCGGCACTTCGGAGTAGACGGTCCCGTCGAGCGCCCGATCGGCCGACGCGGCGTACTCCCGCGCCGCCGCCCGAAAGGCCGAGGTCGTCGTCGCGGGGACGGCACCCCCTGAGCAGGCGGCGGCCGCCAGGCAGAGCGCAACGAGGCGTCTCACGCCTGGCACCCCGGGCACCAGTAACTGCTTCTCGCCCGGATGGTCGATCGCACGATCACACCCCCGCAACGGCGGCACTGCTCGCCCTCACGTCCGTACGCCCGGAGCCTCGCCGTGTACTCCCCCGTTCTTCCATCGGGCAGAAGGTAGGCCAGGTCGTCCAGGCTGGTGCCGCCATCACGGATGCCGGCAGAGAGCACCGGCCCGATGGCGGCGCGCAGTCGCTTCACCTCGGTCTGGTCGAGGGAACCGGCGGGGCGGTCGGGCCGGAGCCGCGCTCGGTGCAGGATCTCGTCTACGTAGATGTTGCCGAGACCGGAGACCACCCTCTGGTCGAGCAGCAGCGCCTTGATCGGAGCGGTCCGCCGCGCCAGGGAGTCGCCGAGACGACGGGACGTGGGGAGCGACTCGTATGCGTCCGGACCGATCCGTCCCACCAGGGTCCGGGCGAGTTCCTCGGGGGTGAAGGCGGCAACGAAGCCGAACGTGCGGGGATCGACCATCCGCACCTCACTCCCCGAGTCCAATCGAATCACGACATTGGTGTGCGGTGCCTCGGGGTCCCCGGGGCGATTGACCGACATCCTGCCGGACATCCCCAGGTGGGTGACCCAGGTGATATCCCCCTCGAGGCCGGTGAGCAAGAACTTGCCGTGCCTGCCGACCCGATCCACCCGACGACCCAGCACCCGATCGGCGAAATCCCCGGGGCGTTCGTGTCGCCGCACCATACGCGGCCGGCGCACCTCGGCGGAGACGATCGTCGCCCCCTCGAGAACGGGAGCGAGGTGACGACGGGTCGTCTCGACTTCGGGGAGTTCAGGCATCCTCGTCGCCGAGCGCCTCGAGCGCCGATCGGGCGGCGTCCTGTTCGGCGCGCTTCTTCGACGACCCCATCCCCGAGCCCAGCACGTCGCCGCCGGCGGCGACCTCGGCGCTGAAGGCTCTGGCATGGTCCGGTCCGGTGCCGACCACCTGGTACTCGGGCACCAATCCCCGGCCGACGAGGACTTCTTGGAGACGGGTCTTGTAATCACGCCCGCCGGGCTCCGCCGAGCGATCGGCGATCAGCGGCCGCCATCGAGCGAGCACCATCCGCCGGGCGGCCTCCAGGCCGCCATCCAGGTAGACCGCCCCGATCACGGCCTCCATGGCATCGGCGAGGATCGACGGCTTGGCACGACCCCCGCTCGCCTCCTCCCCCTTTCCCATCCGGATCAGCCCGGCGAGCCCTGACGACCTCGCCACCGCGGCGAGCGTGGCCTCGTTCACCACCGCCGCCCGCACCTTGGCCATCTCGCCTTCGCTGAGTTCGGATGCCTCGTGGAGTTCCGTGGCGACGATCAGGCTGAGGACGGCGTCGCCGAGGAACTCGAGGCGCTCGTTGGACTCGTCGCCTTCGCCTTCGGCGGTGAGCGATCGATGGGACAGGGCGAGCTCGAGGAGTGAGGAATCGGCGAACCGATGGCCGAGCGCGGCCGGCACCGGTCTGTCGAGCTCACCCACCGAGACCGGCCTCGATGCGACGCACCAGTCCGCGCTCGGCTCCCTCGGACGCCAGCCCCAACGCGTTGGCGATGGCCACCCGGCTCGAGGAACCGTGGGCGATCACCACCGTCCCCCGCACGCCCACGAGGTGGGCCCCGCCGTAGGCCTCGGGATCGAACCGAGCGCGCAAACTCATCAAGCGGGGAAGCAGCACGGCAGACGCCTCCTGAACCGAGGGGTCCTGATCGTCGGCCAGAGATTCGAGTATCACCCGGCCGACGGCTCGAGCGGTTCCCTCGGCGGTCTTCAGCAGCACATTACCGGTGAAGCCGTCGGTGACGATGACGTCTGCCGTCCCCTTGCCGAGGTCCCGCCCCTCGACGTTGCCGACGAACCGTATGTCCGCACGGAGGGCGATCAGATCGTGGGCCTCCCTCTCGAGGTCCCGCCCCTTGCCCTTCTCCTCGCCGATGTTGAGCAGACCGACCGTGGGCTCGGGCCGATCGAGGTAGACCTGGGCGACCACTGCCCCCATGATGGCGAATTGGACGAGGTGTTCCGGTTTCACGTCGATGTTGGCGCCGGCGTCGAGGACGACGGTGGGGATGCCGAGAGGGAAGATCGTGGCGATGGCGGGGCGGGAGACGCCGGTGATCCGCCCGATGACGATGGCCGCCGCGGCCATGGCGGCCCCGGTCGATCCGGCGGACACCATGCCGTCGGCTTCGCCTTCGGCGACGAGGCGGGCGGCGACGGCAACCGACGATTGCCTTTTGGCCCGCGCCGCGGCGGCGGGATCTTCTCCCATTCCGATCGACTCGGCGGCGTGGACCACGGGAAGGATCGCGCCCGCCTCGGCAAGCTCGGCGTCGAGCAGCCGCTCATCGCCGACGAGCACCACGTCTATGCCGCGGGCGGCAGCGTCGAGAGCACCCAGCACGGTCTGGCGAGGGGCGTGGTCCCCGCCCATCGCGTCGAGCGCTATTCGAGCCACGTCGGCCTCAGGTGGGAATGACCTCCCGGCCCTGGTACGTGCCACACGAGGGACACGCCCGATGCGAGAGCTTCTGGGCGTTGCACTGCGGGCAGGGGCTCGTGTGCGGGTTGGCCACCTTCCACGTCGCCTTCCGCTGCCGGGTCCGGGAGCGGGACATCTTCTTCTTGGGGACGGCCATGAGCGAGCCTCTCGAAAGTCGATCTACGGTTCCAACAAATCCCGCAGCACAGCGAAGGGGGAGTCGGCCTCCTCCTCGTGCCCTGGACAGGACCCTGTATTCAAGTCGCCTCCGCACCGAGCGCAAAGTCCCAGACAGCCGGCACGGCACGTCGGGGCGAACGGTAGCTCGAGCAGCACGGCATCCCGGATCGGCGGCTCGAGGTCGGCAACCTCTCCGTCGAGGGGGTATCCATCGGGATCCTCGTCGAGTCCGAGCACCTCGGTGATGCTCACCGCCACCGCCTCGATCCACTCGATGAGGCACCGATGGCACGTGTGGGTGACCTGGGTGTCCACCCTGCCGCGCACCAGAATGCCTCCCGAGGCACCCTCGAGGGTGAGATCGCCGTGAACGACCGGGCCGACCCGCGACGTCTCCAGCGCCCAGTCGACGGCCGCCTCGATGACGACCGGGCGCCGGTGTCTGGCGTCTCCGAGGAGATCCGAGACGGGTTGCCGGAACGGCGAGGGAGCCCGGGTCATGGCGGCTCAGAAGTCGTCCGGGCTCCGACGCGCCTGGTGCAACTCGCCCCGGGCCCGGCGCACCTGGGAAAGGAGGTCGGCAAGCACGCCCTCGGTCTGCTCGAATGCCTGCTCGCTGTAGTCCTCGGCCTCCAGCCTGATCCGCGTGGCCTCGGCCTCGGCCTGACGAACCAGCGCATTGGCCTCGTCGACGGCTTCTTTGACTATGTACGACTCGGTGACCAGCTCGTCCGACCGCTGCCGGGCCCGCTCGAGGAGCTCGCGCGCCTTCTCGTTGGTCCGAGCCACGAAGGACTCCCGCTCGCGCACCATCCAGCGCGCCGCCCGCATCTCCTCGGGCAGGTCGTCGCGGAGCCGATAGAGCATGTCGAGCAGCCGGTCCCGGTCGAGCATCACGTTGCCCGAGAGGGGGACCATGCGGGCGCCCTCGACGGCGATGATCAGGTCGTCGACCAGCTCGAGCAGCTCGCCCAGCCGGGGGGGAACAGGAACCTCGTCCTGTCGGGGGAGGTCGAGCTCGTTGTCATCCATGGCGGGGGAACCTCCCCTCGAGCGCCTTCGCCACGATCGGAGGAACCAACTCCTCCACGGTGCCGCCGAGCGCGACCACCTCCTTGACCAGCGAAGACGAGAGGTACCCATATTCGGGCTTGGTGGCGACGAACATCGTCATCAACCCGGAGAGATGCCGGTTCATCTGGGCGAGCTGGAGTTCGTAGTCGAAGTCGGTGACCGCCCGCAGCCCTTTCACCACCACGTCGGCACCCACCTCGCGGGCGAAGTCGACGAGCAGTCCATCGAAGCCGGCGATCTCCACGCGGTCCCAGGGACAGCACTCGATGAGCATTGCCTTACGCTCCTCGATCGTGAACAACGGCTCCTTCGACGGATTGGCGACGACGCCGACGACCACCCGATCGAAGATCGTGACGCAGCGCGACACGACGTCGATGTGTCCGTGCGTGGGAGGATCGAAGCTGCCGGGTACGAGTGCCGTGGTCACCGCTACTCCTTCACCAGCCTCGTCACCTCTGCGTCGCCGTAGCGCCGCCTGTCGGCCACCTGCAGTCCCGGCGGCGGAGCGACTTCTCCGCTCCCGGCCCTCCTGTGAAGCACGACAACGGCGCCTGCGGCGAGCCGGCGAGCCAGCAATCCGAGAACGTTCTCGACGGACGGTAGTGCGGCCGAGTACGGAGGGTCAACGAACACCAAGCCGACCTTGGGCCCGGAGCGCTGCAGGTAGTCCTCCACGCGCGCCGCCACCACCTCGCCGTCAAACCCCAGGTGCGTCAGATTCTCGGAAAGGATGGCACGGGCCGCCCGGCTCCACTCGACGAAGACGGCCGATGCCGCCCCTCTACTCAGCGCTTCCAGTCCGAGACTCCCCGACCCGGCGTAGAGATCGAGGACGGCCGCTCCCTCCACCGTGGCCCCGAGACTGGAGAAGATCGCCTCCTTGACCCGATCCATCATCGGGCGGGTCTCGGCGCCCTTGGGCGCCTTGAGCCGCCTTCCCCGGGCGGAGCCGCCAACGATCCTCATGAGATGAACAGCCAATCGGCGTCCTCGCCGAGCAGCGCCCGGATCTCCTCGGCCAGCTCGGGATGGCCCGTCAGATCGGGATCGGCTGCGACCAGGGCGAACGCCTCACGCCGAGCCGCGACCAGCACTTCGGTATCTCGCAGAATGTCGGCCATGCGGAGGTCGGCGAGCCCCGCCTGCCTCGCTCCGAACACCGTGCCCTGTCCCCTGATGCGCAGGTCCTCCTCGGCGAGTCGGAAGCCGTCGTTGGTCGATGCCATCGCCGCCAGCCGTTCCTCGCCTTCGGGAGTGGTCGGCTCGGCGATGAGGATGCACCACGACTCCTGGCTCCCCCGGCCGACCCGACCCCTGAGCTGGTGGAGCTGACTCAGCCCGAACCGATCGGCATCCTCGATCACCATCACCGTGGCATTGGGGAGGTCGATCCCCACCTCGATCACCGTCGTGGCGACCAGCACGTCGATCTCGCCCGATCGCATCGCCGCCATCACCACCTCCTTGTCCGCCGATCGCATCTGGCCGTGAAGCAGTCCCAGCCGCAGCTCCGGGAACACCCTCTGGAGCCGCCGGTATTCGGCAGTGGCCGAGGCGGCCTGCAGCTTCTCGGACTCCTCGACCAGGGGACACACGACGAAGACCTGCCTACCCGCCGCCGCCTCGGACCGCACCAACCGGTATACCGCCTCGAGGGCGGACGGTTCAGGCTTGACGACGCTGGTGCTCACCGGAAGGCGGCCCGTCGGCATCTCGTCGAGAACTGTCACGTCGAGATCCCCGTAGAGGGTCATGGCGAGCGTACGCGGGATCGGAGTTGCCGTCATGATCAGCAGGTCGGGCTCGGGGCCCTCGGCCTTCTCCTTGAGCCGTACCCGCTGGTGAACACCGAAGCGGTGCTGCTCATCGACCACCGCCACCCCGAGTCGATCGAAGTGGACTCCCTCCTGGATCAACGCGTGGGTGCCGACCACCACGTCCAATGTCCCGTTCGCCACCGAGGCGAGCACGCCGGCCCGGTCGGTGGAGGACCCGGTGAGCAGGCCCATGCGAACCCCGACCAGGGCGGCCAGGGGCTCGAGACCCAGGTAGTGCTGATCGGCGAGTACCTCAGTCGGAGCCATCACCGCACCCTGGTAGCCGCCCTGCACGGCAGTGAGCAATGCCGCCATGGCGACGACGGTCTTGCCGGATCCGACCTCACCCTGGAGGAGCCGATGCATCGGGTGAGCCGAAGCCATGTCTGCCTGGATCTCGGCAATCGCCCTCACCTGCGCACCGGTGAGCTCGTAGGGCAGCGCCGCGAGGAACGAGGCGGCGAGACCACCCGCGAGGCTGTGGGTGATGCCGACGGCCGCGACGACCTGACGGTTCTTGCGGAGGGCGAGCGCTACCTCCAGCCGGAAGAACTCGTCGAAAACCAGACGCCGCCGCGCCGGTGGGATTCGATCCATCTCCTCCGGGAAGTGGATGTCGGCCACCGCCGAGTCGCGATCGCCGAGCCCGAGCCGCCCGAGAAGCTCGACGGGCACCGGGTCGCCCAGGGGTCGGGCGCGACCGAGGGCGTTGTGGATCGCCCGCCGTAGGTAGCCCGGTCCCACGCCCCCGACGGTGGGGTGGACCGGCATCACCCGCCCCGTGGTCAGGGATTCCGCGGGGCCCTCGAGCACATCCACATCGGGGGCGTTCATCTGCAGCCGACCCCGGAAGCGATCCACCTTGCCCGAAAGCGCCACCTCGGATCCGACTGCGAGCTGCCGCTCGCGGAAGGGCTGGTTGAACCACACCACCGTCAACGTACCCGAGGTGTCCGACACTCTCGCTTCCACAATGGTGAGATTCCTCCGCGGACGCCGCGTCGATACCCGCTCGACCACGCCGATCACGGTCACCTCCTCACCGAGGGGGAGGTCGGCGAGGAGCATCGTGCGGGAACGATCGACGTACCGCCGCGGCGCGTGCAGCAGCAGGTCGGCAACGCTTCTGATACCCGCCTTGCGCAGGTCGGCGCCGCGCTTTCCGGCGAGTCCCTGCACCTCCTCGATGGGGACGCTGCTGAGGTAGGCCAGGGACCGCCCGCTCACTCGACGCCGAAGAGGTAGGGGTAGAGCGGCTGACCGCCGACAACCCGGGTGTGCGTGAGGCCCAGTGACTCGATGTGAGCGAGGATCGCCGCGGTCGACGCCTCCTCCGTGCCGCTTCCCACGAACACGGTGACCAGCTCGGCGTCATCTCCGGCGAGGGAATCGAGCACCCCGACCGCCGCCGCGGTCACATCGGGAGCGATCACCGAGACCCGTCCGTCGACGATGCCCAGCCAGTCCCCTTCGGCGATCGCCCCGGCGGGTGTGGTGGCGGCCCTCATGGCGCGAGTCACCTCACCCCACCCACAGGCATCGGCGGCCCGGCCCATGGCGGCGACGATCCCCGCCAGGTCGTCCGAGGGCAGGTAGGCGACCATCGCAGCCAGCCCTTCGGGAATCGAGCGGGTCGGCACGACGCGGACCGACTTGGTGGTGAGGGCGTCGAGTTGCTCCGCCACCGGAATGATGTTCTTGTTGTTGGGGAGGATGATCACGGAGTCGGCCGCGACGTCCTCGACCACGGCGAGCAGATCGCGAACAGACGGATTCATCGTCTGGCCCCCGATGACCACGCCCTGCACGCCGGCATCGCGGAACAGCTCGAGGATCCCGGGACCGGAGGCAACCGCGACGACACCCACCGCCAGATCGGCGAAGGGGGCCAAGGGCCGGAACGGAGCGGCGCGGTGCAAGGCTTCGTCGGCGCTCTGCTCCGCAAGGTCGGTGATCTTGATCCTCTCGGGACGTCCCAGCGCGATACCGGCCTCGATGGCGGCACCGATCGCGTCGGTGTGCACATGACAATTCCACGTTCCCCCTCCGCCCACGACGACGATCGAGTCGCCGACCGCCGCCCATGAGTCGCGCAGCCGATCGCCGGCACCGGAATCTTCGGAGTGGAGGAGAAACATGACCTCGTAGCGGAGATCGGCGATCGTGGAATCGGCGTCATCGGCCGGACCGATCAACTGGGCCGCGGCAGCGGCGAAGATCGCCTCCGGAAGCACAACATCCTCTCCGGTGACCTCCTCGAGGAATGCCACCAGCAGCAAGAGGAATCCGGCGCCGCCGGCGTCCACGACGCCCGCTTCCTTGAGGACAGGGAGCAGTTCGGGGGTTCGCTCCAGGGACTCCTGCGCCCTCAGGTAAACCCGTCCGAGGAACTCGGCGAGGCTTTCGCCGGCGGGGGTCTGGGTCTCCGCGGCTGCCACCGAGGCCTCGCGGAGCACGGTGAGGATCGTGCCCTCCACGGGGCGCCCCACCGCCTTGTATGCCGCCGCCGAGGCGCGATCCAGGGCATCGACCAGCTGAGCCGTGCCCACCGAGGGTTCGTCGCGGAATGCATCGGCAAGGCCGCGGAGGATCTGGCTGAGGATGATCCCGCTGTTCCCCTGAGCCCCCATGAGCGAGCCGTGGGCGATGGCAGTGGCCAGCTGCCCCATGTCCTCGGCGCCTCCGGCGGCGGCGACCACCGACTCGACCGTCAGCGTCATGTTGGTCCCGGTGTCCCCGTCGGGCACCGGATAGACATTGAGGCGATTGAGTGCCTCGCGATACTGACGAAGGCGATCCAGGTAGCGCTGCATGACCCGCTTGAGGTCGTGGGCCCTGAGCAGAAGCCGTTGCGATGCCATGGGGAGTTCACTATACGGATGCCGATCTGGCGTCCTCGCCGGCGGCTGGTATCCTCCCGCGCCGTTCTCTTGGAGGTTGTCCCGTGTCGTTCCGATGTGAGATCTGCGGCAAGGAGCCGTGGGTGGGGAAGCAGGTTTCGTTCTCGCACAAGCGCTCCTCGAAGCGCTGGCTCCCCAACATCCAACGCATCCGGGTTCCCCACGGCTCCAACACGCGCCGCATCCACGTGTGCACGTCGTGCATCAAGGCCGGCAAGGCCGCCAAGGCCTAGAGCGGTCCGCCTCCCGCCACCTGCCTCCGCACCGGTCCTGCCTACACTCTCGCCGTTTGGCGCCGCAGTTGGAGGGCATCGTGCAGGGAGTGGTCAAGGTCTACGACCCGAGGACCGGTATCGGGATCATCGTGTGCGATGACGGCCGCTCCGAGGTCCTGCTGCGCGCCGGATCGTTGCATGGCAGCATCTTCCGCACCCTCCGCCAGGGCCAGCGGATCGTCTTCGATGTCGACGATTCGACCGGGCGGGCATTCGCCCACACGGTCCGCATCGGCTCCGACGGCTACTAGCCGGCTTCCGGAGGCCACTCGCCGGCGAGCAGCGAATACACCGCGGCGTCGTGCACGACGCCGCGGGTGCGGAGCGACTCCCGCTCCACTCCCTCCAGCGTGAACCCGAGCCGTTCGGCCACCGCCCTGCTCCGCTGATTGCCGACCGCGGCGCGCAGGACCACTCGATGCACACCCGAGCCGACCAGCTCGGAGATGAGCAGCCGCATCACCTCGGTGACGATCCCCCTCCCCTCGAGGTCGGCGGCGATCCAATACCCGGCCTCGGCACTGCGATTGAGCCGGTCGACCCCGGCGCCGACGGCGCCGACAACACGAGGACCGTCGAAGACAGCCCACTGCAGCGACGTGCCCGCCTCCCGCCCGGCGACGGCCGCGGTGATGAAGGCGGCGGTGTCATCCCGGGTGGTGCTCACCCACACCCACGGCATGAATCGGCCCAACCGCTCCCGGTCGGCGGCGACCGCCGCAAACACCGCGTCTACGTCCTCGCTTTCGAAGGGTCGAACGACCAGACCCGACGTCAAGTGATGCTGCGTCACGCTGGTCCTTCCACCTTGCTGCGGGTGAACAGCGCATCGAGGACATGGACGACTCCGGCAACGACCTGCATCGACCGCACCGATCGGAAGTAGTCGAAGCCGTGGTTTCCCCATGGCACCTCGAGGTGTCCCACCGGCGGACCGCCTGCCGCTCGCAGGGCGGCGACGAGGCCGCGCGACGAGCCGGGATCGACGAGCGTGTCGGTGGCACCGTGGACCACCAAGAACGGAGGGCGATCGGCGTTGGCCATCTTGACCGGTGACGCCCGACGCCACCCTTCGGGATCGCCCAACGGATCCGACTTCATCACCGAGCCCACCAGGTACGGCCAGAGAGGCTTGCCGGTGGCATCGACGAGGTCGTGGACCCCGTAGAACGGCAGGCACGCCTGCACCCTGGCGTCGCCGTCGGGGAACCCCGGCTGCAGTGATCGATCACCTCCGGTGAGAGCGGCGAGCGCGGCAAGTTGGCCGCCCGCGGAACCCCCGGCCAGCACGATGAACGAGCCATCGACGCCGAGCTCGGCGGAATTGGCCCTGATCCAGGCGACCACTCGTTTCACGTCGACGAGGTGATCCGGGAAGGTCGCCTCGGGGCTGATCCGGTATGTGGCCGTGAAAGCCACCCACCCATCGAGGGCCAGCCGGTGCAGCAGGGGCAGTCCCTGGCGATGCCGGTTGCCGCGCCACCAGCCGCCTCCGTGGACGTGGATGATCGCCGGGCGCGGCTCGTGGAGGCCGGGCAGAGCGATCCGGTCGACGAGATGGCGCGCATGGGGCCCATACCGCAGGCCCCGCACGACGTCGAGGTCGCGGTCGGGCGACGCCGCCGGGACCAGCGAGCCGATCCGCAGCCGGGGCAACACGGACGGTTCGCCCAGGAACTGGCCGATCGCGGCCAGGACCGGCCGACGTACTGTCAGCGCCCGGGCGACGGCCACGGTGAACGCCGCGGCGGCGAGCACCCCGAGTGCCCAGGCGGGGCCCCCCGCCCACCCCCCGGACCATCCGAGGAACGTGAATCCGCCGAACAGGACCATCAGGACGCCGAGAAACCAGGGAGCCAGCTCCGAACCGATCATCGCCGGGAGCCACAGCGGCCGGTGACCGGAGGGACGGCGCACCGCAGCGCGAGCGAACAGGGCGATGACGGCGGTGACCGCAAGCAGCACGAACGACACAGCGGGAGGGTACGGGAACCAGACCCCTACCGAGCCCGTCCACCTTCCGGCGGGTATAGTCCGCGTCGAGCCCGCGTGCAGAGGAGTGAGATGGTCGAAGCGTACATCCTCATCCAGACCGAGGTCGGCAAGGCCGCTCAGGTCGCGATGGAGGTCGGGAAGATCCAAGGCGTTCGTGCCGCAGAGGCCGTCACCGGCCCCTACGACGCAATCGTCCACGCCGTGGCCGACGATGTCGATTCACTCGGCAAGCTCGTCGTGGCCAAGATTCAGGCGGTCGAAGGGATCACCCGTACCCTGACCTGCCCAGTGGTCAAGCTCTAGGAACGAAACTGACTGTCTCTTCGAGGCCGGGTGCGCGCGCCCGGCTTCAGCGCGTCAGGGCGAGATTCACCAGCTCGTCGCAGAGCTCGGCGTAGGGCATCCCCGTCGCCGCCCACATCATCGGGAACATCGACTTCGGCGTGAAACCGGGCATCGTGTTGACCTCGTTGATGATGAACCCCCGTCCCCCCTGCTCGTAGAAGAAGTCGACGCGGGCGAGGCCGAGGCCCTCCAGCGCTTCGAACGCCCGGCAGGCGAGCGACCGGACCACCGCCTCTTCCGAGGGGTCGAGGGGCGCCGGAACCAGCAGGCGGGTGTTGTCGTCGCGGTACTTGGCGTCGTAGGTGTACCAGCCGTCGGCGACGACGATCTCCCCGGGAACCGAGGCTCGGGGGCCCTCGAGGACCGCCACCTCGATCTCACGGCCGACCACCTCGGCTTCCACCAGCACCTTGTGATCGTGGCGCAAGGCGTCGTGGATCGATTCCTTGAGCGCGGCCTCGTCGGCGGCGCGGGCGATTCCCACCGATGAGCCGAGGTTGGCCGGCTTGACGAACACCGGATAGCCGAGGTCATCTCCCACCCTCTCGGCCACATCGCCCGGCCCGTCGAGGAACTCCGGGGCGCGTACCACCAGGTACTTCCCGACGGGAAGCCCGGCCTGGCGGAAGAGGCGCTTGGCGACGTCCTTGTCCATGGCGATCGCCGACCCCAGGACCCCGGCGCCGACATACGGAAGGCCGGCCATCTCGAACAACCCCTGGATCGTCCCGTCTTCGCCGAATGGACCGTGCAGCACCGGGAAGGCGACGTCTACCGGGAGCTCGTCGTCGGCGGCGATCAACCGGCCTCCGGGGACCTCGACGCGAATCGACGGTCCCGTGGCCGACAGCGGGCGCTGGTCGCGGTCTGCGAGGTGCCAGGTTCCGTCCCGGTCGATTCCCACGGGAACGACCGAGTGTCCCCGGCTCTCGAGAGCCTCGAGCGTGGAGACGGCCGAGATGCAGGAGACCTCATGCTCGGCCGATCTGCCGCCGAAACAAAGTGCAACTCGAGCCATTGAGGTGGTCCTGACCGTCAGTCCGTTTGCCGCCGGAGTGTACCGGCACCCTTCGGCTGGCACCCGACCTCGATCGCGGTCGCGTTGGCCGCCGCAGCCCATTCCCCGGCCTCGATCAAGGCGGCCGCGGATGCTGCGATTCCGGTGATCTCGAGTCCCACCGGAGCCGCGGCCGTCGCGGTGACGGCGGGGTGCGGCCACCTCGCCGTCACAGTCGCGGCCACGGAACCCGCTCTCCCCGGAGGCGGCAACCGCCCTCCAGGCGGGCCCGGCTCACACCTGGATTCGCGACGTGCCGGTCACCGCCATCACCGGACCGGTTCGTCTGGTTGTCGTGGCCGGGGAGGAGTTCGTCGCCGGTCGATCTAGGGAGCGTCGCCCGCCATCGCGGTGCCGGGACCGGCGGCGATGGCATGGAACCCGCCGTCGACGTGGATCACCTCGCCGCTGGTCATCGGTGCCCAATCCGACAGCAGCAAGGCGATCATCCGCGCCACCGGATCCGGATTCGCGGTGTCCCAACCGAGGGGGGCGCGCTCCGCCCACACGTCGTTGAAGCGAGCGAAGCCGGGGATGTTCTTCGCCGCCACCGTGGCCAGCGGTCCGGCCGAGACCGCATTGACCCGAATGTGGTCGGCGCCGAGGTCGCGGGCCAAATAGCGGGTGACCGCGACCAAGGCGGCCTTGGCGACGCCCATCCAGTCGTACGCCGGCCAGGCCTGGGTGTTGTCGAAGTCGATCGTCACCAGGGCACCTCCGCCTGCGGCGCGCAGCAGCGGCAGCAGGCCGACCGCCAGCGTCTTGTACGAGAACGCCGACGTCATGAAGGCCGTCGCCGCGCTCTCCGGGGGGGTACTGAGGAAGTTGCCCCCGAGGGCATCCTCGGGCGCGTAGGCGATCGCGTGGAGCGCCCCGTCGACCGCTCCCCACCGCGCGGCGAGCTCGTCCACCAGCGCTTCCATGTGTGCCGGGGCGTTGATGTCCAGCTCGAACACGTCGGGTGGAATGGGAAGGCGGGTGGCGACCCGTTCGGTGAGGCTGAGTCCCCGGCCGAACCCGGTGAGGACCACCTCGGCGCCCTCCTCCTGGGCGATGCGGGCGGTGTGCCACGCGATCGAGTCGTCGGTGAGGACGCCGGTGATCAAGAGCCGTTTGCCGTCGAGCAGCATCAGGCGAGGTTACCCGTTGCCCGTTGCCCGTTCTGGAAGCAATGGATTTGACGGACGGCGGACAGCGGACAGCGCCGCGCTAATGGACGTTGGACCAGGCCCGGAGACCCAGGCCCATGACGAAGAGCAGCAGGAGTCCCCACGCCAGCGCCGGCCGTTTCTCCATCTGGGTGCGATAGATGTAGGCAAAGGTGAACGCGAACAGGATCACGTAGCCGTAGAACAGATGGAAGCTGTTGGTCGGCCGGAGGCCCTGGTTGTAGGTCAGCAATCCGAGCGCCACCTGAACGAGCATCGCCCCGACGGCCAGGTAGGTGGCGAGGCGGAACCAGCGGCCCGCCGCTCGTTTGGTCACCGCCAGTGCCAGACCCCAGACGCCGACCAGGCCGGTGGTGATCACCGCCACGTAGAACCAATTGCCGTGCAGGGCGCGCATCGGCGGGTGATGCTACCGCCGGGCGGATGCTCCCAGTCCCCCGCAGCCGCCAGGGTGCCGGTCGCGACCGGTGGACTTGACCGGACATCCCCCGATAGCATGCCGGCGCATCGACATCGAGGGGAGCAATCATGTTTGCGTCCGCAACCGTTCACGCGGTATTGCCCGCCACCGACTTCGCCAGGGCACTCTCCTGGTACTCCCACAAGCTCGGACTGGAGCCGGTGGAGCGCAATGACGAGGGGCAGGCCGCGTGGTTCGACGCCGGTGGCAGCCGCTTTCTCGTCTACGGCACGCAGTTCGCCGGCACCAACCAGGCCACCGCAGCTGCGTTCAACGTCGCCGACTTGGACGGGGCGATGAGTGCGCTGCGCAAGAACGGGGTGACCTTCGAGGACTACGACTTCGGCGACTTCAAGACCGAAGACGGAGTGATGACGATGCCCGACGGGACCAAGGCGGCCTGGTTCAAGGACAGCGAGGGCAACACCCTCGCCTTGGGCGCCATGTAGGCAGCGGTTCTGCCGGCCCTGGGGGCCTCCGCCCCGCCGCGGGGCCACTTGCGCTTCGGAGGCCGGCCAGGTCGAGGCCCCAGTTCACGCCGGTCTGGTCACCGCGGCCACGGTCGCCCCCAGGTGGGCGATCAACGTTGCCGAGTCGACGTTGATCGCCACCCCGGGCGCCCCGCCCCCGATCGACGCCATGCCCTCCATGGAGGCGTCGGCGATCACCGGGAGGGCAGACTCGGCGCCGAAGGGGGTGATCGTGCCCGGCCGGTACCCGGTGGCGGCGAAGGCCTCCTCGGCCGAGGCGAGCGAGAGGCGCGATACCTCGAGCACCGCGCGGAGCTTGGCCCAGTCGATCACCCTGTCACCGGGCACCAGCACGGCCACGAAGTCGCCCTCACCCCTTCGCACCACGATGGTCTTGGTCACCTGCGGCAGATCGACGCCGCGGGCGATCGCCGCTTCGGCAACGCTGTCCACCGGCCCATACTCGACGATGTGGTGATCGATACCCGACGCGGCCGCGGCGCGGGTCGCCGGAGTATCAGCCATCGAGCAGCAGGTCGCGGTACTGCTCACGGACAACCTTCTTGTCGGACTTGCCGGTGCCGGTCTTGGGCAGCTCGTCGGCGAACTCGATGACGTCGGGCAGCCACCACTTGACCACCCGGTGCCCGAGATGCTCGAGAAGCTCCTCGGCGGTGACCGCCATGCCCGGCCTCCTCACCACGAGGGCCAGGGGCCTCTCCTGCCACTTGACGTGCTTCACGCCGATGACCGCCGCCTCGGCGACCGCCGGGTGGGCCATCAGCTCCCGTTCGAGATCCAAGGACGAGATCCACTCGCCGCCCGACTTGATGACGTCCTTGGCCCGATCGGTGATCACGATGTATCCCTCCGGGGTGATCTTGCACACGTCACCGGTGCGCATCCACCCGTCGATGAAACTGTCCCTCCGGTCGTCCCGGTAGTACTCGGCGGCGATCCACGGCCCACGGATCAACAACTCCCCGAATGCCGCACCGTCCCAGGGCAGCTCCTCCCCTGCCTCGTCGACGATCTTCACCTGGAGTCCGGCGATGGGCAGCCCGGCGGTCTCCAACCGATCGAGCTTCTCCTCGAACGGCAGGTCGGCGTGCTCGGGGAGCAGGGAAGCCACCGAAGCAACCGGGTTGGTCTCGGTCATCCCCCAACCCTGCTGCACGAGGATCCCCCGCTCGCGGTGGAACCACTCGATCAGCGCGCGCGGCACCGCAGAGCCCCCACAGAGAAAGACCCGGATGCTCGTGGTGTCGGCCCGGGGATGCTCGATGAGGTGCTGTTGGATCCCGGTCCACACCGTGGGCACCCCGGCGGCGAAGGTCACCTGCTCCCGGGCGAACAATTCGACGAGTCCCGGCGGCGAGAGATCGGGACCGGGGTACACCAGGCGGGCGCCGACGGCGGTGGCTGCGAAGGGATAGCCCCAGGCTGCGGCGTGGAACATCGGCACCACCGGGAGAACCGTGTCGTGGGCGCTGATCGGAAAGGCCGCCAGACCGCTGATGGTGTGCAGGTAGGTGGAGCGCTGGGTGTACGCCACGCCCTTGGGGTGCCCGGTGGTGCCGGAGGTGTAGCAGAGCATCATCGGCGAGCGCTCGTCGAGCAGCGGCCATTGGCCCCACGGGGTGACATCGGCGATGAGGTCCTCGTAGGCGATCACGTTGCGCAGCGTGGTATCGGGCACGGTCGCCGCCATGACCACGATGTGGGCAACGGTGGTGAGCTCGTCGGCGAATCGCTCTACGAGCGGTACCAGGCCGGGGTCGACGAAGAGCGCCCGGTCGGCGGCATGGTTGACGATGTAGGCGAGCTGCTCGGGGAAGAGCCGGATGTTGAGCGTGTGGCATACCCGGCCGGTGTTGGCCGTCGCCCAGTAGAGCTCGTGATGCCGCAGGTTGTTCCAGGCGAAGGTGGCGACGGCGTCGCCACCTTCGACACCGAGTCCGGTCAGCGCGGTCGCCAGCCGCCGTACCCGGTCGTCGGTGTCGCCGTATGTGCTCCGCCACACCGACAGGTCGCTCTCGACCGAGACGATCTCTCGTCCCGGGTGTATCCGCACGGCGTGGTCGTAGAGCGTCGACAGCAGCAGCGGGAAGTCGTCCATCATGTGAGGCACGCGCCACCCCTCCCTGTGGTGGCGCGAATCTAACGACCTGCCCGCCCCGGCGTCAGCCGGTGGCCGGCGTTTCGCCGGAACCGAGTATCTCCGCCTTCTTCCGGTCGAACTCGGCCCGCGTGATCAACCCGTCCTTGAGCAAGGCGGCGAAACGCTCCAGCTGGGAGGCGGTATCGGTCCGTTCGACGCCGCCGGCCCTCGACAACTCCCTGCTTCGGATCTCTCGCACCCTGTAGATGAGGCTCTGGAAGGCCTCCGGCTGGGGGATGTCGACGAACCGCGACTGTCCCTGCTCGCCGGCAGACTCGATGAGCAGGTCGCCCGAGCGCAAGACCCGCTCGAGCACCGTCTGCGAGAACGACATGTCGTTGATGTTCTCGAGCGGAATCTCGACCCCTTTGCGCGACAGAATGCCGCTTCGCCTGATCAAACGCTCGTTGGTGAGGACGTAGTGGGTGAACCACCAGGCGATGAAGGGATAGAGACCCAACCGGATGAAGGCAGCGACGGCGACACCGGAAACCACCCAATCGAAGGTGGAGTCGTCGGGAGCATACCTCCAGGTCAGGATCGCCACCGCGGCTAACAGGACCGTCCAGAAGAACGGAATGATGAGGAGCCGCCAGTGTGGCCGGAACTCCCGGATGACTGATTCGCCCTCGGTCAGGAAACGCTCGGGGTACGACATGATCCAATCGTAGGCGCGGGAAGCAAGGGGCGCTCGCGCCGGCACCGAGCACCGGCGAACGCGGAAAACCCCGAGGGAGCCTTGGCCGAAGCCTCAACCCTCTCGGGGTTCACCGGTCGAAGCGTGCCTTGCGATCCGCTCCTGTCCCCCACCTCGGACCGAAGCCCGGTGTGAAGGCTGGCCCGGCGACCGCACCGTGCCTTTCGGCCGATGCGACCCTCCCTTGCGGGAGCGAGGTCGGTAGCCGCCTCGGGCGGTTACCCGCCTTCGGCATCCCCGGATTGCTCCGGTGATCTATCGAATGTACGGCATCGTTCACATCGACGTCAAGGAAAAGCACTGCCCAGTTTTCGCGAATCAACCCGACTTTTCGCGCAGCATTTCCCCGCCGGTCGCCCCGGCACGCGCCGGCCCCGGATATGGTGGTCGTCACCGACCGAGGAGCCGGCATGATCCGCATCACCATCTCCGGTACCCCGGGTCGACTGGCAACCGCGGTGGCGGCCGCGGTCGAGGCCGCCACCGACGTCGACTTCGTCGCCGGATTCAATCCTCACCGCCCCGGGGAGGCGTTCATGGGCAGGGAGACCGTGGCGGAGCACGCCGCGGTCATCGCCGACGTCGTGTTCGAGGCGACCGAGCCGTCGGTGGTTATGGACAACCTGCGCGCCTGGCACACCGCCGGAATGGGCGCGGTCGTCGGCACTTCGGGGTTCACCGGTGACCGGGTAGCCGAGGTGGCCGGGTTCTGGGGCGACGACCGCCCCGGTTGTCTCATCGTTCCCAACTTCTCGATCGGGGCGGTGTTGATGATGCGATTCGCCGAGCAGGCGGCGCCGCACTTCGCCGGTGTGGAGATCGTCGAGCGCCATCACCACGACAAGCCCGACGCCCCCTCGGGCACTGCCATCGCCACCGCCGGGAGGATCGCCGCCGCCGGGGGCCGGTCCATCGAGCAGTCGCAAGAGCTCGTCGCCGGATCGCGCGGCGGATCGGTGGACGGGGTTCGAATCCACTCCCTCCGCATGGAGGCAACCCTGTCCGAGCAGGAGGTGGCTTTCGCCAAACCCGGCGAACGCCTGGCCATCCACCACGTCGGCGCGTCGTACGGCGCGTTCGTCGACGGTGCCCTGCTGGCGATGCGCTATGTCCCCACCGTGTCCGGCGTGGAGGTCGGACTGGACGGTGCGCTCGACTGGTGGGCGGCCGGGGAGGCCTGAGCGCGGTCCCGATCGTCCCCGCCGACAAAGGCGGACGCGGCGATACCTAATCTTCAGTCGATGGCCGCCCGCCTGCTCACCCGACGCTTCGTGCTGGCCTGGGCGGTGAGTTTCTTCTCGGGACTGGCGTTCTTCTTGTTCGTCCACTTCCCCGGCTATCTCTCCGACCTGGGGGCGACGAAGGTGCAGATCGGAATCGTCGTCGCCACCACCGCTCTGGCCGGGCTGGCGATCCGCCCTTCGATCGGAAGGGAGCTCGATCGCCGCGGCCGCCGGCCGATCATCCTCGTGGGAAACCTCGCTCACGTCGGAGTGCTGGCGCTCTACCTAACGATTCACAGCTTCGGCGTGTGGCTCTTCGTGGTACGAATCCTGCACGGCTTCGCCGAGGCGCTGGTGTTCTCATCGGTCTTCACCTATGTGGCCGACATCGTCCCCGACGAGAGTCGCACCCACGGGCTCGCCCTGTTCGGCATATCCGGGATGCTTCCCATCGCCGTCGGCGGCGTGCTCGGCGACTTCGTCCTCAGTCACTGGGATTTCACCGCCCTGTTCCTCACCTCCCTGGTGCTCGGGGTGGTGGCGCTCGTGCTATCGCTGCCTTTGGTCGAATCGATCACGCCGGCCGGTAAGGGCGCCCCTGTCTCGTTCCTGAGACCCCTCATCCAGCGCGACCTCATCCCGGTGTGGTGGATGACCTTCGTGTTCTCGTTCTCGTTGACGGCGTATTTTGCCTTTCTGCGCACCTTCGTCGACGAGACCGGAATCGGGAGTGTCGGCGAATTCTTCGCGGCGTACGCCTCCGCAGCGATCTTGCTGCGCATCTTCCTCGGGTGGCTCCCGGATCGGATCGGGGCGAAACGGGTCCTCTACCCGTCGATCGCGGCGTTCGCCATCGGGTTCGTGGTGCTGGCGACCGCCCACTCGACCCCTCCGCTCGTCGTGGCCGGACTGCTGTGCGGAGGGGGACACGGCTACTGCTTCCCCATCCTCTATGCGATCAGCTTCGGGCGGGCGGAACGGCGAGATCGCGGCTCGGCGTCGGCGATATACACGGGGATCTTCGACGCCGGGACCCTGCTCGGCGGCCCGGTCCTGGGAAGCCTCATCGGGCCCCTCGGGTACACCGGCATGTTCCTCGTCGCCGCGCTGTGGGTCGTCACCGGTGCCGTGACCTACGCGATCTGGGACGGCGATCTCGGGCATGTCTCCAGGCGAACTACACCGGTGTCACTCGAGTGACGTATAGTCCCGGGACATGGGACTGGAGACGTTGTCGCCGAGCCGGGCGAGTGATTTCAAGCACTGCCCGCAGCTCTTCAAGTTCCGGGCGATAGACCGCCTGCCCGAGCCGGCCACCGTCTACCAGGCCCGGGGGACCACCGCTCACCTGGCGCTGCAGCGGCTCTTCGACCTCCCCGCCGAACAGCGCACACCGGACACGCTGTACGACCTGTTCCGGCAGGCCTGGGCGGAGATCCGGGGGATCGAATTCGAGGGGCTGTTCTCCTCGGTCGAGGACGAGCGGGCCTGGGGGCTGGAGAGCCTCGAGCTGCTCGCCAACTACTTCTCGATCGAGGACCCGACGTCGTTCGACCCCCTCGATCGCGAACTCGACATGCTCGAAGACCTCGACGGCATCATCATTCGCGGCATCCTCGATCGGATGGAGGAGGCACCCGATGGGTCCCTGGTCATCACCGACTACAAGACCGGCAAGGCGCCCCCCGAGCGTTATGCCCTTCCGGCATTCTTCGCGCTGAAGATCTATGCGCTGTTGATCCGCCGCCGCACCGGGAGGACCCCCGCCGAAATCAAGCTGATGTATCTGAACGGCCCGACCGTGTACCGGATCGCGGTCAATGACGCCCAGCTCGACGCCATGGACCGCCAACTGCGCGCCCTGTGGGATGCGATCGACCGGGCCATCGGCGAGGACCGGTTCCCGCCACGGGTGAGCCGGTTGTGCGACTGGTGCTCCTTCCAGGAGATCTGCCCGGCGTTCACCGATGCCGGGGCCGCACTGGCCACCCTGACCGCGGCCGGCTGACTACGGGAAGATCCCCCGAGCGAGCTTGGCGTCGGCCACCCTGCGAATCCCCTTGATCAGCGCTGCGGTGCGCAGATCGGTCTTGTGAACGACGGCGATGCTCATCACCTCGTCGAAGGCACGGCTCATGATCTCCCGGAGCCGACCGACGATCTCGGTCTCCGACCAGAAGTAGTTCTGCAGGTCCTGCACCCATTCGAAGTACGAGACGGTCACCCCGCCGGCATTGCCGAGCACGTCGGGGACGACGACCACCCCGCGATCGTTGAGGATCCGGTCGGCGGCGAGAGTGGTGGGACCGTTGGCCCCCTCCATGATCAGCCGGGCGTTGATGTCCCCGGCGTTGGCGTCGGTGATCACCCCCCCGATGGCGCACGGCATCAGCACCTCGGCGTCGGTGAGGAACACCTCTTCGTTGCTGATGCGGTCCCCGCCCCCGGTGTAGCCCTCGAGCGATCGATTGCGGTCCACCCACGCCATCGCATCGGCGACATCGATTCCCTTGCCGTTGAAGACGCCCCCCGAGACGTCCGAGATGGCTACCACCTTGGCGCCACCCTGCTGGGCGGCCAGCGCCGCATAACGTCCCACGTTTCCGAAACCGTGAATCGCCACCGTGATCCCATCGGTGGCGAGTCCCGCTTGTAGGGCGGCCACCGGGAGCAGGCTCACCAGACCCCGGCCGGTGGCCTCTCTCCTCGCCACCGAGCCTCCCAGCGCCGGTGGCTTCCCGGTGACCACGGCGGGCACGGAGTAGCCGACCTGCTGGCTGTAGGTGTCCATGATCCACCCCATCACCTGCTCATCGGTGCCCATGTCCGGGGCGGGGATGTCCTTGTTGGGTCCGATGAAATTGATGATCTCGGTGGTGTAGCGCCGGGTCACCCGCTGCAACTCGGATCGACTCAGCGCCGTCGGATCGACCCGCACCCCTCCCTTGGCGCCTCCGAACGGAAGCCCGACGATGGCGCATTTCCAGGTCATCAGCATGGCGAGCGCCGCCACCTCGCCGAGGTTGACGTCGGGCGCATAGCGAATCCCGCCCTTGGTCGGTCCCATCGACAGCAGGTGCTGCACTCGGTATCCGAACAGACTCCCCACCTCGTCGTAGTCGTCGTGGCGATATGGGAAGGTCACCATGATCGATCGCTGCGGCACCCGGAGGCGCTCTGCCACGTTCTCATCGAGACCGATGAGGTCGGCGACACGATCGAACTGGCCGACGGCCTCCTGATAGAGCGGAGATTCCCACTCGCGCAGGCCCCCTCGCAGAATGGAATGGCTCATCGGCGATCGCCCTCTCCGGTCGAAAGACGGGTGCTTTCAATCTACCAAGGTGATCGAGACGCTCAGAACGCGTCGCATCCGCCGGGTACCTTGGCACCGTGAGCGACCTCCTCCTCGACCCCGCCGACTGGGACCCCGTCGTCGCCGACGCCTCCGGGCCGCAGCTGGTCGTGGCCGGGCCCGGGGCCGGCAAGACCGAGTTCCTGGTGCGCCGGGCACGCGCCCTCATCGCTGGCGGCGTTCCCCCCGAGTCGATCCTGCTCCTGTCCTTTTCTCGCCGCGGCGCCGCCGACCTCCGGGCACGGGTCGCCGACGGGCTGCGCCGCTCGTTCACCGTCATCCCGGCGCTCACCTTCCACTCCCTGGCGATCCGGGTGGTCGAAGCGCACGGCGCCGCCGGCGATTGGCCGACGATGCCCACGCTGCTGACCGGCCCGGAGCACGTCGCATTGGTCGCCGAGTTGCTCGCCGCCGAGGATCCCGGCGACTGGCCGCTGCCCTTCCGACCGCTGCTGCAGCACCGCTCATTCGCCGACGAGGTCGCCGACTTCGGCCTTAGAGCGGCGGAACGGCTCATCGGCCCCGACGAAATCCGCAGATTCGGCCGGGCCGACTGGAGGGCGCTGCCCGGGTTCTTCGAGCGATACCGGGCGGCGCTCGTCGCCCGGGGGCGCATCGACTACGGATCGCTGCAGGTGGAGGCGCTCACCCTGCTCGGGGTGCCTTCGATCGCCGCCGAAGTGGCCGGGGCCTTCGGGTACGTGCTCGTCGACGAGTACCAGGACACGACGGTCGCCCAGGCGCAGATCGTCGAACGCCTCGCCGCCGGTCACCGCAACCTGACCGCAGCCGGCGATCCGTACCAGTCCGTGTACTCGTTCCGCGGCGCCGAGGTGGCGAACATCTCCGAGTTTCCCGACCGGTTCCGCGATGCCGACGGCAACCCGGCGCGCCGCATCGTGCTGACCACCTCCTTCCGAGTTCCGGCGAGGATCCTCGACGCCGCGGTGCGACTCACGGCAGGAGGGGGGCTTCCCGGTTCGGCCGGACCGGTGGGCCCCGCCCCCGGCGATGGGTCGGTGGAGACCTACGGGTTCGATCAGCAGTCGGCGGAAGCCGAGTGGATCGCCGAGGAGCTGCAGCGGGTGCATCTTCGCGACCACATCCCCTATCGGCGGATGGGGGTGCTGGTCAGGACCAAGCGGAGGTTCCTGCGCGAGCTGTCGCGATCTCTCGACCGGAGACGGATCCCCCATCAGCGCCCGGACTCCCGCCTCGCCGACCACCGGGCGGTGCGCCCGGTTCTCGATCTGGCGGAGGCGGCCGCCGGTGGCACGGGCCGTGACGACGCCCTGCGCAGGGTCCTGACCGGACCGCTGGTGCAACTGACCCTGTCGGCCGTCCGGGAGATCGAACGCCGCGCCGTCGTCAACGGGTGGTTGGGGGCTCTCGAGGCCGCCGGTGAGACGGTCCGGCCGATTCGCCGGCTCTTCGCCGAGCCGTCATGGGCGACCGAAGTCGCCGCCGCCGATGGGTTCTGGACGCTGTGGACCACCCTCCCCCGGCTCCCCGAAATGGCACTCACCGACCCCGACGATCGACTGGCGCTCTCGTCCTTCTCCCAGGCGCTCGATCGGCTCAGGGAACGGGATCCCGGGGCCGGACTGGCCGAGTACGCCGCGATGGTGCGCGCCGAGGATTTCGAGGCACAGCCCCTCATTGCCTACCGGCGCGAGGACGTCGACCGGGTGACCCTGACCACGCTGCACCAGGCGAAGGGCATGGAGTTCGATGTGGTCTTCATCGCCGACGCGCGCGAGGGCGTCCTCCCCGACCTGCGCGCTCGGGATTCCCTCCTCGGTACCCGCCATCTGTCGCCGACTCACGGTGGAGACGACCGGTCCTACCTGCGGTTCCGGCTTCAGGAGGAACGCCGCCTCGCCTACACCGCGATGTGCCGGGCCCGGGTGCGGGTGATCTGGACGGCCACCGTCACCTCGCCCGACGAGGGTGGCGGACCGCCGAGTCGATTCCTCTCCCTCGTGTCCGGCGTCCCCATCGCCGACGCCATCCACGCCCCCCCGGCCGACGGCGAGCCGACCACCCCCCTCGAGGCGGAGGCCTGGCTCCGCCGCAAGGTGAGCAACGCCACGTTGCCGGCGGCGGAGCGGCTGGCGGCCCTGGGGGTGCTCGCCGCCGACGACTCGTGGCGTCCCCGGCCGATGACCGACTTCGCCGGTGTGCTCCCCCGAGGTTCCGACCGGGGCCTGGTCGGGGCCGATCCGAGGCTCTCCCCGAGCCAGGCCGAGGCGTTCGCGCAATGCCCCCGGCAGTACGCCTTCGAACGGCGGCTGCGTATCTCTGCCGGTGGTTCGGCGTGGGCCGATCTCGGCGGCCTCGTGCACACCGTGCTCGAGATCGCGGAACGCGAGGCGGTCGCCGCGGGCGGGGACCACGCCGACGTCGCCCGGGTGCTCGCCGTCCTCGACGACGAATTCGATCCTTCCCAGTTCGGCGGCTCACCGTGGGCGGACTCCTGGCTGGCCAGGGCACGACGAATCATCAGCCATCTCTACGAGTACTGGCCGGGCAAGGGTCCCGCCATCGGCTTCGAGGACACGGTCGCGCTCGACCTCGACGGGTTGCGCTGGGAGGGCCGGGTCGACCGCGCCGAGCAGCGGGCCGACGGCATCCACATCGTCGACTACAAGACCGGCACCTCGCTCCCCACCGTCGATGAGGCCGAGACGTCGATCCAACTGGGTTTCTACGTGCTCGCCACCGCTGAGACCGCCCGCGGTGCCGAGATGTGGTTCCCGGGCAGCGAGCCGGGAAGACGCAAGAGCGTCGCCATCCGACGCTTCTCGATGGACCGGCTCGGGGAAGTCACCGAGGCGATGCGGCGCGTCCAATCGGGCGTGCTCGCCGAACGGTGGGATGCAACGCCGGGCGACCACTGCGAGCGGTGCTCGGTGAGAATCCTCTGCCCGCTGTGGCCCGAGGGTCGGGAGGCCTTCGCTTCATGATCGCCTTCTCGCCGACACCGGAGCAGCAGGCGGTGATCGGATTTCCCCTCGCCCCGCTGCGGGTCGCCGCCGGCGCCGGGTCGGGCAAGACCGCAACGATGGCGATGCGGCTGGCCCACTTCGTCGCCTCCGGGACCATCGAACCTGAGCAGGCCCTCGGGATCACCTTCACCAACAAGGCCGCCGGAGAACTCGCCGATCGGGTGCGCCGCACGATCCCCGAGGCGGCCGCCGAGGGGCGCGAGGTAGAGATCACCACCTACCACGGGTTTGCCCACTCGCTGCTCAGCGAGTTCGGCCCCCTCGTCGGGGTGCCGCGCGGAGTCCGGATCGTGACCCCCGGGTACACCCGCCAGCTGATTCGCGACGCCATCGGGACGGCGCCCCGCCCCACACTCGACCTCACCCAGCCGGGCCGAGTGGTCGACCGGGTGGCGCGGCTCGCCTCGGCTCTCGGCGACCATCTCCGCCGGGCGGGCGACCTGGTCGGTCTCGGTGAGGGCGAGGTGGCCGCCGAGAGAAACGCTCTCGCCGCGGTGCTCGAGGAGTACCAGCGGCGCAAGCAGCGCCTGGGAGTGGTTGACTTCGCCGATCTCGTCGCCCTCGCTCACCGCCTGGTCACCGAGCAGGAGGGCCTGGCGGAGCGCATCCGCGACCGCTACCGAATCGTCCTGCTCGACGAGTATCAGGACACCAACCCCGGCCAGCGTGAACTGCTCCGGGCGGTCTTCGGACGAGGGTTCCCCGTCACCGCCGTCGGCGACACCGACCAGACCATCTACGAGTGGCGGGGAGCATCCCCCGACAACTTCGAACATTTCGGAGATCACTTCCCGCGGAACGATGGTCGGCCAGCCGAGTCGCGGAACCTGTCGGTCACCTGGCGCAACGACCGGGCGATTGTCACCATCGCCAACGAGGTGCGGGCTCGACTCGCCTCGCCGGGACCCCTCGAGGCGCTGGCGGCCCGTCCCGGCGCCGACACCGGCGAGGTGGTCGCCCACTGGGCGCACTCTGCCCGCGCCGAGGCGGCATGGATCGCCGGAGAGGCGCAACGGCGCCACGACGAGGGGACCGCGTGGAGGGAGATGGCCGTCCTGTTCCGCAAGCACCGCCAGATGGCCCAGGTGCGGGATGCGCTCGTGGAACTGGGTATTCCGGTCGAGGTGGCCTCGCTGGGGGGCCTGCTCGAGGTGCCGGAGGTGGTCGACCTCCACTGCTGGTTGCGCATCCTCGGCCGGCCCGACGATGCCGTCGCCCTCGCCCGGATACTCACCGGCCCGCACCACCGCCTCGGTCTCGGTGACCTGGCGCCGCTGGCGCGCTGGGTGAGCGCCCGGAGACATGCCGAGATCGACGACGACACCGCCATCGGATGGGCGCTGCTCGAAGCCGTGGACGAGTTGGAGTCGGTCACCGGACTCTCCGCCGAGGCCCGCGGCCGGCTCGCCGGGTTTCGCCGTCTGTACCGCGACCTCCTGTCGACGGCTCAGGGAGTGAGCCTCGTGGAGTTGTGTCGAATCGTGCTCGACGCCACCGGTGCCTGGCAGGAGGTCGACGCGCTCGACGACGCCGCCCGTCTCTCCACCCGGCTCAATCTGTACCGGTTCCTCGACCTTGCCGAGGAATGGAGCCCTCTCGAGGGAGGTCCGTCGCTGCCGGCGTTTCTCGACCACCTCGACCTGCTCGCCGACGAGGCGTCATCCGGGGAACTCGACACGGCCAGGGTGAGCGGGGAGGATGCGGTGCCCCTGCTCACGGTCCATCGCGCCAAGGGCCTGGAGTGGGACGTCGTGTTTCTCCCCGCCTTGTGCAAGGACATCTTCCCGTCGCGGGTGATCCAGTACGAGGATCCGTTGTCGGTGGCTTCGGTGATGCCCTACGAGCTCCGCCTCGATGGTGGAGCGCTTGTGCCCCTGCCGGAGGAGTCAGCCGACCGCAAGACGATCCTCAAGACGGCGCACGACGAGCAGGAGTGGAGAACCGCCTACGTGGCGGTCACCCGGGCGCGCCACGCCGTGATCGCCTCGGGGGCCTTCTGGATGGGCGGTGTCAAACCGCGAGCCCCCAGCCCCCTGTTCGAGATGATCGACGCCGCCGCCGGAGACGATCCCCGTCGCTGTCACGACCGCGGAGTTCGGCCAGAAGACAGCATCTCCAATGACACTCTGCCGGCTCCCGATCCCACCTTCGACCAGGGCTGGAGGGCCGCCCTGGCCGCGGCGGCCACCGATGCCGGCTTGGCCGGCCGACTGGCACACGCCGCCGGCATCGGCGAGGCATACGATGGGGCGGTGGGACAGCTGCAGATGAAGCTCGCCGGTCTGCCGGCCGCAGGCGAGCCGCCGCCCGTCGAAGCGGCCTTCCGCACCTCGGTGACCGCGCTCGTGACCCTGGCGGGCTGCCCCCTGCGATTCAGATGGAGCGAGGTAGACCGGCTGCCCCGGCGTCCCACCGCGGCGGCCCGTCGCGGCGTCGAGATCCATCGCAAGATCGAGTTGCACAACCGCGGCTCGCTGGCTCTCGACGAGGCAGACGCCGGCTTCTACGACTCGGTCGGCGAGCAATCCGAGCCGGTCGGCACCGCCTTCGGGCGCTTCAAGGCGTCGCGATTCGCCGCGCAGCGGCCGCTGCTCATCGAGGCGCCGTTCGATCTCGATGTGACGGGAGCCCGGGTCTCCGGCCGGATCGATGCGGTGTACCAGGACGAGCCGGGAACATGGGAGATCGTGGACTTCAAGAGCGGGCGTCCCGGAGGCGATGATTCGCGCCGGGTGCAGCTCGAGGCGTACGCCGTCGCCGCCACCGAGGCGGGTCTGCTCGGTGGCATGACCCCCGAGACTCTCAAGGTCACCTTCGCCTACCTCGGCGCCGACCAGATCGTCGAGATCGGAGAGAACGTCGACGACGCGTGGCTCGACGACGCCCGGCGGCATCTGGGGGCACTCGTCGCCACCGCCACTTCGGGGACCTATCCCGCCACCTCGTCTGCCGGGTGCCGCTACTGCGACTTCCTACAGCTCTGCACGGCGGGCCGGTCATGGCTCGAGGAGCACCCATGATCTGGTGCCTCCTGATCGGTTACGTCATCGGCAGCATCCCGAGTGCCGACGCGGTCGGACGGGCTCGCGGCATCGATCTCCGCCTCACCGGCAGCGGCAATCCGGGGGCGGCCAATGCCCTCAGGGTGGGTGGACCCGGTATGGCGGCCACCGTGCTCGCGCTCGACCTCGTCAAGGGAGCCGCCGCCGCCTTGATCGGAAGGAAGATCACCGGCGATGCCGGTGGGGTGGCGGCGGCGGTCATGGCCATCTGGGGGCAGGTGGCCAATCCGTGGCATGGCTTCAAGGGAGGCAAGGGCCTCGGAGTGACGGGAGGAGCCACGGCCGTCCTCTGGCCGCCCGGTGTGGTCGTCGTCGCTCCGATCATCGCCTTGACCGCCAAGACTCTCGGCGCGGCGGTGGCCGGCCTCGCGGGGATCACCACCCTGTTCGCCCTGTCGATCGTCTGGGCGGCCGATGGATGGCCCGTCGCATGGGGGATCGCCCCCGACGATGCGCTCGTGTGGTTCACGATCTGGGTGGGGGTGCTGACGGCACCCAAGTTCATCGCGGCACTGCTCGAGCGCTTCCGCACCCGGGCGCGCCGGTCATCCCCCGGGCGGTGAGGCCGCGAACGTGGCGCGCAATCCCTCGATCAGCTGTGCCTTCTCGGCATCGGAGAGAGCCGACCGCGGATGAGGCGCCCGGTAGTAGAGCGTTCCACGGTAGATCGGTCTCTGCGCGGCCCGGGTCCATCAGCGGACCGCGCCGTCCACCACCTCGATGACCAGGGTCACCGGCCCGTCGTTGACCAGATCGACCTCCATGTGCGCGCCGAACCTGCCCGACTGGACGGGAATCCCCGCGGAGGCGATGGCGGTGGCAACTGCATCCACCAGCCGAGACGCCGCGGCGGGGTCCTCGGCGGCGGTGAAAGAGGGGCGTCGGCCACGCTTCAAATCGGCGAGCAGGGTGAACTGGCTGACGACGATCACCGATCCGCCGGCGTCGCCGACGGAGAGATTCATCTTGCCGTCCGGGTCGGTGAAGATCCTCAGCGCGGCAACCTTGGCTCCCAGGGCTGCGGCATCGGCTTCGGTGTCTCCAACGGCGACGCCCACGAGGACCAGCAGGCCGCAACCGATCGACGCCGTTGCTGCGCCGTCCAGCCGGACCTCGGCCTGCGTCACCCTCTGGATCACCGCTCGCACAGCACCGAGCCTATTCGCAGACTCCTCGCGGCGGCTTCACGATTCCCGAACACTTCCTCCCCATTCTTCGACGGAGACGCGAAGAGGAGGGTGTCGATGCGCAGCAGATGGATGGTGGTAATGGCGGCGGTGCTCGGGCTGCTCATCCCGACGGGGATCGCCCAGGCTCTCGACGAGGGCACCGGGACGGTGACGGAGGTCGCCATCGATGGGGCCGGCAAGCTGGTCGCTCACGGCCGGGGCCATGTCGAGGTGGTGGGATCGGGATGGTTGCGACTGGCGATGGTCGGCGACGTGACGATCACGGCCGGGGAGGACGCGACCGTGAAGATCCGCTCGTTCGGCACGGACGCCTTCGAAGAGGCAGCCACCAACACGACGATCGACCGATTCGCCGGATTGATCGTGGTGCGTGGCTCGGACTTCCAGGTGTCGGCCGACGGGAGGTTCCGCTCGATCGCGGCCAAGGGTGAGGGTGTCGCCTTCCTCCAGGGCCGGGGCCGGTATCGGGCCAGTGGCGGGTACTTCGGTACCTGGACGGGTCCGGGGGCCCGGATCGCCTACAGCAGTTGAGCGCCGGCCGGGTCCGCGGGCAGGGATGCCCGCCGGGCCCGGCCGTTGGCGTCTTCAGTCCGTTTCACCGACCCGGTTGGTGCGCAACGAACTGCCGCGGGGTGCGCGGTCGATCGGTGGGGCGAGCAACCGGAAGCTCACCGGGGAGACGATGGCCGACACCGCGACGAGCATGATCGCTCCAGCGCGCAGGCCGCTGGAGAGCAGCCCGAGGTCGAGCCCGAGATCGGCGAGGGCGATGATCACCGACAGCTGGCCGGCGAGGAGGAGCCCCGAAGCAAGAGCCTCCCGCAGAGGAAAGCGCCGCAAGACGAGCAGCAGTGACGGCGCCACCTTGACGACGAAGGCGATGATGATGAGGGCGAGAGCCTGCTGCAACACCCGCCGGTCGCCGAGTTCGTCGAGAGGGAATTCGACTCCCACGTTGATGAAGAACACCGGGATGAAGAATCCGTAGGAGAACCCGTTGAGCTGCTCCTCGAGCGAACCCCGGTCGCGGAATACGAAAGTGAACACTGCACCGGCGAGGAACGCTCCGAGAATCGCTTCGATGTCGAGAAGCGCCGAGAGGCCCACGAACACGAACAGCATGGCGAGACTCGCCCTGGTTCCCATCTCGGCCGGGTCGTCGGCCCGGAACAGCCGCTCGAAGCGCTCCGGGTGCCACCAGGCCGCGCGGCGCAACAGGACGAGCACCAGGAGGATCACGGCCGCCAAGACGGGGATCGACAGCAGATCGAATCCGAGACCCACCTCGGCGATGACGCTGAGCACCGCGATGCCGATGATGCTCGCCACCTCGGCGAACACCGCAGTGATGAGGATCATCTGACCGAGGCGGGTCGTAGTGCGCCGGGTGTCCCGGAGGGCGGGAGCCACAAGGCCGAGAGCCGCCGAAGAGATCAGGAACGTGACGAAGAGCCGCTGATTGATCGTCTGGTGATCGAGAAACCCGGCGCCGATGTACGCCGCCCCCACGAACGTGGCGAACAAGACCAAGCCGGTGATGATCTGCCGTCTTCCCTGCCGCTCGAGACGTGCGAAGTCGATCTCCAGGCCCGCCAGGAACATCAGGAGGAACAGGCCGAACTCGGCGAGGAACCCGAGAAGCGGCTCGCCGGGGGCGATCAACCCCGACACGGGACCGGCCACGATCCCGAAGAGGATCTCCAGCACGATCGCTGGCATGCGCAGCCTCCCCGCCACGAGCGGTATCACGAACGCGGCGGCAGCGATGGCGATGACGGTCGCCGGGGTGGCGATGCCCCCACTGCCTCCCGCGGCGACCTGAGCGATCACGGTGCCGCCGGCACGACGAGCACGCTCTGCTCGACCCGCTGCAGGAGGTGGCCGACGATCCCCGGAGCGACGACCGAAGGACTCCGCTGCCCCGAGCCGAGCACGAGGAGGTCGGCGGATCCCGTCGCCGTTTCGATCACCCGCACCGGGTTCCCGTGTTTCAGCAGCCGTCGCACCGGTACATCGAGCACCGATGCTTCCTCGCGCAATCCGGCGAGGGCCCGCACCGAGGCATCGCGGTGATCCGAGCCGACGAGAAACACCGGGGGGACGACCGCTACCCCGATGACCGTGCCCTTGCTGTGTCCGGCGATATCGAGTGCGGCTCTGGCGGCGGCGAGGCCACTCGGCGTCTCCCGGGCGGGAGCAACGATCGACCGGTATGGGTTCGTGCCCCGGGAATACAGGACCGGACGGCGCCACTTGGCGGAGCGCCGCAGCAGCCTGGCAGCCTTGGCCCGGCCGAGCCGCGACCCCGGCGGAGTCGCCAGGACGACCACGCCGATGCTTTCGACGGCGATCACTCCCCCGAGCTTCTTGACCGGATCGCCGTCGACCGGGTGGAATCTCAGATCGACGCCCTCGGAGAAGTCGCTCACCGTCCCGAGCATCGCCGCGATCTCGAGCGCCTCCGACTCATCCCTCACCTTCGCCGGATCGCGATGCGCCACGACGAGCAGGTGAGCCGGGCTGTTTCTCGTGATCTCCAGCGCCTCGCCGAGGGTCTCGCCGAGATCGTCCGGGGTGTCGACGGCCACCAGCACGCCTTTGCCGAAGTCGAGCGGGAACCTCGCCTCGCCGGCAGTGAAGGTGCGCACGATCCGGGAGAAGTCACTCGCCGCGCCCACCACCGTCACCAGATCGTTTGTCTCCAGCACGGTGTCGCCGTGAGGGACGATCAGCGTGTCGCCGCGTAGCACCGCGGCAACCAGCCAGGTCCCGGAGGACAGTTCCCGCAGCGACATGCCCCGGACGGGGCTGTTCTCGGCGATGCGGACCTCGAGCGCCTCCGCCCGGCCGCCGGCAAACGGAGTCGACGAAACCCTCCGCGGCTCGAGGCTGCTTTCCAACCGGCGAGCGGCAAGAGAATCGGGGGCAAACGCGGAGACCCCGAGTTCCCGGTAGCGATCGAGGTGCTCGGGATCCGCCGCCAAGGCCGTCACCCGCACCATCCCCGCCTGCAAAGCGAGCCGACACACCTCGAGGTTCACATCGTCGTCGGGTGCCGCGGCGACGACGGCATCGGCCTCACTCAGACGCGCACGCTCCATGGTGACCCTGCTGGAACCATCTCCGACGATCACCTCGACATCCCGCACCGCCCTGGCCCGTTCCAGCAGTTGCGGATCGGTGTCGATCAGAGTCACCGTCCAACGTTCGCTGAGGCGCCTGAGCAGGTCTCTGGTGGCGCCGCGGGCGCCGACGACGATCGCCCTCACGGTCCCTCCCCGTCTTCGAACCTGTCCGCAGCTGCATTATCGCGGATCGTCACACCGAGAACCGGACCTCGATGACATCACCCTCGGCGACGACGTAGTCCTTGCCTTCGAGGCGGACCCGCCCCGTGGCCTTGGCCGCATTCCACCCACCCGCCTCGATCACCGCCTCGATGGGTGTCACCTCCGCCCTGATGAAGCCCCGCTCGAGGTCGCTGTGGATCTTCCCCGCCGCCTCGGGTGCGGTCGCCCCCCGGCTCACCGTCCAGGCATGAGCCTCCTTGGGTCCGATCGTGAAGAAGGAGAGCAGCCCGACCGCCGCATAGATGGCCCGCACCATCGTGGCCAGCGCTCCTTCCCCGAGACCTAGGCCTTCGAGCAGTTCGGTCCGGTCGGCCGGATCGAGCCGGGCCGCCTCCTCCTCGATGGCCGTCGAAAGGGTGACCACCACATCGCCGGCGGGGACGACAGACGTCACCGCCTCGCTGAGGGCGTCCGGGCCCGTCTCGCCTTCGGACACGTTGATCACCCACACGGTGGGCTTCAAGGTGAGGGGCGCCATGTCGCGAAACGCCGCCAGATCTTCCGCCGTCCACGAGCCGAGCCGCAGCGGGGTGCCGCCACCGAGGTGGTCGGCGGCGCGTTGCACCGAGGCGGCGAATGCCTTCTTGGCGGCATCGGATCCTGCTTCCTTGATGGCGCGTTCCGCCCGCCGGGCGAACACATCGGCATCGGCGATCGTCAGCTCGAGGAGCAACATCTCCGCCTGGGCGACCGGATCGGTACCGGAGTCGGAGTCCGTGACGGCCTCATCCTCGAACGTGCGCAGCACCCCGACCAGCGCCTCCATCTCGCGGAGACGCCCGAGGAACTGCCCACCGAAGCCGCCACCAGATTGGCCGGCCATCGCCGGCAGGTCGAGCAGGTCGAGGGTCGCCCGCACGATCTTGGCGGAGTGCTCCACCGCGGCGGCGCGGTCGAGGCGATCGTCGGGAACCTTGGCCACGCCGATATTGGGCTCGGTGGTGGAGAAGGGGTGGGCCGCGGTCGGCGCGTCGAGGCCGGTCAGCGCATTGAACAGGGTCGTCTTGCCGACATTGGGGAGACCGAATATGCCAACGCGCGCCACCGCGGTAGATGGTAGCCGGGGCGGGCCGAGGGCCCGGTGGGCCGCCGTAGGATGCCGTTGATGCTCGAGCTCGCCGGCCTCGCCAAACGCTACGGGGAGGTCGTAGCGCTCGACGGTGCCGGCGTCGTCGCCCGGCCGGGAAGGATCGTCGGATTCCTCGGCCCGAACGGCGCCGGCAAGACGACGGCGATGCGCTCGGTCTTCGGCCTGGTGGCGCTCGACGCCGGCACCGTGGCCTGGAACGGCCGGCAGGTGGATGCCGCCGCCCGGCTCCGCTTCGGGTACATGCCCGAACAGCGCGGCCTCTATCCCAAGATGCGGGTGGGTGCCCAGGTCGCGTGGCTGGGCAGGCTGCGCGGCATGTCCCGCACGGATGCCGCCCGATCGACCGAGGCGTGGCTGGAACGCCTCGGTCTCGACGGCCGATCCAACGACCGGGTCGAGGCCCTCTCCCACGGCAACCAGCAGCGCGCCCAGCTGGCCGCCAGCCTGGTCCACGATCCGGACCTGCTGGTCCTCGACGAGCCCTTCTCCGGCCTCGATCCCATGGGGGTCGATGCGATGAGTGAGGTGATCCGGGGCCGCGCCGCCGAGGGGGCGACGGTCATCTTCTCCTCGCACCAGTTGGACCTGGTCCAAGACATCTGCCAGGACGTCGCCATCATCGACCGGGGACGGATAGTGGCGGCGGGGACCATCGATGACGTGCGCGGCACCGCCCCGAGCCGGCGACTGGAGGTGTCGTTCACCGACCCGTCGGTGCGCTGGGACCCGCCGAACGCCCGGCTGATCCGGGACCGCAACGGGCTGCGGATCTATATGGTCCCCCGGGATGCCGATCCCGCCGCCTACCTCACCGGGGCCATGGCGGCGGGTGTCGTCTCCGGGTTCGCCTTCGAGGCGCCCCGGCTCTCCGAGGTCTTCCGCGAGGCGGTGGGACGATGAACTTCCTCCGTTCCACGTACCTGGTCGCCTGGCGAGAAGCCACCGAGCGCGCTCGCAGTCGTGCCTATGTCGTCTCCACGATCTTCACCGTTGTGCTCGTCGGCGGGCTGATCGCGGTGGTGGCCTTGACCGACACCGGTGGACCCAAGAGCTACACCGTGGGCCGTGCCGGCGTGGCGCCCCCGGCGCTGGCGACCTCGATTGCGATGGTCGCCACCGCTTCGGATGTGCTCGTCTCCCAGACTGAATACTCCGATGCCGCTGCGGCGCGCCAGGCCGTCGCCGATGGAGACATCGATGCTGCAATCGTCGCCGGCGACACGATCGTCGTGAAGCACGCCGACGGATCGACCATCGAGGCCATCCTCGCCACCGCCCTCGGCCAAGCCCGGCTGGTGCAGCAACTCGACGCCCTCGGCGTCGATCCTGCGACCCTGACCGATGCAGGAGCCATCTCGGTGGTGGCCACCGAGCCCCCGAAGTCGGATACCGGGGAAGGTATCGCGGTGACGACGGTCGTGCTGCTCTTCCTCGTCATCACCACCTACGGCCAGTGGGTGCTGATGGGTGTGGTCGAGGAGAAGTCGACCCACGTCGTGGAGCAGGTGGTCTCCTCGACGAGTGTGCGATCGCTGCTCGCCGGTAAGGTGATCGGCATCGCCGCGCTCGGCCTCGGACAGCTGGTGCTGCTCGTGGTTTTGGTGATCGGCGCCGGTTCGGTATTCGACTTGTTCACCCTGCCGTCGGCCACGGTCCCGACCGCCCTTTGGTCGATCGTGTGGTTCCTGCTCGGTTTCGCCTTCTACGCCGTCGCCTACGCGGCGGCGGCATCGCTGGTGTCGCGCTCCGAGGACGCTCAGGCAGGTGCCATGCCGGTGGCCCTCTTCGGAGTCGCGTCCTATCTCGTGGCGCTCACTTTCGTCGTGCCCGATCCGGAGTCGACCGTGTCCCGGGTGATCTCGCTCCTCCCCCCGGTCGCCCCGATTGCATATCCCGCCCGGATCGCCTTCGGCGACGCCCCGGTATGGGAGATCTTGGCCGGCGTCGCCCTGACCATCGTGGCGATCGTCGCCGTGGTCCGCCTCGCGGCGCGCATCTACGCCGGGGCGATCCTCAGCGCCGGGGGCCGGATGAAGCCCCGTCAGGCGTGGCGGGCCTCCCGCGAGCTCGCCGGGCGCTAGACGGGACGGGCCGCTCCGGTGAGCAGATCCTGGACCTCCGTCGCCGAGTAGCCGAGATCGCCGAGCACTGCGGCGGCGTCCCCGCCGGGGACGCGTGCCGGCAGGGGCTGGCCGGCCGCGGAGCGGGAGAAACGGGGCGCCGGTGCCGGCTGAACGACCCCGTCGATCGTCACGAACACCCCTCGCCCGGCGAGATGCGGATCGGACGGAGCCTCGGTCAGACCGAGAACCGGGGTCACACAGGCATCCACCCCGGCGAATCGTTCCGCCCACTCGTCGCGGGTTCCGGTGGCGAATACCTCGGCGAAGCGCCGGGCGAGCACGTCCCAGCCGCTCCGGTCGTACTGGGCGGGGAGGTCCTCGTCGTCGAGCCCGAGGCCGACGATGAGTGCCGCGTAGAACTTGGGCTCCAGGGCGCCGACGGCGACGAATCGGTCATCCGCCGTCCGGTAGCAGCGGTAGAACGGGGCTGCACCGTCGAGCAGATTGTTCTCGCGCTGCTCGCTCCACAGCCCGAGGGCCGCCATGCCGTGGAGCAGCGTGGTGAGCAGGGCGGTGCCGTCGACCATGGCGGCGTCCACCACCTGGCCCCGTCCCGAGGCCTCCCGCTCGACCAGAGCGGCGAGGACGCCGACCACCGCCAGCATTCCACCCCCTCCGAAGTCGGCGATGAGGTTGAGGGGAGGGAACGGAGGCAGCTCCGCAGGACCCATCGGGTGGAGCGCTCCGGCCACCGCGATGTAGTCGATGTCGTGGCCCGCCTCGGCGGCGCGCGGGCCATCCTGACCCCAGCCGGTGATTCTTCCGTAGATCAGTCGCCCGTTGCGGGCGGCACAGGCCTCCGGCCCGATGCCGAGTCGCTCGGCGACACCGGGCCGGTATCCCTCGATGAGTACGTCGGATCGCTCGACCAGACGGAGCACCACCTCGACCGCCTCCGGTCGCTTCAGGTCGAGGGTCAGCGACGCCGCCCGGCCCCGCAACAGCGGGTCCATCGGCGCCATCGCCAGGCCGCCGCTGGAGCGATCGATCCGCACCACCCGTGCCCCCAGGTCGGCGAGCACCATGGCGGCGAACGGGCCGGGACCGATCGACCCGATCTCGACCACCGACAGGCCGGCAAGGGGGCCGCTCACGATGCCGCCGCTCCCCGAATCACCCGGGTGTTCCCCAGTTCGTCCCGGTCCAGCACGATGAGATCTTCCACCCGGTCGCGCATCGCGGGGACATGACTCACCACGACCACGACCCGTTCGGTGTTGCCGGCCACGAGCCGTTCGATTCCGTCCATCGCCAGATCGAGATGCTCCGGATCCAGGCTCCCGAAACCCTCGTCGAGGAAGAAGGCGTCGAGCCGCCCGCCCTCCCTGGCGACGATCTCCGCCAGCGCCAGGGCGAGAGCGAGCGAGGCGAGGAACGTCTCCCCGCCGCTCAGCGACGCCGGCGCCCGGACCAGGTCGGCGGCGTTGAGGTCGATGATGTTGACATCGGCGTCGTCGCTGAACCGGTAACGTCCGGCGCTCAGGGTCTCGAAGTGAACCCCGGCGAGATCGGCGAGGGTGCGGCGGCGTTCGTCGAGCACGAACTCGAGGAAGCCGGACGGCCGGAGGTCGCCGTGAAGCCGTTCGAGAAGCGCACTCGACGCCACGAGCTGCTGCTCGTCGGCGGCGAGCGCATCGAGCTCGGCGAGCCGCTTCTCGGCAGCCCGGACCTCAGCGGCTATACCCGAGGCCTCCTTGGCGGCCTCGGTGGCGACATCGACGATGTCGTCGGTCGCCGCCAGCCCGGCTCCCTCCAGGAGATCCGTGCGGGCCGCGCCGGCGGCGGCGACCGCACGGATCGCTTGTTCCCGCGCCTCTTCGGCGGCGGACCTGAGCCGGATCCACTCTTCGCGCAGCGATCGCAGCGAAGCCTCGATCGCCGCCGCATCGTCGCCCGCATCTACATCCACTCCCAGCTTGCCGCCGAGATTCGCGAGGTCGCTGCGCAGCCGGGCGAGCCGCGCCGCCGCGGCTTCCCGCCGCCCTCGCACTGCATCGACGGCCTGGCGGGCGGCGGTGTCGGCGGTACGAGCCGCCCGCTCGGCGGCCTCGGCATCGGCCACCTGGGCTCGTACCGCCTTGAGTCGAACCTCGGGGTCGCCCTCCCCCAGGATCGCGGTG
>Ga0154791_116_pt5 | contig 42219 bp, 48 predicted proteins | sample Rifle2008BG16ft_FD_105799 | JGI IMG/M metagenome (GOLD analysis project Ga0154791, IMG submission 105799) | Actinobacteria bacterium RBG_16_68_21
GGCGGCATGCCCGTTGTGGCCGGGAGCGATCGAAGGAGCGCCGGGCACCGATGCCCCGGTCACGGTCCACTCCGGGGTCTGCAGGCGGGCCAGGTACCAGTGGGGAGGCATCAATGGGGCGAGGTGGGGGTCGTTGGCCACCATGGGGCGACCGGAGGCGGTCCGGCTACCGGCGAGCGCCCAGTTGTTCGACCCCCCGCCCGGTGAGAGCAGCCCGGATGCGGCGGCGAGGTCGCCGGCGAGCGCGTCGATGGTCCGTCCCGCGGCCTGCCCGGGGCGGTCGGAGACCGGTTGATCGGCCGGGTAGGGAGGGTGGAGGGCGGCCACCGCTTCGGGACCGTCGAGGACGAGCATGCGGAGCCGGGCAAGCTCGATGTCCCAGTTCGAAGCGAGGGCGAACGCCTGGAAGGCGAGGAACCCGAGAGCATCCGCCGCTTCGAAGGGGGTGGGGTGGCTGCGGAGGAGGACGAACTCATGCGCCCGGGCTCCGCCTCCCCGGTCGACACCGGCGCGCACCCCGGCGGCGAACGCCTCGAAGCAGGTGCGGTGGTCGGGGGAGAGGTGGGCGAGCGACCTCGTCCCATGGCGATGGAAGGCGATGCGCCTGCTCAACTCGTCGATCTTCAGGCCGTCGGGGCCGATGAGGGCGGCGAGGGTGCCCCTTACCACCCGCACCCGGGTCTCCAACTGGAACGCCCGGTCCTGACCCTGGCAGAAGCCGAGACCGAACCAGGCATCGGCGTCGGATGAGGCTGCGATGTGGGGCACACCGAATCGATCCCGGCGAATCGTGATCTCCGACCGCGGTCCCGCAACGGTGATCGTCCCGTCGTAGGGGGGCAGCCTGGTGCCGAGGGTCCGCAGCAGGGTTCGCGGCAGGTTCATACGGGCGATGCTACGTCCGCTCAAACGGCACGCCACGGCCATGGCCGGGAGCGCAGCTCGATCCGGGCTTCGATCTGGTCCGGCGACACCGGTCCGAATGTGCGGCTATCCACGCTCCCTGCGGCGGGATTGTCGCCGAGCACCCACAGTCCTGTCGTGCCCGCCGGCGGCGCAACCACCCGCTTGACGACATCGAACCCGGGCCGCAACCGGAACACGACCACATTCCCCGGCCGCACCTCTCGCGGGCGGCGCGTCGCCAGCACCCGATCTCCCGGTCGCAGGCTTGGCGCCATGCTCTCCTCGGCGATCTCGTATCGGCGGAGGCGGAAGGTGAGCGTGGCGACGACCACTCTGATAAGTGCCCGCCAGGTACGCGACACGCTGGTCGCAGAGGCCTCCGGCTTGGAATGGGGGCGAGTGTAGGGTGAGCTCTGAGGCGCCAGGAGATGACAGGAGGACGATCGATGGTGTTTCCCAGGCCGCGACGCGTGGCCCACGCCCATTGCGATTTGATGTGTGGCGTGTATGACCCGGCCCAGGCACGGATCGAAGCCGAGTCGGTGAAGGCGATCGCGCAGAAGTATCAGGATTCGACGGACGAGGTGTTCCGGCAGCGCTGTGTGATCATCAAGGAGCAGCGGGCGGAGATGGTCAAGCACCACCTGTGGGTGCTGTGGACCGACTACTTCAAGCCCCCGCACGTCGAGAAGTTCCCCCAGCTCCACGATCTCTTCTGGCGGGCCGCCAAGAAGGCGGGTGACGCCAAGAAGTCGATGGATCCCGCGGTGGGTGACGAGCTGCTGGCTCTGATCGCCGAGATCACCGAAATCTTCCAGGCGACCAAGAGTTAGCCGAGCTCGCCGGCACAGCCGACAGACCGTGGCTCGAGCCGGCTCGCTAGAGTCGGCAGGTCTGGGGCGTACACCACAGACCTAGCCGTATTGGCGGAGTAACCGGGGCAACCCGAAAGAGAGAGCGGCGTTCTGGCGCCGTTCTCTCGCGTCGGGGACCGTGGCGTCAGGTGCGCCGCAGGTCGCGGCGGAGGGCGGGGAGTCCGAGCGTGACGGCCACCACGACGAGGCCTCCGAACACCACCGCCGCCGCGTTGGCGATGAATCCCTCGGCTCCGAGGAGCTCCACGAGCAGCCGCGCACTGCCCCAGCCCAACGCGCCGCCCACGGCGGCGAGCGGCAGCGTGAGGCCGGCGGTGCGGGCCACCGGGCGCAGCTCGGCGGCGTCGGTGCGGCGGTACCAGGCAACGGCGAGCACCGCGGTGTACAGGGTGATCGAGACGCTCGACGCCAGGGCCAGGCCATCGACCCCGAGCGCTCGATTGAGGGCCCAGTAGATGGGGACGGCGGCGGCGGTGGTGAGGGTGCCGGCGACCACCGGCGTCCACATCTCCTCGCGGGCGTAGAAGCCCCTGGCGAGGATCTGCTGGATCCCCCACATCGGCACGCCGAGTGCGAACAGGATCACGGTGCCGGCAGTCATGATCGTGTCGGCCGCGTCGAATGAGCCGCGCTCGTAGAGGGTCCGCACGATCGGAATGGCGAGCGCGATCAGTCCGGCGGCCGCGGCGAGGCTGAAGGCGATCACGTAACGGATCGCTCTCCCCACGGCGCGAGCCATCTCGACATGCTTGCCCTCGGCCGCCAGGCGAGCGAGGAACGGATAGGCCGCCACTCCGGCGGCCTGGGCGATGACCCCGACGGGTACCAGCATCGTCTGGCGTCCGAAGGTGAGCCAGGAGACCCCGCCGTTCTCGTGGAGGGATCCGAAGGTCCGTCCCAGCTGCTCGTCGAGGACCACGAGCGATTGTCCGAGCATCAGCGGGATGGCGAGCGCGAAGTAGCGACGGACCGCGGGATGGCGCCGGATCGGCGCCGTGGGAAGGTGCAGCCCCTGGCGGTGGGCTCCCCACCACTGGAGGACGAAGATCCCGAGGAAGGCTCCACAGAGCGCTCCCCAGGCGAAGCCTTCGGCGCTCGGGTTGGAGCGGCCCAGACCACCGATCAGGCCACCGACGATGATTCCCACGTTGTAGACGATCGGGCCCAGGGTGGGGATGAGGAACTTCTCCCGGGAGAACTGCCATGCGGTGAACAGCTGACCGAGGATGAAGAACACCTGGGCGGGGAGCACGATCCGAGTCAGGCGGGCGGCGTTGGCCACCTGCGCATCCGTGAATCCCGGCTCGACAGCCCGGAGCACCGATCCCACGAACGGCATGGCGATCAGCACGAGCGCGGTTATTCCGATAGCGAGCGGCCTCGTCACTGCCCAGAAGGCGCGACGGGCATCGTCCTCGTCGCCGGCGGCAAACCGCCGCGTCAGGATCGGAATGAGGGTGATCGCCATGTAGGCGCCGGCGAGCAGATAGTTGAGGAGGTCGGGGATCAGGAACGCCACGAAGTACTCGTCACCGGTGGCCCCCGCCCCGAGGAGCCAGGCGAAGATGATCTGGCGGACCAGGCCGAGGATGCGGGAGGCGAGCACTCCTCCGGCCACGATCGCCGCGGCGGTGCCCATACGCCGGTAGAGGGAATGGCCGTCACTCATCGCCGCCAAGGTAACGCGATCACCTGGGCAGGCCGGTGATGCTCAATCGAGGCAATTGGCAATTCGTAACTCGCAATGCGCAATGCGCAATGCGCAATTGGGGTTGCCGAGGCGCGATCCAGTCTGGCGTCTGGCGTCTACTCGCTCACCGCGTCGCGGCGACGCAGCAGCGAGGCCAGGGCCGTCACCGTCAGTGCGGCGATCACGACGACCTTGGCGACGGCGCCCCAGGTCCCCGGGTCGAGGCTGCCCATCACGTCGCCGAGTTGGCGGAGTGACTCCGGGACCATGGCGGTGTAGGCGGTGATCCCGATGCGAAACAGGGAGACGTTGGCGAGCCCGGGGGCGGCGAACGTGATGCTCGACTCCCAGATGAACACGTAGACCAGGCCGATGAGCACGGCGCGTGATGTCAGGTGGCCGAGAAGCAGGAACACCGCGGTGTACGCCATCGTGGAGATCGCCACCCCGATGATCACCGGGAGGAGGGGGCTGTAGTCGCCGGAGCGAACCCCGAGTGCCACCACGGCGACGACGCCCGAGCCGACCACGATCGCGGTCGCCGCCAGCCACGAAGCCACCAGCTTGGCGCCGACGATCGACGACCGGGGAATCGGCCGGAGCAGCAGGAACGACAGCGTCCCGTCGCGCCGCTCGTCACCCATTGCCCCCGATCCGATGACCAGGGAGCAGATGGGCAGCACCATGAGGAACAAGATGGCAAACGGAGCATCGTGGAACTGATTCATCGCGGCGCGAGCGGTCAGGTTCCGCGAGGAGAGCCACATGACCAGCGCCGGGATCAGCCCCACCAGCCCGAGCGCCAGGATCCGCTTCCCCCCGAGCGCCTGCCGGAGGCTGACCCGCACGATGGCGAGCACGGCTCTCATCGCCGGCGCACCAGATAGCGGAACACGCTCTCCAGCGACTCGTCCTCCGGCTCGAACCCGGCGAGCCTGCTGTCGAGGTCGCGGGCGATCCGCGGCACCGTGACTCCCAGGGCACCGAGGTCGGAGGTCTCCACATGGAGCACCGCCCCGGTCACCGTCACCGACGACACGACGTCGGTCTCCATCAGCATCGCGGCCATACGGCGCCCTTCGCCGGTTTCGATGCGAACCCGGTAGGGGATGTCGGCCATGGCCCTACGGATGGCGGTGATGTCGCCGGCCGCGGCCAGGCGCCCATCCACAACCGCCAGGACGCGGTCGGCCATCCGTTCCACCTCGGCGAGCACATGGGAGGAGACGATCACCGTCTTCCCGGACGCCCCCAAACCGCGGAAGAGATCGATGAGGTGCGCCCGCTGCAGGGGATCGGTGCCGTTGAGCGGCTCATCGAGCACGAGCACGTCGGGAGTCGTCACCAGCGCAGCCGCCACCTTGGCGCGCTGGCGCATGCCCTTGCTGTAGCCGGAGATGGGGCGGTCGGCCGCGGCCTGGAGGTCGACCGAGGTGATGGCGCCATCCACCGCGGACCTGGGCGCTCCCGCCAGATCGGCCGCATAGCGGACGAAGTCCCGTCCGGTGAGGAACGGGTAGACCGCGTCCTCCTCGGGGACCAGCACAGTCTTGGCGTACACCGAGGGGTCGCGGCGGGGATCGGCCCCGAGGACGCGGACACTCCCGTCGGACGGCCGCAGCAGCCCGCAGATCATCCGTAACAGCGTGGTCTTTCCGGCACCGTTTGGGCCGAGGAGGCCGGTGATTCCGCGCCCGAACGAGCACGAGATGTCGGATACCGCGACCTTCTGACCGAACCATTTGGAGACGGACTCCACCTCGATGATCGGATCGGCGACGATCGCGGGCGACGAGGTCATGAAGCCTTCTTCTGTCGGACGACGAGCAACAGCCCGAACAACGCCGCGAGGGTGAGGATCACGACCAGCGAGACCACGGGCTCGTAGCCGGCCTGCTCCGGAATCCAGGTGCGCGCGCTGTCGCCGAGGATCCAGTCCTTGACGTATCCGGGCTGCTGGTTCAAGGCCAGGAGCCCGGTGGCGTTGAACCCGGCGTCGACCAGGGCGGCTGCGGCCCCACCCGACACGATCGTGACGCCGAGGAAGAGCACTGAAGCAAGCGACCCGCGCTTGGCGGTCGAGGCGATCAGCAGCGCGAGTGGGGCGAACGCCAAGAAGTACACGAACGAGGCCAGCAACGTCTGCCATAGGGTCGGCCAGTTGTCGGCGACGTACGACCCGAAGCCGGCGACCCAGGCGCGACCGAGGAACAACACGAGATGAGGGAGCCACAGGAAGCCGACCACCACCGTGGCGAGGGACAGGGTGCGTCCGACCAGGTAGTCGATCGTGGTCAGTGGTCGGGAGGCATACACCGCCAGCGTGCCGCTCACCCGGTCGGGGATGAGCAGTTCCCCGGCGGCGAGTGCAATGAAGATCAGGGCCATCACCCCGGTGAGCTCGAAGTACTGGGAGTGTCCGAAGAAGGTCAGTTCGGTGTCGAATTGGCCGGCGACCACACCGATGGCGACGAAGAACAAGGCGGGCATGACCGCGATCGACATGAGGACGATCGGAAAGACCTTGCGACGCATCCGGCGCCGCAGGCCGAGAACCCGCCTCAACCCGTCGCGATACAGCGCCCAACGCGCTCCGCCCCGGCCCAACCGTGGCCCCTCATGGGGGCGATACCCGAGATCGAAGACGACGCCCTCAGCCACCTTGGTCCTCTCCCATGAACACGTCCTCCAGGGTGGTGCGTCTCGCCCCCAACCTCCTGAGGGCGGCCCCGGTCTCGGCGAGAGCGTCGCGGGCGGCGACGAACGGGTCGCCTCCCTCCAACTTGAGCCGAACCTCGGCTCCGCTGACCTCGACCGATCCACCGCGGCGCCGCAGCGCCTCCACGACCGGCGTGGGATCGCCGATTATCTCTAATTCGAGTTCGTCCGTGGTGGACAGGTCGGTCATCGGACCGGAGCGGAGGACGTGACCACCGTCGAGCATCACCACCCAATCGCAGGTTCGCTCGATGTCGGTGAGCACGTGTGAGGAAATGATCGCGTTGATCCCGAAACCCTCGAGGCGGACGATGAGGTCCAGCATCTCCTCCCGGCCCTCGGGATCGAGTCCGGCGGTCGGTTCGTCGAGCAACACGAGCTGCGGGTCGTGGACGATCGCCTGGGCGAGTTTCGCCCGTTGTTTCATCCCGGTGGAGAATTCCCCGATGTAGCGGAATCTCTCTTCATGCAGCCCGACCAGGCCGAGGACGTCGCTGGCGTGTTGGCGCGCCGCCCTCGTCGGCAGTCCGCCCAGCTCGGCGGCATAGATGAGGAAGTCGGCGGCCGTCTGATCCGGGGGAAGGCAGTCACCCTCGGGCATCCACCCGACCTTCGACCGGATGTCGAGCAGCCCGGTGGCCACATTGGTCCCAAGGACCTCGACCGACCCGCTGGCGGCGGGGAGGACCCCGAGGAGGATCTTGAGCAGCGTGGTCTTCCCGGCGCCGTTGGCGCCCACCAACCCGATACGGCCTGCGGGCACCACGATCGAGATGCCGTCGATTGCCACGATCTCGCCGTAGGCGAATCGCAGCCCGGTGACGACAACGACGGGGGTGGCGTCCATTGGAAGGGGACGTTACCCGTCGCCCGTCGCCCGTCGCCCGTTACCCGTCGCCGTCGTCGGCGATCTTCGCCACCACCCTCGGATCCTGCCCGTCCGGCGGCTCGGAGACGGGCTCGGCGCTGCAATCGACGCCTCCGGACCATCCACCCGCTCCTTGAGCTGGTCGCGCTCGGCGCGGATCTCGCCGAGTCGTTCCCTGAGGAACGCGGCCTCGGTCTCGGCCTTGGCGGCGCGTTCCCGGGCCTCGGCGAGACGCAGGCCGGCGTCGTGGAGGTTGCCCAGCTGGTCCATGAGTCGGTCCCAGGCGTCCCGGGGCACGAGCATCGCCGTGCCGTCGGACGTCGGTCCGGTGGCCCCGGGGCGTGCCCCCGCCGGCTCATGGGTGGTGCGGGCGAGTCGGTGGGCGATCGACTCGGGAGTCACCATCCACCGGCGACCACGAGCCCCCTGGGCCATCACGGCGTCGATGAGCCCTTTGCGTGCCCATCCTCCCAGGGTGGCGACGGTGACGCCGAAGCGGTGCTCGGCCTCTCGCAGCGGGATTCGTCCCCCGATCGGGGCCGCCTCATCGGTCGCCGTCGCATCGGCGCGCGGCCCCCGGCGCAAAGGCGCCTCTGGTCTCTTGTCCCAGATGAGGGCGGAATCGTCTGCCAGGATCGTCCCTTTCCTTGTCCGTATTCAGGTTAGGCCGGGGCAGGGGGGCCCTTTCGTGGAATAATCCACGGCGTGGCCCGTCGCGACCTCCCAACCGAAGACGCCGTGCGCGCATTGGTGACCCGAGTGGTCGACGCCGTGGCCGTCCCGACGGCCGCTCCCCCGGCGCCTGAGGAGGCGGCCCGACCGGCGCAACCGGGGGGAGAAGGGGCGATCGCCATCGGCGCCGACCACGGCGGATTCCGGCTGAAAGAGCGGATCGGTTTCCGGCTGCGCGAGTCGGGCCGGGTGGTGGTCGATTGCGGCACCGATTCGACGGAAGCCGTCGACTACCCGGACTTCGCCCTGGCCGTCGCCGAGAAGGTGGCCTCGGGGGAATGTTCCACCGGGATCGTCATCGACGGCGCCGGAATCGGGTCCTCCATGGTCGCCAACAAGGTGCCGGGGGTGAGGGCCGCCCTGTGCTACGACCTCTCGTCGGCTCGCAACAGCCGGGAGCACAACCATGCCAATGTGCTCACGCTGGGCGCCGGGCTCATCGGTGAAGCGCTGGCGTGGCAGATCGTCGAGGAGTGGCTGGCGACACCCTGGGCCGGGGGCCGCCATGCCGCTCGCGTTGCCAAGATCGATGCGATCGATCGCCGCCACTCTCATCTCGGGGAGGCGATGTGACCGACCGCGAAGCAATCATCGAGGCCGTCACCCGAGAGGTGCTCGCCACCCTGGCCGGTGAGACCTGGGACGAGTGTCTTGCCTGTGTCGGGGATTGTGTCGTGCACTCCGCGCAGAAGGTCCGCTCCGTCCTGGCCGCGGGAGCCAGCCGCGTCTCGTTCAATGGATTCGGTGCTGACGTGCCGTCCGACCTGGCGGGGTTCATCGACCACACCCTTCTCAAGCCGGACGCGACCGCGAGCGAGATCGATCGGATGTGCGCCGAGGCGGTCGAGTACCAGTTCGCCTCGGTGTGCGTCAACCCGACTTGGGCCAAGCGGGTGGCAGAAGCGCTGAAGGGATCGGACGTCGTGGCGTGTTGCGTCGTCGGCTTCCCCTTTGGAGCCACACCACCCGAGATCAAGGCAATGGAGGCGCGTCGGGCGATCCGGGACGGGGCACGTGAGATCGACATGGTGGTCAACATCGGTGCTCTCAAGTCGGGGGACTACGCGACCGTGGAGCGCGACATCGCCGGGGTCGCCGAGGCGTGCCGCGAGGCGGGAGCGCTGTGCAAGGTGATCCTGGAGACCGTGTTGCTCACCGACGAGGAGAAGGTGATCGCCTCGCGGCTGGCGGTCAAGGCGCACGCCGACTTCGTCAAGACCTCGACCGGGTTCGCCGGTGGCGGGGCCACCGTGTACGACGTGGCGTTGATCCGCGAGGCGGTGGGTCCCAAGGTCGGGGTGAAGGCGTCCGGGGGTATACGCAGCGCCGAGGACGCCCGTCAAATGATCGCCGCCGGCGCCACCCGGATCGGTGCCTCGGCCGGAATCCAGATCGTCACGGAAGGAGCGTCGAGTGGGCAGTATTGACCTTCGGGGCTATTCGTTCCTCGACAGCCTCCAACCCCAGTACGCCGCATTCCTCGGGACCGTGGCCCAGGGATTCCTGCCCCTCGCCGGGGATGCTTCGCTGTACGTGGAGATCTCCCCGGGGATCGAGATCAACCGCATGACCGACGTAGCGCTGAAGGCCACCAAGGTGAAGCCGGGCATGCAGATCGTCGAGCGCTACTTCGGACTCCTCGAGGTCCACTCGCCGTCGCAAGCGGAGGTCCGGGCGGCGGGCGCCGCCATCCTCGCCGAGATCGGCGCGGCGGAGTCGGAGCGCATCAAGCCGCGGATCGCCTCCAGTCAGATCATTCGCCGGATCGACGATCACCAGGCGCAGCTGATCAATCGCATGCGCCACGGCCAGATGATCATCCCCGGCCAGACGCTGTACCTCCTCGAGATGGAGCCCGCCTCGTACGCGGCGATTGCCGCCAACGAAGCCGAGAAGGCGGCCAACATCAATGTTCTCGAGGTGAGATCGTTCGGTTCCCTCGGCCGGGTCTACCTCGGCGGTGAAGAGCGGGATATCGACGTCGGCTGGAGGGCGGCGGTAGCGGCGCTCGAGGGTCTCGAAGGGAGAGACGCCGGCTGAATCGGGAGTCGGAGAGAAAGGGAGAGCGAAAGCTCATGGCTGAAGCACTCGGAATGATCGAATGCCGCGGGTTTGCGGCGATGGTTGAGGCCGCCGACGCGATGGTGAAGGCGGCGAAAGTGGAGCTCGTCTCGTACGAGAAGACCGGCGGCGGTTACGTCACCGCGGTGGTACGCGGCGACGTCGCCGCGGTCAAGGCCGCGATCGACGCCGGCACCCGCGGCGCCGAGAAGGTCGGCGAGGTCGTCTCCACGCACGTCATCGCCCGTCCGCATGTGAACATCGACCTGGTCCTTCCTCTCGGCCGCGCCGACGAGGCCGCGGCCGAGTCCTGAGCCCGGCACCGTCATGTTGCTCGGCCGGGTAGCGGGGACGCTGGTCGCCTCGAACAAGGAGCCCACGATGGAAGGGCTCAAGTTCCTGGTGATCAAACAGCTAGATGTCGACGACGCCGAGACCGGCGGCTACGTGATCGCCGCCGACGCGGTCGGGGCCGGCGTCGGCGAGGTCGTCATGTTTGCCACCGGCTCGTCGGCGCGCCAGACCGCGGCCACCCGGGATCGCCCGTGTGATGCGGTGGTGATGGCGATCGTCGACACGTGGGAAATCGGCGGTGAGGTGAGATACACCAAGTGAAGCCCTACACCGACGAAGAGGTCCAGGCGATCATCGCCCGGGTGCGCTCCCGTCTCGGCGGGACGCCCGATCGGGTCCCGATCCACCCGCACATCCCCGTCGAAATCCCCGATGCGGATCTCGGGGAGGGGCTGTATCCCACGATCGACGACGCCGTGGATGCCGCCGAGCAGGCGCAACTGAAGTACGAAGGTGCCGGCACCGATGTGCGCGAGGCCGTGATCGCTTCGATCCGCCGGGTGATGCTCGACAACGCCGAGCACCTGGCGAAGATGGCGCACGAGGAGACCGGCCTCGGTCGTACCGAGGACAAGTTGCGCAAGAACATCCTGGTCGCCACCCGCACGCCCGGTCCCGAGGATCTGGCTCCCCTCATCGAGACCGGCGACGGCGGCATGATGCTGACGGAGCACGCTCCCTTCGGGCTCATCGGCTCGATCACGCCGACGACCAATCCCACCGCCACCGTCATCAACAACACGATCGCCATCCTCAGCGGGGGCAACGCGGTCGTCTTCAACGTTCACCCCAATGCCAAGCGGGTCTCGGCGGAGAATGTTCGCCTCCTCAACCGGGCGGTCATCGCCGCCGGCGGCCCCCCCGATCTGGTCACCGCCATTCCCGATCCGACGATCGAGAGCGCCCAGGCGCTCATGCATCATCCCAAGGTGAGAGTGCTGTTGGTCACCGGCGGACCCGGCGTGGTCCGGGAGGCTCTCAAGACCGACAAGCGCGCCATCACTGCCGGCCCCGGGAACCCGCCGGCGGTCGTCGACGAGACCGCCGACATCGAACGTGCCGGTCGGGACATCGTCGCCGGAGCGTCCTTCGACAACAACGTGATCTGCACGGATGAGAAGACCGGGATCGCGGTGCGGTCGATCGCCGACGAGTTGATCCGGGCCATGGCGCGACACGGCGCTCATGTGCTCAAGGAGCACGAACTGCGCAAGGTCGAGCGGGTCATTTTCGAGACGATGGGTCCGCCGGGGAAGCCGGGAATCATCAACCGGGCCTGGATAGGGAAGAACGCAGCAGAGATCGCTGCCGCCGCCGGGGTCGATGTCGACGGCGATCCGCGCCTGCTGCTCGCCGACGTACCCAACGATCACAACCTGGTGTGGACCGAGCAGATGATGCCGGTGTTCCCGATCACCAGGGTCGGCGACGTCGACGCCGCCATCGATCTCGCCATCCGTTCCGAGCACCGATTCCGTCATACCGCGTCGATCCACTCGACCAACGTGGCCACGATCACCCGGATGGCGCGCTCGATCAACGTCTCGATCTTCATCGCCAACGGTCCCAACTACGCCGGGCTCGGCCGGGGCGGCGAGGGGTTCACCTCCTTCTCCATCGCCAGTCCCACCGGCGACGGGATGACCCGGCCGCTCACCTTCACCAGGGAACGGCGCATCGCCGTGGTCGGCGCCCTGAGGATCATCTGACATGCATCCGGCACTCGCCCTTCTCGAATTCGAATCGGTGGCGGCGGGCATCGTCGCCGGCGACCTCATGGTCAAACGAGGGCCGGTGGCGGAGCTTCTCGCCGGGACCGTCCATCCCGGGCACTACCTGGTGATGGTGGTGGGCACGGTGGGTGACGTCGAGGAGGCGATCGCCGCCGGGAGGGAGGCGTCTCCCGCCGCTCTGATCGACGAGGTGTTCCTTCCCGACGTGCATCCCGACGTCATCGGCGCGATCCATGGGACCCGGGTCGCCGGTGCGGGCGAGGCTCTCGGGGTGATCGAGACGCACACGGTGGCGGCGACCATCGAGGCTGCTGACGCCGGGGTCAAGGGCGCCCACGTCTTTCTGATGGAGGTCAACCTCGCCGACGGTCTCGGCGGCCGGGCCTACGCCCTCTTCACCGGCGCGGTGCCGGATGTGGCGGCCGCGGTGTCGATCGGAGCCGGTCGGGTGACGCCCGCCAAACTGATCGGAGCCGTCGTCATTCCGCAACTGCACGGGGAGATGGGCAACAACCTGCTCGCTGCCCGCCACTTCGGGGTGAGGCTGGGCCGGGGCGATGCAACTCGCTGAGGTGATCGGCACCGTCGTGGCCAGCGTCAAGTACGAGGGGCTCGAGGGCGTCAAGTTCCTCGTCGTGCAGCCCCTCGATCGTGACCGCCAACCCGTGGGACGTCCGGTGGTGGCAGCAGATGCGGTGGCGATGGCGGGTCCGGGCGAGCTCGTCTACGTGGTCGGCTCCCGGGAAGCAGCCCTCGCCATGCCCGAGCCCTTCGTCCCGGTGGATCATGCCATCGTCGGTATCGTCGACGCGGTCGATCGATCGTGAAGATCGGGCGGGTGCACGGCACCGTGGTCTCGACCATCAATCATCCGATCTACGACCACCGCAGGCTGCTCATGTGCGACATGCTCGATGCCGACGGCGCCGATACCGGCGATTATCTGATCTGCGTCGATTCCGTCGGCGCCGGCGCCGGGGAGACCGTGCTGATCATCGACGAGGGGAATTCGGCGCGGCAGGTGGTGGGAGACACCACCGCCCCGATCAGAGCCGTCATCGTGGGGATCGTCGACGAGCTCATCGTCGATGGGACGACCCACCGGGTGGTCGACGGGGCCTGAGGTCTCTGCGGCCGGCACTGGGGCGGTTCCTCTCTAGCCTCCAGTGGGTGAGGCGCCTCATCCCGCTGTTCGTCCTGTTGCTCGGGGCCTGCAACTCGGCCGCCCCAACGCCGACCACCGCCCCTCCGGGGCCCACCACGACGACGACCATCGTCGGTGACACGTGCGAGCGGCTCGCCCAGGACGCCGCCGACTATCTCGAGGTCGTGGTCCAGGTCCTCAACGAGACACCCACCGACGTCTTCACCGATCGGTCGCAGTGGCCCGAGGCGTTGGTGGCGCTCACCCAGCAAGGGACCGATCTGGACGCCCGCTCCGACGCGATGCGCTGTGATCCCGCAGACATGCAGGCGGCGGTGTTCGCCCTGGCCGACATCGATCCGAAGAGCCCGCTCGCCCGGTATCTCGCCGAACTGCTCGGCCTCGGCTAGCCGTCGGTCGCAAGCAGCTGCGCGGCCGCGCCGTCGAGCAGCCATAGCGGATCACGACTGGCACGGGCGACCACGGCGGCGGGCAGCTCACTCGACCCATCCAGGATCTCGGCGACGATCGCCGCCTTCGATGCTCCGGCCACGAGGAACACCGTTCGTCGGGCCCGGCCGAGCAGCGCCCGGGTGGCGGTGAGCCTCCAGCCGATTCCTTCGACGAACGTCGCCACGTAGTCGCGGGTCGTTTCGGTGAGAGCGGTCGACCCCGGGAACAGCGAGGCGGTGTGCCCGTCTTGACCGACACCGAGCAGTACCAGGCCGGGCTCGAGGTGGCCCGAAACGCCCCTGGGAAGCAACCTCGCCAACTCGGCCTCATATGCCTCGGCGGCCGCCGCGGGATCGTCCCTCCAGGGAACCTCATGGAGGGCGGCGGGGACCGCCGCGAACAGCGCCCGCCGTGCCATGCCGGCGTTGCTGTCGGGATGATCGGCCGGCACATGGCGCTCGTCGGTCATCCAGCCATCGACCTGTCGCCAGGGCACCGGCCGGCGGCGCAGGCTCTCGTAGGAGCGACGCGGCGTCGATCCCCCGGCGAGGCCGACGCTGCGGCGACCGTCGCGAACGCTCAACCACCCCGCCACCTCATCGGCGGCAGCCTCGGCGAGCGCCTGCGGCGATGGAAACACTCGTACGGTCATTGACCGGCTGATCCTAGGGCGGGGTGCGGTCGCGTCCCGGGGGGATACCCTCGGGATCGTGACAACACCGAGCCAGCGTCGTTCCGATCGCTCCGGGCCTGAGGACAGCGGCGAGGTCGGCGCGTGGTGAGGGTTCCCGGGAAGATCGAGTGGTCCCCGGGCCGGGTCGTGACGACGGCTGTCGCCGGAGGCAGCGATGGCCCGGCGGTCGTGGTGCTCGCCCACGGGGCCGGCGCGGGGCGAACCCACCCTTTCATGGCGGCTCTGAGTGGGCGGCTGGCCGCCGGAGGCCTGCAAGTGGTGACCTTCGACTACCCGTACATGGCGGAGGGACGCCGCGCTCCCGATCGCCTCGAGACGCTGGTTGCTGCCCATCGGGCGGTGATCGCCGCGGTGCCGCACTCGGGGCGCGGGCTGGTTCTCGCCGGCAAGTCGATGGGTGGCCGGGTCGCCTCGCATCTCACCGACGTTCCCTGCGACGGGTTGGTGTTCTTCGGCTATCCCCTCGTTGCGGTCGGCAAGACGGCGCCGCGGGACACCAGCCACCTCGGAGGGCGGTCGGTGCCGATGCTCTTCATCCAAGGGGAACGAGATCGGCTGGCTCCGCTCGAGGTCCTGCGACCCGTCGTCGGGCGATTGCCCCACGCCGATCTGGTGGTGATCTCCGATGCCGATCACTCGTTTCGAGTGCCGAAGCGCTCCGGGCGGACGGACGCCGACGTGATCGATCAGCTCGCCACCGCGGTGCTGGCATGGGGGCCTGCCGGGGGCCGGGCGTCTCCGGGATAGCAGGCGTCTATCGCTCCCCGCGACCGCGAGCGCGCAGCACGGCCCGATCCCGCTCGTAGGTGAGGAGAGGGAGGGCGTCGGGGATCGCCATCCATCGAATCTCGTCTACTTCGCCATTCGGCACGAAGTCGCCCTCGATGACGTCCATCTCGAAGTAGTGGACCACCTTGGTGCGATCGGCGCGGTCGGCGTACTCGACGGTACCGACCGCAGCGCCCAGTCGACACCTGTGACCGGTTTCCTCGAGCACCTCGCGAAGCGCACCTTCGGGGGCGGTCTCGCCTTCGTCCAGCTTCCCCTTGGGGAAGGTCCAGTCGTCGTAGCGGGGCCGGTGCACGAGTAGCACCTCGTCGTTGCCACCTTCGCCGACGCGACCGACGATGCCTCCGGCGGCGACCACCAACTCCGGGACTTCGAGGGCGCGTCCCGGATCGGGCAGCGCGCCCTGCGCCCTGGCGGAGGCGAGCTCCTGGAAACGGCGCTGGGCGTTGATGCCTCTCCCCGCCGGGACCTTCGACCAGACGTCGTCGACCAGCTCCCAGGCGAGCCGGTCGTCGGCGAAGCACACGATCAGCAACTCCTCGAGACGGCGCCGCAACCGGGCGGGATAGACCGGGACCAGAGTCTCCACCCTCCCGTTGAGATTGCGCGGCATCATGTCCGACGATCCGAGGAAGTACTCGGCATCATCGCCCGACCCGAACCGGAACACGCGGGAGTGCTCCAGGAACCGCCCGACAATCGATCGAACCGTGATGTTGTCCGACATCCCGGCGACGCCGGGACGGAGGCAGCAGATGCCCCGCACGATGAGGTCGACCGCCACGCCGGCAGCAGAGGCGGCGTAGAGCTCCTCGATGATCGAAGGATCGACCAGGTGGTCGATCTTCATGGTGATCGCCCCGGCGGAACCCAGCTCGGCCTGACCCCTGATCCGCTCGACGATCGCTTCCCGCAGCGAGGCCGGGGCGACGAGGAGCCGGCGGTAGTCGCGCTGGCGGCCGTAGCCGGTGAGTACGTTGAACAACTCCGACAGGTCTGCCCCGATCTCCTCATCGGCCGTGAGATAGCCGAGGTCCTCGTAGATGCGGGCGGTCTTCGGGTTGTAGTTGCCGGTGCCGATGTGGCTGTAACGACGCAGCCCGTCGCCCTCGCGGCGCACGACCAGCGCGAGCTTGGCGTGGGTCTTGAGGCCGGCGACGCCGTACACCACGTGGACCCCGGCTTCTTCGAGGATCCTCGCCCAGGCGATGTTCGCCTCCTCGTCGAAGCGGGCCTTGAGTTCCACCAGCACCACGACCTGCTTGCCGCTCCGGGCGGCGGCGATCAGCGACTGCACGATCGACTGCTCTCCGCCCAGCGCGGGGTCTTCCGGATCCGAGGTGCGGTACAGGGTCTGCTTGATGGCGACGACGTTGGGATCACGAGCGGCGCTGGCGATGAACGCCCCGATGGAGTTGGCGAACGACTCGTAGGGCAGGTGGACGAGGATGTCCCGCTGGGCGATCCGGTCGAGGACGCTCTCGCCGGCCTCGCGTCGGCTCAGGATCGGTTGCGTCGTGGGTGCCCATGGCTCCACCGACAGGTCGGGGCGGTCGATCGTCGTCAGCGACGCCAGCCCGGCGAGGGCGAGCATGCCGTCGTTGACGTACACGTCACCGGGGCCGATGCGCATCTCCTCCATGAGCAGTTCCGCCACCTCGTCGGGCATCGATCGGTCGATCTCGAGCCGCACAATCGTGCTGAAGCGGTAGCGGGTGTGGAGCAGCTCTTCCATCGCCTCGAGAAGATCCTCCGCCTCCTCCTCGATTGCCTGCTCGGCGCTTCTCGTCACCCGGAAGGCATGGCTGCTCACGACCTCCCGGCCGGGGAAGAGGGTCTCCAGTTGAGCGGCGATCAAGTACTCGACAGGGACCAGCACCGCGCCCGCTCCGCAGGAGAGCAGCCGGGGGAGAAGCGGCGGGACCTTGACCCGGGCGAAGTGGGAATCTCCCGTGGCCGGGTCGCGGACGGTGACGGCGAGGTTGAGCGACAGGTTCGATATGTAGGGGAAGGGGTGAGAGGGGTCGACGGCCAGCGGGGTGAGCATCGGGTAGATCTCACGTTCGAAGACCGCCTCGAGCTCCTTGCGATGCTTGAGGCGCAACGAGTCCCAGCCCCCGAGAGACAGGCCGTGGTCGGCGAGGGCCGGTATCAGCTCGTCCCCGAGAAGCCGCGCCATGCGGCCCTCGATGGCGATACAGCGCTCCCGAATGACGGCGAGCTGATCGGCGGGGCTCATCCCGTCCGGGCCGGTCGCCTCGACCCCGGTGGTCACCTGCTCGCGCAGGCCGGCGACCCGCACCTGGAAGAATTCGTCGAGGTTCCCGGCCACGATCGCGATGAATCGGATCCGTTCCAGCACGGGGAGGTTGGGGTCGGCCGCCATCGCCAGGATGCGCTCGAGATAGTCGAGCACGGACAGTTCGCGGTTCGTGTGTCTGGCCGGCAAACTCGGCTCCCCGGACTGGCTGGTCATGAAATGGTATCGACGGTCGGCCGGGCCGGATTCAGCTGGGTTGCTGGAAGGCCGGTGGCTACTCGGGATCTCGCTCGAGGGCGGCGATCTTCTCGACGCGGCGGACATGGCGGTCTTCGCCGGAGAATCTCGCCTCCAGGAAAGCCGCCACGATCTCGTCGACGAGGGCGATCCCGGTGACCCGAGCGCCGAGGGCGAGCACGTTTACGTCGTCGTGCTCCACGCACTGGTGGGCGGTGTAGGCGTCGTAGGCCGCAGCGCAGCGCACCCCGTGCACCTTGTTGGCGGCGATGGCCGCGCCTGCTCCCGAGCCGCAGATCACGATGCCACGCTCGGCGCGGCCCCTGATGACGGCCCGGGCCACCGCAGCCGCGTAATCCGGGTAGTCGACCGGATCGGTGGTATGGGTACCCAGGTCGGTCACCGCGTGTCCCGCCGCGGCGGCGAATCTGGCAACGTGCTCCTTGAGCTCGTAACCGGCGTGGTCCGCGGCGATGGCGATGCGCACCCTCGCAGGGTAGTGACCCTTCCTTCCCCGACAGGGGCCGAGTGCCCCGCCTCCCTTACAATCCGGGGATGGCCCAGCTCGTCGTCACCGGAGGTGCTCGCCTCCGCGGAACGGTGGGAGTCCTCGGGGCGAAGAACGCGGTGCTCAAACATCTGGTGGCCACGCTGCTCGCCCCCGGGATCCATCGGATCGACAACACCCCCGACATCGTCGACGTCCGCCTGATGGCGCAGGTGATATCCCACATCGGGGCGAGTTGCCGCTTCGAGGGGACCTCGGTCGAGGTCGAGGTTCCCGACGAATTGCTGCCCGAGGCGCCGATCGACCTGGTTCGGCGGATGCGTGCCTCGATTCTGGTGCTCGGGGCCCTCCTCGCCCGATGCGGGGAAGCCCGGGTCGCCCTCCCCGGAGGCGACGACTTCGGCTCGCGCCCGATCGACATGCATCTCGAGGGGCTGGAGAGCATGGGCGCGGAGTTCGAGCTCGTCCACGGCGTGCTGCGCGCCATCGCCCCCGGCGGGCTTCACGGCGCCGAGGTGATGCTGGAGTTCCCGAGTGTTGGCGCCACCGAGAACCTGCTGCTCGCCTCGGTCATGGCCCGGGGGACGACGGTGATCGGCAACGCCGCCCGGGAGCCGGAGATCCAGGATCTTGCCGAGTTTCTCGTGACGATGGGAGCGGTGATCCGGGGCGCCGGCACTTCGACGATCGAGATCGACGGCGTTGGCGGGCTCGACCCCGGTCGCCATCGCGCCGTACCCGATCGTCTCGAGGCGGGCACCTACCTGGTCGGGGCGGCCATCACCGGGGGAGAGGTGACGGTGATCGACTGTGTCCCCGGGCACCTTCGCATGGAGCTGCGCAAGCTCGGAGAGGCCGGATGCTCCTACGAGGTGGGCAAGGACTGGGTGACCCTCTCCGGTCCGGAGCGACCGCGCCCGGTCGACTTCGCGACGCTGCCCTATCCGGGGTTTCACACCGACATGCACCCGCAGATGGTCTCCCTGCTCTCCCTGGCGGAGGGCACCTCGGTGATCACGGAGAACATCTACGCAGCGCGGTTTCGCTACATCGGCGAATTGAACCGCCTCGGTGCCGACGTCCAGATCGAGGGTCAGCACGTGATCATCCGGGGGGTGACGGCCCTTTCGGGCTGTCCGATCGATGCCTGTGACATCAGGGCGGGAGCGGCGCTCGTGCTCGCCGGTCTCGCCGCCGACGGCGTGACCACCGTCAACGATGCCGAGCACATCGACCGGGGATACGCCGACTTCCCCGGCAAGTTGGCGGCCCTCGGAGCGCACATCGAGCGTTTCGATTGAGCCCGGCGGCCCGGTGCTCCCGGCCGGTACCCGTTCCCCGCCGCCGCGGGAGATCCCCCCTCACTCGCCTACTATGCGGAATGTCTTCCCCGATCGATGGTTGAGAGTCATTGATGTCCGAAGAGACCGCCGCGCTCGCCGAGACGACCGATCAGGTCGATCTCGCCGCGCTCCAAGAGACCCTCGAGTACATCCGACCGGCCCTGCAGGCCGACGGCGGTGACCTCATCCTGTTGGGGGTCGACGGCGGCACGGTCAACCTGCAGCTGGTCGGGGCGTGTGGCGGTTGTCCGATGTCCACGATGACCCTCACCGCCGGGATCGAACGCATCCTGCGCGATCGGGTCCCCGGGGTCGACGAGGTCAACGCGGTCTGAGGATCGCTGCCCGCTTCCCGCTGCCCGCTTGCCAAACCCGGTCCTGTGTTGACTCCGTTCTTGCGGGTAGCCGGTAGCCGGCCGCCCCCTCGGTATCCTGCCGCCATGCCGGCGTTCTCCGACCCCGCAGTCCTTGCCGTGGCGTCGGCGCAAGGAGACCGCCGGGCACTGGCTCGCCTCATCACCACCCTCGAGGAGGGGAGCCCGGGTCACGAAGAAGCGCTGGCGGTTTCCTTCGCCGCCGTCGGCCCCACGCATCGCATCGGGGTGACCGGGGCTCCCGGTGCCGGCAAGAGCACTCTCACCGACGTGCTCGTCCGCCTGATCAGGGCCGCCGGCCATCGGGTGGCGGTGCTCGCCGTCGACCCGACGAGTCCGTTCAGCGGGGGCGCGGTACTCGGGGACCGGGTCCGGATGCAGGATCACGTCCTCGACGACGGGGTGTACGTGCGCTCGATGGCGAGCCGGGGGCATCTCGGAGGCCTTTCTGCGGCCGCTCCCAAGGCCCTCATCGCTCTCGAGGCGGCGCGGTTCCCGTACGTGATCATCGAGACCGTCGGGGTCGGTCAAGACGAGGTGGAGATCGCCGGGGCTGCCGACACGGTCGTGGTGGTGGTCACCCCCGGCTGGGGGGACGCGGTGCAGGCAGCCAAGGCGGGAATCCTCGAGATCGGTGACGTCTTCGTGGTCAACAAGGCCGATAGGCCGGGAGCCTCCGAGGCGGTCGCCGACCTGCGGGCAATGCTCGCCCTCGGCGACCACCCGGCGTGGATGCCGCCGATCATCGAGACCGTCGCTTCGAGAGGGGTCGGGGTGGACACCCTGTGGGAGGCGATCGGCGATCACCTCGAGGCACTGGGGACCCAAGGGGTCGAGGAGCGCCGCCGGCGGCGGCGCCGCGGCGAACTGGTGGCGGCCTTCGCCGACATCCTGCGCGCTCGCGCTAGCGAAGCGATCCGGGAGACCGAGGTGGCGGCCGCGGTCGAGGCCGGCGAGATCGACCCATGGACCGGGGCGCGATTGCTCGCCGGCTGAGCGAAGCCACCACAATGGTCCTGCCCACGACCCGGAGGCCCTGATGTCACTCGCTCGGTTCGAGATCAACGATGCCGTCGGGGTGATCACCCTCGATCACCCTCCCGTCAATGCTCTCTCTGGAGAACTCATCGCCGATCTGGTGGAAGTGATCGAGCGAGCGGCCGATCCCGTGGTGCGCGCCGTCGTGGTGACCGGATCCCCCCGCTTCTCCGCCGGGGCGGACATCACCCAGTTCCAGTCCGCGATGCGCGCCGGGCACGGAGGAGAACGCGTGGGAATCGAGCTGGGCAAGGCCCTCCTTCGCCTCGAGGCCCTGCCCAAGCCGGTGGTGGCGGCGGTTCGGGGGTACGCCCTCGGCGGCGGGCTCGAGCTGGCGATGGCATGTGATCTGCGCCTGCTCGCCGACGATGCCAAGGTCGGTCAGCCGGAGATCCGCCTGGGAGTCATCCCCGGGGCCGGCGGCACCCAGCGCCTTCCCCGCCTCGTCGGGATGGGGCGGGCCCGTGACCTGATCTACACAGGCCGGGTGATCGGCGCCGCCGAGGCTCTCGCCTGGGGGCTGGCCGATCGGGTGGTGCCCGAGGCCGACCTCGCCGACGCGGCGATGGCCCTGGCGGGCGAGCTCGCCGCCGGGGCGACCGCGGCGATCGCCATCGCCAAGAGGGTCATCACCGGCGGCTACCACCTGGCGCTTGCCGCTGCGCTGGAGTTGGAGGCAAGCGGGTTCACGGAGGTATTCGGCACCGAGGATGCCTCCCGGGGAGTGGAGGCGTTCCTGGAGAAGCGCCCGCCGGGCTTCACCGGCTGCTGAAACGTCCCGCCAGGCTCCTCAGGTTGCGCCGCCAGACCCAGGCCAGCAGGGGGCGTGCCACCCACGCCCCCGCGGGCCCACCCAGATACCAGGGGAATCGCAGCCGCTCGGTCCAGGTGAACCGGGTTCCTGGTGGCTCTGGCTCGAGGGTGAACCGTCCGGTGCCGGTGAACAGCCCCTGGTGGGACACCCCCATGGCCGACGGTTCAACCCACTCGGTGAATTCCATGATGTCGGTCGTGCGGAGCGGGCCGATTCTCGTCTCGACCTCGATCCTGGTCCCCACACCGCGTCGCAGGGTGCCGAGGAACTCGATGCTCCGGGCGTCCGTCATCCACAGGACGTGGTCTTCGACTCGCGCCACTTCTCTCCATACGTCCGCCGGTGGCGCCGGGACGTGCACGGAGACGGCGATACCAGTCACCCGGCAACGCTAACCCGTTACCCGTTACGCGCTAGCCGTCGGGGAGACGCACAGGGTCAGCGGCCACGGCCGGTCGGTACGATCGCCCGATGATCACCAGACGGGCGCGGTTGTGGATCTCCCGGGGTGTGGCCGCCGCCCTGCTCGGCGGGCTCGTCGTACTCGTCGGGTCGACGTGGTGGTATGCCGGGCGGATCCGTGCCGAACTGGTCGGGGGGACTCCATCGGGGGGACCTGCCGACGAGGTCGTGGTGGCGGTGGACCGGGACTCGGTGACCCTTCCCCGCGACGCCGCCACCATCCGGCCGGGCATCTGGGGTCTCGAGTTCGCCGGGGGCCACGCAGAGCTGGGTGAGGTGCTGGCGCTGGGCGACGACGTCGTCACCCGCCGGATCGACCGCATCACCGGGTCGCTCGCCGTCGGTATGCCGGTCGCGTTCGATCGCATGGTCTTCGCCGGGGATCCGGCGACCCGGCGGGTTACGTTCGCCGACGTCATCGTCCCCGGGCCGCTGGGTGACTACTCGGCCTGGCTCGGCGAAGGTGACGGAGACACGTGGCTGATCTTCGTGCACGACCGCGGCGCGGACCGGCGGGAGTCCCTGCGCGTCCTCCCCACCGCGGCGCTCCTCGGGCTGCCCACCCTGGTGATCACCTATCGCGGCGACGTCGGTGCGCCCCCGGGGGGCGGCGGCATCGGCGTGGGCAGCGCCGAGTGGCCCGACCTCCAGGATGCGGTCGACTTCGCCATCACCGGAGGAGCCGCGCAGGTGGTGCTGATGGGGTCCGGCGTGGGCGGATCGATCATCGAGCTGTTCATGCGCGAGTCACGACTCGCCGACCGGGTGGCGGGGATCGTTCTCGACTCGCCGCTTCTCGATGCCGGCGAACGGGTGAGGCGCCGGGCGGCCGCCGACAAGGTCCCCGGATTCATCCTCAGGTTGTCGCAGGAGGTGGCGGCACTGCGCTTCGGCGTCGAGTGGAGCGATCTCGATCACGTGTCCCATGTCGGCGAGATCGCGGTGCCCACTCTGATCATCCACGGTGATCAGGACACCCTGTACCCGGTGGAGGTGAGCCGGCAGTACGCCGCGGCCGCCCCGACAATGGTCGATCTGGTCATCGTCGCCGGGGCAGGGCATGGGGAGGCCTGGAACCTGGATCCGGTGCGGTACGAGCACGAGGTGGCCGGGTTCCTGGAAGCCGTCGCCCCCTGAGGGGCGGCGCCCTTCGGACCTGCCGGCTGAAGTCCGCTCCGTCGTCCGCTCCCGGCATACTGGCGGGGTGCTCTACCTCGATCATGCCGCCACCACGCCGATGCGGCCAGAGGCCCGCGAGGCCATGGCGCCCTACCTCGACGCGGATTTCGGCAATCCCTCGGGTCTTCATGCGCCGAGCCGGCGTGCCAAGGATGCGATCGAGTCCGCCCGGGAGCGTCTCGCCGCGCTGCTGGGGGCGGCCCATCCGTTGGATGTGGTGTTCACCGGAGGCGGCACCGAGTCGGACAACCTCGGGTTGGCCGGTCCCTGCTTGGCCGGCTCCGGCCGGGGCGGGGTGGTGATCAGTGCCGTGGAGCATGAGGCGGTCATCGAGACCGCCCGGTTCCTCGGCCGGCTCGGATGCCCGGTGCGGGTCGTTCCGGTGGACCGCTTCGGCCGGGCCACCCCCGGTGACGTGGCGGCGGCGGTCGACGAGTCCACCCGGGTGGTCTCGGTGATGGCCGCCAACAACGAGACCGGGGTGATTCAGCCCGTCGCCGAGATCGCCGCGGCGGCACGGGAGGCGAACCCTGCGGTGCTGGTCCACACCGATGCCGTGCAGGCGATGGTTTCCCTCCCGGTGAACCTGGGCCTGCTCGGAGTCGACCTGCTCACCGTTGCATCTCACAAGGTGGGGGGCCCGAAGGGAGTGGGTGCCCTGGTGATGCGCCCCGGCATCGAACTGGAACCCGTCATCCACGGCGGTGGCCAGGAGCTGGGGCGCCGGTCGGGTACCCATGACGTGGCGGGAATCGTGGGCATGGTCGCCGCCGCCGAGGCCGCGGTCTTCGATCGGGACCGTTTCGGGCGCGATGTCGGCGAGGCCCGCAGTCGCTTCGAGGCGAAGCTCACCGCGGCGGTTCCCGATGTGGTGTTCACCATCGGCGCCGGTGCCGATCGGCTCGTACAGCACTCCCATTTCCGTGTCCCCGGGATCTCCGCCGAGACGCTGCTGATTCGCCTCGACGGTGCGGGAGTGGCCGCCTCGGCGGGATCGGCCTGCCAGAGCGGGGCTCTGGAGATGTCCCACGTCTTGGCGGCGATGGATCTGCCGGCGGAGGAGGCGGCGGAGTGCGTGCGGATCACTTTCGGTTGGACGACGTCACCGCACGACGGTGACTCCGCTGCGGCCGCGGTGGCAACCGTGGTGGGAGATCTCCGATGAGGATCCTGGTCGCCATGTCGGGTGGGGTCGACAGCAGCGTCGCCGCGGCCACCATGGTGGAACGAGGTCACGAGGTGATCGGAGTGACGCTCAAGCAGTGGTCGGGTCCCGACGGCCGGCTCCCCACCGCGGGATGCTGCACGGTCGCCGATGCCGAGGACGCCCGCCGGGTCGCCGCCAAGTTGGGCATCCCCTACTACGTCCTCGATTACCGCGATCGATTCGCCGAGTCGGTGGTAGCCCACTTCACGAGCGAGTACCTGGCGGGCCGAACCCCGAACCCCTGCATCGAGTGCAACCGCCGGGTGCGATTCGGTGCTCTGCTGTCGCGGGCCGCCGAGCTGGGATGCGACCGGCTGGCCACCGGGCACCACGCCCGGGTCGATCACGACGGCACCCGGTATCGCCTCCTCGTCGGCCGCGACCGGGACAAGGACCAGTCGTACGTGCTCCACATGCTGGGGCAGGGCGAACTCGCCTCGATCCTGCTGCCGATCGGTGAGATGACCAAGACGGAGGTGCGCGCCGAGGCGGCGCGCCTCGGGCTGCGAACCGCCACCAAAGCGGACAGCCAGGATCTGTGCTTCGTCGCTGGCGACTACCGGGAGTTCCTGCGGGAACGGCTGCCGCAGGCCGCCCGCCCCGGGCCGATCGTCGATGCCACCGGGACGGTGGTCGGATCGCACCGCGGGACCGCGGACTTCACCATCGGCCAGCGGAAGGGGCTCGGCGTATCCTTCGGGGAGCCCCGCTATGTGGTCGGCGTGGACGCTGCCACCTCCACGGTGACCATCGGCCGCCGCGAGGAGCTGGCCGTCGAAGCATGCCTGGTCACCGGTGTCAGCTTCATCTCCGGCGGCGCACCGGAGGAGGGCGCTGAAGTGGCGGTCAAGATCCGGTATCGATCGGCGGCGGTGGCGGCGACCCTGTGGACTGAGAACGGCGGCCGGCGCGTGCGCTTCTCCGAAGCGCAACTGGCGGTGTCCCCGGGCCAGGCGGCGGTGTTCTACCGCGGAGACGAGGTGCTCGGCGGCGGAACCATCGAGGAGGCGGCGTGACCACGGCCCGGCAGCGGGTGACCGAGCTGCGCGATGCGCTGCGCCATCACGCCCACCGCTATTACGTCCTCGACGACCCCGAGGCGTCCGACGCCGAGTACGACGCCCTGATGCGTGAATTGGTGGCGCTCGAGGAGGCGAACCCCGGCCTGGTCACTCCGGACTCCCCGACGCAACGGGTCGGCGCCACCCCGTCCGATGCCTTCTCGGCGGCCACCCACCTGTCCCGGATGTTCTCGCTCGACAATGCCGAATCCACGGAGGACCTGAAAGCGTGGGAGGCCAGGATCGTCCGCCAGCTCGGCCATCCGCCCTCCGGGTACGCCTGCGAGCTCAAGATCGACGGGCTGGCGGTATCGCTCACGTACCGCGAAGGCCGGTACGAGCGGGGGGCGACCCGTGGAGACGGGGTGACCGGAGAGGACGTGACGGCCAATCTGCGCACGCTGAGCCAGGTCCCCCTGGTGATGCTGGGGCGGGGACACCCGGCGGTGGTGGAGGTGCGGGGCGAGGTGTACATGCCGGAGCGGGCCTTCGCCGAGCTCAACCGGGCGCAGGCCGATGCCGGCGACCGGCTCTTCGTGAACCCGCGCAACGCCGCGGCCGGCGCGGTGCGGCAAAAGGACCCGGGAGTGACCGCGTCGCGTCGACTCGCCCTGTGGGTGTACCAGCTGGGTGCCCTGGAAGGAGAGCCCCGCTTTGCATCGCACAGCGAGAGCCTCGCCTGGCTGCGGGACCGGGGATTCCCGGTGAACCCCGCGTCCCGGCGGTTCGACGATCTCGCCGGGGTGATCGACTACGTGCGGGACGCCGAACGGCGCCGCCACGACGTCGGCTACCAGACAGATGGCGTGGTCGTGAAGATCGACTCGCTCGCCGAGCAGGCCGAGGTCGGTTTCACCGCCAAGAGCCCGCGGTGGGCGATCGCCTACAAGTTCCCCCCCGAAGAGCAGACGACCCGGCTGGTCGACATCCGGATCAACGTCGGCCGCACCGGTGCGGCCACGCCGTACGCGGTCCTCGAGCCGGTGTTCGTGGGCGGGGCGACGATCACCAACGCCACGTTGCACAACCAGGACGAGGTCGCCCGGCGCGACATCCGCATCGGCGACACGGTCGTCGTGCGGCGTGCCGGCGACGTCATCCCCGAAGTGGTGAGGCCGGTGCTCTCGCTGCGCACCGGCGGCGAGAAGGTGTGGAAGATGCCGACGAAGTGTCCCTGGTGCGGCAACCGCATCGAGCGGCGGGAGGGCGAGGCGGTCGCTCGGTGCATGGGTGGCTACGCGTGCCCCGGTCGGGTCCGGGAGTACCTGACCCACTTCGCCGGACGATCGGCGATGGACATCGAGCACCTCGGCTTCATGACCGTGGCGATGCTGGCGGATGAGAAACTGATTTCCGACCCGGCCGACATCTTCACCCTGACGCCGGCGGCCTTTACCGGGCGGGAGGGGTGGGGCGACACCTCCATCCAAAACCTGATGAGGGCGATCGACGCGGCGCGTGACCGTCCCCTGGCCAGGCTGCTCACCGGCCTGGGCATTCCGCTCATCGGCACGACGGTGGCCCGGGTGCTGGCCCGCAGGTTCCGGTCGCTGGAATCACTCATGACCGCCACCGAAGAGGAACTGAGCGAGATCGACGGCATCGGTCCCGAGATCGCCCGGTCGGTGAGGGAATGGTCCACCGAGGCGGAGAACATCCGGCTCGCCGGGAAGCTGGCGGCTGCCGGAGTCCGGCTGGCCGACCCGGAGACGGCGGGCGCCGACTCCGGCCTGCTGTCTGGCCTGACCCTGGTGGTGACGGGCACCCTCTCCGGCTTCTCCCGGGAAGGGGCGAAGCTCGCCGTCGAGGAGCGGGGGGGCCGGGTCACCTCGTCGGTCTCGGCAAGGACGGATGCGGTTGTGGCCGGAGAGGACCCGGGAGGTTCCAAGCTCACCAAGGCCGCCAAGCTGGGGGTGCCGGTGATCGACGAGGCCCTCTTCGGGCGCCTGCTCACGGAAGGTCCCTCGGTACTGCACTGAGGTGGGACTATCGGTGGGCGGCCGCTAGCGTGCCCCGACGGGGAGGCCCCCAGTCCCCGGAGCAGATGAGCCCGTCCGACATGCCGACGCCTGAGCTGTGGCGATCCGTCGTCTGGACCCGGGGCTCCGGGTGTCGGGACCTCGCCGCGTTGCTGGCCGACGGCGAGGCCGTCCCGGTCGACGACGATCTGCGATCAGCCTGTATCGCCGAACGCGCCCGGCTGCTCGTCGCCAGAAAGCTCACATCCTTCGATCTGGTGAGTGCCGCGGTTCCCGTCGACTTCGCCGCGGCTGCGGTGGCGGGGGTGGTGGCCGCGGTCGGGCCAGGGCCGCACTCGGCCCTGGCGGCCCTCGTGGCGCAGCGTCTCGCCGATTCGATCGGAATCCCCGGGTCGCTCGTCTCGGCGTCGCCTGCCCCCGACCAGGACGAAGCGGTCGAGGCGACCCTTGCAGAAATCGCCGCCCTGGTGCCCGATCTTCCCGCCAAGATCGTCCGTGCCTCCAGCGCTCGCCTCCTCGTGGGAACGTTCCCCCCGGGCACGTTGCTGGTGGTGGGGGCGCCCGGAGGGTCCTGGCTGCAACGACAATTCTTCGGGCCCGGGCGCAAGCTCATCGTCGGATCTCAGGGAGGTGCGGTGGTGGTGCGTGCCGCCCCGGTGCGCTGTTTCCAGGAGATGCTCGAACCCGACGCGCTGGGAGCGGGCCTGCTGGTTCGCGAGGCGCGCCGGCTGCTCCAGGGTGATGCCGCCCCCGTGGTGGCCGACGGGCGTCTCGTCGGAGTGGTGCGTCGCTCCGCACTTCTCGAAGCCTTTCCCGAGGATTCGATCGGGTCCATAGCCGAGGACCCGGTGTTCGTCTCCGAGGAGGACCCGGTCGAGGCCGCTCTCGAAGTGGCTGCCTTCGTCCGGCCGGTTCCGGTGGTCGATGGCTCCGGCCGGCTCACCGGAGTGATGCCCGGGTGATATCGGAGTTGCCGCTGGGCGACCCGGTGCCGATCGCGGCCGCCCCGGAGCGTCCCGCAGCGGTACTCGCCGGGCGGGATGTGACGCTGCGGCGGCCCGACCTCGCCGACGGCGCCCCCCTGTTCGCGGCAACCCACGGCGACCTCGCCGCCGAGGCGGTCTGGGCGTACATGGGGTACGGGCCGTGGCCGACCGAGGAGGCGATGAGCCGCTGGATCGCCGGGTGTGTGGATTCGGTGGACCCCTTCTGGTACGCGGTGACGGCCACCGCCGACGGCTCGCCGCTGGGCATGGCCGCGATCATGGGTTACGACCCTGCCATGCGTCGCGCCGAGATCGGGCACATCTGGTACATCCCGGCGGCGCAACGGACCACCGCCAACACCGAGGCCGCCTACCTCATGGTCGGGGAGTGCTTCGCCCGGATGGGTTGCCGCCGGGTGGAGTGGAAATGCGACGCGCTCAATGAGCGGAGCCGGGCGGCAGCTGTGCGGCTCGGGTTCGTCTTCGAGGGGGTGTTCCGCAACCACATGATCGTCAAGGGCCGCAACCGCGACACGGCGTGGTATGCGATGACGCCGGGGGATTGGTCGTCGGCTCGTCCCCGCCTGGAACGGTGGCTCTATGAGGCGCCCCGCCGCGATGGACGTCCCGTCGAGCCGCTCGGCGCTAGGTGATGCGGAAAGTCCAGACGAACCCCCCGGGGTCCGGGTTTCCCCCCGCGATCCGGTCCCATCGAATGCTGGCCTGGTGGTCGCCTGCGGTCCACTCCTCGATGGTCCTGCCCGCGCCGGGATACCACCGCCAGTCGCCGGTGGCTTCGGTGAACGAGACCTCTGCCAGGTCCACGGCCACTCCATCCACGATCAGGTCGAGGAGCTGGTAGCCGACGGGGAGATCGATCTCGATTCCCGTCTGGCGGACCACGACGTCGCCGGGGAGGGGGAATACCCCTTCCAGGGGATCGGGCAGTTCCGCCGGGCCACCACGCGGGAAGAAGAGCACGGCGGCGGCGATCACCGCACCCAGGGTGACGATGAGGACGGCCATGAGGGTGCGGTACCGATCTCGGCCCATGAGGCGATAGTAGGTGTCGGCGGATTCGGCACTCCCGCTAGCGTTCCCGACATGCGAACCAATCCCGTGCTCGGCGAGCTGGGCACCTATCCGATCGCGGAGATCCAGGACACCGTTCGCCGCATGAAGGATGCCGGAGAGCGTCTCATCGACTTCTCCCTCGGCGACCCGCGCGAGCCGACGCCGCGGTTCATCCGGGAGGCCGCCGCGGCGGCGATCCCGGAGGTCTCCCAGTACCCGACCGTTGCCGGGCTGGCGTCGCTGCGCAGTGCGATCGCCGGGTACGTGCAACGCCGGTTCGGGATCGAGGTAGATCCGGCCACGCAGGTGATCCCGACCGCCGGATCCAAAGAGGCGATCTTCAGCACCCCGTTTGCCTTCATCGACTCGACTGCTGATCAAGCGGGGGTGTTCGCCACGCCTGGCTATCCGGTGCACGAGCGGGGCATGCGTTTCGCCGGCGCCGACGCCATCGGGATCAAGCTGCACGGCGACTTCGTGCTGCGCGCCGCCGACATCCCCGCCGAGGTGTGGCCCCGGCTCGCACTGTTGTGGACCTGCAGCCCGCAGAACCCGACCGGGGCGGTCACTCCTCGGACGGACCTGCGCGCCCTGTACGAGCGATGCCGGGAGCACGGCACTCTGCTGTTGAGCGACGAGGCATATGCCGACCTCTGGGAGGAGGAGCCACCCACATCGGCGCTCCAGGTGGCGGAGGCGGGCTCCGTCGGCTCCTTGACATATCTGTCGTGCAGCAAGCGTTCGGGGATGACCGGATATCGCAGCGGGGCGGTCGTCGGCGACGCCGAGGCGATCGCCGCACTCAAGTCAATGAGGTCATCGGCCGGGGTCGGCTCGCCGGAGTTCATCCAACAGGCGGCGACCGCGGCGTGGAACGACGACGACCATGCGGAGGAGCGGCGGCAGATCTTCAACGCCAAGCGGGCGGTGCTGCGGTCGCGATTCGACGCCGCCGACATCCCGGTGGTGGGATCGCGCGCCGGCTTGTACCTCTGGGTGGTGGTCGACGACGACCTCGCCGCCGCCAAACGGTTGCTCGCCGAAGGCGTGGTCGTCTCGCCGGGGTCGGTATTCGGACCCGGAGGCGAGGGGCACCTTCGCCTGGCGCTCGTCCCGACCCTCGAGGAATGCGCCGAGGCGGCGGAGGTGGTGGCCGGATGCCTACGTCCCGCGAGCTGATCGAGGCGGCCTTCGTCGACCTGGACCGGCTCGACAAGGCCCGCGCCGCGATCGAGGAGACCATCGCCGCGCTCGATCGGGGCGAGATCCGGGTCGCCGAGAAGGTGGACGGCACCTGGGCGGTCAACGAGTGGGTCAAGCAGGCGATCCTGCTCTACTTCCGCCTCGCCGGCCTGGAGACGTGGCATGCCGGACCGCTCGAGTTCCACGACAAGATCCCCACCAAGCAGGGCCTGGCGGCGGCCGGGGTTCGGGTGGTGCCGCCGGGAACGGTCCGGTACGGGGCCTTCTGCGAGCCGGGAGTCGTCGTGATGCCCGGCTACATCAACATCGGCGCCTGGGTCGGATCGGGAACCCTGGTGGACACCTGGGCGACCGTGGGGTCCTGCGCCCAGATCGGACGCGACGTGCACCTCTCCGGCGGGGTGGGGATCGGGGGAGTGCTCGAACCGCCCGGGGCGCTGCCGGTGATCGTCGAGGACGGCGCGTTCATCGGCAGCCGGTGCATCCTCGTGGAGGGGGTGCTGGTGGAGGAGGGTGCGGTCCTCGGGGCGAACACCACGATCACCTCGTCCACGCCGATCATCGACGTCACCGGACCGGAACCGGTCGAGTACCGGGGGCGGGTGCCGGCCAACTCGGTGGTGATTCCGGGGACCCGGCCCAAGGTGTTCCCCTCGGGCACGTTCGAGCTGCAGTGCGCCCTCATCGTCGGGCAGCGGTCTGCCTCGACGGACCGCAAGACTTCCCTGAACGAGGCTCTGCGGGTGTTCGGGGTGCAGGCGTGAGCCTGGTCGACGACCTCGTCTGGCTGGTGGACATCCCCTCGCCGACCGGAGCCGAGGAGGCGATCCGCGACGCCATCGCCGCCCGGCTCTCCCATCTCGAGCCGCGGACGATCGGGAACTCGGTGGTGGTCGGCCGTCGCACCGGCAAGCCCCTCATCGCCGTGTACGGCCACCTGGACACGGTCCCCTCACAGGGCAACCTGCCGGGCCGGGTCGCCGACGGGCGGGCGTTCGGACTCGGCGCCTCCGACATGAAGGGGGGGCTGGCGGTGATGATCGCCCTCCTCGAGGATCCCGATGTCGCCGCCGGGACCTTCGACGTGTTGGGGGTGTTCTACGACGGCGAGGAGGGGCCCGCCGAAGGCAACGGGCTGGAGGCGGTCCTCGACCGGTCACCCGACCTGCTCGAGGCCGAGCTCTCGATCGTCATGGAACCCACCGACGGCGAGTTGCAGCTTGGCTGTCAGGGTGTCATCAACGCCACGGTCGAGTTCCACGGCGAGGCCGCCCACAGCGCCCGTCCCTGGCTCGGAGAGAACGCGGTGACCAAGGCCGGTGCCTGGCTGGCGGAGATGCACGGGCGGGGCTGGCGCGACGTCGACGTGGCCGGGCTCACCTTCAAGGAGACCTTCGTCGTCACCACCGCCGCCGGGGGAGTCGCCCGGAACGTCATCCCCGCCCGGTTCGCACTCAACCTCAACCATCGGTTCCCTCCGGATCGAACCCTGGACGAGGCAGAGGCGATGGTGCGCGAGATGTGCGCCCCCGCCGACCTCGTGGAGATCGTCGACCGCGCACCGGCCGCTCCGATCCCCGAGGGCAATCCCCACCTGGAGCGGCTGCGCGGCCTGGTCGGCGTGGTGTCGGCCAAGACCGCGTGGACCGACGTCGCCCGTCTCACCGGGCGCGGCCTGGCCGCGGTCAACTTCGGCCCCGGCGAGGTGGCGCAGGCACATCGTGCCGACGAGAGCGCCCCGATCGAGGGGATGGAGCGCGCCCTGGGGGTGATGCGGGGGTTCCTGAGCTAGTTCGGTCGCTTTCGCCCTCGGGCCGACCGGCCCGGCTCCGGCCACCCGGCGACTCTCTACCATCAGCAAATGCCCGTTGAGATCGACATCGCCAAGGTGGCGCGCCTCGCCCGGATCGGCCTGACCGAAGAGGAACTCGCCCACTACGGCGAACAGCTCCAGGGAATCCTCGAGCACGCCGCCCGGGTACAGGCTCTGGCCACCGACGGCGTCGTCCCCACCGCCCATCCACTGCCGATGGTCAACGCGCTCCGTGCCGACTTGGTCGAGCCGACCCTCGACCGCGAGGAGGTGCTCGCCCAGGCGCCCGATCGCGAGGGCCCCTACTTCCGCGTTCCCCCGTTCCTGGAGGACTGAGTGGATCCCGCCGACCTCTCGATTGCCGACGCGGCCGAGCGCCTGCGTGCCGGTGAGGTGACCGCCGTCGAGTTGCTCGCGGCGGTGCAGCGGCGGGCCTCGATGACCGAGGCGATCCTCCACTGCTATCTGACCATCGACCGCGACGGCGCCGCCGCCGCGGCCGAGGCCGCCGATGCCGCGCTCGCCCGCGGTGAGGACCTCGGGCCTCTCCACGGCATTCCCATCGCCGTCAAGGACAACATGGTGACCCGGGGTGTGGAGACGACGTGCTCGTCGCGCATACTCTCCGGGTGGGTTCCCCCGTACGACGCCACCGCGGTCGAGCGGTTGCGACGCGGCGGCGCGGTGATCTTCGGCAAGACCAACCTCGACGAGTTCGCCATGGGCTCGTCCACGGAGAACTCGGCATACGGCCCGACCCGCAACCCGTGGAATCCCGATCGCGTGCCGGGCGGGTCGAGCGGCGGCTCGGCGGCGACGGTGGCGGTGGGCTCGGCGTTCGGCGCTCTCGGCTCCGATACCGGGGGTTCGATCCGCCAGCCGGCGGCGTTGTGCGGTGTCGTCGGCATGAAACCCACCTACGGGTTGGTGAGCCGCTACGGGCTGATCGCCTTCGCCTCATCACTGGATCAGATTGGCCCGATCACCCGCACCGTGGCCGACGCGGTCACTTTGTTCGAGGTGGTTGCCGGTCACGATCCATCTGACGCCACGTCGTATCGAGGGGAATTCCCCGATCCCCGCGCCGAGTCGGGGCGCGGGGTCGCCGGCCTGAAGATCGGTGTGGTCCGCGAGCTGTCGGGAGACGGCATCGATCCCGGAGTCTTGAGCGCCTTCCGCGCCACCCTCGATGCCCTTGCCGCCGCGGGGGCGGAGGTCACCGAAGTGTCGTTGCCGTCGACCGAGTACGCCTTGAGTGCCTACTACCTGATCGCGCCGGCGGAGTGCTCGGCGAACCTGGCGCGCTTCGACGGCGTGCGCTTCGGCCTGCGGCTTCCCGGCGATTCGGTCGAACAGCTGATGTCGGCTTCCCGGCGCGATGGTTTCGGTCCCGAGGTCACCCGGCGCATCCTGCTCGGCACGTATGCCCTGTCGGCCGGGTACTACGACGCCTTCTACGGACAGGCGCAGAAGGTGCGGACCATGGTGATCGAGGACTTCTCGCGGGCCTACCGCGACGTCGATGTGCTCGTCACCCCCACCAGTCCGTCCACCGCCTTCGGTGTCGGGGAGAAGACCGCCGATCCGCTGTCGATGTACCTCAGCGACATCTGCACCATTCCGAGCAACCTCTCGGGCGATCCGGCGATCTCGGTGCCGGTCGGACTCGACGGTGCCGACCTGCCCGTCGGCTTTCAGATCCTGGCGCCGGCACTGCACGAGGCGGTCATGTTCCGGGTGGCGGAGGAGGTGGAGAGACTCGTCGGGTTCTCTTCCCGCCCGGCGCTGGCCACGTCGGAGGGAGCGGCATGAATTACGAGGCGGTCATCGGCATCGAGACCCATGTCGAGCTGCTCACCCACTCGAAGATGTTCTGTGGATGCCCGACCGACTTCGGCGCCGATCCCAACACCAACGTATGCCCGGTGTGTCTCGGCCTTCCCGGCGCCCTCCCCGTGCCGAACGAGCAGGCGATCCACTGGACGATCGCTCTCGGCATGGCGCTCGAGTGCTCGATAGCGCCCCACTCGGTGTTCCACCGCAAGAACTACTTCTACGCCGATCTACCCAAGAACTATCAGATCTCCCAGTTCGATCTCCCACTGTGCGTCGGTGGGCATCTCGACGTGGATGGGGGAACGGGGGAGCGGCGAGTGGGGATCACCCGGGTGCATCTCGAGGAGGACACCGGCAAGAGCACTCATCTCGGGGGAAGCGGCCGGATCCACGACGCCTCGGGTGCCCTCATCGACTTCAACCGGTCGGGGATCCCGCTCATGGAGGTGGTCACCGAACCGGACATTCGCACCCCGGAGGAGGCCCGGGCCTACGCCCAGGAACTGCGGGCGATCGTCCTCGCCCTGGGAATCTCCGACGCCCGTCTCGAGGAGGGCAGTCTTCGCTTCGACGCCAATGTCTCGCTTCGGCCGGAGGGGTCGACGACGCTGGGCACCAAGGTCGAGGTGAAGAACATGAACTCGCTCCGTTCCCTGCAGCGGGCGCTGGCGTTCGAGATCGACCGCCAGAACGGGGTGCTCGCCGCCGGCGGGACGATCGCTCAGGAGACCCGCCACTGGGACGAGGCCGCCGGCCGCACCGAGTCCGGTCGCGGGAAGGAGGAATCGAGCGACTACCGCTACTTCCCGGAACCGGATCTGGTGCCGCTGGAAGTCGGTCCGGAGTTGCTCGCGCGGCTTCGCGCCGGCATCCCCGAGCTCCCCGCGGTGCGGCGAGAGCGCTACATGGCGGCGGGACTCGACGCGACCGCGGCGCGAACCCTGGTGGCGGGAGATCTGTCCGGATTGTTCGACGACGCCGTCGCCGCCGGGGCGGCACCCCGCGCCGTCGCCAACTGGTTGAGCGGCGAGGTGACTGCTCACCTCAACCGGACCGGCACCGATGCCGCGGATCTCACGCTCGACGGCGCCGGGCTCGCCGAACTGGTGGAGATGGTCGACAGCGGGGAGGTGTCGGCGACGGCAGCCAAGGACGTCCTCGCCGGGGTGCTCGCCGGCGAGGGGACCCCCCGGAAGGTTGCCGAGCGGCGCGATCTGCTGCAGATCTCCGACGTGGGAGCGTTGGTGGTTGCGGTCGACGAGGCGCTCGCCGCCCATCAGGACGAGGTCGCCAGGATCCGGGGCGGAGATGCCCGGCTGGTCGGGTTTCTGGTCGGGCAGGTGATGAAGGCGACCGGGGGCAGGGCGGATCCGCAGGCGGTCGACCGTCTCATCCGGGAGCGAACCGGAGCGTGATCCCGGCGGCGGTCGTATTCGACTGCGATGGGGTGCTCGTCGACTCGGAGCCCCACTCGATCGCCGCCTGGCTCGAGGTGCTCGGCGGCTGGGGACACCCGGCGACCGGGGCCGATGTCGCCGGATGCATCGGGCTGGGTTTCGTCCCGACCCACGAAGCGCTGAGTGTGGTGGCCCCGCTCCCGTCTCCCGACATCGTGTGGCCCACGTTGCTCGCCGCCCTCGAGCGTTCTTTCCGGGGCGGCCTGGAGGTCTTCGACGACGCGGTGGCTGTGGTCGACGAGTGTATGGCGCGCCGGGTGCCGATGGCGGTGGTGTCGGCGAGCCCCCGCGCCCGCCTCGATCTCACTCTCGCCGCCGCCGGGCTGGCCGGGCGGTTCGGCGTCTCCGTCGCCGGGGACGAGGTTCCGCACCCGAAACCGGCTCCCGACGGCTACCTGGCTGCGGCCGTCGGACTGGGGATGGCGGCCGGGGCCTGCGTGGCGGTGGAGGACAGTCCGGCGGGGGTTCGATCCGCCGCTGCCGCCGGCATGCGCGTGGTGGCGGTGGTTCGGCCCGGGGCCGACGGGGAGTCTCTCGAGGCCGCCGGGGCGACGGTCGTGGCGCAGCTCACGTCCGAACTGGTGCTCGGATTCGGTGCCGGGCACGGCGAGTCGGGTAGCCGGTAACTTCCTGCTGATGCACTACTTCGTGACCGGGGCCACGGGTTTCCTCGGCGGGCACCTCACGGTGCGGCTTCTCGACGTCGGCCACCAGGTCACCGCTCTGGTGACCGACCGCGACGAAGCGCGGGAGATCGCCGCATACGGGGTGCGTCCCCACGTCGGCAGCGTCGTCGAAAAGGAGACCGTGCGGCGGGGCATGCGAGGCGCCGATGGAGTGTTTCACATCGCCGGCAGCAGGCTCGGCTTCTTGGATCGAGCAACCGCCGAGGCCGTCAACGTGGATGGCACCCGTAACGTGCTCGAGCTGGTGCGCGAGCTCGGGATCCCCAAGGTGATCCACACGAGCACGCTCTCGGTGTACTCCGACACGCACGGGGAAGTCGTCGACGAGTCGTACCGTTTCACCGGGAAGCACCTCACCGACTATGACCGGATGCGGGCCCGGGCGCATTACGAGGTGGCCCTCCCGATGATGCAGGCGGGCGTGCCCGGGGTCATCCTGCTTCCCGGAGCGATGTACGGCCCTCACGACAACAGCGTGATGGCCGGGCTATTGGGTCGATTCCTCCTCGGCCACGTGCACGTGGTCGCCGCCGCCACCGCCTACTGCTGGGCGCACGTCTCCGATGTCGCCCAGGCTCACGTGCTCGCCATGGAGTTCGGCCGGCCGGGAGAGCAGTACATCGTGGGTGGCGCCCCCCACACCGTGCGGGCAGTACTCGCCGAGGCAGGGAAGCTCGTCGGCAGGACGCGGTTCCCGGTCCCCGTGCCGTCGTGGCTGGTGCGGCCGATCGCCTCGGTGGTGCGCGCCGGGGCAACGATCGTCCCGGCGTGGCGGCCCGCTGCGCATCGGCTGCGGGTCGCCACCGGCGTCACGTATCTCGGGGACGACGCCAAGGCGCGCGCCGAACTCGGCTTCGCCCCCCGTCCTCTGGCGGAGGGGCTTCCCGACGCGGTGGAGTGGCTGCTGCGGGATATGTTCGAGGCGGCTTAGGCGGCCAGTCGTCGTCGATGGTTGGCCAATTGCGTATCGACCGGCCCCACGCGCTAGAAATGCCCGCACAGGAGGTCCACTTGGAAGCCAGCGAGCGCGATCGACTCACCCAGGACGAAGCCAGGGCGCGGGCAGCGCAGATATCGAACGTCTCGTATCGCCTCGATCTCGATCTTGAGGCGGGGGCGAAGACCTTCCGTGGCGACGTCACCATCGCCTTCGACCACAAGGGCGGCGGCACGTTTCTGGAGTTCCTCGGCGGAAATGTCGACCGGATGCTCATCAACGGGGAGGTCGTCGAGCCGGTCCGCCACGGATCGCGACTGCTGCTCACCGCGTCACAACTGGCCGGTCACAACGAGATCCGGGTGGTCTACGAGCGGGCCTACGACCACACCGGTGAGGGCCTCCATCAGTTCATCGATCCGAGCGATGGCGCCGAGTACCTCTACTCGCAGTTCGAGCCCTATTCGGCTCACCGCCTCATGCCCTGTTTCGACCAGCCCGATCTCAAGGCGACCTACGACATCACCATCACCGCGCCGGCGCAGTGGACGGTGGTGACTTCGGCGCCCGAAATCGACCGTGAGGACGTGCCGGGGAGTCGCAACCGGCGGACCTTCGCCACCACGGTCCCCTTCTCCACCTATCTGCTTTCGGTGGTGGCCGGGGAGTACGCCTCGGTGGGGGACGACCACGAGGGGATCGCCCTGGGGATGCATGCCCGGGCATCACTCATGCCCCACCTCGACTCGGCTCATCTGTTTGCTCTGTCCAAGCGACTCCTCGATCACTACGGCACCTTGTTCTCCGAGCCCTATCCCTTCGGCAAGCTCGACCAGGTCTTCGTCCCCGAGTTCAACTGGGGTGGGATGGAGAACGTGGCGAACATCACCTACACGGACACCGTCATCTTCCGGGATCCGCCGACCGAGGATCAGCTCTTGCGCCGGGATGAGTACTTCGCGCACGAGATCGCCCACATGTGGTTCGGAGATCTCGTCACGATGCAGTGGTGGAACGACGTCTGGCTCAACGAGTCGTTCGCGTCATTCGTCGCCTACCTGGCCCTCGATGCTCTCGGCGGCTATCCGACGATCTGGCAGGACTTCAACTACCGCATGAAGCTCTGGGCTTACCGGGAGGATCAGCTTCCGACCACCCACCGGATCGCCGACGAAGTACCCAGTACCGACGAGACGTTCCTCAACTTCGACGGGATCTCCTACGGGAAGGGTGCCGCGGTCCTCCGGCAATTGGTCGCCGCCATCGGGACGGAGGGTTTCCGGGACGGGCTGCGCACCTACTTCCGGCGCCACCGCTTCGGCAATGCGACCCTGGCCGACTTCCTGGCCGCCCTCCAGGAAGGCAGCGGTCTCGATCTGGTCAAGTGGGGGGCGCGCTGGCTGACGACAGCGTCGGTGAACACCATCGCCGCCTCCTGGCGGGAGACGGACGGCGTCGTGGCCGGCCTCGACCTGCGGCAGACCGCCTCCGACGACCATCCGGTCCTCCGTCCCCACCACATCGAGGTGGCGGTCGTGGACCGCGCCGACCGGATGACGGTGTACCCGGCGATGATCGACGGGGTGACCGCCACGGTCCCCGAGGCGGCCGGTATCGCCGTTCCGGCGTTTCTCTTCCCCAACTACGGCGATTACGGGTATTTCAAGGTCGCTCTCGACCCGGCGTCGGTCGCCTACGCCGAGTCCCGCCTCGGTGAGGTCGGCGAGCCGCTGCTCCGCCAGCAGGTGTGGTCGTCGCTGTGGGAGATGGTCAGGGATGCCCAACTCGCCTCTACCCGCTACCTGCGGCTGGTGGCCACCCACCTCCCCGGGGAGGCCTCGATGCCGGTCGTGCAGATGATCACCGCCACCGTCGCCGGTGCGATCGGACGCTACGTCCCCGAGAGCGAGATCGAGGCCGAGTCCTCCCGCTTCGTGGCGACGGCGGCGGCAGCGCTGCGATCGGATCCGACCGGTGATCGCGGCGTGCTCTGGGCGCGGGCGCTCATCGCCGCGGTACGGACCGAGGGGGATGCGCGGACCGCTGCCGGGATCGTCGACGATCCGCCGGACGGCCTGGCCATCGACCAGGACATGAGATGGGCCGTGGCGGTCAAGTGGGCTTCGCTCGGCCTCGAGGGGGATGTCGCTCGCATCGCCGCCGAGAGGTCACGGGACGACTCCGACCGGGGAGATCGGGCTGTGGCGACCGCGGATGCCTCCCGTCCCGACCTCGCCGCCAAGCAGGAGGTGTGGGAGAGGCTCCACAGCAACGGGTACGGGTCACTCGCCCTGGCCCGGGCCGCCGCTTCGGGATTCTGGCGCCGCTCGCAAGCGGCGATGCTCGAACAGTTCGTCGATCCGTTCTTCGCCGGGCTCCCCGGGGTGTTCGAAGACTGGGAGGCGGAGGCCGCCAGGTCGTACTTCCGGGCGTTCTTCCCCGACTACCTGATCGACACTGCGACGAGGGACCGCATCGCCGGGTTGCTCGCCGATCCCGGCGTCGGTTCGATGCTGCGGCGGATGCTCATCGAGACGGACGACGACATTCGCCGGGCCCTGGCCTGCCGCGGCTTGGTGGAGTCGGTGTCGTTGCAGGCGTGAGGTGGTCTGCGGGGCGGGATCGGCGCGGCGTCTTCTGGTTCGATCGGACCTGGCGCGTTTAACCTGATCGGATGCTCACGGTCCTGGCGCAGATCCCGGACGACCTTCCGGAGCGGGCCGGCGAGATCGCCGATCAGGTGAAGGCCAACCCCGTGCTCCTGGCGATGCTCGTCGGCATCGGCGTGATCACCGCCTTCATCTTCTTCTGGGGAATCATCAAGCAGGCTTTCAAGGCGGCGATCTTTGGCGGGCTGCTCAGCGCCGCTGCCTGGTACTGGTACTTCAACATCAAGTAGCGGGATCGCGCCGGTAGGTCCAGGAATCCTCGGAAGCGCGGCCGCCGTTTCCGCTCGGGTCGGCTGCGACGCCGGGACTCACAGCACGTTGAGTATCCAGCCCACTCCCAGTCCGTAGAGCCCGGCGACGACGTCGTCGGCGGTGATGCCCAGGCTGCCGGGCAGCCGCTCTGCCGCCGGTACTCCCGGCAAGATCTTGAAGATGTCGGCGGCTCGGGCGATGACAAGGGCCACGATCCACGGGATCCCGTGCAGTCCGATCAGGGCGACCAGCGTGCCGGCCGTCTCGTCGATGCACACCCAGCCCGGGTCGGCGTGGTCGGCGGCGAAGGGTGCCGCCGCCCACAATGACGTGGCGATTGCGGTCGCGGCGACCACCGCTCCCAGCCACCACCGGGCATCCACCGCCAGCAGCCCGCCGCCGATGGCCGCGCCGAGGGCCGCCCCAAAGGTGCCGGCTCCCGAATCGCTCCGCCACAGGCGGCGCGGAATCAGGCCAAGGCCGAACGAGGAGGCGACGATCCGGCGCATCGGGGCGAGGGTAGGGCCGAATGGCGGCCGACCCACCGTCTTTCGCCACACGACGATCATCGATTGCGGGCGTACCTTCGCCCGATATCGCCTAGGGAATGGGAGGGAGCATGGAGCTGAGTTCGCGGGAGACCTGGACGGTGATTCATGGACTCGTCCTCGGTACGGTGTTCTTGCTCGCGTTCGGGGGTGGTCTCGCCGGCTTGTGGAGCCTGAGACCCGGATTCCTCACCGCGGCGGGGATCAAGGAGCGGATGCGCCGTCTCTACGTGGGGACGTGGGTCATGGGTGTCACCGCGCTGTTGACGGTGATCACCGGCACCTGGATCGTCTACCCGTGGTACCGGGTGAAGCTGGCCGCGGTCGGTGACAGTGCCTTCGCGGGATGCGCCGGCTTGGTTGTCCCCGGAGCGACCTGCTCGCCGCGGGACTTCCTCCTGTCTGATGTCTCGGGGCACACCGAGACCTGGCACGAGTTCGGGATGGAGTGGAAGGAGCACATCTCCTGGGCCGCCCCCATCCTGGCCATCACCGCGGCGTTCCTCGTGACGTACTACGGCCCCCGGCTGATCAGCCGGAAGTGGCTGCGCATGGCGGTGATCGTCATGTTCGTCGCCGCATTCGCCGCAGCCGTCGTAGGAGGGGCCTTCGGTGCGTTCCTCAACAAAGTCGCCCCGATCATCTGAGGAGAGCCATCTACATGACAACCATGAAGCATCGAGATGAGGGGATCGCTCCGGAGCTGGCTGCTCTGGGTCTGCCGGACAAGCCCGATGGCCCCGGCGCCGCGGCGATGATCGCCGCCGGGGTGGGCGTGTTCACCCTCGGCCTCTTGACGACGCTGGCGGAGTTCTGGACCGGACTCAGTGGGTTCCTGGCCGACTTCCAGGGCTCGCGCGGGGTCGGTGGCCTGGCCGGGAAGAGCACGTTGGCGATCGTCGCCTGGCTGGTGTGCTGGGGGGTCCTGGCGCTGCTCTGGAGGGGAAAGGACTTCGACCTGAAGCTGGCTTTCCGAATCGGACTGGTGCTGGGAGCGCTCGGAGCGCTCTTGACGTTCCCGCCGTTCTTCACGCTGTTCGCATGAGTGAATCGGCGGCAGATCGTGGAGCTGCGATCGCCACCGGCGTCGGCGTCGGTCTGATCGTCCTGATGGTCACCTGGCTGGTCGGCAACCGGATCACGGCAGTGCTGGTGGGTCCGCCCGTCGGGCCTACCGTGGCGATCTGCCTGGCGGTGGTCGCCGGAGCGATCACCACGGTCATCATGAGCCGCCGACTGGTCGCCTCCATGGCAGACCACTGAGCAAGGCGAGTCGGCC
>Ga0154791_107_pt5 | contig 42101 bp, 45 predicted proteins | sample Rifle2008BG16ft_FD_105799 | JGI IMG/M metagenome (GOLD analysis project Ga0154791, IMG submission 105799) | Actinobacteria bacterium RBG_16_68_21
CGGTAACCGCTGGCCCCTCGGAAGGGGGTTGATCGCCCGGAGCGAGGCCGAGCGCACCGAGCCACAGCGTGCCGATCAGAACTAGAGGCATTGCGGGAGAGTCGCCCTGTTCGCCCCGGGGGGCAAGGGGTTGACAACCGACGGCGAGATGACAGGAGAGACCCCCGGCTCACGCCAGTAGCGCGTGAGCCCGCGCCACGTCTTCCCCGATCTGGCCGACCAGCTCTTCGACCCCGGCAAACTTCCGCTCGTCGCGGATCCGGGCGACGAACCTCACCCGCAGCTCCATTCCGTAGAGGTCTTCGTCGAATCCGAACAGATGCGCCTCGACCGTCTCGGCGGCTCCGCCAAAGGTCGGCCTGACACCAACGTTGGCTACCCCGGGAACCGCCTCGGAGGCGGAACGGCCGCACCACACCGCGTACACGCCGCGTCGCGGGACGGCGATACCGGGAGGAACGGCGACGTTGGCGGTGGGAACGCCGATCGTCTTGCCCCGACCGTCGCCGACGACCACCGGGCCCCGCACCTCGTGGGGACGGGCAAGAGCCTGGGCGGCGCCGACGACGTCGCCTTCGGCGATCATTGCCCTGATCCTGGTGGACGACACGGGCGCGTCGCCGCCGACGAGTGGGACCACCTCCGTGGCGAAGCCCAGTCCGGTACCCATCTCGCGCAGCAGCCCGACGTGCCCCGTGCGGTCCTTGCCGAAGCGGAAGTCCTCGCCCACGACGACGATTCCCGCGTGGAGGCTCCCGGCGAGCAAGTCGGTGACGAAGGCCGCCGGGCTCCACATCCGCAGATCGTCGTCGAAGGCGACGACCGCGGCGACGTCGACGCCGATATCGGAGATCAACTCAAGACGGTGGTCGATGGAGGTGAGCATCAACGGAACCCGCTCCGGAGCCACCACCGCCAACGGATGGGGGTCGAAGGTCACGACGCCGGTGGGAAAGCCGAGGTCTTCCGCTCGCTCGCGCAGCGCGGCGAGCACATGGCGATGTCCCACGTGGACGCCGTCGAACACACCGACGGCGAGGGCGCTGGGTCCCGGGCCCGGGTCCCAGCGCGCGGTCTCGCCCCGGAAGACCCTCATGCCAGCACCACCTCGGGTGCCGCCCGGCGGCCGTCGCAGCTGTACACGGCGAGCAACTCGCCGGATGCTCCGACCACGCGGAACCGGCCGGCCGCGGCCATGCCCAGCGAGGCCGCGGTCGGAATCGGGGCCGACGGAGACCGCCGGGAGATCTCCCAGCCCCGCGGAGGAGGACAAGAGCAGGGCGAGCCCGTCACGCTCGATGTCCTCGAGGGAGTGGGCGTCCACCACGTCGTGAATCCCGATGGCGATACGGCGCAGGGACACGAGGTGGGCACGCCCGCCGAGGGCGGCGGCGATGTCGTCGGCGAGCGTCCGGATGTACGTGCCCGAGCCGCAGCTCACCCGAAAGGACACCTCGGGGTAGGGACCCGGGCTCACCTCGTCCACCGCTATCTCATGGATCAGGATCGGGACCGCGGCGCGCTCCACTTCGATGCCCTGCCGGGCGAGGTCGTAGAGGCGCCGGCCTTCGACCCGTTTGGCCGACACCATTGGGGGTACCTGCATGATCCGGCCCACGAACCGGGCGGCGGCGGCGGCCACCTCGATCGGGGTGACGTCCATCGGCTCTCGGGAGAGGATCGCCCCGTCGGCGTCGAGGGTGTCGGTGGCGATGCCGAACAGAGCGGTGGCGTGGTAGGTCTTGGCGGCGTCCTGGACGAAGCGAAGCAGGCGGGTGGCGCGCCCGACGCCGAGGATCAGCAGGCCGGTGGCCATGGGATCGAGAGTCCCGGCGTGGCCGATCCGGGAGCTTCCCAGCAGTGTGCGGCACCGGGCGACCACATCGTGGGACGTCCACCCCCCCGGCTTGTCGACGAGGAGGAACCCGTCAGGCACGGAGCCGGGCCCGGATCGACTCGATCACGTCGTCGCGGCTCCCCGAGGCGGTGAAGCCGGCGGCGTTGTGATGGCCTCCCCCGCCGTGGAGGACGGCGATCGAACCCACGTCGATCGCCCCGCGGGAGCGCAGGCTCGCCCGCCACCCCTGATCGACCTCCTTGAGGAGGACGGCGACACCCGCCTCCTTGGCGATGCGCAGGTCGTCGATCAGGCCGTCGAGATCCTCGTAGGTGACCGAGGCCGACTTGAGATCGCCGTGGGTCACATAGGACCAAACCAGTGAGAGCGGCTCTTCGAGAACCGCTCGACCGAGGACCGCGGACGATGCCTGGAGGTAGCCGAACGGAACCGACTCGTAGATCGCCTGACCGATGGTGTCGGGGCGGACTCCGGCATCGAGCAGCCGGGCGGCGACCCGCATCACCTCGCCGTCGGTGGCGGAGTACTGGAAACGGCCGGTATCGGTGACGATCCCGGTGAGAAGGCAGGTGGCGATGGTCTCGTCGATCGGCCAGCCGAGGGACTCCAGCAGGTAAGTGCACAGCTGGGCCGAAGCGGCTGCCCGCGAGTCGATCACCTGGATGTCGCCGAACCCGTCGTTGGTGACGTGGTGATCGACCACGACCAGAGTGCCGGCGTTCTCGGCGGCAACGCGCAACTCCCCGAGCCGGTCGGCGGAACCGACGTCGAACACCACCATCACCTCGGGCGCCGATGGAAACGCCTCCGTCGGCATCAACAGGCTGGTGTCGAGGAAGGACAACGACTCGGGCACGACGAACGGGCCCCCGAAGGACACGACCGCCTCCTTGCCGGCTGCCCGGGCGGCATGTCCCAGAGCGAGGGCCGAGCCCAGCGCGTCGCCGTCGGGCGAGACATGACAGGAAATCGCCAGTGACGTGGCTGCGCCAATGGCTTCAGTCGCCCGGCGGAGTGGTTCCTCGATCATCGATCTCATGTTCGCCGCCCAGGTCTCGAAGGAGCTGATCCATTCTGATCCCGCGGTCGACCGACTCGTCGAACTCGAAATCGATCTTCGGCAGGTACTTCAACCGTACCCGCTCGCCCGTCGCCGCTCGGATTCGAGTGGACGCCCGGGCGAGGGCCGCGGCCGTCGACTCGCGCTGCTCGGCGTCGCCGAGCACGGAATAGTAGACGCGGGCATTGCGCAGGTCCGGCGCGGTGTCGACCCCGATGATCGTCACGAACCCGAGTCCCGGATCCTTCAGACGGGACACCTCTTCGGCGATGACGTGGTGAAGCTGCTCGTTGACCCGGCGCATGAAGCCACCCTGCTTGGTCACGACACCTCCAAGTACGACACGCCCATCTCGATCATCTCGACCGTCGGGTCATCCAGCATCATCCGTTGGACTCCGTTGACCAACTCGTCGAGCCTCCCCCGTTGTGCGGCAACAATTGCGATGCCGACTGTGGCCCGCTGCCAATCGTCCTGATGGTCCACCTCGGCGATCGACAGCTCCCGTGCGCGCAGCCGATGCAGCACAGGTCGAAGCACCGCCCGCTTCGCCTTGAGCGACCGGACCTCGGGTATGCGCAGTTCGAGCCGAAGCGCCGCGGCGTGCATGGGGAAAGGGTATTGCATGCGGCGGACACGATCGGGGCTTTTCGTACCGCTGCCCGCTTCCCGCTACCCGCCGGGCGACAGACGAAGGGCGACAGGCGACAGGCGACGGGCGACGGGCGACGGGCGACGGGCGACTCTACGTCCGCGCCACCTCGCGCACCTCGAACGCCTCGATCACATCGCCCTCCTTGACGTCCTTGAAGTTGTCCAGGCCGATGCCGCATTCGAACCCCGAGGCGACGGAGCGAACGTCGTCCTTGAAACGCCGCAGTGATCCGATCGTCCCGTCGTGGACGACGATGCCGTCGCGGATCAACCGAATACGCGACCCGCGGTTGATCTCGCCCTCGGTGACCATGCACCCGGCGATGAAGCCGAAGCGGGGGGCGCGGAACGTGGCCCTGACTTCGGCGCTGCCCAGCACCCGCTCCACCTCGGTGGGGGCGAGCCGTCCCACCAGCATCGCTTCGATGTCGTCGAGGAGCTCGTAGATGATCCGGTACGTCCGAATCTCGATCCCGGCTTCCTCCGCGGCCTTCCGGGTCTTGGCATCCGGGCGAACGTTGAATCCGAAGATGACCGCGTTGGTGGCCTCGGCCAGCAGCACGTCGTTCTCGGTGATTCCACCCACCGCGGCGTGGGCGATGGTGATCCTCCCGCCCTCGCGGCCGATCTTGCCGACCGCCTCGCGGATCGCCTCCAGCGAACCGTGGGCATCGGCCTTGAAGATCAGAACCAACTCGGCGTCGTCGGCGGTGCGCAGATCCTCCAGCAAGGCGGACAGGCGCTGTGCCGCGGTAGGGACGGTGAGCTCCTCGTTGCGGATCGCGGCGAGCCGATCGGCTGCGATCCCTCGCGCCACCCGGTCGTCGGCGACGACCTCGAAATAGTCGCCGGCCTGAGGAATCTCGTCCCACCCCATCACCAGCACCGGCGCGCTGGGCGGCGCCATCTCGAGCTGGCGGCCGTTCTCGTCGAACATCGCCCGGACTCTGCCGGCGACGACGCCGGCCACGATCGCGTCTCCACGGCGAAGCGTCCCGCGCTGGACGATCAATGTGCCCACCGGTCCCCGACCCTTCTCCAGCTGACCTTCGACCACGGTTCCCGAGGCGGGAACGTCCGGGTTTGCGGTGTACTCCTCCAACTCGGCGATGAGGTCGATGTACTCGAGGAGTTGGTCGATGCCGTCGCCGGTGAGCGCCGAGACCTCCGCGCTCACCACGTCGCCTCCGAGTTGCTCGACCACCAGACCGTGCTCCGTGAGCTGCGCCCGCACGTTGCCCGGGTTGGCGCCGGGCAGGTCCATCTTGTTGATCGCCACCACGATGGGCACCCGCGCCGCCTTGGCATGATTGATCGCCTCGACGGTCTGGGGCATGACCCCGTCGTCGCCGGCAACGACGAGCACGACGATGTCGGTCAGCTCGGCACCGCGGGCGCGCAGCGAGGTGAATGCCTCGTGGCCGGGGGTGTCGATGAAGGTGATCCTGCGGTCGCCGACCGCGGTCTGGTAGGCCCCGATGTGCTGGGTGATTCCGCCGGCTTCCCCGGCCACGACGTTGGCGTGGCGAATCCTGTCGAGCAGCTGGGTCTTGCCGTGGTCGACGTGTCCCATCACGGTGACCACGGGGGGGCGAGGCTTCAGGTCGGCGGCGTTGTCGTGGTGCTCCTTCTTGGGACGCACCAGGGGTGCTTGCTCGTCGACCGGGGCGACCGGAGCGGACTCGACGGTCACCTCGTACCCGAGAGCGTCGCCGATCACCTCCAGCAGGTCGGCGGGGATCGGCTGGGTGGCGCCGGCCATCCGGCCGCGCGAGATGAGTTCCCGCACAACGATGCCGACCGGCCGCCGGGTCAGATCCGAGAACTCGGCGACCGTGATTCCCGCGGTGACGGTGATCGGGCGCTTGGGTTGGGGACCCTCCCCTCCGGGGAGGCGGCCTTTGCGTTTGCCCGCCTTGGCGGCGTGCTTCTTGGGGTCGCCGCCGTCTTCGTCTTCGTCCTCGTCTTCGTCCTCGTCGAACTCCTCGTCCTCCTCGAGGGTGGCGCCGGCTACCGCATCCGGTGTAGCCGCGACCTCGGCGGCGGGGCGCTCCCCGACCGGCACCGCGGGCGCCGACTCCTCGTCGTAGGACAGCCGCACCAGTGCGGCGTCCTCGTCGGAAAGACCAGACGAGGCGGTCTTGGCGTCGATTCCCAACTCGTGGACCCGCGACAGCACCTCCTTGGACTCCCTCCCAAGGTCACGGGCGAGTTCATAGACGCGCATCTTCAGCCTCCGTGGACGATCTTCATTGTGCCACGCACGAGGTCAAGCCCCGGGCGCCGGCTCCTCGGCAGCGGCCTCCGCGTCCTCGGGGGCCTCGCCGGGCTGCTCGGAGTCGCTGGCGGGCGCACCGGTGCCCGCCTTTTCCGGGACGGCAGCCACGGCGCCGTCGCCGGCTTCCCCGGTCATCTCCGCGGCGGCGGCGCTCACCTCCGCACTGGAACCATCTTCATCCGGGGTCCCCCCGGCCTGCTCGGTCTCCGATCGGATGTCGATCCGATACCCGCTGAGCCGGGCGGCGAGACGGGCGTTCTGCCCCTCTTTGCCGATTGCCAGCGACAACTGGTGGTCGGGCACGATGACGACCGCCTCCATCGTGTCGTCGTCGAGGATGACCTGGCGCACCTTCGCGGGACTCAGCGCTTCTGCGATGAACTGGCGGATATCGTCTCGCCACTCGACGATGTCCACCTTCTCGCCTCGCAGTTCATTGACCACCTGGCGCACCCGGGAGCCCCTGCTGCCCACGCAGGCCCCCACCGGATCGACGTTGGAGTCGTTGGAGCGCACGGCGATCTTGGTGCGATGCCCGGCATCCCGGGCGATCGCCTTGATCTCGATGGTGCCCTCGACGAGTTCGGGCACCTCCAGCTCGAACAGCCTCCTGATGAAGTCCGGATGGCTCCTGCTCACCACGATCTGCGGGCCCTTGGCCTCACTGCGCACCTCGAGGATCAGAGCCTTGACCCGGGCGCCGCGCTCGAGGCGCTCATAGGCGATTCGCTCCCCGGCCGGCATCACCGCTTCGGCGTTGCCGAGATCGAGGATCACGACGCGATGGTCGGACTGCTGCACGATCCCGGTGACGAGATCGCCTTCGCGGCCCTCATAGCTGTCGAATACCTGAGCGCGCTTGGCGTCGCGCAGGCGCTGCAGGATCACCTGCTTGGCGGTCTGCGCGCCGATGCGGCCGAAGTCGTCCGGAGTGTCTTCCCACTCGCGCACGACGTTGCCGTCCTCGTCGAGCTCCTGGCCGTACACCCGGATCTCGCCGGTGTCCTGGTCGATGGTGACGCGGGCCTCCTCGGCGGCCCCGGGGCTCCGCTTGTAGGCGGACACGAGGGCGTTGGCGAGGGCATCGAGGATGGTTTCTTTGGGAACGCCCTTCTCCCGCTCGAGGAGATCGAGTTCCTCCATGAAGGATTCGTTCATCGGGCGGCTCGCTTTCCGGGCTTCGCCGGCTTGTCCCACCGGAACACGGTGCGCGCCTGGGTGACGTCGGCAAGTGGGATGGTGCGATTGCGATCGCCGACCAGGACCGCCACGTCGCCTTCGCCTGCCTCGATGAGAACGCCGCGATGGCTCTGCTCGCCGTCAATCGCAATCTTTGTCTTCACGAGAACCTCTCGGCCGACCGCCTTGCGAAACTGGGCGGGGCGCTTCAGGGTCCGCTCCAGGCCCGGTGAGGAGACCTCGAGCGTGTAGGGGCCATCGAGGTCCTCGGTGTCATCGAGCAACCGGGACATGCCCCTGGCGAGATCGGCGATCCGATCCACGTCGAGCCCGCCGGCCGAATCGACGGTGACGCGTAGCACCCGCCCGGCCCCCCGGCCGAGCACTGCGAGGTCGTCGAGTTCGACGCCCTCCGCCTCGAGATACGACCCCAGGAGGTCCCAGAGTCGTCCATCGTCACCCATCGGCACTCCTCATAAAGAGAAGTGGGCGGGGCGCCCACTTCAAAGCGTCCACTGAATTGACAACCGAGTATATCGCCGCCGGGCTTTCTTCCGCCGACCCGGGCGCGCCGCACCAGCGCGCCCACACCACGCGTGGGCGGCGACCTAGAGCCTCTCGGCGGCGATCCTCTCGGCCACGCGGGGCACCACCTCGGCGAGCGGCACCACCTCTGTGGACCCGTCGACCCGGTGGGTCACCTCTGCGATACCGGCGGCGATGCCCTTGGGTCCGACGGTCACCCGATAGGGGATGCCGATCAACTCGGCATCGGCGAACTTGACTCCGGGCCGCTCGTCGCGATCGTCGATGATCGCGTCGATACCGCCGGCGCGCAGCCCCTGGTAGATCTCATCCGCCGCGCCGACCGTGGCGGTGTCATCCATCTTCACCACCGTGACCACCACCTCGTACGGGGCAACGCTCACCGGCCAGACGATCCCTTTCTCATCGAAGTGGGACTCGACTATCGCCGCCACGTTGCGCCCCACTCCGATCCCGTAGGAACCCATCCAGATCGTCTGGTCCTCGCCAACCTCATCGGTGACGGTCGCACCGAGCGCCGCGGCGTACTTCGTCCCCAACTTGAAGATATGGCCGACTTCGATCGATCGCTTCACCTCCACCGGTTGGCCGCATTGGACACAGGGGTCCCCGGGGCGGACGAGGCGGAGGTCGATCCACTCCGGGGCGGGGATGTCACGCGACACATCGACGCCCCGCAGGTGCTGGTCGTCGCGGTTGGCCCCGGTGACCATGTTCGATCGGCCCTGAAGGGCCGGGTCGGCGACGACTCGCAGCCCGCTCACCCCGACCGCTCCCAGGCTTCCCGGATGTGCCCCGAGACCAGCGACGATTTCGTCGTCCTGTGCGGGCCGCAGATCGAAGGTTCCCAGCGCATCGACCAGCTTCTGCTCCATCAACTCGTGGTCGCCTCGCAGCAGGAGCAGGGTCAGCTCCCCGCCCACGACGTAGGCGAGCGTCTTGATCTGACGATCGGCTTGCGCGAAGTCGAACGCCCCGGCAAGCGAGGCGATGGTGCGGATCCCCGGGGTGGCGAAAGGCTCGGGTTCGTCGGGCCACGGATCGTCGGCGATCGGGGCCACCCCGGAGGTCGCTCTTTCGGTGTTGGCGGCGTAACCGCAGGCGGGGCACACCACGATGTCGTCTTCGCCGGCGGAACTCTCCACCATGAACTCCACCGACTCCTTGCCGCCCATCGTTCCCGACGAGGCGTGAACCGGGATGGCCTTCATCCCCAACCGACGGAAGATTTCGGCGTAGGCCTGCCGGTGCGCCTCGAATTGCACATCGAGCCCGGCGGGACTCAGGTCGAACGAGTAGGAGTCTTTCATCGTGAACTCGCGAACCCGCAGCAGACCACCCTTGGGCCGGGGCTCGTCACGAAACTTGGTCTGCAGGTGGTACCAGAGCTGGGGCAGCTGCCGATAAGACGCCAGCTCGGTGGCGAGCAGCGTGAAGATCTCCTCATGAGTCATCGCCAGCAGCAGGTCGGTCTCCCGGCGATCCTTGAACTTGACGAGGATCCCCTCGACGTCGTCCCAGCGGCCCGTCTGCTTCCACACCTCACCGGGGTGCACCACCGGGAGCAGCATCTCCTGGCCGCCGATGCGGTTCATCTCCTCGCGGATGATCTTCTCGACCTTGTCGACCACCCTCTTGCCGAGGGGAAGCAGCGACCAGGAACCGGCCATCAGGCGGCGCACGAAGCCCCCGCGCACCAGCAGGCGGTGGTTGGCCGCCTCGGCATCGGCGGGATCGTCACGAAGGGTGGGGATGTAGGCGCGAGACCAGCGCATGAGGACAGCAGAGTAGTGAGACAGCTCGTCCCCGCCGCACCCGGCTAGCGTGGCTCGCCGCCGAGGATGGTGAGAGCGCGCGTGAACCGACCGTCGCCATGAGCCCGGACAAGCGACCCCGGGACTCCCAGCGAATCCGGGTATACCGGGCCCACTGGGCTCTCGACGACCATCTCAAGGCGAAGTCGCTGGGCTCGGTGGACGAGGTCCAGGCCTTCGTCGACTCCGTCGTGCAGTCGCGCTGGTGGCGCGAACGGGTGGGCGGGAGGGCTCGCATCCGCGTCGGCGACGGGCGGGGACGCCGCAGCGCCGGCAGCATCGGTGGGGAGATCCGCATTCCGCGCGCCTCCCGGACCGTGCCGACGGTTCTCCATGAACTGGCACACGAGGCCGTGCGGGACCCTTCGACCGCGATCCACGGTCCCGAGTACGCCGCGGCATTCCTGCAGCTGGTCGAGGGGTTCATCGGCCACGAGGCCGGGGCGTATCTCCGCATGGCCTACCTCGCCCAGGGGGTGCGATGGATCGAGGGCTGGACGGGGAACCCCCGGAGCCGGCCCTAAGCGCCCCTCGCCACGTCGGCAACACGTGCCCGGCGCTCCCGGGCATGATTGGCATCGCCCTGAAGGGCGAGCAGCTCGGCGGCAGCCTCCTCGGCGAGTTGCCCGGCGAGCCCATCGGCGGCGGCCAGCCGGGCGGCGACCCCTTCCACCGCCAGACGGCGGGCTTCGTCGACCAGGGCGTCGACCATCTCGGCTTCGGGCACGACCCGGATCACGTTCCCCTTGATGAACAGGTGGCCCTTGCCGCGTCCGGCGGCGATCCCGAGGTCGGCCTCCCGGGCCTCGCCGGGGCCGTTGACGACGCATCCCATGACCGCCACCTGAATCGGAATCCGCTCCGCCTCGAGCCGACGTTGCGCCTCGGCGGCGACGGCCACCACGTCGATCTCGGCGCGCCCACACGAGGGGCAGGCAATGAGGTCCAGCCCGGAGCGCTCGCGGAGTCCGAGCTGCTCGAGAAGCTTCCGTCCCGCCTCGGCTTCCTCGACCGGATCGGCCGTGAGTGAGAAGCGGATCGTGTCGCCGATCCCCTCCATGAGGAGGGTGGCGATGCCGGCCACGGACTTGATCAACCCGGCGGGAGGCGGGCCTGCCTCGGTGACGCCGAGGTGCAGGGGGTAGGGAACCTGCGAGGCCAGGAGCCGGTACGACTCGACCATCGAGGGGACATGGCTGTGCTTCACCGACACCTTGATGTCGGAGAAGCCCACGGCCTCGAGGTAGCCGATCTCCCGGAGCGCGGAGGCCACCAGGGCCTCCGGCACCGGGCCGCCGAATCGGTCGAGGAGTTCCTTGTCCAACGAGCCGGCGTTGACCCCCACCCGGATCGAGACGTGGCGCTCTGCAGCGGCCCGGGCCACGGCCTTCACGTGCTCCGGATCACGGATGTTGCCCGGGTTGAGCCGCAAGCCGTGCACCCCCGCCTCGAGCGCGGCGAGGGCGAGCCGATGCTGGAAGTGGATGTCGGCGATGATCGGCACCGGCGAGCGGGGGACGATCTCGGCGAGGCCCTGAGCGGCGGCCACGTCGTTGCAGGTGATGCGAACGATATCGGCTCCTGCTCCCTTGAGGGCGTAGACCTGGGCAAGCGTCCCGTCGACGTCGGCCGTCTTCGTCGTGGTCATCGACTGCACCGTGATCGGTGCGCCCCCACCCACCGGGACCGCTCCGACCATCAGGCCGCGGGAGGGCCGTCGCTCGATCATCTCAGGCTCAGTGGGTCGGCGATGTCGAGATAGATGGCCAGCACCCCGAGCAACACCATGAAGAGCACCACGGCGGCAGCTATCGGCACGAGCTTGCGGACGTCGGCCTGGCGGCCCCTGATCTTCTCGTACAGTGCCACCGCGAAATGGCCGCCGTCGAGGGGATACACCGGGATCACGTTGAAGATCCCGACGAACACGTTGACGAGGGCGATGAGCTCGAGAGTGAAGGAGATCCCGAGATCCTGGGTCTCCGCCCCGATCCTGATCAGCCCGATCGGGCTGGCGGGCCGGTTGTCGGAGATTCGGTCCGTGTCGCCCGTCACGGTCGCGGCGACCAGATCGCCGAACCCTGAGACCATGCGCCACAGGCCCGTCACCGAACCAGTGGTGGCCTCGCCCACCTGCCCGGCGGCCCGCCCCAAGCCGGCAATGGGACCGACCCGCTCGGTGTGGCGTTGCGCGGTCACCCCCAAGTAGCCGCGAAGGCGGCCCTCGCCGTCGGGAACCGCGGCCAGGGTCACCCCCAAGGTGATGGTCGTCCCCGACCGGTCCACGACGAGATCCACGGTCTCATCGGGGCGGGCCGAGATCTCCTCGACCAGGTCGGCCCAACTCGACACGACCGTGCCGTCGATCGCCAGCACGGTGTCACCGATGGTCACCCCGGCAACCGTCGCCGGAGTGGGTGTGCCGTCCTCCAGTGCCGCCTGCACGTCGGCAACCGTGGTCGTGGCGACGCTGGTCCCGACGACCGAGGCCACCGCCAGGAAGAGCACAAAGGCCACCACGAAATGGCTGGCCACGCCGGCGAGAACGACGATCGACTTCTGCCAGAACGGCCGCTCCCGGTAGGTGCGCCCTACGTCGGCCGGATCGACCTCCTCGTAGGGATTCATGCCCACGATCCGCACGTACCCGCCGAGCGGTATCGCCTTGACGCCGTAGGTGGTCTCACCCCGCTGGGTCGACCACAACTTGGGCCCGAACCCGAAGAAGAACTCGGTCGCCTTCATGCCGACGGACTTGGCCGCGAAGAAGTGGCCGGCCTCGTGGACCATGACCATCGCGATGATTCCGATCAGGACGATGAACCCGCCGGTCAAGCTGCATGTCTCCGTGGGGGAACCATCACGCTACCGGCCATCGGGACTCAACACGCGCCTCCGAGATGCTCGGCCGCCACGGCCCGGGCGGCACGATCGACGGCCATGACGTCCTCGACCGAGCCGACGGCCTCCACCTCCATGTCCGCGAGAGTCCGCTCGATGACGACCGCGATCGACGTGAATCCGATGCGCCCGTCGAGAAACGCCTGCACCGCGATCTCATCTGCAGCATTGAGAATCGTCGGAGCGCTGCCTCCGGCGCGGCCGGCATCGTAAGCGAGCCGGATGCAGGGGAACACCTCCGAATCGGCAGCTTCGAATGTGAGGGTGGTGCCGGCGAAGGGGAAGGGGGCCGCCGTCCCCGGACGGCGGGCGGGGTGGGTGAGGGCGTATCTGATCGGTACCCGCATATCCGGCTCGCCGAGATGGGCCTTGAGGGAGCCGTCGACGAATTCGACGATCCCATGAACGATGCTCTGCGGATGGATGACGATGTCGATCGCGTCGAAGGCAAACCCGAAGAGATGGTGCGCTTCGATCACCTCGAAGCCCTTGTTCATGAGGGTAGCGGAGTCCACGGTGATCCGGGTGCCCATGTCCTTCCACGTGGGATGGGCGAGGGCCTCGGCGACGGTGACCGTCTCGAGACGCTCCGGCGCCATTCCCCGGAAGGGTCCCCCGGAGGCGGGCAGGACCAGTCGGCGCACCGATGCCGCATCCTCACCCAGCAGGCACTGGAACAGGGCACTGTGCTCGGAGTCGATGGGGATCAGCTCGCCGCCGCCACGGGCCAGCGCCCCCTTCACCACCTCTCCCCCGACGACCAGGCTCTCCTTGTTGGCCAGCCCGAGTCGGTTTCCCGCGGCCAAGGCGGACACCGATGCGCCGAGGCCGGCCGATCCGACGATTCCGTTCACCACGGTCGTCCCGGGCATGGCGGCGAGTTCCACCATCGCCTCATTGCCGAAGATCACCCGATCGCCCAGTGCGGCGGAGCACAGTGCCCGTTCCTCCTCGGTCGGGGTGGCGACACCCACCCGCGCACCGGGCCAGCGGCCGGCGATATCGAGCAGTTCGCCAGAGCCTCGCCCGGCGGCGACCGCGGCCACGTCGACGCCGAGATCCTCCACGACGTCCAATGTCTGGCGGCCGATCGACCCGGTCGCCCCGAGGACGACGACCGGCTTCACCCGAGCAGGCCGATGGTCTCGAACAAGACCCACACCGCCGGAAGGACGAACAGAAAGGCATCGATCCGGTCGAGGATGCCGCCGTGCCCGGGGAGGACCGCACCCATGTCCTTGACGCCGAGGCTCCGCTTGACCATCGACTCGGCGAGATCCCCGAGGGGGGCGACCACGCACACGACCACGCCTAGGGCGAGGCCCGATCGGAGATCGAACGGTTCCATGAGGGCGCCGATCGCCGCCGCGGCACCGAGGCAGGCGGCGATCCCTCCTGCCAGTCCCTCGACGGACTTGTTCGGCGAGAGGATCGGGGCGAGAGCGCGCCTACCCCAGGTACGTCCCACCGTGTACGCCCCGATGTCCATCGCCGCGGTGACCGCGACGATCGCCGCCACGAGAACCCGGTAGCGCTCGGCGCGCAGGATCGGTTCCACGAATGCGATCGTCCCCACGACCCACGTGACGCCGAGCACGGTGAGGCCGCCGTTGGTGAGAGCATCGCGACGCAGAGGGGCGAACGCGTACACGAAGAACACGACGGTCGCGGTGAGCCCGATCGACACCGCGATCGCCACCGGGCCGTGGAACCAGGTAGTCGCCATCATGGCGATGCCCCCCAGGTACCCGAACAGGGCAAGCGGTCGGTAGCCGCGATGGCGCAGTGTGCTGTAGAACTCCCCGAGCCCGAGCAGGGTCAGCAGGCCGATGAATGCCGCCGCGGCGGCCCCGCCGACCCACACCGCGGCGGTGAGAAGTCCGACCAATACGACCCCGGTGAACACCCTGGTACCCAACTGGGACCGGGTAGGTGCCTCGTAGACGTCCTCGTCGTCACCGAGGTCGGCGACGTCGTCGAAGCCGACGACGCCCGAACCGACGCCGGGCATCGCCGCGCTGATCGCCTGCCACTCCGTGTCCTCATCGCCCGCCCGGGAGAGTTCCTCGGCGAAACCGCGGTGTCCCATCGTGGCCGACGTCGTGTAGATCTGTTGGGTGATGTCGTCGGCCGAGGCGTAGCCGGCGGGCAGCTCGACGGTGGCGTCGTCGTACCCCTCATCCAGGTCGATCGGATCGATCACCCACTCGTCGTCGCCGGGCGGCATTGCGGCAGGAACCTCTACGCCGGACGGCGTATCGCTCGCTGTCGGCGACGCGACCGGCAACCCGGAATCGGCGACCGCTTCATCGGCGGCACCCCAGCCGGGGGGTGCCGGCGCTTCCTCGGGAGCGGCGAGCTCATCGAAGCCGTAGCCGTGGTCGAATTCGAGTGGCGCGAAGTCCTCGATGGCCTCCGCCGCCGGTTCCTCGGGGAAGCGGACCGGGATGCTTCCGGGCGACACCGGCTCATCGACCGGCTCGGCGGGAGCGGGCAGGTTCGCCGCGGCGACGGGCACCTCCCAGCCTCCCGGCTCGACAGCCGGAGGCGGGACCGGCTCGGGCTCCGGCCACTCGGTCTCGGGAAGGTGCTCCGGCGGAGGGACGACCAGGTCCTCGTCCACCTCGGCGAACCAGTCGGCGGGCACCGATGAGCCCTCGCCGACCCAGTCCGCCGCCTCTTCGGCCATCTCGGCGCCCTCCTCCGGTACCCGTCGTCTCCGGAACGGCCAGATGCCGCGTTTGCGGGTCGGCGCTTCCTCGACCCAGCCGTCGAATGCATCCGGATCGGGGAGCTCCTCCGGCGGCAATGCGGGGGTGATTGGCACCGGCGGAACGTCGAGAGGCAGTTCTCCGGCCTCGGCGAATGCCCGCCAGTCGCCGAGGTCCTCGTCGTGGATCTCCCGCAGCGCCTCGAAGGCTTCCTTGCCGGCCACGCCGTACTCGCTGGCGGCGGCGGCGACCTCGGGAGGCAGGTCTTGAGGGGTGTCTCCGGATAGGGGCTCTTCGAACCCGAAGAGAGCCTTCTGGTCCTCCATCGGATCGATGGGGACGACCTCGCCTTCCTCGACCAGCGCACCGATCGCCTGCAGAGCCGCCGCGACATCATTGGGATCGGGAGACTCGAAGGCGGCGACTTCGGGGGGCGCCGATTCGGTCGGTTCGGCCGGGGGCTCGACGAAACCACCGGCGATGTCATCGGCCCCGGCCGTAGCCGCCCCCACCCAGGTCGGAGATTCCACGGCGACCGCGGCGTTCTCCCCGGCGGCGTAGGTCAGATCCGCCAACCAGGCGGGGAGTGGTGCTTCGGCGAATTCCTCCTTCGTCCCGCCGGTGCCCGGGGCGTCGGGCATCGCCGCCTCCGGGGGCAGATCCTCGCCGGTGGAGGCGGGTGCCGGGATGTCCTCTCGGTCGTCACCAGGGTCTGCGGGTTCTGCCGCCGTCTCCTCACCGGCGAGCTCCTCACCGGTATCGCCCTTCGGCTTACGGCGGAACAAGCCCCGGCGCTTCTTCTTGGGCTCGGTCTCCTCGGCGCCGGCAGCTTCGCCGATCTCTCCGGCGGCGGCCTCCTCGGTCCACTCGGGATGCCACGGATCACCCGGATGCGGGTGAAAACCTCCCTCGTCTGCGCTGTCGCTCACGCCGCCTCCTCGACCCGGAGATCAGACCTCCAGCAGCTCGGATTCCTTGTGCTGGAGCAGCTCGTCGACCTTCTTGATGAAACCGTCTGTCAGCTCTTGAAGGCTCGCCTCGCCGCGCCGCACGTCGTCCTCGGAGACCTGACCCTCCAGCGAGTCGATGTCGCTCTTGGCGTGCCTGCGGACGTTGCGTACGGCGACGCGCGCCTCCTCGGCGAGGTGGCGCACCACTTTGATGAGTTCCTTGCGGCGTTCCTCGTTGAGTGCCGGGAAGGCGAGGCGGATCACCGTTCCGTCGTTCGATGGGTTCATGCCCAGGGACGACATCTGGATCGCCTTCTCGATGGCACCGAGTGACGAGCGATCGTATGGCTGAATGACCAGGAGTTGCGGTTCGGGAACCGACGTGGATGCCAGCTGCTGCAGCGGGGTCGGGGTCCCGTAGTAGTCGACCAGAACGCGGTGCAGAATCCCGGCGTTGGCCCTTCCGGTGCGCACCGTGGCAAACTCGCCCTGGAGGTGCTCCACGGCCTGATGCATCTTGGCCTCGGCTTCGCCGAGGAGCTCGTCGATCACGATGTCTCTCCCCTCAGCGAATCAGCGTGCCGATCGATTCGCCGCGGATGGCACGGGCGACGTTGCCCGGAACGGTGATGTTGAATACCCGAATCGGTAGGTCGTTGTCCATGCACATGGTAATGGCCGTGTTGTCCATGACCCGAAGACCCTTCTCGAGCACATCCATGTAGGTGAGCTCCGGGATCAGAGTGGCGGCGGGGTTCTTCTCCGGATCGTCGTCGAACACCCCATCGACCCTGGTGCCCTTGAGGACCGCATCGGCGCCGATCTCCGCAGCCCTCAGGGCCACCGTGGTGTCGGTCGTGAAGTAGGGATTACCGGTCCCTCCGGCGAAGACGACCGCCCTCCCCTTCTCCAGGTGGCGGATCGCCCGCAGCCGGATGTATGGCTCCGCCACCTGGGAGATGGTGATCGCGGTCTGCACCCGGGTGGGCACCCCCGCCGATTCCAGGGCGTCGCGCAGGGCCAGGGCATTGATGACCGTGGCGAGCATCCCCATGTAGTCGGCGTTGGCACGATCCATTCCGGCTGCCGCCGAAGACAGTCCCCGGAAGATGTTGCCGCCGCCCACCACCATGGCGATCTCATGGCCTTCGGCGTGCACCCCGGCGATCTCGACGGCGAGGTTCTGCACGACCTTGGTGTCGATGCCGTAGCCGACCGCGGAATCGGCGAATGACTCCCCGGACAGCTTGAGCGCCACCCGGCGGGCCATCACTCCGCCTCGCCCACGCCGATGCGCGCCATGCGGCTCACCATGATGTTCTCCCCCATCTGCGCTGCCATCGCCTCCACCATCTCCCCGACCGTTCCCGCGAACTTCTCGGGATTCACGAAGGTCTGGTCGTAGAGGACGGCGTCCTGGTAGAACTTCTCGATTCTGCCTTCGACGATCTTGTCGATGACCTTTTCCGGCTTCCCCTCGTTACGCGCCTGAGCGGCGGCGAATCCGCGCTCTTCGGTGAGGACGGCCTCGGGAACCTCTTCGCGCCGAATCCATCGCGGCCGGCTGGCGGCGATGTGCATCGCGATGTCGTTGGCCGCCGCCTGGAACTCGGGGCTCTTGGCGACGAAGTCGGTCTCCGAAGCCAGCTCGACCAGGACGCCGATCACGGGGCGGTCGGCCTGGAGGTGCAGATACGAGCCGATCGAGCCCTGGTCGGTGGCCCGGCCGGTGCGCTTCTTGGCGGATGCCAGGCCCTTCTCGCGCAGGATGTCTTTGGCTCGCCCGGCGTCGCCGCCCGACTCCTCGAGAGCGCGCTTGGCGTCCATCATCCCCGCACCGGTCGCCTTGCGCAGGTCTGCCACTTGCTTGGCGGTGATCTCAGTCATTGCCTTCACCCGTGTTTCGATCCTTCGCCTTGGCGCTGACGATCTCGGCTCCCTCGATGCACGCCTCGGCCATCAGATTCGCCATCAGTTGCGCCGCCCGAATCGCATCGTCGTTCCCGGGGATCACGTAGTCGATCAGGTCGGGGTCACAGTTGGTGTCCACCACGGCGATGATCGGGATCTCGAGGCGGCTGGCCTCGAGGATTGCGATGTGCTCGGTCTTCACGTCGACGATGAACACCGCGTCCGGAGCCCGATGAAGCTCGCGCACGCCGCCGAGGACCGCAACCAGCTTCTCCAACTCACGGCGCAGACGGAGACGCTCCTTCTTGGGAAGGGCGTCCATCTCTCCCGACTCGTCCATCCTCTCCAACTCACGCATGTAGAGGATGCGCTTGTGGATCGTGGAGAAGTTGGTCAGCATCCCGCCCAGCCAACGCTGGTTGACATAGGGCATCGCGGCCTTGGTGGCCGCTTCCTCGATGACGGCCTGTGCCTGTTTCTTGGTGCCCACGAACAGGACGATTCCGCCGCGGGCGACCAGATCCTTGATGAAGGTGGCCGCCGCCTCGGATGCCTCGAGGGTCTGGCGCAGGTCGATGATGTGGATGCCGTTGCGCTCGGAGAAGATGTACGGACGCATCTTCGGGTCCCAGCGTCTGGTCTGATGCCCGAAGTGGACCCCCGCTTCGAGCAGCTGCTTCATGGTCACGGCTGCCACCGTGCACCTCCTCTGACTGTCTTGGTTGAGCCTCCGCCGGCCCGAGGCCTCCCCGGAGTCGCGCGACTCCGACCGCGGGAGGTTGCGGCCGACGTGTGTGATTGGGGCAGCACTCTAGCGGCGCCTCGCACGGTGACCGCTGCGAAGGGCTCACCGCCACCGGCTACCGGCAAGCACCGCGCTCCAACACCCGCCGTTGGTCGAAGGCGGACAGCGGACCGCGGACCGCGGCGTCCTACCCCGGCGTCTGGCCTGGTTCGAGCATCCGGTTGCGCAGCGACATCACCGACTTGGTGTGGATCTGACAGATCCGCGACTCGGTCACCCCGAGCACCTCGCCGATCTCGGCCAGGGTGAGGCCCTCGTAGTAGTAGAGGGTCACCACGAGACGCTCCCGCTCCGGGAGCCGGCTGATCGCGTCCGTGAGCACGAAGCGATTCTCCTGCTGCTCGAAGCTCGAGCCGGGATCCACGCCCTTGGGGTCGGAGAGGATGTCGCCCATCGTCGCCGATCCCCGCTCGCTCGGATCGATCAGCTCATCGAGGGCGACGAACCCCAACCCGGCGATCTCCCCGAGCTGGGTCTGCAGCGTCTCCAGCGCCACTCCCATGTGCGCGGCCAGCTCCTCTTCCGTCGCGCTCCGCTTCAGCTTGTGTTCCAGTTCGTCGAGTGATCGCTGGATCTCTCGGGCGCGAGACCTGACGGAGCGGGGCACCCAGTCGAGGGCTCGCAGCTCGTCGAGAATCGCCCCTTTGATCCGATTGACGGCGTAGGTCTCGAACTTGAACCCGCGCTCCGGCTCGAACTTGTCGATGGCATCGATCAGCCCGAACATCCCGTAGGAGATCAGATCGGCCTGTTCCACATTACGCGGCAACCCGACGCCGACCCTCCCGGCAACGAACTTCACCAGCGGGGAGAAGTGGAGGATCAGGCCCTCCCGGGCGCGCTTATCTCCCGACTCTTTGAATCGGCTCCAGTACCCGTCTAGATCGGAGGGCTCAGGCGCGCGGATGCGATCGCTCATAAGTCGCCTTGAGGTGGTGACGGGACACAGCAGTGTAAGTCTGAGTGGTGGCCAGTTCAACGTGCCCCAGCAACTCCTGAACCGTGCGCAGGTCCGCCCCCCGTTCCAGGAGGTGCGTGGCGAAGGAGTGACGCAGGGCATGCGGGAAGGTCCCGAGACGAGTCCGCACCACCCGGCGGACCCCTCTTGGCCCCAATGGACCACCGCGCACGCCGAGCCAGAGGTGGTCGTCGGAGGCATCGACTGCCAGGGCGGGCCGACCCCCCACCAGGTACCGATCGAGACTGCGCCGCGCCGCGCCCGCCAGCGGGACGACCCTCTCCTTTGCTCCCTTCCCGAGCACCCTGACCAGATCCACCCCGGCGACATCGCGAACCCGGAGCGCGGCCAACTCGGAGACCCGCAATCCGGTTCCGTACAGGGTCTCGAGGACGGCGCGATCTCGCAGGTCGGCCGGGGAGTCGCCATCGACTCGATCGAGGAGGTCGGCCAGCGCTCTGGCGGGGACGGCCCGGGGAAGCCGGAACGGCCGGCGGCGGGGGGGAAGATCGACAGTGGGGTCGGCGGCGACGAGCTCACGGCGGACCGCGTCGGCAAAGAACGACCGGATCGCGGAGACCTTCCGGGCGATCGAGGAGGAGGCGTACCCCCGGGACACCATCTGAGCCTGGAAGCGGCGTACCGCGTGCCGGTCGATACCGGCCACGTCCCGTATCCCCATGCGATCGCAGAACTCCAGGAATTGGGCGAGATCCCTTCCGTAGGCGGCGGTGGTATTACCGGACAGTCCGCGCTCCGCCCCCAGTCGCTCGAGGAATGCTGCCACGACGGATTCTGCCCAATCGGGTACCTCGGGGATTTGGCTCACCCGACCATCGTGGCCGTCGGGGAGGTGTTGGTCAATGACCGGGGAGCAACCACTCTCCGTCCCGGCGGATTGCGCCATGCGCCTCGAGGCGCCCGATCAGTGCGACCAGGGCAGAACCGGCGACGCCGAGACGCCGGCCCAGGGCCTCGACGGTGGTGCCCTCGGACAGGACCAGATCCGACTCCGGGGACTCGCCGTCAGGGGTCGGCACCGGTTCGGGCGGGGACCGCGGCGGGCCCATAACCAGCGAGAGGGCCTCCATCAGGTCGGCGGCTTCGAACACCGGTACGGCCCCGTCGCGGATCAACCGGTTGCATCCCGCCGACGCCTCCCGATCGATGTCGCCGGGCACGGCGAATACCACCCGCCCTTGTTCCAGGCCGCGGGCTGCGGTGACGAGCGCCCCTCCGGTGACCGCAGCCTCGACGACAACCACCGCAGCCGACAGCCCGGAGATGATCCGGTTGCGCGGGGGAAATCTCCATCCGTGGGGAGGCGTGCCCGGGGGATACTCGGTAATCGCCGCGCCCCCCATTTCGACCAGGCGATCCCGCAGCGGTCGGTGCTCCCGGGGGTAGGTGATGTCGGGTCCCGACCCGAGAACGGCGACGCCGATTCCGTTGCCGGCGACGGTGCCGAGATGGGCGGCGGCATCGACGCCTCTCGCCAGGCCGGAGACGAGGGGCCATCCGGCCCGAGCGATCGCCTCACCGTACGCGGTGGCGATCCGGGTCCCGTACCGGGTGCTCCGTCGCGTCCCGACGACCCCGACGCCTACCTCGAGGGGAACGGAGCCGACGACGAACAGCACGTCTGGGGGATCCTCGATTCCGGCCAGGGCACCCGGATAGTCGGGGTCTCCCAGCATCATCACCCGGCACCCGCAAGCCCCGATCGCCTCACGACATTGCTCCGCCGGTATCGCCGCCTCCGAGCCGATGCCCTCCACCCTCCCCCGTCGCACCGCTGCCATCAGATCACCCGGCGTTCCGAAGCGATCGAGGAGCTTCCGCTTCCGATCGGGGTGCAAGCCGAGGAATGCCAGGGCCAGGCGTTCGCCCCTCGTTTGCGCCGCGGTCATGCCGAGCCCCGCAGCGCCATCGCCTCCGCGACATGATCGCCGGTCACGACGGCGCTGCCCGCCAGGTCGGCGATGGTGCGGGCCACTCGTCGCACGCGATCCCATCCTCTGCCGGTGAGGCCCAGTCGGTCCATCGCGGTGCGGAGCAGTCGTTCCGAATCGGGGGTCCACGTCAGGCGATCGAGATGCTCCCGGGTGAGAACGCTATTGGGAGCCCCGCGTTCTCGCTGCGCCTCACGGGCGACGGTGACTCGGGCCCGCACGGCCGCCGACCCCTCGCCGGGCGGACCGAGCAACTCGTCGACCGCCACCCGGGGAACCGGAACCCGAACGTCGAACCTGTCCAGCAGCGGTCCCGAGAGCCTGGAGCGATAGCGATCGATCGACGCCGGCGAACACCGGCAAGGGGTGCGCTCGTCCCCCCGATATCCGCAGGGGCACGGGTTGGTGGCGGCGACCAGTTGGATCCGGCACGGAAACGACACGGATGCCCCCTTGCGGGCGATGTGGACGCGGCCCTCCTCGATGGGCTGGCGAAGGGCGTCGAGGAGATGAACGGGGAACTCGGCGAGCTCGTCGAGAAACAGCACGCCCCGATCCGCCAGAGTGAGCTCGCCCGGCACCGGGACACCCGAGCCTCCCCCGAGGATGGCGGCCATCGTCGCGCTGTGGTGCGGACTCCGGAACGGAGGACGGGGCCCGGTCGGTGGTGGCCGTCCGGCCGCGGCGTACGCCTGAGCGACCTCGAGTCCCTCGCTCTGGGTGAGGTCGGGGAGCACTCCGGGGAGGGCCCGGGCGAGCATGGTCTTGCCCGCTCCCGGGGGACCCATCAGCATCAGATGGTGTCCGCCGGCGGCGGCCACCTCCACGGCGCGGCGGGCCAACGTCTGCCCCCGCACCGCAGCGAGGTCTGGCACCGGGTCGGCGACCTCGACCTCCGCCGGCGGCGCGGCGGCGGCATCCTCCCCGAGCGCCACGGCCACGGCGTGTGCCAGGCTGCGTACCCCCCGCACGTCCCCACCCGACATCGCCGCCTCGGTGAATCCTCCCGCTGACACCAGGCAAGGCGACTTGCTCCGGCGTGCCACGATCCCCGCGGCCAGGCCGCCGCGCGCCGGTCGAACGGTGCCGTCGAGGGCCAACTCCCCGATCGCCACGACATCGGTGACCGCCCTGGGGACCTCACCGGACGCGGCAAGGACTCCCAGGGCAATCGGCAGGTCGTAGGCGGATCCGACCTTGGGCAGGTCGGCCGGAGCCAGGTTCACGGTCACCACCCGGGAGGGGAAGTGGTGACCCGTCGAGGCGATCGCCGAGCGAACTCGCTCCCGCGCCTCGCGAACCGCGGCATCGGGCAGCCCGACGATGGTGAAAGCCCTTGTCCTTCCCGAGACATCGACCTCCACGCGGACCGGGCAAGGCTCGACGCCGACGAGAGCTGCTGAGGTGACCGAGGCGAACATGAACACAACATATGAACACGCTGTGACGCGTCCTCACCAAACGGCCGAACGCGGGCCATGGGTTCACCCGGTCAGCGTCCCCGGAACTCCGGATCGCGTTTCTGGACGAACGCGGTGACCCCCTCGACCACGTCCTCCGAAGCCAGCAGCAGGGCCTGGGCACGCCGCTCGTAGGCGAGTGCCTCGGCGAAGGACATCTCGAAGGACTGGTCGAGACCCGTCTTGATGAACCTCTGCGCCAGGGGTGCCCCGGCCGCCAGTTCGGCGGCGAGCGCGGCAACCTCGTCCCGGAGCCGGTCGACGGCCACGATCCGGCCGACAATGCCGATGCGCTCCGCTTCCTCGGCGCCAAAGACCCTGCCGGTGAGCGCCAGCTCCTTGGCGCGGGCCAGCCCGACGCGCCGCGGCAGCAGCCAGGTGCCGCCGAAATCGAGGGTCAGGCCCCGTTTGACGAAGATCTCCGCGAAACGGGCGCGAACCGTGGCGATCACGATGTCGCAACCGAGTGCCAGATTCATCCCCGCCCCGACGGCGACCCCGTCGACCGCGGCAATGGAGGGTTTGTCCAGCGCGTGGAGCGCGGCAGCAGCCTGCCCCACGTGGTCCATGAACTCGTAGGCGGTGGTCACCGAGCCCGGCGCGAACGAGCCGCCGACATCGGCTCCGGAGCAGAAGTCCTCACCGGCCCCTTCGATGACGAGGACCCTGGCATCAGACGAGCCGAACTCGCCGATGAGCAAGGCGAGCCGCTCCCACTGATCGAAAGGCACCGCGTTGCGATGCGCGGGGTTCTCGATGGTCAGCCAGCGAACCGGCCCCTCATCGCGCACTCGGAACATGGCCGCACACTACCGCCGCGCCGAACACCGGCTCCTACCATGCCCCGGTGGGGTTCAATCCGTTCCGACAGCAACGCATCCGCGCCGGCGACCTCGTGCTGGTGCTGGTCACCGGTGCCGCCGCCGTCGGATTCGTGTTGTGGGCGATCTTCGCCGGCCGGTGACCGGACACCTCGCTCCCTCGATGCCGGAGGGGGAGATGGTCACTCCCGTACAGCCCTACGCGGCCCGCAAGCGCTATGCGTGCCCCGGGTGCAACGGCTTCATCGAACCAGGCGAGGGCCACCTGGTCGTCGTCCCCGACGACTACCCGGACCTGCGCCGCCACTGGCATCGCGCCTGTTGGTTTCTGGAGCAACGCCGCCGCCACGGTCGCTAGAGCACACTCCTGATCCACCGCATCGTTGCCCCTGACCGATCGAACCTGACCGTGACCAGATCCACCCGATCGGGACGGGGGTGGAGAGAAGCCGCCGCCTCCCGCATGGCCCGCTGCTTGGCGACCGTGAACTGGTCGGCGGGGTCTCCACCGACCCTCGTCTTGACCTCCACGGCGACGAGCAAGCCGTCGACCGAGACCAGAAGGTCGATCTCACCGCAGGGGCACGCCAGGTTCCTCGCCACCAGGCGGGCACCACGCCTGCTCAGGAAACCGAGGGCGACGCTCTCGCCGACCGCCCCTAGATGTCTTCGGGAGGCTTGAATTCGGGATGCTCGAGCTCCTCGACGTTCACGTCGCGGAAGGTGAGCACCCGCACCTTCTTGAGGAAGCGGGCGGGACGGTACATGTCCCACACCCATGCGTCTTCGAGCAGGATCTCGAAAAAGACGGATCCATTGCCCTCGCGCGTGTTCAACTCGACCCGATTCGCCATGTAGAAGCGGCGCTCGGTCTCCACGACGTAGCGGAACATCGCGGCGACATCCCGGTACTCCCGGTAGATCTGGAGTTCGACGTCCGACTCGTAGCGCTCGAGGTCTTCCTCGCTCATCGTGGCCTCCTGGCGCCGGGGTGATCCGGCCGGGCGTGAGCGTGAATGTTACCCACGGCGCTACCGGATGCATGAGGGGCATAACGGGGAAATATCACGGAGGTGTGACGGATCACCGTAACCAGTGGGCCGGTGGTGGGGGTGTTCGAGACCCGGCCGACCGCGGCCCGGTCTCTGCCGATTCCTACAGCCCTCCCCATCGGCTCGGCGGCCACACGCGGACGAAGGCCCTTCCGATGATGTCCGACTCGGGAATCGGGCCGAAGGCCCGTCCGTCCTCGCTCTGATTGCGATTGTCGCCCATCGGGAATACGTAGCCCTCCGGGATGGTGAGCGGGCCGAAGGCCCCCATGTTCACCGGTCGGGTGAGATACGGCTCGTCGAGCGCGGTCCCGTCGATGTAGATCGTGTTGTCCCGGATCTCGATCGTTTCTCCGCCGAGGGCGATCACCCGCTTGATGAGCGCCGACTCGGGGGTGGAGAGGCCGAGGGCCTCCCCCACATTGCGCACCACCTTGCCGAGGAACGATTCGCTCTGGTCGTGAACCACCAGGGGGGAATCGAAGACGATGACGTCGCCGCGGTGAGGCTCTCCGAAGCGGTACGCCAGCTTGTTCACCATCACCCGGTCTCCCTCGAGCAGGGTGTCGTGCATCGACGCCGAAGGGATGAAGAACGCTTGAACGAGGAAGGTCTTGATGATGACCGCCACCACCAGGGCGACAACGATGAGGAAGGGCAGCTCCTTCCAGAACGACCTGACGGCGTCCGCCTTTTCGCCGCGCTCCTTGGCGTCTTCGCGGAGCCGGTCGATGCCGGCCGAGTCGAAGGGTTGCACAGGGCCATCGCCCGGGTACTCGGCGTCGGACGCGGCAGGAGAATCGCCGAAGGGGTTGGAAGTCACGAAGGGTGACAATAACCGGGCGCGGGTTTGACATCGCACAACCGGCCGATTCGGGCGCGATGCCGGGCCACTACCGGTCTCGCTTCTCCTTGATACGGGTAGCCTTCGAGCCGACACGATCGCGCAGGTAGTAGAGCTTGGCACGACGCACCGAGCCCCTCCTGATGACCTCGATCGACTGGATGATCGGGGCGTGGAGGGGGAATATCCGCTCCACGCCGATGCCGAAGGAGATCTTGCGCACGGTGAAGGTCTCGCCGAGACCGCCGCCATTGCGGGCGATCACGTTGCCCTCGAACGTCTGAACGCGTTCCCGTCCGCCCTCGACCACCCGGACGTTCACCTTGACGGTGTCGCCCGGACCGAAGTCGGGAATGTCGTCGCGCTTGTAGGCGCCCTCGACCTGATCGAGCTTGTTCATCGGGGTGTCCTCCGGACACGGCGCGGACGGTACGTCCGGCGGCGACGGATTCTATACGGCCTCGGGGTCGTCCGCGAAATCGTCCAGGAGATCGGGCCGCCGCTCCCGGGTCCTCGCCAGCCGCTGCTCGCGCCGCCACCGCGCCACCCGGCCGTGATCCCCGGACAGCAACACCTCGGGTACGGTCCATCCCCGGAACTCGGCGGGCCTGGTGTACTGCGGTTCCTCGAGCAAGCCGTCTCGGAAGCTCTCGGTCTCCGTGGACCCCGGATTCCCCACCACCCCCGGGATGAGGCGCGCCACGCCCTCGACGACAGCCAGGGCTGCGGCCTCACCGCCGGCGAGCACGAAGTCTCCCAGGGACACCTGCTGGTGCACGAGATGCTCGGCAACCCGCTCATCCACTCCTTCGAACCTGCCGCAGACCAGCGTCAACCAGGAAAGGCGGGCCCACCCATCCAGCATGCCCTGGGTGAGCGGGGTTCCCGTCGGAGCAAGCAGCACCCGGTGGCTGTCGGCCAGTCCCTCGAGCGCGGCGGCGATCGGCTCGATCATCATCACCATCCCCGGACCTCCGCCGAACGGCGCGTCGTCCACCTGGCGATGCTTGCCCAGGCCGTGTTCCCGGAGGTTCACCAGGTCGACTGTGAGCGACGACTCGGAGATGGCCCTGCCGACGATGCTCACTCCCAGAGCCCCCTCGAAAAACTCGGGAAACAGCGTGACAACGGAGATGCGCATCGGGGCAGCGTATCGCCATCGCCGGGCCCGACCGTTGGTAACGTCGCCTCATGCGCTCGCACGCCCTACGGCTCGTGCTCCTCACCGCGATCGCAGTCGGGGGGTCGATGTCCGTATCAGGATCGGCCCTCGCCGCCGATCAGGGGGGGTGTACCACCACGCTCAACGGGGTAGAGGTCGAGCGGATCGCCTCCCTCAACAGCCCGCTCGAGTTGTCGGCGACCGACACGGTGGTGTTCGCCGGAACGGGACCGACGCCGACGGAAACAGTGCGGGTCGCGTTGATCGTCGGCCCGATAACCGTGGACAGCGGGTCGACGACCTATCTCCCCGCTGCAGCCGAGTTCTCCGCGTCTCTCGATCTGGACGAGGTGAGCCCCTACGGAGTCGGTCTCTTCCGGGTCAGGGGATCCACCGACCAGTGTGTCGTCGAAGTCTGGCTACGGATCTCCGGTCGATCCCCTCTCACGACGCTCACCGGACTCACCGCCGCCGGGCTGGCCCTCGGCGGGTTGACGGGATTGCTCGGGGCAGTCGCCTCGCGGCGCCGCTGGTCCCGGATCGCCGGAGCAGCCGGAGGGTTGTTCGTCGGCGGCGGGGGTGCGGTCCTCGGCCAGCAGTTCGGTCGCCTCCAACTCTCCTACCCGTCGCTGGCGATATCGGCCCTGGGCGCAGCCGGACTCGGTTACCTGCTGGGCGGCTTGCTCCGACCTGACCGGGCCGCGGCCTTCCGGGACGATCCCGATCTCCCGGAGGACATCGCCCCGACGCTCGTCGATCACCGGCCGGGGCCCATGGTGGCCGCGTCCGCACCTGCGGCGCTGAGGTCGGCGCGTCCGGAGCCGCCGGCTTCCTCGCAACCACCGACCCGTTCCGGGCCAGCAGTGGTCCCACCCGAAGCGGCCGCGCCCTACTGGTGCTACGTACTCGCCGAAGTCGATGTCTTCGATCTCACCGACCACACCCGGATCGTGGCCCGGCTTCGCCCGGGATCGTGGTACCTCTGCAAGCGCGAAATCGGGGCCTGGGCGCATGTGGCCTCCGGCGACGGCCCCGATGGCTGGGTGGCGCGGGGCTCGGTGCACCGACAGGGATAGCCCGGCCCCGGCCGGGGTTGCTCAAGGCGCCGCCCGACCCTTCCGACACATCAACCATGGAGTGGAGATGGTGGAGTCGCGCTCGCCTGGCGGTTCTCGCCGGGTCGGTCGTCCTTTCCGCCTGCGCCGCCGAGCCGGGTATGTTCCCCGGGGACGTCGGCGACGGCGCGGCGACGACATCGACCACCCTTGCGACGACGCTCGAGTCCGCCGGCTACACGCTCCCCGACGTGACCACCCGGCCGATCACGTCCGCCGAAGTGCTGGCCATGCTCCCCACCGGCCACGGCGGAATGGCCGAGTCGGCTGGGGCATCTCTGGCGCCGATGACGACGGCGGATCTGCTCACCCGAGCCACCCTCGACCCGAGCGACGAGGCCGCCGACGTCGTGCGCTTCGGACGGCTCATCGGGGCATCCGGCACCTACCCACAGGACGACGAAACCACCGCATACGTGTGGATCGACGTCCTTTCCGACGCCGATGCCGCCCACGGGTACCTGCTCGACTACGCCGGCGACGTGTTCAAGGGAGCCGGCGGAACCCACTCCCCCGATTCCACGGCGGTGCGCGTCGAGGAATTCCCCATGGATGTCGGGGAGGAGGCGATCGGCCTCGACCTGCGCGTCGACGCCACGACCACGGAGACGGCGGTCGTGTTCCGGCTCGGGCGGATCGTGATCTGGGTCTCCTACGCCCGCGCCGACGACGCCGACGTCCGCGTCGCCACTCAGTACCTGGCCGAGGAGGTCGCCGACCGAGTGGTCTCCACCCTCACCACCGGAACCCCGGCGGCGCCACGGCCGGACACCCCCGACCACCGATTCGCCACGAGTATGTCCATCGATGCCGGCGGAATCGCCTACGGAGTCGAGGTGACAGGGGTGGCCTCCGGCGCCGACCTCACCTGCTCGATTCGCCGTGCCACCCCGGCCGGCGAGACCCGCGAGGATCTGTGGTTGGTCGGTGGGGTCTTGTGGTCGCGATCGGGTAGTTCGGGGGACGCCCATCTGGTCGGCGGCAATCTCGCCGAGCGCGGCCTGCTGGCACTCTGTCCTCCGTGGCCGCTCGACGCCCGGGACTCCGGTCTCACCACGCCGACCGGAGACTCCACCGCCCACGAGCTGAACGGGGTGGACGCCCTCGGGCATCAGTCCGATCTGGCCGGCCTCGAGCAGGCGCTGGGCGTCTCCCTCGACGGGGTGGAGGTCACCACGTTCACCTACTGGCTCGCCAACGAGGTCCCCTGGCTCCTCGAGTTGAGCATCACCGCGGAGGGTGACGCCGCGGAACTGGAGCCGTTGACGGGCCCGGGATTCGCCACCCTGGGCGAGGTCGCGTTGACGCTTCGCCATCGCATCCTCGACCTCGGCGGTCCGGTCGAGCGGATCCTGGCTCCCGGCTAGTCGGCCCGCTGCAGCGCCCCGTACAGGGTGCTGCGGCGCATCGGTGATCGACCGGCGGCGACGATCGCCGCATCCAACTCCTCCGGGGTGATCCCCCGCCCGTGGGAGGCGCCGGCGGCGTGGGAGATGTTCTCGTCGATGAGCGTCCCGCCCAAGTCGTTGCAGCCGGCCCGCAGCAGCGAGGCGGCTCCGGGGATCCCCAGCTTCACCCACGACGCCTGGATGTTGGGGATCAGGCCGTCGAAGGCGATCCGGGCCACGGCGTGCACCAGTACCACCTCGTCCCACGTGGGACCCGGCCGGGCCCGCCCTCGCAGGAAGATCGGGGCACCCATGTGGACGAAGGGCAGAGGGACGAACTCGGTAAAGCCCCCCGTGCGCCGCTGTATTGCCCGCAGTACCTCGAAGTGGTTTGCCCACGATGGCGGCCCGTCGATGTGGCCGAACATCATCGTTGCGGTCGAACGCAGCCCCATCTCGTGGGCCAGGACCATGACCCGCGCCCATTCGGCGGTCGTGATCTTGTCGGGACAGAGATGGCGGCGGATGTCGTCGTCGAGGATCTCGGCGGCCGTCCCGGGAAGGGTCCCCAGGCCCGCCTCCTTGAGCCGGCCCAGGAAGTCGGCCACCGAGGTTCCCAGTGTCTCCGCGCCCTGCCATACCTCCAGCGGGGTGAAGCCGTGCACGTGGATGGCGGGCACAGCCTCCTTTATCGCCTTGAGGACCGCCACGTAGAACTCGCCGGTGAAGTCGGGGTGGATTCCCCCCTGCAGGCACACCTCCGTCGCGCCGCGTTCCCACGCCTCGACCGTGCGGAACACGACCTCGTGAATCTCGAGCAGGTACGGGTCGCCGCGCAGGCTGAGGCTGCGCGGGCCCTTGGAGAAGGCACAGAAGCCGCACCGGAAGTAGCACTGGTTCGTGTAGTTGATGTTGCGATTCACGACGTAGGTGACCGTGTCGCCGTTGGCTCTGAGGCGCAGGTCGTCGGCGACCCGGGCGACCGCGTCGACCTCGTCGCCGCGCGATCGGAAGAGCCGCTCGACCTCGTCGCGGGAGGGTGGGCTGCCGCCGAGGGACCGCTCGAGGATGCCGCGCAGCGCCGGATCGAGGTGATCGAGGCCGGACGGATCCGACCGGGTGGCCCAGGGGGGATCGCCCCACTCGGCGGAGAAGCGGGTCGCGGACGCCGGGACGGGCTCGTCCTTGCCCGGCGCCCAGGAGTAGCGGGGACGGGCCGCGCCCGAGCCGTCGACCAGATGCAGCCAGGCGGCGAAGACCTCAGGCGGCAGCCCGGCCCGCGCCACGTCCGCGGCCAGTCCGATGGGGAACGCGGTGCGCTCCACGAGTGCGCCGCCGAGGGCGTCGCGCAGCTGGCCGATCCGCTCGGTGTCCCAGTCGCGCAACAGCAGATCGCCGGCTCCCGCGGCGACGGCGGCCACGGCATCCTCCACCGAGTCGACGAACACGGAGACCACCGTCTCCAACCCCGGTATCGACACGAGTTCCGCCATCGCCGCCACCCGGCTCCTCCCGGTGCGAACGTGAGACGCCCGGGAACGGGCCGCCGCATCGAGCACGGACTCCTCTTCGCCGTCGTCGATGACGGTGAGCCGCCATCCGGGGATGCCTCGCTCCGCCAGGCCAAGAACGACCGCCGGTTCGGCGACCCACGCCGCGGCCCCGCCCTCCCCCGGGCCGGATGACACGGGGAGAAGGCCCCCGGCGATGGCGCCGACGACATCGGCGGTGGTGATCCCGGCGATCTCGACCGTCGTCGTGCCTTCGCGGCGCCGGGTGGCCGCCCATACCTCCGTGACCCCATCGGCGGGACGAAGCGCCAGGAACGTGATCATGCGGCCTCCCTCTGGGGTGCTCGGGCATACCCCTCGTCGTCTACGGCCTCGGTGACCTTCCTCAGGAGTGCCGGATCGATCCACTGGTCGTCGATGAACTCGGGGTACACCGGAAGCCGGGGCATCAGGCGGAACCCGGCCGCCTCGGTGCGGGCCCGTAGCTCGTCGAGGTGCGGCCAGGGCGCCTCCGGATTCACCCAGTCGATGGTGAGCGGCGACACACCGCCCCAGTCGTTGATGCCGGCATCGAGGTAGACCTCGAAGCGCTCGGTGAGATTCGGGGGCACCTGGAGGTTGGCCGCGGGACCCAGGATCCACCGGGCCACGGCGACGACACGGGCGAAGTACTCGACGGTCGGTTCGGCATCCCATCGCTTGGGTGTGTCGTTCTTGGCGCGGAAGTTCTGGACGATGACCTCCTGAATTGCACCAGATTCGTCGGAGAGGCCGCGCACCACCAGCAGGCTGTCGACGATCTCCTCGACGGTCTCTCCGATCCCGACGAGGATCCCTGTGGTGAACGGGACCCTGATCCGCCCCGCCGCCCGGATCACCTCGATGCGCAGAGTCGGATCCTTGTCGGGGCAGCCGTGGTGGGGCATTCCCGGCTCCATGAGCCGCGGCGACACGTTTTCCAGCATGAGCCCCATCGACGGATTGGAGGGTCGCAATGCCGCCAGCTCTGCGGCGCTCATCAGCCCCGGATTCGCATGGGGAAACAGCCCGGTCGCGGCCACCACTGCTTCGGTGTTCCGGCGCACGTAGTCGATGGTCGTGGCGCAATCGTGGGCGGTGAGGAACGCCGTCGCCTGGTTCCATCTCGCCTCGGGGCGGTCTCCCAGAGTGAACAGCGCCTCGGTGCACCGCTGGGCGTCGCCGGCCACGGCGATTGCCATGACATCCTCCGGCGTGAGGTATTCCCCCCCGGCTCCCGGCGGTTTGGCAAACGTGCAATACGTGCAGTGATCGCGACACAGCGTGGTCAGCGGCACGAACACCTTTCGGGAGTACGTGACGGTCCGGCCCCGCCCCTCATCACGCAGGCGGCGGGCCTCGGCGAAGAGGCCGGCGACGTCTCCTCGCCCCCGGATGAGGTCGGCTGCCAGCTCGCGATCGGGAGTCGGAAACGACATAGCGGGAAACCGTAGTCACGGCCCCGCCGCTGGACACGTCGGCGACGCCCCGAAGACTCCGGTCCGATCCGGAAGACCCCCGGCGAGAGCCCCGCCTGGGAACGGCGGTGGCCGGCGCGCCCCAAGGCTCCCCGGTCGCGGCGAACCCGATTCGGCGACGCCCCCGGGAGCGAGCGGCGCGGTCGGCGGCGGCGAGGGCGAGTCGCCCGGGCGGTACCCTGGACCCCAGAACTCAGCGAAAGGACCGCATGACCGCGCCGATCCGCATCGGCCTGATGGGCTTCGGCCGAATCGGTCGCAATGTGTTCCGCCAAGTGCGGGACCGCGGCGATCTCGAGGTGGCCGCCATCGTCGATGTCGCCGACCCGACAGCATTGGCCTATCTCCTCGAATACGACACCATCTTCGGACGCTATCCGGCCCCGGTGTCCTACGACAACGGCTTCCTCGTCGCCGGTGATCACCGCATCCCGATGCTCACCGCCGCCGAGCCGGGAGACGTCGACTGGTCCGCACTCGACGTGGACGTCGTCGTCCAGGCCACCCGTAAACACCGCACCGCTGCCGAATGCGCCCGGCATCTCGAAGCCGGGGCGAAACGCGTGGTGCTCGCGTCCACTCCCCAGAATCCGGACGACATGGACACCGTCATCATGGGAGCCAACGATCACCTGCTCGGGCCCGACGACCGGATGGTGGCACTGGGGTCGAACACCTCAAACGCCCTGGCCCCCATCCTGCGAGTGCTCGATGAGGGTTTCGGGGTGGAGAGGGCGATGTTCACCGTCGTCCACGCCTTCACCAACGAGCAGCGGCTCGCCGATGTGCCCGGCGACGACCTCCGCACGAGCCGTGCCGCCGCGGAGAACATCATTCCTTCAGCCACCACCTCTGCGGCCATCATCGAGTCGGTGCTCCCGCAGTTCGCCGGGAAGCTGAGCGGGATCGCCCTCAACGTGCCCGTGTCGGACGGCTCCAACGTCGATCTGGTGGCGACCCTCGCCACCCCTGCGGACCGGGCCGCGGTGAACGCTCACGTCGCCGCCGCGGCGGCAGACTCCGACGTGATCGAATACACCGAGGACCCCATCGTCTCCAGCGACGTGATCGGCAACACCCACTCCGCCGTGTGGGATGGCCTGGCGACCATGGTCGTGGGAGGAACCCTCCTCAAGTGCGTCACCTGGTTCGACAACGGGTGGGGCTACGCGGCGAGGGTGGTGGACGCGATCGTCAAGCTGGCATCGTTCGAGGAGGTGTCCGCATGAGGGTCGCCATCAACGGGTTCGGCAGGATCGGACGTTCGGTATTCCGAGTGGTCAATCAGCGGCCCGAGTCGGGAATCGAGATCGTGGCCGTCAACGACCTCGCCTCCGATGAGATGGCCGCCTACCTGCTCAAGTACGACACGGTCATGGGTGAGTTCCCCGGCCCGGTCTCGGTCGAGGAAGGGCGCCTCGTCGCCGGCCGCCAAAGGCCACGCCTGCTCACGATCAAGGACCCGCTCGAGCTGCCGTGGAAGGAACTCCAGGTCGACGTGGTGATCGAGTCGACCGGGGTGTTCCGCGACCGTGCCAAGGTGAGTCAGCACATCGCCGCCGGGGCCAAGCGGGTGATTCTCACCGTGCCGTCAAAGGACCCCCTCGACGCCACCGTGGTCCTCGGTGTCAACGACGCCGATCTGGTGGCGAGCGCCCAACTGATCTCGAACGCATCGTGCACGACCAACTGCCTCGCCCCGATCGCCAAGGTGCTCGACGACAGCTTCGGCATCGTCCGCGGAGTGATGACCACCGTCCACGCCTACACCAACGATCAGCGCCTCGCTGACGTCCCCCACAAGGACTTCCGCCGGAGCCGGGCGGCCACCGAGAACATCATTCCGACGTCGACCGGAGCCGCCAAGGCGGTCGGCGAGGTCCTCCCCGGCCTCAAGGGGAAGCTGGACGGCATGGCGATGCGGGTTCCGGTCCCGGACGGGTCGACCGTCGATCTCGTGGTCGAGCTGCGCCAGGACGTCACGGTCGACGAGGTGAACGCCGCAGTGCGCACCGCGGCCGCAGGCCCTCTTGCCGGAATCGTGGAGTACTCCGAAGCGCCGCTGGTCTCGAGCGACATCATCGGCAACTCGCACTCGAGCGTGTTCGATGCGCCCTCGACACGGGTGCTCCACGGTCGAACGGTCAAGGTCCTCGCCTGGTACGACAACGAGTGGGGGTACTCGAACCGCGTGGTCGACCTGGTCGAACGTCTGGGGGAACTCGACTAGAACCCGGCCCGCCGGGGGGTTCACTCCACCGTGACGCCGGCAGAGAGCTCGGCGAGCGCCATGGCTTCGGTCGCTCCCCGCGCCGCGGTGACCATCGCCGCGATGATCCCGGTGAGTCCCTCGGCGTCGAGCCCTTCCAGGCCGTGTCTGCTCACGATGTAGACCACCTCGTCGTCGTCGAGAGAGAAGTGGCCGATCCCCGACGTGCAGTGGTTCCACTGGAGCAGCTGGGCGAGGAAGGACGCTCGATCCCGGGAGGGCACAACCCCGAGCGCCACCCCGACCATGAGGTCGAGAGAACCCTGGTCGCAGCGGCCCACGCCCACCTCGACCGCAAACCCCCGGTGGGCGATGGTTGAAGTCGCCCCGTTGGTGACGGGATCGAAGATCAAGGGCGGGGCGTCGGCGTCGATCTGGCGGATGATCCTGTCCACGAGCCTGGCGGCGGCGTCCCCGTCCATGGTGCCTCCCAACAATCAACCCCTCGAGAGGGCTCGGTTTCCGGTGTCGGTGCTGACGGCAGCCTAAGGAGCGGGCCGCAAGCCCGATAGGGGAAGTCGGCCCGGTCTGAGACTCTGGGTGAGTCGGAGCACTCCGAAACCAGCACCAGGATTCCGACACACCCCTGCCCGCCGGCTAATGGTCGAACAGTCCAGCGGGCCGGTGGATCTCGATGCGGCCATCCTCCGGATCGCCGACGAGGTCGTCCACGAAGGGCACCAGTACATCCTCCCCGTCCGGCGTGGCGACCACGATCCGATGCTGACCGACGCCGAGCTCCACCGCCGTCACCACGCCGAGGACCCGGCCCTCTGGAGAGACCGCGGTCAACCCGACCAGGTCATCGGGCCAGAACTCGCCCTCATCGAGAAGGCGCCGATCGTCGGCACCGACAGTGAGAATCGAGCCGCGTAGCGCCTCCGCCTGATCACGATCGCCGACACCCTCGAACCGGACGATCAAACCGCGGTCCCGATAGCGCGACGTCGCGGCCACCACCAGGGTCCGTCCGCGGTCGGTGAGCATGGTCGATCCGGCAGCGAAGCGATCCGGATCGTCGGAATCGGGGAGAACGGTGACCTCCCCGCGCAGACCGTGGGGCCGGCCGATCCGGCCCACCGTCACCCGGCCGCGATCAGTCGATGAATTCAACCCGGGCCTGCAGGCCCTCTTCGTCGGCGGCGGCCTGGGCGATCGTCCTGATCGCCTTGGCCACGCGCCCGCGACGGCCGATCACGCGTCCCATGTCGGGCTTGGCGGCCCTGACCTCGGCGGTGACCTCGTCGGGGCCATCCTCGACGATCGTCACCGAAACCGCATCCCCGTCCTCGACGATCTCCTTGGTCACGTACGCGACGACCTTCTCAACGATCTCGCCCTTCACGCTTCCTCCTCGGCGGTGGGTTCGTCCGAAACGGCGGCGACGTCGTCGATGGCGGCAACGACGTCGTCGACAACGGCCTCGGCTGCTGTATTGGCCGGCGCCATCTCCACAGCCTCAACCCCGGCCGCCTCGCCGACCTCATCGATCACCTCGACGATCGCCGCGGAAACCGGGGCAGCTGCGGCCTCGGGCTGGGCTGTCTCTCCGATCACGTGGATCCGACTCTCCCGGATCGGCCGAGCGGCGAGGGCGCCGGAGATCTCGAGCAACTTCTTCACCTGGCTCGATGGCTGGGCACCATGATCGATCCAATACGAGGCTCGCTCGTTGTCGATCTCGACCACCGATGGCTCCTGCCGTGGGTCGTAGCGGCCGATCTGCTCGATGTATGCGCCGTCGCGTGGGCTGCGCGCGTCGGCGACCACCACCCGGTACGACGGCTGCCGCTTCTTGCCAATCCGCGTGAGGCGGATCTTCACCGCCATCCCGTCACCTCTTCCTGTTCCGTCCCCGCCCCGGCAAGGTCAGCCCCGGAATGGGGCTCCTTCCTTCGGCGAAGGCCTTCATCAACTTCTGTGTTTCGGCGAACTTCCGCAAGAGGCCGTTGACGTCCTGGGGGGTCGTTCCCGACCCTCCGGCGATACGACGCTTTCGGCTTCCGTCGATGATCCTGGGATCCTGCCGCTCGGCGGGCGTCATCGACCTGATGATCGCCTCGACCCTGCCGAGTTCCCTGTCCGACACATCGACCTTTCCCAAGGCCGATGCGGCGCCCGGGAGCATACCAAGCAGTTGGCTCATGGACCCCATCCGCCGCAGCTGCTGGAACTGAGCGAGGAAGTCCTCGAGGTTGAACCTCGCCGTTCGCATCTTCTCTGCGGCGGCGGCGGCCTCCTGCTCGTCCCAGGCCTCCTCCGCCTTCTCGATCAGAGTGAGCACGTCACCCATCCCCAGAATGCGCGATGCTACCCGCTCGGGATGAAACACCTCGAGGTCGTCGACGCCCTCCCCGATGCCGGCGAACTTGATCGGCCGACCGGTCACCTCCCTGGCCGAGATCGCCGCCCCACCCCGGGCGTCCCCGTCGAGTTTGGTGAAGACGAGACCGGTGAGATCGGCTCGCTCCAGGAACCCGGAAGCGACGTTGACCGCGTCCTGGCCCGTCATCGCGTCGACCACGAGGAGAACCTCGTGGGGGTTGGCTGCCCGCCTGACCTCGGCCAGCTCGTCCATCAACACCTCATCGATCTGGAGGCGGCCGGCCGTGTCGATGATCACCACATCGTGCCCACCATCGGCGGCGCGCCGCAAAGCCGCCTTCACGAGCTTCGGCGGCTTGGCACCACGATCGGTGAATACGGGGACTCCGATTCGCCCACCGAGCGTCTCGAGCTGCTCGATGGCTGCCGGACGCTGCAGGTCGGCGGCGACCAGCATCGGATGCTTCCCCTGCCGGGACAACAGCCGGGCAAGCTTCGCCGCGGTCGTCGTCTTCCCGGATCCCTGCAGCCCGACGAGGAGTATCACCACCGGTGGTCGCGAGGCGTGAGCCAGCGGCGTGGCCTCACCGCCCAGGGTGATGATCAACTCGTCGTGGACGATCTTGATCACCTGCTGGCCGGGCGTGAGGCTCCTGGCCACCTCGGCTCCGACGGCGCGGGATCGGATCCGCTCCAGCAGTGTCTTGGCGACCTTCACATTCACGTCGGCTTCGAGGAGGGCGAGCCGTACCTCCCGCAGCGCGGAGTCGACATCGGCCGGGGACAGGCGCCCCTTGCCGCGCAGGGTGGCGAACACCGACCCGAGCCGCCCGGTGAGACCTTCGAACATGCCGGGGAGGGTAGAAGGCAATCGGTGCCCAGTCACCCGTCGCCCGTCGCCCGTCGCCCGCAAGACTCTTGCGGAAGGCGGTGACCGGCTGCGGACAGCGGACCGCGGACAGCCGGTACCCTTCTCCCAGTCTCACCGGGAGCCCGCGATGACCCTCGAGGTGCTGGAACACCCCCTGGCCAAGCACTACCTGTCGGTGCTGCGCAACCGGGCAACGGAGCCGGAGGAATTCCGCAGCGCGGCACGGCGCCTCACCTACTCCCTGGTGATGGAGGCGACCCGCAACCTACCCCTGGAGACATCGACGATCACCACCCCGCTCGAGGAGACGACCGGATTCCGGACGTCGAAGGTGGTGGCGATCGCGGTGCTCCGGGCCGGTCTGGGGCTGCTCGACGCGGTCGTCGACCTCATCCCGTCCGTCAAGGTGGGATTTGCCGGGGTGCAGCGCAATGAGGAGACCGCCGAACCGATCGAGTACTACTTCAAGCCGCCCGATCTCGCAGAGGCGACGGTGCTGATCCTGGAACCGATGCTGGCCACCGGCGGCTCGCTCTCCTGGGCGGTCACCAAGGCGAAGGAGTCGGGCGCCCGATCGATCACCTGTCTGTGCGTGGTCGCCGCCCCCGCCGGGGTCGAACGGATGGAGCGGGAGCATCCCGACGTCCGCATCGTGGCCGCCTCCCTCGACCGCGATCTCAACGACCACTTCTACATCCGGCCCGGTCTCGGAGACATGGGCGACCGGCTCTTCGGAACGACATGACCGAACTCGACGAGCGGATCGCCGAAGTTCTGAGACGCCTCGGGCCGGGCGATGTAGCCACCTACGGCGAGGTCGCCGCGATGGCGGGGAAGCCCGGTGCCGCCAGAGCCGTCGGCAGGTTCCTCTCTCATTCGACCGGACTCCCCTGGTGGCGGGTCGTGTCGGCCTCGGGGCGTCTGGTCCCGGGGTCAGAGGCCGAGCAGGCGAAACGCCTCCGTGCCGAGGGTGTCACGGTGACCGGCACCCGGGTCGCTCGGGCGGGTCGGCGATGAACTTCATCGAGTTGATCGAACGGAAACGTGATGGAGAGGCGCTGGCGGCCATTGAGATCGCCTGGCTGATCGATGAGTACACCGCTTCCCGGGTTCCCGACTACCAGATGTCGGCGATGCTGATGGCGGTGTTCAAGGAGGGGTTGCGCGAGGACGAGCTTGCCGCCTGGACCGAGGCGATGCTGCACTCCGGGGAGATCCTCGACTTCTCCGACATCGCCGCCCCCAAGGTCGACAAGCACTCGACCGGGGGTGTCGGTGACAAGGTGAGCATTCCGCTGGCCCCGATGGTCGCCGCCTGCGGGATCGCAGTGCCGATGATCTCGGGCCGCGGGCTCGGGCACACCGGCGGGACCCTGGACAAGCTCGAGTCGATCCCCGGCTTCCGCACCGCTCTCGACCCGGTTGAGTTTCGCCAACTGGTCGAACGTCACGGGCTGGTGCTCGCCGGAGCGTCGGAGACCATCGCCCCCGCCGACCGTCTCATTTACGCACTGCGCGACGCCACCGGCACAGTACCCTCGAACCCGCTGATCGCCTCCTCGATCATGTCGAAGAAGCTCGCCGAGGGGATCGACGCCCTGGTGCTCGACGTCAAGGTCGGCCGGGGGGCTTTCAAGCGGGACCTCGAGGGCGCCCGAAGCCTGGCGAAGACGATGGTGGACATCGGGACAGCACACGGCACGGCAACGGTCGCCCTTCTCACCGACATGAGCCAGCCACTTGGCCGGGAGATCGGCAACGCATCGGAGATCGCCGAGTCGGTGGCGGTGTTGCGCGGCGGCGGACCCGACGACCTGGTCGAGCTCACCTACACCCTGGGCGCCGAGATGCTCGTGATGGGGGGCGTCGCCACCGACACTCCGATCGCCCGAGCCATGCTCGAGGAGGTGATCGCCTCGGGGGCGGCCTTCGACAAGTTCGTCGAGGTCGTGATCGCTCAGGGCGGCGATCCTGCGGTGATCAACGATCCGGACCGGCTGCCGGCGGCGCGGCACGAAACGGTCGTGATCGCCGATCGGGACGGGGTGATCACCCGATGCGATGCGCTCGACCTCGGGGTAGCCGCCATGCGGCTTGGGGCGGGCCGGGCCACCAAGGAGGATGTGATCGATCAGAGCGCCGGGATCACGGTCGAGGCGAAGGTCGGTGACGCGGTGGAACGAGGAGACGCCCTCGCCCGGCTCCACTGGAACGACGAGAGCCGCCTCGCAGAGGCGACCGAGCTGGCCAACGGGGCGTTCCAGATCGGCGAAGGCCCGGCAATCCCGCCGTCTCTGGTACTCGGGGAGGTGCGATGAACTACGACGCAGTGGAGGATGCGGCGGTCGAGATCGCCCGGGCAACCGGACGCTCCGGACACGCTCTCGCCGTCGTGCTCGGCTCCGGACTGAGCGACTACGCCTCCACCCTGCCGAAGGCGAGGGAGCTCCCCTACGCCCAGATACCCGGATTCCCCGTGCCCCGGGTCGAGGGGCACGCCGGGTCGCTGTTTTCGATCGACCTCGACGGCACCCCCGCAATGATCCTGGCGGGGCGAGTGCACGCCTACGAGGGCTGGGATCTCGACGATGTCGTGTTCGCGGTACGCACCGCCATCCGCTCCGGATGCCGCACGGTACTGCTGACCAACGCCGCCGGCGGATGCGGCGACGGGCTCACGCCCGGGGACCTCGTCCTCATCACCGACCACCTGAACCTGACGGGTCGCAATCCCCTGGTAGGAGCCAACGACTCCCGGCTCGGCCCGCGGTTTCCCGACATGTCCGCGGTGTACCGGCCCGAACTGCGCGCCCTGGTGAAGACCGTCGGCGCCCGGGTCGGCGTGCCGGTCAAGGAGGGCGTCTACGCATGGTTCCTCGGTCCCTCCTACGAGACCCCGGCCGAGGTGCAGATGGCCCGCCGTCTCGGCGCCGATGTGGTCGGGATGTCCACCGTCCCCGAGGCGATCGCCGCCCGGCACATGGGAGCCCAGGTGGTAGCGATATCGCTGGTGACCAACCTCGCCGCCGGCATCTCGCCCGTGCCACTGAGCCACGAAGAGGTGACCGCGACCGCGCTGGCCGCCCGCGAGCGCGTCACCACCCTGCTCGGCGCCCTGCTGGCGGAACTGGCCGTGGCTTGACACCGCGGCCGTGAGGCGGCGCGGTCGGCGGCAAGTGGCAGTCTCCTAACATCGCAGTGGTACGCGTCAAGGAGTGACATGAAGATCGCGGTCTGTGTGAAGCAGATTCCGGATCCGGCCACGCCCTATCAACTGGACCCGGAGACGCATCTGGTGATGCGTCCTGCCGAGCAGGTACTCGACGACACCGACCGCTACGGCATCGAAGTGGCCCTGCAGCTGGCGGCCGCCACCGACGGCACGGTGGTGCTGGTGTCGATGGGCCCCGCCGGCAATCTCCAGGGCATCCGGCAGGCTCTCGCCATGGGAGCCGACCAGGCGGTCGTCGTCAGCGACCCCCTGCTCCAGGGCTCCGGCGCCCTGGTCACGGCGCGGGTCCTCGCCGCGGCAATCGTCCGCGAAGCCGTCGACCTCGTGATCGCCGGCACCGAGTCGACCGACGGCTACACCGGGATCGTCCCGCAACAGATCGCCGAGATCCTCGGTTTGCCGGCTCTGACCTTTGCCCGCAAGGTGGAGCACATCGACGGGAAGCTCCGGGTGGAACGACAGACGGCATCCGGCTACGACGTCGTCACCTCTCCGCTTCCGGCGCTGGTCAGCGTCACCTCAGGGGCGGTGGAGCCCCGGTATCCGACCTTCAAGGGGATCATGCAGGCCAAGCAGAAGCCGGTCGACCAGCCGACTTGTGCAGACCTGGGCATCGATCCCGGCTCAGTGGGGCTGGGGGGGTCGGGCCAGAGCATCACCGCGGTGCGACCCGCACCCGCACGGACCGCCGGCACCAAGATCCACGACGAGGGCGAGGCCTACCTCGAGATCGTCAAGCTGCTCGAACAGGCGAAGGTGATCTGAGATGACCACATGGGTGTTCTCCGAAGAAGTCGGCGGCGCTCCGGCTCCGCTGTCGCTGGAACTGCTGACCAAGGCCAGGAGCCTCGGTGGTGAGGTCGCCGCCTTCTACGTGGGTGCGGGGTCGGCGGCCTCGTGGAAGATCCTCGGTGCACATGGGGCGAGGGTGGTCCATCACTTCGACCCCGGCGATCGGCTGCCGGCCGCGGCGGCCGC
>Ga0154791_125_pt1 | contig 40703 bp, 41 predicted proteins | sample Rifle2008BG16ft_FD_105799 | JGI IMG/M metagenome (GOLD analysis project Ga0154791, IMG submission 105799) | Actinobacteria bacterium RBG_16_68_21
GTTGATGGTCTCGGTGTGGGCGGGGGTGACGGCCTTTGCCCGTTGCCAGCCGATGGCCGGGGCGACACTGCCGCCCCCCGTCCGCCCGGGAGTCCGTTACCGGCTACAGAGGCATGCGCCGTAGAGCGCCGATCCAGTGACCTTCCGGGGGGCTCCCGTTTCACCGAGGCGTCATTGATCCGATTTGGGGAAGGAGACCGAGGTGTATGAGGCACAGACCGTGGCCGAGATCCGCGGGGTGGGGTTCGTGGGTATCGACTGGGCGACCGAGAGGCACGCGGTGTGCGTGTTGGATGCTTCCGGTGTGGTCACCGGCCGTCTGGTGGTGGCTCACAGCCGCGACGGGTTCGGCATCCTGATCGGCAGGCTCGCCGGGTTCGGTCCACCGGGGCGGCTCCCGGTGGGCATCGAACGGCCCGACGGCCGGCTGGTCGACGCCTTGTTGGAGGCGGGACACCCGGTGGTGGCGGTGTCACCCAAGGCGATCAAGACCTGGCGGGAGGGGGAGGTGAGATCCGGAGCCAAGGATGATCCCGGCGACGCCGAGGTGATCGCCGAATACCTGCGGCTCCGTGCCGCCAAGCTGACCGTGGCCATCCCGTTCAGCGACCATACCCGGGCACTGCGGGCGGGAACCCGGGCCCGGGACGACCTGGTGGTGCAACGCGTCGCCGCCCGCAACCAGCTGGAAGCCTGCCTTGACAGTTTCTGGCCCGGCGCCAAAGGGATCTTCGCCGAACTGACCAGCGGGATCGCCCTCGCCTTCCTGGAACGCTATCCCACCCCGGCTGCGGCGCAGCGCCTCGGTGAGAAACGTCTCGGGGGATTCCTCGCCAAACATCACTACTCGGGTCGACGCAGCGCCGCCGAGCTGCTCGGCCGGCTCCGAGCCGCCCCCGGAGGCATCCTCACCGGCCCCGAAGCACAGGCCCGCGGCCAGGCGGTGGCCGGCTACGTGAGAGTGATCAGGGCACTCAACGGGGCCATCGCCGAGTTGGACCACACCATCGTCACCCACCTCGGTGAGCATCCAGACGGCGAGATCTTCACGTCACTGCCACGCGCCGGTCGAATCAGCGCAGCCCAGATGCTCGCCGAGTGGGGCGACTGCCGCCAAGCCTACGACGGACCCGAAGCCGTCGCCGCCCTCGCCGGGACGACACCGGTCACCAGACGATCCGGCAAACATCAGGCAGTGTCATTCCGCCGGGCATGCAACAAACGGTTCCGCAAGGCCATCACCACCTTCGCCGACAACTCACGCCACGCCAGCCCCTGGGCAGCCAAGGTCTACCACGACGCCATCACCCGCGGCTGCGACCACCCCCACGCCATCCGCATCCTCGCCCGCGCCTGGATCCGGATCATCTGGCGTTGCTGGAACGACCACACCCCCTACAACCCCCACCAACACGGCGCCGCCGCCCGACTCGAGGAACAACAAACAACCAAACAAGCAGCATGAGCTTGACACAGAGGTGTCGCCCGTCGCCCGTCGCCTGTTCGTCCTCCGATTGGCTCTGCCGATCGGAGGACGGTACGATCTCTTTCCCGCCCCGCCGTTGCGGGGCTGCTTTGTGCGACCAACGCACGCCTTCCAAGGGGACGACTCCACATGAAGCTGCAGAAGACCTTCACGCCGCGGCCGGCCGATGTCGATCGGTCCTGGTGGCTGGTCGATGCCACCGATCTGCCTCTCGGCCGCCTGGCCTCTGAGGTCGCCCACATCTTGCGCGGGAAGCACAAGGCGAAGTTCGCCCCCCACATGGACATGGGCGACTTCGTGGTGGTGGTGAACGCCTCCAAGGTGGCGGTCACCGGCGCCAAGGCGGAGAACAAGCACTACTACCGCCACAGCGGCTACCCAGGTGGGCTGACCGCCACCACGTTCGGCGAGATGCTGGCCAAGCATCCCGAACGCGTCGTGGAGAAGGCGATCCGGGGGATGCTCCCCAAGAATCGTGTGGGCCGGGCCATGGGCCGCAAGCTGAAGGTCTACGCCGGAGCCGAGCATCCCCACGCCGGCCAGGGCCCCGTTCCCCTCACCATTCACTCTCGAAAGGTCGAAGCCTGATGCCCAAGCCGCTTGCCCAGACCGTCGGACGCCGCAAGACCTCCGTGGCGCGGGTCCGCCTCCTCGATGGTGCCGGCAAGGTCACCCTCAACGGCAAGCCACTCGAGGTGTACTTCCCCAGCATGGCTCAGCGCCTCAGAGTGCTCGAGCCGTTGCGGTCTGCCGGAGCGGAGACTCGCTACGACGTGGAAGCGCAACTGGAGGGTGGGGGCACTACCGGGCAGACCGACGCTCTCAGGCTGGGAATCGCCCGGGCGCTGATCGAAGTGGAACCGGAGCTTCGTCCGACCCTGAAGCGGGCCGGTCTGCTGACCAGGGATTCGCGGGCAGTGGAGCGTAAGAAGTACGGGCTCCGCAAGGCTCGCCGGGCTCCGCAGTACACGAAGCGCTAAACGTCCCCGGCACAACCAGCCGAAGGGAACCGGACATGGCGCAACAGTTGTTCGGAACCGATGGGGTTCGCGGGAAAGCCAACATCGATCTCACCGCAGAGATGGCGATGGGTCTGGCGCGAGCCGCCGGGGACGGTCGTCAGGGCATCGTGGTGATCGGCCGGGACACCCGCCGATCCGGTCAGATGCTCGCCTCCGCCGTCCAGGCCGGCTTCAACGCCGCCGGCATCGACACTGTCGACCTGGGAATCCTGCCGGTGGGCGGCGTGGCGTTTCACACGCGGGCGACCAACGCCACCTACGGGGTCATGGTGAGCGCCAGCCACAATCCCGCCGAAGACAACGGGATCAAGTTCTTCGGAGCCGATGGCGCCAAGCTCGACGATGATCGGGAGCGGGCGATCGAGGCGCGCTACCGCCACGGTGGTCCCGGGACCGAGGTCTCCGGAGAGGCGATCGGCATCCAGGTCCCGATGTCCGATGCCCTCGACCGGTATGTCGACCATCTGGCCGCCCAGGCCGACTTCCGCCTCAGCGGTCTCGGCGTCGCTCTCGATTGTGCTCATGGAGCCGCCTTCCTGGCAGCCCCCCGCCTTTTCACGGTTCTCGGGGCGAGCGTCGAGGCGGTCAATGTCGACCCGACCGGCACCAACATCAACGACGGGTGCGGAGCGGTCCATCCCCAGATGCTCGCAGGAGTGAGCGCCGGGAGGATTGGACTGGCGTTCGACGGCGACGCCGATCGCTGCATCGCCGTCGATGAAGACGGAGAGGTGTGCAACGGCGACGTGATCATGGCCGTGCTCGCCCGCCACCTGCGCGACCGCGGCGAGCTGCCCGGCGACCGGGTGGTGACCACCGTGATGTCGAATATCGGCTTCCGTATGGCGATGCGCAAGATGGCCCTCGATGTCGTCGAGACGCCGGTCGGGGATCGCTACGTGCTCGAGGAGATGCGTCGCCTCGGTGCCGGGCTTGGAGGTGAGCAGAGCGGCCACGTCCTCTTCCGGGACCGTTCCACCGGAGACGGCCTGCTCACCGGGTTGCGTCTCCTCGAGGTCGTGGCCGCCACCGGGACGCCCCTCAAGGAGCTCCGCAGGGTCATCGTCGAATACCCCCAGGTGCTGCGCAGCGTTCACGTCAGAGTCAAGGAACGGCTCGCCGAGGCCGATGCCATATGGTCAACCGTTGCCCGCATGGAAAAGCGGCTGGGTGCAGACGGCAGAGTTCTCGTCAGGGCGAGCGGCACCGAGGCCGTGGTGCGGGTGATGGTCGAGGCCAAGGAGAGCCATGAGGCGGCGGCCATCGCCGACGACCTGGTCATCGTGGTCCGTCGCGAGCTCGGTGAGATATCCGAAGGCGACCGCTACCCTGAAACCGACAACTGAGACATCAGAGGACGCAGGGGGCTCGGCTCCAGCGACCTCTGCCAGACCGGAGACGTTCTGGAGCGCCTGGCCTCCCCTTGGGGAGGTGACGAGGAAGAGGGTCATCGAGACATTCGGCGGGTGCCCTCTCGGCCGCTCACGGTCGTGACGGTGCGGCAGAAACCCCGGGGGCGACCCCGGACACAAGGCCGTATCGACGTGAGGCGGAATCGACGATTCCGCGGGTCTATCTCCGGTCTCCCGAGGAAGGGAGACACCCGCATGTGCGGAATCATGGGCTACGTGGGGCCGCGCGATGCCGCCCCCATAATCATCGACGGACTGAAACGCCTCGAGTACCGCGGCTACGACTCGGCCGGGGTGGCGGTCCACGACGGCACCTCACTCACGGTCGCCAAGGCCGAGGGCAAGCTCGGAAGGCTGGCGGCGATGCTCGCCGAGCATCCCCTGGTCGGTTCCTGCGGCATCGGTCACACCCGTTGGGCGACGCACGGGGCGCCCAACGATCGCAACGCCCATCCTCATACCGACCCGGCCGGCGAGATCGTCGTCGTCCACAACGGGATCATCGAGAACTTCGTCGCCCTCAAGGAGAACCTGGCCGCCGGCGGCGCCGACTTCTCCTCCGAGACCGACACCGAGGTGCTCGCCCACCTCATCGCTCACGAGTACCAAGGAGACCTGCTCGAGGCGGTGCGGCGCGCCGTCGGCAAGGCCGAGGGCGCCTACGCCCTGGTGGCCATGTCGCGGCGGGAGCCGGATCGCATCGTGGCGGTTCGCATGATCAGCCCGCTCGTTATCGGAATCGGCAAGGGGGAGATGTTCCTCGCCTCCGACGTCCCGGCGATCCTCCACCACACCCGTGACATCGTCGTCGTGGAGAACGGCGAGATGGTCGACATCACTCCCGACGGGTGGCGGATCGAGACGCTCGACGGCAGGCCGGTGGACCGGGCCATGTTGGAGATCACCTGGAGCGCCGAGCAGGCCGAGCGCGGCGGATATCCCCATTTCATGCTCAAGGAGATCTTCGAGCAGCCGCAGGCGGCTACCGACACGCTGAGCGGGCGCCTCGACGAAGACGGCAGCCTGGTGTTGGACAAGGTCGACTTCCCCGACGGGTTCGGGCGCGACCTCGACAAGATCTGGATCACCGCATGCGGCACCGCCCTCCATGCCGGCCATGTGGGGAAGGTCGTGTTCGAGCGTCTGCTGAGGGTCCCCACCGAGGCGGCGTTCGCCCACGAACTGCGTTACGCCGACCCGTTGATCGCCCCGGGATCGCTCACGATCGCCATCAGCCAGTCGGGGGAAACGGCCGACACCCTGGCCGCTGCCGGACTCGCCAAGAACCGCGGATCCCGGCTGTTGGCATTGACCAACGTCGTCGGCTCGACGCTGAGCCGCGAGGCAGACGACATCCTATACACCCGGGCCGGGCCGGAGATCGCGGTCGCTTCGACCAAGGCCTACCTAACGATGTTGATCGGCGAGTACCTGCTTGCCCTGGCGATCGGCCGGGAACGCAGGGTGATCGCCGCCGCCACCGACGACGAGCTGGTGAGGGCCCTACGGGGCATCCCCGTCAAGATCGGGGAGGTGCTCAAGACGGACCAGGAGGTCGAGGCCATCGCGGCACGATTCGTCGGTCACGACGACGTCTACTTCATCGGCCGTGGGCTCGACCACGCAGTGGCGATGGAGGGCTCTCTCAAGATGAAGGAGATCTCCTACATCCACTCTGAGGCGATGCCCGCCGGCGAGCTGAAGCACGGCACGCTGGCGCTGGTGACCGCCGGGACGCCGGTGGTCGTGGTGCTCACCCAGAAGGAGGTGTACGACAAGACGGTGTCGGCAATCCAGGAGGTCAAGGCGCGCGGCGCACTGGTGATCGCGGTCGCCTACGAGGACGACACCGAGATCGCCAAGCATGCCGATGAGGTGCTGCGGATACCCCGAGTGCCCGACCTGCTGTCGCCGGTCCTGGCGATCGTCCCTCTGCAGTTGTTGGCCTATCACGTCGCCGTGGCGCGCGGCCACGACATCGACCAGCCGAGAAACCTGGCGAAGAGCGTGACCGTCGAATGAGGCTCGCCGCTACCGGCTACCGGCTACCGGCTATCGGCAAGAGGTCCTCCCCCGCGGATCGTGCGGGTCGCGGGCAGCGGGCAGCGGGGCGCGGCCGATGAGAATCATCGGCCTGGGCATCGACCTTGCCGACATCGCAAGGGTGGAGCGGGTGTTCGCCAAGTATCCCCGCTTCGCCGAGCGATGCTTCACGCCGCATGAGCGCGAGTACGCGTTCCGTTTCGCCAAGCCGGAACGGCGGCTGGCCGCCCGGTTCGCCGGCAAGGAAGCGGTGATGAAGTCGATGGGAACCGGGTGGCGGCGAATCCGATGGCAGGACGTGGAGATCACCGGCGGGGGCAAGCCCACGGTCCGGGTCTACGGGACCGCCAAGCGGCGCGCCGAGATGCTGGGAGTGACCGGGTTCGAGGTGACGATCACCCATACCGACAAGGACGCCCTGGTGTTCGCCATCGCCCTGGGGGAGCATTAGGGCTACCGGCTACCGGCCGCCCCGCTAGAACGGCGTCTTGCGGTGGTGGGAAGCGGGAAGCGTAGGGATCGGCGGCGTGCCGCCGATCCCTATTGCACGCAGAACCAGTTGCCTTCGGGGTCGTGGAACTCGTACCAGTGCTCGCCCGCCATTCCGGTGGCGGCGCGGTGAAACGTGGCGCCGAGTCCTTCCAGCCTGAGCCGCTCCTCGTCGAGGCGAGCGACCCGGTCGCCCTCTTCGAGCCCCCGCCCGATCGAGTTGACGTCGATATGGACCCGTTGGTTGGGTGAGCCGCCGTCGTAGCGCTCGAAGAGGAGACGAGGCCCCGTGTCATCGGGGTCGACGCACGCCGCGATGTCGTTCCGCTTCTCTTCGGGGATACCTACCGCGTCGGCGAACTCATCCCAGGTGGCGAACCCCTCGGGGGGCGGCTGCAGCACGTAGCCGAGCACGGCAGACCAGAAGGTGGCGAGTCGGTCCGGGTCCTGGCAGGCGAAGACGATCTGAATCGAGTGGGCCATGGGACGAGGTTATCCCGTCGCCCGTCGCCCGTCGCCCGTCGCCCGTCGCCTCAGTCTTGCGTGGCTGGTGACGGGAGACGGGTGACGTTTCTGCCGGCCACCCACCCGATCGCCGACACCACCGCGAACCCGGCGATGGCCAGCAGCACCGGCCCTCCCCAATCGACCGGTCGCGCCAGGGCGGCGGTGTCGGCGCCGTCGGGCCACGGCCACAGCACTCGGAGAGAGCCGAGCATCAACCCGATCAGGGCGGCCATCATCGTGTCGTGGTGGTCCCGCAGCAGCCGGTTGAGCAGCGACGAGAAGGACGCCAGGCCGATGATCACCCCGACGAGGAACACGACCAGCACCAGCATCTTGCGCTCGTCGACGGCATCGATGACGTTCTGGTACATGCCGAGCATCAGCAGGATGAACGAGCCGGAGATCCCGGGGAGGATCATCGCCACGATGGCGATCGCTCCGGCGCCGAGATAGACCGGCAGCGCGGGGTCGACGACCGGGTCCCCCCGCAGGCCGAGGATCAGGAACGCCGCCACCGCCACCGCCAACCCGGTGACCACCCGGATCCCATCCCAGCGGCCGACCAATCGCCAGGCGATGACGATCGATCCGAGCACCAGGCCGAAGAAGGCGGCTGCGGTGTTCTGCGGTTGATCGTCGAGGAGGTGGGAGATCAACGAGGCGAGCGTGAACACCGCCAGGGCGATCCCCACCAACAGGGGCACCAACAGGCCCCATTCCACCTCTTCGAGCCGCTGGCGGGCATCGCCGAACCGTCCGCGCAACGCCGATCCCAGCGCCCGGGAACCGGCATGTATCGCCGCCACCAACCGTTCGTAGATCCCGAGGACGAGTGCCACCGTGCCGCCGGACACCCCGGGGACGACGTCGGCCGACCCCATGAGGAAGCCGCGCACGACGTTGCGGAAGAAGGGCATGCGTGCAGGCTACCGGTGGAGCGGACCCGCCAGACGTAGCGAACGGCGATGAGCGAGGTGCGGCATCCGGTTGGACGCCCCGTCTCGAAAGCCGAGACTCTTAGCGGGCAACGGGCAACGGACGGCGGCTCTCAGCCCGCCCGGTAGAGGAGCGCCCGGCCTTCGAGGTCGGCGATAGTGAGCAGCGACCCGTCGATGGTGAGCGTGGGCCGGCTCCCCAGGATCTCGAGCACCGTGGTCTCCTGAGCCATGATCTCGTCCTTGCAGGCCATCTTGGTCGTGGCCAACGGAGAGAACCCGGCTGTTGCCTCGTAGCTGCCGTTGATACGGTTGCAGCCGGTCGACCCGCTGACGTGGCCGGTCTCGTCGATGAGGAGGCTGGCCGCAGCGACCGGGGTGGCAACGACGTCGCCGGCGACGATGCTCTCCAGGGTCCAGGCGGTGCCGACCAGCGCCGCCGGCGGCTCTTCGGGTCGAGCGCTGAACCGGAGCTCGACGGCGTCACCGCGCAGCACCAGGTCGGTCGCCTCCCGCACCGCCGAGGTCACCCGGGCGATGGCGCCGAGGTAGGCGGCTTCGAGTTCCATCACACCTTCTGCGAGGCACGCCATCTCCGTCATGTGGATGGCCGGCCCGATCGTCACGGTCCCCTCGCCCATCGAGAGGGGACCACCGTAGGAGTTGCACGCCGAGGTGCCCCCAACCTGCTCCCCGTCGACCCGGAGGGTGACCGGAGATCCGCCGATGGGGATCAGAGTGTTGCCGTCCACCGAGCCCGCGGTCAGCTGCCATGTGATCGAGCCGAAGGGATCGCTGCCTCCCACGGAGGCCTGCTCGGCGCACGCCATCGTTCCCATCGCCAGAACGATGAGCGCCATCAGGGGCCGCGGATTCCTCATGGCCATCAGACGCAACAGGGTATCGCCGGGTTCCCGGGGGAATCCGCGGGCCGGCGGCACTCCCGTAGCATCATCCCGTGCGCCCGGTGATCACTCCGGAGGAATCGGCCCGACTCGACGGCGAGTCGGCCGTGCCCCTGGCGACGCTCATGGAGCGCGCCGGTCTCGCGGTCGCCATCGCCGCCTCCGGCATGGGTGCCCGATACGGCACCCGAGTGATCGTCCTCGCCGGGCCGGGGAACAACGGCGGCGACGGCTACGTGGCGGCCCGGCACCTGAAACGGCGGGGGGTAGACGTGACGGTCCGATCGCTCGGCTACCCGCGGGGGGACTCCTCCGTGAGCCGGGCGGAGGCGATAGCCGCGATCCACGCCGGCGTGATGGTGCGCGACCTCGGCGATCCCGAGCCGTGCGACCTGATCATCGATGCTCTGTTCGGTGTCGGGTTCCATGGCACGCTCCCTGATCGGGTGGTGCCGTGGATCGGTCGCCCGGCGCCGGTGCTCGCCGTCGATCTCCCCAGCGGGCTCGATGGTCTCGACGGCTCGCTGCGCGGTCCGGCGTTCCGCGCCGCCAGGACCGTGGCCTTCCACGCCCTCAAGACCGGTCTCCTGGTGGGGAACGGGCCGGACATGGCGGGAGACGTCGCGGTGGTGGACATCGGCCTCGGCGGCGAGCGGCCCGAGTGGCTGCTGTGCGAGGACGACGACGCGCCCCTCCCCGGCCGCCCGCGTCGTGCTCACAAGTGGTCGGCCGGTTCGTTGGCGATCGTGGGCGGTTCCGTCGGCCTGGGAGGAGCGCCGATGCTGGCCGCCCGCAGCACCCTGGAATTCGGGGCGGGAGCGGTGCAGGTGCTGGTGCCCGGAGCCGCGCAAGCCCAGGCCGCCGCCATGGACCCGGGGCTTATGACCCGTGGGGTGGGTGTCGCCGGGTGGTTCTCCGCCGACGCCGCCGACGACGTGCTGGCCGCCGCGGAACGTTTCGATGCCATGGTCCTCGGCCCCGGCCTAGGCGACGAGACCGGTGAGTTTGTTTCCCGCGTGATGGCCCGGTGGGCCAAGCCGTTGGTACTGGATGCCGACGGGTTCACCGGCGCCACGGTGGACGAGATCTCGGCCCGTTCTGCGCCGACCGTGCTGACTCCTCATGAGGGTGAGTTCTCCCGTTTCACTGGAGAGCCTGCCTCGCCGGGGGCGGCAGCCCGCCTGGCGGCGTCCACCGGAGCGATTGTGGTCCTCAAGGGAGCACCGACCTTCGTCATGGGATCCGAGCGCTGGGTGGTTACCTCGGGCGGTCCCGAGCTGGCGACCATCGGGACCGGGGATGTCCTGGCCGGGATGATCGGCTCTCTCATCGCCCGCGGCCTCGATCCGGAGACGGCGGCACGGTCGGCGGCGCACTGGCACGGGCGTGCCGGGCGCTCCCTGGCTGCCATCACTACGGTGACCGCCACCGGGTTGGCGGGGGAGATCGGGAGGTTTGCCTGGTGAGACCGTCGTGGGTCGAAGTGGATCTGGCGGCGATTCGCCACAACGTCGGCGCCATCGCCGCCGCGGTACGGCCCGCCGAGGTCTGCGCCGTGGTCAAGGCCGACGGTTACGGGCACGGCGACGTCCCGGTGGCCGAGGCCGCCCTGGATGCCGGGGCGACCCGCCTGGCTGTGGCGCTGGTCGCAGAGGGGATCGGGCTGCGCGAGGCGGGCATCGAGGCACCGATCCTGCTGCTCTCCGAGCCCGCGGCGAGCGATGTGGGCGCCGTGGTGCGCTGGCAGCTGACGCCCACCGTCTACAGCCGATCGCTCCTCGGCGCCCTCACCGGGGCCGCGCCCGCCGGATTCCCCGTGCAGGTGAAGCTCGACACCGGGATGCATCGCGTGGGAGCCAGCACCGAGGTGGCGCGCCTGCTGGCGGCCGAGATCGCCGCCGGGCCGCTCCTGCTCGAAGGGGTGTGGACCCACTTCCCGGTGGCCGAGGCCGACCACGCTTTCACGCGCGCCCAGGTGGGAGCGTTCGTCGCCTTCCTCGAAGAACTGGACGGTGCCGGGGTGCGGCCGCAGATGGTTCACGCCGCCAACACCGCCGGGGCTCTGGCAGATCTGGGCGCCCGCTTCGACATGGTCCGCGTCGGTCTCGGCACGTACGGCCTCCGGCCCGCACCGGGGTACGCGCCGGAGGTCGACCTGCGCCCGGCGATGAGCGTGATCAGCCGGGTCACCTACCTCCGTCGCTATCCCGCCGGTACCCGGCCCTCCTACGGGCGGGTACGGCCGCTCCCGCGAGAGTCGACCGTCGCCACGGTGCCCATCGGGTATGCGGACGGCATCCCCCGGCGGCTGGCGGACCTGGGTGGAGTCGTTCTCATCGGGGGGAAGCGCCATCCCTTTGCCGGGTCGGTCACGATGGACCAGGTTCTGGTCGACGTCGGCGACGATCCGGTCGATGTCGGTGACGAAGTCGTGCTGCTCGGCCGTCAGGGCACCGAGGAGATCTCGGCGGACGAGTGGGCCGAGCGGCTGGGGACGATCGTCTGGGAGATCGTCTGTGGGTTCGGCCCCCGACTGCCCCGTAGGTACGCGGGGTGACCATCACCGCCGTGCCCGGCGTCCGCGTGGGCCACTGGACCGATCCGATCGGCCTCACCGGGGTCACCGTCGTGGTGCTCCCCGAGCCGAATGTCGCCGCGGTGGAAGTCCGCGGCGCCGCTCCCGGCACCCGGGAGACGTCACTGCTCGCCCCCGGCATGAAGGTGGAGACGATCCAGGCGATCGTGCTCGCCGGCGGATCGGCGTTCGGCCTTGCCGCCGCGGATGGGGTGGTGCGCGCCCTGGAAGCCGACGGGCGCGGCCATCCGACCTTCGCCGGCGTGGTGCCGATCGTCCCCGCGGCGATCCTCTTCGACCTCGGCGTGGGTGATCCATCGGCCCGCCCCGGTCCTGAGGCCGGCGAGGCGGCGTATCGGTCGGCCTCGGCGGCGCCGACGGAGATGGGGAGCGTCGGTGCCGGCACCGGTGCCGTCGTTGCCGGTTGGCGGGGATTCGAGCACCTTTGCAAGGGCGGCGTCGGATCTCACGTCGAAATGGTCGACGGCGCCGCGGTGGGAGTGCTGGTGGTGGTCAATGCCGTCGGCGACGTGTTCACCCTCGAGGGCGAGTCGCTCACCGGCGGCCCTCCGGTTCCTCGGCTGGTACCGGTCGCGCCGCGACCGTTGGAGAACACCACGCTCGTCGTCGTCGCCACCGACGCCCGTCTCGATCGATCGGCGTTGCAGCGGGTCTGCGTCCAGGCGCACGACGCCATCGCCGTCTGCCTCCGGCCCAGTCACACCCGATACGATGGCGATGCGGCCTTCGCCGTGTCGTGCGGTGAGCATCGAGCGGATGCGGACGGGGTCGGCACCGCCGCCTTTGTGGCGACCGGACGGGCGATCGAGGCGGCGATGAGGGCGGCGACTCCGCTCGGTGGAATCGAGACGATGGAGGGGCGGTGACCGGACACGACGATCTGATGAAGCTCGCCGCCGTCGCCGCCGGCTGTACCCGTTGCCCCCTCGCCTCCGGGCGCACCACCGTCGTGTTCGGCGACGGGGACAGCGATGCCGACATCATGTTCGTCGGCGAAGCGCCCGGGTTTCACGAGGACCAGCAGGGCCTGCCGTTCGTCGGCGCGGCCGGCAAGCTCCTCGAGCGCCTGTTGGGGGAGATCGGCTTGCGCCGCGACGACGTCTACATCGCCAACGTCCTCAAGTGCCGGCCACCAGGAAACCGCGACCCGCTTCCCGCCGAGATCGAGGAGTGCAAGGACTACCTCCGTCGTCAACTGGAACTGGTCGATCCCCGGGTGGTGGTGACGCTCGGCAACTTCGCCACCAAGCTCCTCCTCAAGCGCGACGTCGGCATCACCCGGCTTCGGGGTCAGGTCTACCCGTGGTGGCGGCGCCATCTGGTTCCGACCCTCCATCCGGCCGCCGCTCTCCGCGGGGGCGAGAGGTTGTTGGACCAGATGCGCGAGGACTTTGCCCTGGTGAGAAGCGTGGTCGATGGTGCGGAGTCCCTCGCCGCCGTTGGTGACGATGCCGTCGAGCAGCTCGGGTTGTTCTCGTGATCGAGGTCGCCTGTCCCACCGAGGCCGACACCCGTGCGGTGGGCCGTCGACTCGCCAGCCTGTTGCGTGCCGGCGACGTCGTGCTGCTCGCCGGAGACCTGGGGGCTGGCAAGACGGTCTTCGCCGGGGGCGTCGGTGAAGGCCTCGGTGTCGACGATCCTGTGGTCAGCCCCACGTTCGTGATCGTCCGCCACTATCGGGGTCTCATACCGCTAACCCACGCGGACGTATACCGCTTGGGCTCCTCCGCCGAGGTCGAAGACCTCGATCTCACGGTCGAGGCGGCCGACGGAGTCCTCCTCGTGGAGTGGGGGGACGCCGTCGAGCAGGCCTTTGGGGACGACGTCTTGATCATCCGATTCTCGGTAGATGAATCGGGGACACGCACCCTCCGGCTGATTCCCCGGGGCCGATGGCTCGCCCGACCGATCGCCGAGGTGACCCGATGAAGGTACTGGCCATCGAGACCGCCACCGCGGCCTCGTCGATCGCCCTTGCCGAGGACAACTTGGTGGTGGCAACGGCGGGCCGGGTGGACCGTCGCGGTCACGTCGGCTTCCTCGTGCCGGCGCTCGACTTCTGCTTCGCCCAGGCGGGATGGACCCCGTCGGACATCGAGTTGGTCGCGGTCGATGTCGGACCCGGACTGTTCAGCGGGATCCGCGCCGGGTTGGCCACCGCCCAGGCGGTGGCCGGCGCAGTCGGTGCTCCGATCGTTCCCGTGCTTTCCCTGGATGCGGTGGCGCTGCGGGCGGCCACCGGGCACCGGCGCATCTGGGCGGTGGTCGATGTCCGCCGCCGGGAGGTGGCCGTGGGCCCCTACCGTCCCGTCCCCGGCGGAGTGGTGCGCGACGGCGCCACCGAACTGTGCTCCCCTGCCGCGTTCCGCGCCAGTCTCGAGGGCGATGCGGCCGACGTGCTCGTGGTGGGAGACTGGAGGGCACTGCCCGAAGGCACTCTCCTCGGCCTGCATGCCATCAAGACCGGGCGGCCCCGGTATCCCGTCGCCGAGGCGATCGCCGAGATCGCCCGATCCCGGGCCGAACGCGGCGAGGTGCCTCATCCCGACGAGGTGCGCCCCCGGTACATGCGGGAGCCGGATGTCACGATCAACTGGGGAGACTTCCGATCGGAGGGCCCATGGGCGTGACCTACGCCGTGCGGGAGATGACCACGGCCGATGTCGCCGCGGTGGCCGAACTCGAGGCCCGGGCCTTCGACGACCCCTGGTCGCCGGCATCGTTCTTCGAGGAGCTCTCGATGCTGGGACGGCACTACTTGGTGGTCGAGGATGACGGTCACGTCGTGGGCTACGGGGGGGTGATGCATGTGGACGACGACGCCCACATCATGACCATCGCCGTCGACCCGCCCGCGGCGAACCGTCGGATCGGCACCAGGCTCATGCTGGCGCTGGTCGAGGGGGCCATCGAAAGGGGGGCGCGCAATATGACGCTCGAGGTGCGCGTCTCCAATGACGCCGCTCTTGCCTTGTATCGCCGCTTCGGGTTTGCCGCGGCCGGATTGCGGCCGCGCTACTACCCAACCGAGGACGCGCTGGTGATGTGGGCCATCGATGTGGACGGCGCCGACTACCGTCGCCGCCTCGAGAGGATCAGGGAGTCACTGGCATGAAGAGAGCGCCGCTGATCCTCGGCTTCGAGACCTCGTGTGACGAAACGGGGGTCGCCGTCGTGCGCGGCTCGACCGTGCTCAGCAACGTCCTCGCCACACAGGTCGACGAGCACGCTCGCTTCGGTGGAGTCGTACCGGAGGTGGCCGCCCGGGCGCACGTCGAAGCGATCCGCTCTTTGAGCCACCGGGCCCTGCGCGATGCCGGGGTCCACTCGATGGACCTCGATGCCGTCGCCGCCACCAGGGGCCCCGGGCTGGCGGGCGCCCTGATGGTTGGGTTCTCCTACGGGAAGGCTCTGGCGTGGGCGCTCGACATTCCCTTCATCGGTGTCGACCACATGGAGGGCCACCTGTTCGCACCGCGGTTCGAGAATCCGGAGTACGGCCCTCCGGCGGTGGTACTGCTGGCATCGGGCGGGCACAGCGAGATCGTGCACCTGCGCCGCTGGGGCGACTACGAGGTGCTCGGGGCGACCATCGACGATGCCGCCGGCGAGGCCTTCGACAAGCTGGCCAGGTTCCTCGGTCTCGGATTCCCCGGCGGTCCCGCCATCGACCGGGAGGCGGAGACGGGTGATCCGGCGGCGGTAGCCTTCCCTCGGGCCCTGGCGGATCGCCCTCTCGACCTCTCGTTCTCCGGCCTCAAGACCGCGGTCACGACGTACGTGCGCTCTCACCACGAGGCCGGGGATCTCCCGCCGATGGCCGATCTGGCCGCGGCGATCCAGGAGGCGATCGTCGATGTGCTGGTGACCAAGACGATGAACGCCGTCGCTGCCACCGGGGTGCCGGCGGTGGGTGGGGGAGGCGGAGTCCTGGCCAACCGGCGGCTGCGGCAACGGCTGGCGGAGGAGTGCGCCGGGGCGGGCGTGGCACTTCATCTGCCCTCTGCCGAGCTGTGCACCGACAACGGCGCCATGATCGCCGCCGCCGCCGCCTTCCGCCTGGGGCGAGGTGAGGTGACCTCGCCCGACGCCGAGGTCGACTCTTCGATGCGGCTGGGGGCGTGAGCCGGACCATCCCGCTGGGCCGGATCGGCGGGGTGCCGATTCGAGTGGGACCATCGTGGCTGGTGGTCGGCCCGGCGGTGGGAGCGGCGCTGTTCGCCGGTATCGACCAAGGTCGGGGCGGCACGACGGCGCGGCTACTGGTGGCGATTGCGGGAACGATCGCGCTGTTCGCATCCATCCTGGTGCACGAAGTGGCACACGCCCTCGTGGCACGCCGCCGGGGTGTAGCGGTGAGCCGCATCGTCCTGTTCCTCATGGGCGGGTACACGGAGATGGAGGTCGAGGCGGCCCGTCCCCGCGACGAGGTGATGGTGTCGCTGGCCGGTCCGGTGGTGTCGGCCTTCCTCGGCCTCGGGTTCTGGGGCCTGGCGACTGCGGGACCCGATGCCGCCGGCAGTACCCAGGTGGCGGGGCTGCTCGGGTTGGTCAACGGCGCCGTGGCGGTGTTCAACCTCCTTCCCGGTTTCCCCCTAGATGGAGGGCGTATCACCCGTTCCGTGCTGGTCATCGGCGGGATGACCCCGAGGATGGCCGAGTCGGTGGCCGTGTGGCTGGGCGTCGCCATCGGGTCGTTGCTCGTGGTCGTGGGTGCCGTCGGTCACCTCCTCGGTCGGTCGACTTCACTGATCGCCATCCCCGTGGGGGGCATGGTGGCCATCCTCGCCTGGGCGGCACGGCCGGTGGAACGACGCACCGCTGCCGACGTGATGCGCCCTGCCCCCGAGCCGGTGAGCGAAGCGATGGCGGTGGCCGCCCTGCCCGATCGATCGGGTCCGGTGCCGGTGATGTCCTCGGGAAGGCTGGTCGGGCTGGTAACGGGGCGGCAGCGGCCCGGCTCGGTGGCCGAGGCGATGGACCCGGTGCTGCCCGGCGACGTCGTCGCCGCCACCGCCCCCGTCTCCGAGGTGGTCGCCCGCCTCGGCCGGCAGCGACGCACCCTCGTCGTCACCGACGCCACCGGGGCGATCGTGGGCATGATCGGCTTCGCGGATCTCCCCGCCGACCTGCTTTCGGGCACCGACAGAAATCTGATGAAATAGGACTGAGATCCCTCCGGTTGTCACTAGCAGTCCAGGCGCGCGATTGCTAGGGTTGGCACTCGCGAGCGACGAGTGCCAACCCAAGTAGGAGGAGATTCGTCGAATGGCAACGGCAACGAAGTCCACGAAAGCAAAGACCAAGACCGCAGTGAAGAAGGTCAAGAGCCTGCAACCTCTCGGTGACCGAGTGGTGGTAAAGCCTTCCGAGGAGGCCGAGACCCGCACCCCCAGTGGCCTGGTGATCCCGGACACCGCCAAGGAGAAGCCCCAACTCGGCTCGGTGGTAGCCGTAGGTCCCGGCGACTTCCAGGACGGGCAGCGGGTTCCCATGGACGTCCATGCGGGCGACACGGTCGTGTATTCCAAGTACGGCGGCACCGAGGTCAAGTTCGAAGGCCAGGAGTACCTCATCCTCTCGGCCCGCGACGTCCTCGCCGTCATCCGCTGAGACCTGAGGAGGTAACGGCTCAATGAGTGCAAAGGATCTTCGGTTCAACGAAGAGGCCCGCAGGGGTCTCGAGGCCGGCGTCGACAAGCTGGCCAATGTGATCAAGGTGACGCTGGGGCCCAAGGGCCGCAACGTCGTTCTCGAGAAGAAGTGGGGATCGCCCACCATCACCAACGACGGCTACACGATCGCCAAGGAGATCGAGCTGGATGACCCGTGGGAGAACATGGGTGCCCAGCTCGCCAAGGAAGTAGCCACCAAGACCAACGACGTGGCCGGTGACGGCACCACCACGGCGACCGTGCTCGCCCAGGCCATGGTTCACGAGGGCCTGCGCAACGTGGCGGCCGGCGCCAACCCGATGGAGCTCCGCCGCGGCATCGCCGCCGCCGTGGAGAAGGTCGTCGAGCATCTGCGCGACACGGCCGAGCCCATCAAGGCGAGCGACAGCCAGAAGATCGCCTTCGTGGCAGCCAACTCGGCGGCCGATGAGGTCGTCGGCGAGAAGCTCGCCGAGGCGATGAAGAAGGTCGGCAGCGAGGGCGTGGTCACCGTCGAGGACAGCCAGACGTTCGGCATCGACCTCGAGTTCACCGAGGGCATGCAGTTCGACAAGGGCTACATCTCGGCGTACTTCATCACCGATGCCGATCGCCAGGAGACGGTCCTTCAGGACCCGTACATCCTGATCGCCAACCAGAAGATCGCTTCGGTGCAGGACCTGCTCCCCGTGTTGGAGAAGGTGATGCAGGCCGGCAAGCCGCTCGCCGTCATCGCCGAGGACGTCGAGGGCGAGGCACTCGCCACGCTCATCGTCAACCGACTGCGGGGCACCTTCCAGTCCGTGGCCGTCAAGGCCCCCGGCTTCGGTGAGCGCCGCAAGGCCATGATGCAGGACATCGCCATCCTCACGGGAGCGACGGTGATCTCCGAGGAGGTCGGTCTCAAGCTGGACGGCGTGACCGTGGACATGCTGGGTAAGGCCCGCAAGATCGTGGTGTCCAAGGACAACACGACCATCGTCGAGGGCGCCGGCTCCAAGGCCGATGTCGCGGCTCGGATCAAGCAGATTCGCCACGAGATCGAGAACTCGGATTCCGACTGGGATCGCGAGAAGCTCCAGGAGCGTCTCGCCAAGCTCGCCGGCGGCGTCGCCGTCATCAAGGTGGGAGCCGCCACCGAGGTCGAGCTCAAGGAGAAGAAGCACCGCATCGAGGACGCCGTCCAGGCGACCCGGGCGGCCATCGAAGAGGGCATCGTCCCCGGCGGTGGGGTGGCTCTGCTCCGTGCCCAGGAGGCCATCGACAAGATGCGCGGCGGCACCGACGACGAGAAGACCGGTCGGGCGCTGGTCCGCAAGGCTCTCGAAGAGCCGATGCGGCAGATCGCGTTCAACGCCGGCTACGAGGGCGGCGTGATCGTCGAGCACACCCGCAAGCTCTTGGGTGGCATGGGCTTCAACGCCGCCACCGGGCAGTATGAGGACCTGATCAAGGCCGGCATCGCCGACCCTGCCAAGGTCACGCGCTCGACGCTGCAGAACGCGGCTTCAATCGCCTCGATGCTCATCACCACCGAGGCGCTCATCGCCGAGCGCAAGGAAGACAAGCCTGCCACGCCGCCCATGCCGGGCGGCGGCGACATGGACTTCTAGCGCAACCTGATCGCGTCAGGAGTGGAGGGGCGGTCCGGGAGGGCCGCTCCTCCGTCATGTCGGTGCAACTCGTCAGTCCCGCGGCTCGTGCCGACGCGGCCCGGTCGAGGTTCTCTGGCGGTTCGGGACCGCCGCTCGGTGCAATGCGCAGTGCGTTTGCGAGTTGCGCATTGCGCATTGCGTTCACGGCAAGTCTGGCGGCTCGCACTGGAGCGCTTCTGCTGAGCTCTCGGAGTTGCGCGGTCACGCCGAGCTCGGCACGATGCGCCTTGCGCATAGCGCATCGCGCTTCTCACTACCGTCCCCGCCGTGGACATCACTCGCGACCGGTTCCCCTCCGACTTCCTCTGGGGCGTGGCCACGTCGGCCTATCAGATCGAGGGGGCGGTCACCGAAGACGGCCGGGGGCCGACCATATGGGACGAGTTCTCCCACACCCCGGGCCGGACAAGGGACGGGGACACCGGCGACGTCGCCGCCGACCACTACCACCGCCTCCACCCCGATGTCGCCCTGATGGGCGACATCGGGGTGAACGCCTACCGGTTCTCCATCGCCTGGTCACGGTTGCTCCCCGACGGGGTGGGGCGCGTCGAGCCGAGGGGAGTCGCCTTCTACCGGGAGCTGTGCGAAGCGCTGCACGCCGCCGGGATCACCCCGGTCGCCACCCTGTACCACTGGGATCTTCCCGCGGTCCTGCAGGGGCGGGGAGGGTGGGGAGAGCGGGATTCCGTGGAGTGGTTCACCGAATACGCCGTCGCGGCCAAGGCGCATCTCGGGGATCTCGTGGCGCTGTGGACGACGATCAACGAACCGTGGTGTGCGGCCTTCCTCGGACACGGCTCCGGGGTGCATGCCCCGGGGCTGTCCGATCCGGCGTGCGCCTATCTCGCCGCTCACCACATGGTGCTGGCGCATCACTCGGCGGTGGGAGCGATGCGGCAGGTCTCTCCTCGACGCGACGACCGGTTCGGGGCGGTGCTCAACCTCATCCCCGCCCGGCCGGTCACCACGAGTGCCGCCGACACTCGGGCCGCCGACCTGGTCGATGTGATTCACAACCGGCAGTTCCTGGAGGGAGTGCTGCGGGGAACCTATCCGGCCGAGATCCGCGAGATGCACCAGCGTTTCGGAATCGCCGGGCGGATCGATCTCGCCGAGTTGAGCTCCCGGCGCGCTCCCTCCGACCTCCTCGGCGTCAACTACTACAACATCAACCACATCGCGTATCGGCCCGAGGCACCGGCACCCGGGGAGTATCCCGGGGCGGACGGGGCGGTGATCGTCCCTCCGCCGGGACGACTGACCGAGATGGGGTGGGGGGTTGAGCCCGAAGGCCTCGGGTGGATGCTGGATCGGGTGACCCGGGAGCATCCCGGGCTGCCGCTGTACGTGCTGGAGAACGGGGCCGCCTTCCCCGACGACCGCATGGTCGATGGCGTAGTCGACGATGCAAACCGCATCGAGTATCTGCGGCTGCATCTGGCGGTCCTGGCCGACTCGATCGCCGCAGGTGCCGACGTACGGGGGTACTTCGTCTGGTCGTTGCTCGACAACTTCGAATGGGCGCTGGGGTATTCGAAGCGTTTCGGGATCGTCGCCGTCGACCAGGCGACCGGCCACCGGGCGCTCAAGCGCAGCGGGTTCTGGTACCGCGATCTGATGCGCGGTCAGGGCCCTTCCAGCCAACCCGCCTCGAAGTAGGAATCGCGTCGTCGGGGATACTCGTCCTCGAGCATCGCCCACAGCGTGTGATCGAGCCAGGTGCCCCGCACCAGCACCTCCTCGCGCAGCAGACCCTCGTGGGTGAAACCGAGTTTCTCGGCCACGCGTTCGCTGGCGCGGTTCCCCACCGCGATTCGCAGTGTCACCCGATGGAGGGACAACTCGGAGAAGGCCACGTCGGTGACCCTGGCCGTCGCCTCGGTGGCAATTCCCGTTCCGGTTGCATCCGATCGGATCCAGTAGCCGATCTCGCCGCTTCGCTCCCGCTGCGACGTCTGCCACACCGAGATGTTCCCGAGGTGGTACCCGGGGTCGGGGCGCGGCCTGATGGCGAAGTCGAACGCCCGACCCTCCGTCCATGCGTTCCCGGACTCACGCAGGAAGCGCATCGCCTCGGCCCGGCCGTACGCGGGATGCGCCCAGGGGAGCCATTGCTCCAGTTCGGGGAGGGAGCCATCGATGGCGGCGAGCACGGAGAGGAGGTCCCGGCGGCGGAACGGGCGGAGTTCGAGCCGGGGTGTGAACCGCGAACGGGAGGAGATGGTGCGAGCCATTCTGCGGGAGCCTATCGCCGTACCATGACCGGATGCCCTCGCTGTGGGATCCCCTCTCGTCGCTCGCGCCGGTCGGCGCCATCCCGGGGATGCGCGCCGCCGTGCTGGTGCCGATCTACGAGGAGCAGGGGGCCCTGCGTCTGATCATGACCCGGCGACCGGACCACATGCGCAATCATCCGGGCGACGTGGTCTTCCCCGGTGGGATGATCGAACCCGGGGACGACGGTCCTACCGCGGCGGCGATCCGCGAGACCACCGAGGAGATCGGTCTGCCGCCGAAGAACGTGCTCGAGATCCTCGGGGCGCTGGAGCCGGTCCACACCCGATCGGCCACGATGAGGATCGTTCCGGTGGTCGCCCGGGTGGAGCGTCCGGCGGAGCTGGTGCCACATCCGGGCGAGGTGGCGGCGATCATCGAACCGCGCATCGTGGATCTGCTGCGCGACGAGGACTGGCGGACGAGCGCGTGGGGCGGGCGGACGATGTGGTTCTACGAGTTCCCCGATGGCGTGCTGTGGGGCGCCACCGCCCACATCGTGCGAATGCTCCTCGAGCACTTCCGGGCCGTACCCTGAAGCCATGCATCTCGGAGCGGACGAGCTCGTCGAGACCCTGCGCCGGGCGGGACTGCGTGCCACTGCGGCACGGCGGGCGGTGTGCGAGGTGGTGGCGACCCACCATGAGGAGCACCTCACGCCGGCTTCGATCGTCGCACATCTTTCCGGCCGGGTGGACCAGTCGACCGTGTACCGGACGCTGGAGGCCCTGGAGGGCGCCGGGGTGCTCGTCCACACCCATCTCGGCCACGGGCCGGCGGTCTACCACCTGACCGACGAGCCGGTCCACCAGCACCTGGTGTGCCGGCGCTGTGGGCGGACGATCGAGATCGGGTCGCCCCGACTGGCAGAGCTGCTGGCGGCGATCACCGACCAGACCGGTTTCGTGGCTGATCCGGCCCACTTCGCCCTCTCCGGTTTGTGCGCCGGATGCGCCGCCGCCGATCGATGAGGGTAGCGGGCGTCCTATCCTTATTGCGAACGGTTCGCAGGAAGGTGGCGGATGCACATCCCCGACGGGATCATCGACGGGACGACCTCGGCGGGCTACGCCGCGGTTGCCGCCGGGGGCCTCGGGGTGGCATTGCGCCGGACCGGGGCGTACCTGAGCGAGCGTGAAGTCCCGCTGGCGGCGCTGGTGGCGGCCTTCGTGTTCGCCGCACAGATGGTCAACTTCCCCGTCATCGCCGGGATGAGCGGCCACCTGCTCGGCGGGGTGCTCGCCGCCGTCCTGGTCGGGCCGGCCGCCGGCTTCGTGGTGCTGACGGTGGTCCTCATCGTCCAGGCGTTGGTATTTGCCGACGGTGGGCTGTCTGCCCTCGGGGTCAATGTGGTCGACATGGCGCTGGTGGGCGCAGTGGGCGGATATGCCGTGTTTGCGGTCACGGCGCGGCTCCTCGGGGGCATCCGGCGGCGGATCCCCTTGGCCGCGGCGGTCGCTGCATTCCTGTCAGTGCCGCTCGCCGCCGCCGGCTTCGTCCTGGCCTTCGCCATCGGCGGCACCGCGGGTGTGTCCCTGACCAAGTTGGCGGTGGCCATGCTCGGCTCGCACGTGCTGATCGGCGTGGGTGAGGCGGTGATCACCGGAGTGGTCGTCGGCGCGGTGATGGCCGGGCGGCCCGACCTGGTGTTCGGCGCCCGTCGTCTCGGTGAGGAGGTTGCGGCGTGACGATTGAGCCGAGGACCAAGCGATTCGTTCTTGGGGGTCTCCTGGTGGCGGTGGTCGTCGCCGCGGTGGTCAGCCAGTTCGCCTCTTTGCGTCCGGATGGGCTCGAGTACGTGGCCGACCAGCAGGGCTTCGCCGACAACACCATCGAGCATCCCGCGGCCGGGTCGCCGCTTGCCGACTACGGCGCAGGTGTCACCGACAACGGCGTTGTGGGCAAGGCGGTCGCCGGGCTGATCGGAGTCGCCGTCACCTTCGGCGTGGGGTACGGCTTGTTGTGGGCAGCGAACAGGAAACGACGCGGAGCAGGAACCTAGGTGTCGCGCAGCCACACCCACGCCCCCTATCACCACGGCGGCTCGGTGATCCACCGGATGGCGCCCCACCTGAAGATCATCGCCGCCTTCGGCTTCGTGGTTGCGGTGGTCATCACTCCCCGTGAGGCCTGGTGGGCATTCGGGGCGTACCTGGCCGGAGTGGTCGCCGTGTCGGTGGCGGCCCGGCTCCGCCCCGGATTTGTGGTCTTCAGGCTGGCGGTGATCCTTCCGTTTCTGGTGGCGGCCGCGAGCCTGCCCTTTCTGGAGGGCCCGCCGACGTGGCACGGGTTCTCGATAGAGGGCCTATGGGACCTGTGGAACGTGGCCGTCAAGGCGTCCCTCGGCGCATTCGCCTCGATCCTTCTGGCATCGACCACCGAGGCGCCCGACGTGGTCCGGGGCTTGGAGACGCTGCGTTTACCGCGAGCCCTCACCGCCATCATGGGCTTCATGGTCCGCTACTTGGATGTCGTCGGCGGGGAGCTGGCTGCCATGCGGGTCGCCATGCGGTCGCGCGGTTACCAGCCGCGCTGGCTTGGGGAGGTCGGAGCGCTCGCCAAGGGGATCGGTTCCCTGTTCGTGCGCTCCTTCGAACGGGGTGAGCGCGTCTACCGGGCGATGATCTCGCGGGGTTACGCCGGCCGGATGCCCTTGGAGGAAACGGTTCATGCGACGACGGCGATGATCGCCGCCTCGTTCGCCGTGCCCTTCGCCGCCGTGTGCGTCGCTCTGATCGCGATCGGATCGGCATGAGCGAGCCGACGATCGCGGTCACCGGCGTCGGGTTCGCCTATCCCGACGGCACCGTCGCACTGCGCGACGTCGATCTTCACATCCACCCGGGTGAGCGGGTCGCCCTGCTCGGCCCCAACGGCGCCGGGAAGACCAGCCTGGTGCTGCATCTCAACGGGATCACTCTCCCGCAGACCGGGTCCGTCCAGGTGTCGGGGATTCCGGTGACCGCGGAGACCGTCGGCGAGATCCGCCGCCGGGTGGGGCTGGTCTTCCAGGATCCCGACGACCAACTGTTCATGCCGACCGTGAGGCGCGACGTGGCTTTTGGGCCGCTCAACCTCGGTCTGGATCACGAGGCGGTGGCCGGCCGGGTGGCGGCCGCCCTGGCTGCGGTGGAGATCACCGAGTTGGCCGACCGTCCCCCGAACCATCTTTCGCTCGGGCAGCGGCGGCGGGCCGCCATTGCCGGAGTGCTCGCCATGGAACCGGAGATCATGGTGCTCGACGAACCGACCTCGAACCTCGATCCGGCGACGCGGCGCGAGCTGGCCGCCCTGCTGCTCCGTTTGCACGTGACCCTGCTCGTGGTGACCCATGACCTGCCGTTCGCCCTCGAGGTGTGCGAACGTGCGGTGATCATCGACCACGGAGCGATCGTGGCCGACGGACCCACCCGGCGACTCCTCGCCGACGGGGTGCTCATGGCGGCCCATCGGCTCGAGCTTCCCTACGGGATGGCGCTTTCGGGGGAGTGATCCTCGCGTCCACGGTCTCATCCGTTTCTTGGGTTGCTCTCAGGGCGCCTTGTCGCCGCCCTGGCAGAGTCCCGGCATGACGGCGCTCAGAAACGACACCCTCCGGTCGGCGTCGCCGCCGGCGCGGCGACTCTCCCCAGTCGCCGCGCCGGCACTTCCTCCTCCCGGCCCGCCCCGTCACTGGTGCGGGGTTTCGATCTCGGAGGCTGCCGGCGATCACCGTCGCGGTCGTCGCCGCCATGTGGGTGGTCCTCGACGGCCCCGGCCGGCTGGTGGGGCCGGGCCGCTGGCTGACCGGCATGGGCCGGCTCGCCGCCCTCGATGGCACCCGGGCGGTGCCGGTCGACCTGGTGTTGATCTCCCGGGTCCCCTGGTGGAGCGCCGCTATGGGATGGCTCGGCTCCACATCTGGCATCGGTGGACGGGTTCGCCGCGGTGACCCTGCTGGCGCTGCACGCGGCGGCGAGCACGCTCGGGTACGCCGGATCTGCAGCGATCGACTCCATGCAGTCGGCCCTCGTCGCCGCCCGGCTGTGATCCGCCGGTAGAAGTTGGCACTCTGCGCCTGCAGCGCCGACTCCCGGTAGATCGGGGTCGCCGCTCTTCGTCCATGTGAACGCCTTGCACTCGATTGCCACCTTGGAGACGGAGTCGACCAGGTCGAACCGATGTGGCTTCGCGGGGGATCCGATCGGGATCGCAACTTCCCGGCGGAGCTGCAGGTTGAAGTGGTCCGCCATGTTGGTTGAAACCTTGGGTAACTCGTTACTCATCACTCACTACTCGCTACCCCCACCACCAGACGAACAGCGGGGCGAGCACCACCGCGGGGAGCATGTTGGCTACCCGCACCTGCTTGAGGTCGAGCAGGCGGAGGGCTATCCCCAGCAGGAGGATTCCCCCGGCGGCGCCGAGGGCTTCGAGCATCGGATCGGTGAGCAGCCCATCGAGGGCACCGGCAGCGAGGGCGATCCCCCCCTGGATGACGGCGACGGTCACCGCCGATACCGCCACCCCCCAGCCGTAGACCGCGGCGAAGGCGATCGAGGCGAATCCGTCGAGCGCCGCCTTGACCAGCAACAACTGGGCGTCGCCGAGGCCGTCCTGGATCGATCCCACGATGGTGAGCGGACCCACACAGAACACCAGCGAGGCGATGACGAACCCGTCCACGAACCGCCCATGATCGGGCTCGAGATCGACGGCTTCCGGCACCTCGACGTCGAGATCTGCGCCGGCTCCCCCGAAACGTGCTTGCAGCATCGCTCCCAGCCGGTACAGCCCGGCCTCGATTCCGATCAGCTCGCCGATCAGCGCTCCCGCCAGCACCGCCCCCAGGACGAGGGGGAACTGGTCGGTGGGGAGCAGCTCCCGCACTCCGATGGCGGCAGTGGCCAGCCCCAGGGTGGCCAGCACCGTCGTCCGGACGTTCTCGGGGAAGCGGCGCCCGGCGACGGCGCCGATGGCGGTGCCGGCGAGTACCGCCGCCACGTTGGTGATGGTCCCCACCGGCAGGTGCATCCTCAGCGCTCCCGCCGGAATGTGGCCGCCGCCTCGAACCGCACGCGGAAGTCCTCGTCGGCGGCGGACAGGACGAGCCGGTCCCGGCTGGGGCCGATCCCGATCTCGGCGATCGCCCGTACCGCCCGCCATCGGGTCCAGGCGTCGTCGTCGTCGAGGGCCTGCTCGAAGAGCGGGCGGTAGTCCTCGGACTCCAGGTCGGCGGCGGCGTCCACCGCCGCCCGGCGGACGATCCGTGATCTGTCCCGGTAGCCGGTGACCAGCGCCGCCTTGGCCACCTCGACCTCGCCGGAGAGAGCGAGCGTCACCACCGCGGCGCGCCGCCGCCGGGGGTCGTCGGATCCGAGGGCTTCCACCAGCAGGGTTCGATGGTCGGGGTGATCCGGGTCCATGAGGTGGAGGTCCTCGGCTCGGGCGGGTCCGGAGGCGAGGTGGCCGGCCTCGTCGAGCAGCTCTTCGCGAGTGCGCGCCGGCTCGGTCGATCCTGCCCCGCTCCAGAACAGCTCGGTGACCGTGGCGAGTACCTCGTCGAGACGGTCTTCCCAGGCGGCGGCCCGCTGCAGCCCGACCGTGACGAAATCGCCGGCCACCATGACGTCGGTCACGTCGAGATCCTCCATTAGGGTCGCCACCCTGGGGTCGTCGATCTCCTCGCCGCGGCGATGCCACACCCCGGGGGCGGCGGCGCCGCCCACGTTGAACTTGACCTTGCGCGGATGCGGGGTCTGCTCGGGGATCACCGGACCGTCGAACGCCCGGTCGAACACGGTGGCGCGCCTGGTGGAGGACCCGATGACGGCGATGCGGTAGCGGCCGTCCCGGATGCCGTGGGCGAGCATCAGTCCGTGGCCGAGGTCGTGTTCCCACCATCCGACGGCGAGGTGGGGGGTCACGATGTCCGAGAGCTTGGCGGCGTCCTCGTCGTTCCACGGCCGGGCGGAGAAGAAGCGCTTCAGGGCGCTCTTGAAGGCGACCAGCACCTCGAACGGCAGATGGACCGCCACCTCGGTGGTGAGGTGATTGGAGGCGAGGCCGACCAGATCGTGCTCGGCGACGGCGGCCCGGGCGGCGGTCTCGGGGTCCATGGGGGCAATGTAGGCGGTTGCCCGTTGCCGGGTTCTTCTCCCCTCCCATTCCGATGGGAGGGGTTGGGGGAGGGCAGCGACCCTGGAGGAGCCGTCAGTCACGGCAGAGCGGTCCACCCGCCTCGCTACGATCCGGCGCCGTGGAACGCAAGACGGTCTTTTCGGGTCTGCAGCCGACGGGCAACGTGCATGTCGGCAACTACCTCGGGGCGCTGCGCAACTGGGTGAAGCTCCAGGACGACTACGACTGCATCTACTGCATCGTCGATCTGCATGCCATCACCACCGAGTACGACATTGCCCATTTCGCCAACGACCGGCGTGGCGCCGCCAAGGTGCTGATGGCGTGCGGGGTCGATCCGGAGCGATCGCTGTTCTACTACCAGAGCCAGGTGCCCCAGCACACCGAGCTGGCCTGGATCCTGGGGACGATCACCGGCACCGGGCAGCTGAGCCGGATGACCCAGTTCAAGGACAAGGCCGACAAGGCCGGTTCCAACCTCGGCCTGTTCGCCTACCCGGTGCTGATGGCGGCGGACATCCTCCTGTACCGGGCCGACGCGGTCCCGGTGGGCGAGGACCAGAAGCAGCACCTCGAGCTGACCCGCGACCTTGCCGAGCGTTTCAACTCGCGCTTCGGTGATGAGTTCCCCGTTCCCGACCCGATCATCCCCGAGCACGGCGCCCGGGTGATGTCGCTGCAGGACCCGACGGCGAAGATGTCGAAGTCGGATCCCGACGAGGGCAGCCGCATCCTGGTGCTCGACGACCCCGACACGATCCGCGCCAAGCTGAAGCGGGCGGTCACCGATTCCGGCAGCGAGGTGCGCCTCGACTGGGAGACCAAGCCCGGGGTGTCGAATCTCATCGAAATGATGTCGCTCTTCACCGGCACGGCGATCGCCGACATCGAAGCCGAGTACGGATCCGGGGGGTACGGGAGGTTCAAGGAGGCGGTGGCCGAGGCGGTGATCGCCGGACTCGCCCCGATCCGCTCCGCCTACCGGAACCTCGACGATGCCGAGGTCGAGCGGCTCATGCAGCGGGGAGCCCTCGACGCCAGGACCAAGGCGGAGGGGTTCCAGCAGAAGGTGCGCAAGCGGGTGGGATTGGCCGGTTGAGCGGAGCTCAACCGGCCAGCAGCGTGCAGCGTGCAGCATCGGCACCGACCACTACCGGGGTCACTCGATGTTGGTCTGAGAGGAAACCGGTCCGTAGAGCAGTCTCTTGACCTCGTGAGCCTTGCGGCTCACCTCGTCGGGCGCATCATCGGGCAGGTATCCAAGATCGCGCGACAGCTCCAGGTGATTCTGCAGTTCGCTGGCGCTTCCTGAGGCAATCGAAAGGAACCTGTTTAGGTCGGGTCGCGAGGCTCTGCCACAGCCCTCGGCTTTGTGCGCTCCGATCGATGCTGCAGCTCTTCGGAGCTGCGACGACATCCCGAGTCGCTCCGACGCGGGGAAGCTGACGGTGAGGCGATACACCTCCAAGGCGAGGGCGTGCGCCCTCTGCCAGGCGATCAGGTTTCGGTAGTCCCGCACGGGAGTCCGGTATCTCTTCTCGCCGGTGAGGTCACCGGAGTTGTCCGCCTGGGGGCGCGACTTGGCGTGTTGCCAAACGGCAAGCTGCACGCTGCTCCCGTCGCTACTCTCCGCCACGGGCGGAGGGAGCTCATGGACATCGACATCGGCATCGGCAAGACCGGCCGTCGCGCCTGGAGCCTCGACGACATCGCCATCGTCCCCAGCCGACGGACCCGCGACCCCGACGACGTCGACATCAGCTGGGAGATCGACGCCTACCGGTTCGAGCTGCCCATGCTCGCCTCGGCCATGGACTCGGCGGTGAGTCCCGCCACCGCAATCGCGATCGGACGCCTCGGCGGCCTCGGCGTGCTCAATCTCGAGGGGCTGTGGGTCCGCTACGCCGATCCCGAGCCGCACTTCGCCGAGATCGCCGAGCTCCCCGCCGAGAAGGCCACCCGCCGGATGCAGGAGATCTACTCGCAGCCGATCGACCCCGATCTCATCGGGCAGCGCATCGGCGAGATGAAGAAGGCGAGGATCACCACCGCGGCCAGCCTGACTCCGCAGCGGGTCGCCGAATACGCCCCGCTGACGGTCAGGGCGGGCCTCGACCTGCTGGTGATCCAGGGCACGGTGGTGTCGGCCCAGCACGTCTCCACCCGCACCGAGCCGCTCAATCTGAAGGAGTTCGTTTCCGGGTTCGATCTTCCGGTGATCGTCGGGGGTTGCGCCTCGTTCTCCACCGCCCTGCACCTGATGCGCACGGGTGCGGTTGGCATCCTCGTCGGGGTGGGACCGGGTGCGGCCTGCACGACTCGAGGGGTGCTCGGGGTCGGAGTTCCCCAGGCGACCGCGATCGCCGACGCCGCCGGAGCGCGGAGCCGCTACCTGGACGAGGCGGGCCGCTATGTCCACGTGATCGCCGACGGGGGGATGCGCACCGGCGGCGACATCGCCAAGGCGATCGCCTGCGGCGCCGACGCGGTGATGCTCGGCTCTCCGATCGCCGCCGCCGCCGAGGCCCCCGGGCGCGGCTTCCACTGGGGCATGGCCACCTTCCATCCCTCGCTGCCCCGGGGCGCCCGGGTGGCGGTAGGGGAGTTGGGGACGCTCGAGGAGATCCTGCTCGGACCGGCCCACGACACCGACGGCCGGCGCAACCTGTTCGGCGCCCTCCGGGTGTCGATGGCCACCACCGGCTACGCCGACCTCAAGGAGTTCCAGAAGGCCGAGGTGATGGTCGCCCCGGCGCTCATCACCGAGGGCAAGGGCCTGCAGCGCCAGCAGCGGGTCGGCATGGGGTGATGGCTCCCGCAGACCTCGACCGGGTGCTGGTGATCGATTTCGGAGCGCAATACGCCCAGCTGATCGCCCGGCGGGTTCGCGAGGCCCACGTGTTCTCCGAGATCGTTCCCCGTGACATCACGGCCGCCGAGATAGCCGCCCGGGCGCCGATCGGCATCATTCTCTCGGGAGGACCGGCCTCGGTGTACGCCGACGACGCCTATGTGATCGACGGGGCGATCCTCGAACTCGGGTTGCCGGTGCTGGGCATCTGTTACGGGCATCAGGTACTTGCCCATTCGCTCGGCGGTGACGTGGTCCGCACCGAGAACGCCGAATTCGGCCGCACCGAACTCCGCTCGCTCGGCGATTCGACCCTGCTCGAGGGTCTTCCCGAGCGCCAGGCGGTGTGGATGAGCCACCGCGACGCGGTGGTCAAGGCGCCGCCGGGCTTCCGGGTTATCGCGGCGACGGAGGCCTCGCCGGTGGCGGCGATGGAGGACCTGGAGCGGCGCCTGTGCGGCGTCCAGTTCCATCCCGAGGTCGGTCACACCCCGCGCGGCCAGGACATGCTCAAGCGCTTCCTCTACGACGTATGTGGAGCCCGCCCCACCTGGACTCACCTGGGGATCATCGAGCAGGCCGTCGGGAGCATCAGGGAACAGGTGGGCGATGCCCGGGTGATCTGCGGCCTCTCCGGAGGGGTCGATTCGGCGGTGGCCGCCGTGCTGGTGCACCGGGCGGTCGGTGATCGCCTCACCTGCGTGTTCGTCGACCACGGGTTGCTCCGGGCCGGCGAGGGCGAGCAGGTCGAAGCCGCCTTCCGCGAGCACCACGACATCGATCTCATCCATGTGCGCGCCGCCGACCGGTTCCTCGACGCCCTCGTCGGGGTGACCGATCCCGAAGAGAAGCGGATCATCATCGGGGAGACCTTCATCCGGGTGTTCGAGGAGGAGGCCGACAAGATCGCCGACGCCCGGTTCCTGGTCCAGGGCACCCTCTACCCCGATGTCATCGAATCGGGCACCCGGGATGCCGCCAGGATCAAGAGCCACCACAACGTCGGGGGACTCCCCGAGGACATGGACATGGAGCTGGTCGAGCCGTTGCGGGACCTGTTCAAGGACGAAGTGCGAGCGGTGGGCGAGGAGCTCGGGCTGCCCGAGGCGATCGTATGGCGACAGCCCTTCCCCGGCCCGGGTCTGGCAGTGCGGATCATCGGCGAGGTGACCCGGGAGCGGCTGGAGATCCTCCGCTCGGCCGACACGATCATCACCGAGGAGATCCGCCGCGCCGGGCTCGAGCGGGAGGTCTGGCAGGCGTTCGGGGTGCTTCCCGCGATCCGATCCGTCGGCGTGCAGGGGGACGAGCGAACCTACGCATATCCGCTGATCCTTCGGGCGGTGTCCTCTGAGGATGCCATGACCGCGGACTGGGTGCGCCTCCCCTATGAGGTGCTCGAGCGGATCTCCTCCCGGGTGATCAACGAGGTCCCCGGGATCAATCGGGTGGCCTACGACGTCTCTTCGAAGCCGCCGGCCACCATCGAGTGGGAGTGAAGCCGTCGGCCAGTGGCCGACGGCGGCAATAGGTGGCACGCCACCGGCGTGCCACCGCGATGAGCGATGGGTGAAGTCGGGCTGAGGGCCGATCGAAGGGTTGCCCGGATTTCGCTCATCGCCCATCGCTCCAGGATTCATTGCACGACGGACCCGGTATTCGCCCTCCTCAAGGGTTCTTCTCCCTCTTCCGATACCTCCAGAGCATCTCCACCAGCCCGAGGTGATCGTGTCGGCGTATAGAGAAGATCTCGAACTCCAGCGGCTCTTCGCGGGAGAAGTAGAGGAGCGCGCCGCTCGTCTCGTCGCCGGAGCCGAGCGTCTCTCCGACGGCGGCCTCCCGCCGGAGGCTCTCACCGACATGTTCCGGGAGGGTCACACGATCAAGGGCACCGCCCGGATGATGGGCTACAGCGCCATCTCCGATGCCGGGAAGCTGCTCGAAGACGCCTGGAGGTCGTTGCGCGACGACGAAATCCCCTCCGATGCACGCCTCGCCGACGCTCTCGGACATCTGGCGACTGAGTTGATCTCCGCGGTCGCCGCCGACCCGAGCACCGGGACACCGGGTCTTGCCGCGGGGATGCGGGAGCTGCGCCGCCAGCTCCAGGGCGACCGGCTTGCCATCGAGGAACTGCTTCCCGACGGAGTTCCGGGCCCGAGCCGTACCGACTTCGGGGACCTCGGTGGTCTTCTCGGAAACCTCGACTCGTGGGCCTTCGGTGAGAACACCCGGGTCAACGCCGCCAGCCTGTTTCGATTGATCAATGAGATCTGCTCGCTGCGGGTGGACGCCGAAGCGGTGGTGGGCATGGTCGGCGAGGTCACCCGGTCCCTCGGCAAGCCCGCCGAGCTGGACGCCGCCCTGACGCAGCTGCACACCCTGGTGCAGAGCAACGAGAAGGCCGTCGTCGATCTGCAGACCCGGGCGGTCGATCTGGCGGCGACCCCGCTCAGCGAGATCACCGGCACGTATGCCCAGCTGGTGAGGTACGTGGCGCGCAAGGTCGGCAAGGAGATCCGGTTCGAACTCGTCGGCGACCAGTTCGCCGCCGATCGGCAGGTTCTGGAACGATTGTCCGACCCCCTTCGCCACCTGCTGGTGAACGCGGTGCACCATGGTGTCGAGCCGCCCGCGGAGCGCGCCGCCTCGGGCAAGCCGCGCACCGCCACCCTGTCGCTGCGGGCGGATGTGACCGACCATCGCCTCTCGATCGTCGTCGAGGACGACGGTCGCGGCGTCGATTGGAACGCGGTTCGCCGGGCGGCGATCAGGCGTGGACTGCTCCCCGAGGGGGAGAGGTCCGACACCGAGGCGCTGCGATCCCTGCTGTTCGCACCCAACTTCTCGACCACCATCCCCGGAGAGCTCGTAGGAGACGGACAGGGTCTCGCTTCGGTGGCTCAAGCCGTCGAGGCCCTGCACGGCAGCCTGATGTTCGAGACGGAGCCGGGCCGGGGCACGCGCATCACGATCACGGTGCCGACCAGTCGCGCCCTTCAGGACGCCGTACTGATCACCGCCGCCGGTCAGACCTGGGGAATCCCCGAGATCGCAGTGCTCGACAACCTTTCCCTGCAATCGGTCGAACTCGTCGAGACGCCGCAACGCACCGAGATGACCTGGGAAGGAACCACTCTCCCCGTGATGTCGTTTGCCGATGCCGTCGGTCTCCGGGAGACGGGGGAGCTCTCCCGGGTCCTGGTGATCGCCAGCCCGGTCGGGCCGGTCGGTTTCATGGTCGTCGACGAATTCGGCCGCAGACAGGTGGCGGCCAGGGAACTCGGGCCGGTGTTGGACGGCGTGCCCCACCTCACCGGCGCGGCGCTGCTCGGCGGCGGCGACGTCGTGGTGCTCGTCGATCCAAGCCGGCTCGCCGAAAGGGCCCGCGCCGTCTCCGAAACTCATGGTCCTCGCCACCGGGTCCTGGTCATCGACGACTCCCGCGGCGCCCGTCAGGTGGTCGGAGGCGCCCTCGGGTCGGCCGGGTTCGAGGTCGACCTCGCCGGCAGCCCCACCGAGGCGCTGTCGGTGTTGGCCGAGCAGGAGTTCGACGCGATCGTCATGGACTACGTGCTGCCCACCATGGACGGCGCCACGCTGGCGGCCCGGGTGCGGGAGCTCGGCATCACCGCCCCGATCGTGATGCTCTCGGGGGCAGCCACCGCCGAGGATCAGAGCCGGGCACTCAAGGCAGGGGCCGACGCCTATCTCGACAAGGACGATGTTCGCAAGGGCGCCCTCGCCGCGGTGATCCACGATCTGATCCAGGCGGCGTGAAGAAGTTCTGAGATCTGAGTCATGAGTCATGAGTGAGACGTGCGCCACTCATTAATCACCACTCATTGATCACCACTCAGTACTCGGTACTGATAACTACAAGCCTGCGATTTCCTTCGGGACCTCGACCTACACTTGCTCCATGCCCGTCGATTCGCCGTTGTTCGACGACCTCAATCCCACCCAACGCGAGGCCGTCGCCGCCACCGAGGGGCCGGTGCTGGTGGTCGCCGGCGCCGGATCGGGCAAGACCCGGGTGCTCACGTACCGGATCGCCCATCTGATCCGCGACCTCGGGGTCTCGCCGTACTCCATCCTGGCGATCACGTTCACCAACAAGGCCGCCAACGAGATGAAGGAGCGGGTGGCACAACTCGTCGGCGGGGTGTCGCGGGGCATGTGGGTGTCCACGTTCCATTCGGCGTGCGTGCGAATCCTGCGCCGGGATGCCTCGGTGCTCGGTTACAAGTCGCAGTTCACGATTTACGACGATCTCGACTCCCGTCGCCTCATCGAGTACTGCGTCCGTGAGCTCGACCTCGATACCAAGCGCTATCCCCCGAAGGGAATCAGGGCGGCGATCAGCAAGGCGAAGAACGAGCTGGTCGATTTCGAGTCCTTTGCCGCCCAGGGCTCCGGGCCGTACCACGAGAGGGTTGCCGAGGTGTATCGGCGGTATCAGCAGCGTCTCCTCGAAGCGTCGGCGATGGATTTCGACGATCTTCTAATGGTGACGGTCGAGTTGTTCGGCGCCTTCCCCAAGGTGCTCGAGCACTACCAGGACCGATTCCGCTACGTCCTGGTCGATGAGTACCAGGACACCAATCGCGCTCAGTACCGCCTGGTGCAGCTGCTCACCGGCAAGTCGCACAACCTGTGCGTGGTTGGCGACTCGGATCAGAGCATCTACGCCTTCCGTGGTGCCGACATACGCAATATCCTCGAGTTCGAGCGCGACTACCCGGCGGCGCAGGTGATCGTCCTCGACCGCAACTACCGCTCACCGCAGACCATCCTCGATGCGGCGAACGCGGTCATCTCCAACAACGGAGGGCGCAAGCCCAAGCATTTGTGGACCGACCTCGGTACCGGTCAACCGGTCACCGTCTATCGAGCCGAGGACGAGCACGACGAAGCGGCGTTCATCGCCGAACAACTCGGTGCCCTCGAGGATCAGGGGTTGCGGTTGTCGGATGCCGCGATCTTCTACCGGACCCACGCCCAGTCACGGGTGCTGGAGGAGGTGATGGTTCGCTACGGGATCCCCTATCAGGTGATCGGCGGGCCCAAGTTCTACGACCGCCGCGAGATCAAGGACGTCATGGCCTACTTGAAGGCGATCGTCAATCCCAGCGACACCGTGGCGATGAAGCGGATTCTCAACGTGCCCAAGCGGGGGATCGGCGACACCTCGGTCGGGCACATCGACCGGATCGCCGAGGCCGAGCGGGTCACCTTCTTTGAGGCGCTGGCCCGGGCCGCGGAGAATCCCCGGCTCTCCGCCCGGGCGGTGAACGCCATCGCCGAGTTCATGGCCCTGATGAACCTGCTGGTCGGCGCCGCCGCCGAGGGGCCCCGCGCAGCGCTCCAGGCGGTGCTCGACGACACCGGGTATCTGACGGACCTGGAACGTGAGGGAACCATCGAGGCGCTGGGGAGGGTGGAGAACCTCCGGGAGCTGGTGTCGGTGGCCGCCGAGTTCGAGGAGAGCGGGCCGCTCGCCGATTTCGGAGACGAACGCTGGGATGAGATGGATGGGCTCCGCCGTCTGGAGCTGTTCTTGGAATCGGTTGCCCTGGTATCCGACGTGGATGCGCTGGAAGAATCGGGTGCGGTGACGCTGATGACATTGCACAATGCCAAGGGGCTGGAGTTTCCGGTGGTATTCATCGCCGGCATGGAAGAAGGGGTGTTTCCCCACATGCGCAGTCTCGGCGACCCGCAGCAACTTGAGGAGGAGCGCCGACTCGCCTACGTCGGCATCACCCGCACCAAGCAGTTCCTGTTCCTCACCCATGCCACCACCCGCAACCTCTTCGGGGCAACCAACTACAACTCGCCGAGCAGATTCCTCGGTGAGATTCCCGACGGCTTGATGGCGGAGGCGGACAAGAGGGCGCGCCGGCCCGACCGGGAGGCCGCTCAGCCCCGACCCACCCTGGGCGGCGGCGACGTCGCCGGCGGCGATCGGATCCGCCACCGCCAGTGGGGCCTGGGGACGATCGTGTCGATCGACGGTGAAGGAGATCGTGCCGAGGCCATCGTGAGGTTCGACGAAGCCGGCGAGAAGCGGTTGCTGCTCGCCTGGGCGCCATTGGAGAGAGCGTGAGCATCTCGCTCGCCGAAGCAACCCTCCGTCTGCTCGCCGCCGCAGCTCTCTCGGGAGTGATCGGACTGGAACGGGAGGTCGCCCAGAAGACGGCCGGACTGCGCACCCACATGCTGGTGGGCCTCGGGGCAGGACTGTTCACCCTTCTCGGAGCCGAGGCCTTCCCCACCTCCGATCCCGCCCGGGTCGCCGCTCAGGTGGTCGCCGGCGTCGGGTTCCTCGGCGCCGGGGCGATCTTCCGCCACGGACTCAACGTGAAGGGTCTGACCACCGCCGCCGGTCTGTGGACGGTGGCCGCGGTAGGCATGGCCGCCGGTGTGGGGTGGTACGCGGTCGCCCTCGCCGCCACCTTCGTGACCATCGTGGTCCTCTACGTCTTCTGGTTGATCGAGTGGCTGTTGCGGGGCCGCAGCGATCAGGCGACCGCCCTGGTCGACGTCTTCACCGCCGACCCGGAGAGCGCCGAGCGAGTCGCCGCCGCCGCCGACAGACTGGTGCGACCCGGCGGTCGGGTGGCCATCCGCCAGATCGGGGCGGATGGTGCCGCCATCCGGGTGTACGTGGATCCGAAGCGGGCCGACGCCGCCATCGTGGCGTTAAAGATGATCGAGGACGTTGTCCGGGTGGCCCGGATGGACTCGTAGAGTCGCCAGTCGCCAGCCGCCGGTCTTCGACAAGAGTCTTGCGAGCAGCCGGTAGCGGGCAGCCGGTAGCAGGCAGCCGGAAGCCGGGTAACGGGTAACCTCTTGACGCCATGCCGCGCCGCATCCTCATTGCCAAGCCCGGCCTCGACGGACACGACCGGGGGGCCAAGGTCATCGCCCGAGCATTACGCGACGCCGGGTGCGAGGTGGTCTATTCGGGCCTCCATCAGACCCCGGAGCAGATCGTCGAGACCGCCATCCAGGAAGACGTGGCGGGCATCGGCCTCTCGGTGTTGTCGGGGGCGCACATGACCCTGTTCCCCCGGGTGGTCGAGCTGCTCCGGGAGCGGGATGCCGCCGACATCGTCGTGTTCGGGGGCGGGATCATCCCCGCGGGGGACATCATGACGCTCAAGGGCCAGGGCCTGGCGGAGATCTTCACACCGGGGACGCCGCTCGCCACGGTGGTCGAGTGGGTGAACGCCCACATCGCCGAACGATGAGGCAGGAATCGCTGCCCGCTGCCCGCTGCCCGCTACCCGCTGGAGACATCAACGTGTCCGGGACACGAGTGCGTCTCCTTCGAACGTCGACTGTCCAGTGTCGAATGTCAGCCGAGAGCAGCGAGGCATTCTGATGGACCTCTTCGAGTTTCAGGGCAAGTCGCTGCTTTCCCGGACGGGGGTGGCGGTGCCGGAGGGACGGGTGGCCCGCACCCCCGCCGAGGCGCGCGCTGCCGCCGTCGAACTGGGCGGCCGGGTGGTGGTCAAGGCCCAGGTCCAGGTGGGTGGCCGCGGCAAGGCCGGCGGCATCAAGTTGGCCGAAGGTCCGGAGGAGGCCGAGGAGGGCGCCGCGGAGATACTCGGCATGGACATCAAGGGGCACACGGTCCGCGTCCTCTGGGTCGAGAAGGCGTCGGACATCGCCGCCGAGTATTACGTCTCGTTCACGCTCGATCGCGCTGCCCGCAAGCATCTGGTGATGCTGTCGGCGATGGGCGGCATGGACATAGAGGCCGTCGCTGCCCAGTCACCCGAGAAGGTGGTGCGGATGCACGTCGATCCCGTGCTGGGGCTGACCAACTGGCAGGCATCCGAGCTGGTGTATCGAGCCGATCTCGACCGGACCACCGCCCGCAAGTCGGCGGCTGCGCTCCGCTCCATCTACCAGGCGTTCGTGACCCTCGACTGTGATCTGGTCGAGGTGAATCCGTTGATCCTCACCAAGGCCGGCGAGGTGATCGCACTCGACGCGAAGGTGACCCTCGATTCGAACGCGTTCTTCCGTCATCCGGACTTCGAGGCCTTCCGCGACGACTTCACCCCCGACCCGATCGAGGAGATGGCGCGGCAGCGGGATCTCAACTTCATCAAGCTCGACGGCTCGGTGGGCATCATCGGGAATGGCGCCGGCTTGGTGATGTCGACACTCGATGTCGTCTCGCTGGTGGGCGGGAAGGCGTCCAACTTTCTCGACGTCGGTGGTGGCGCCGATGCCGAGACGATCACGAATGCGCTGGACGTCCTCACCAACGACCCAACTGTGCGCTCCGTGCTCATCAACATCTTCGGCGGCATCACTCGCTGCGATCTCGTGGCGCAGGGAATCGTCACTGCCCTCGGCGACCTCGATCTCCCCTGGCCGCTGGTAGTGCGACTCGACGGGACCAATGCCCGCGAGGGGCGAGAGATCCTCGGCACGGTGGTGTCGGACCGGGTGGTCGCCGCGGCGACGATGCGTGAGGCGGCCGAGCAGGCAGTAGCCCTGGCCGGAGGGCACTGATGGCGATCTACATCGACAACTCCACCCGCCTGCTGGTCCAGGGCCTGACCGGAGCGCAGGGGAGATTCCACGGCTTTCGCAACCGGGACTACGGCACCAACCTGGTCGCCGGGGTGACCCCGGGCAAGGGAGGCACCGATCTCGACGGCGTGCCGATCTTCGACAGCGTTGCCGAGGCGGTGGACGCCACGGGAGCCAACACCTCCATGGTGTTGGTGCCGCCGGCATTCGCTCCCGACGGGATCCTCGAAGCGGCCGCCTGCGTCGGCATCGACCTCATCGTGGCGATCACCGAGGGCATCCCGGCCCAGGACGAGGCGAGGGTCTTCAACTACCTGCGCCAGACGAGCGACACCGTCCTGATCGGGCCCAACTGCCCCGGCCTGATTTCCCCCGGCAAGGCAAATGTGGGAATCACGCCGCACGAGATCACGCTGCCCGGGAACGTCGGCGTGGTGAGCCGCTCGGGGACCCTGACCTACCAGGCGATTCATGAGCTCACCATCCGGGGGATCGGACAGTCGACCTGCATCGGCATCGGGGGCGACCCGGTTCCCGGTACCTCCTTCATCGACGTCCTCGAGAGGTTCGAGGCGGATGCGGAGACTGTGGCCGTGGTCATGATCGGCGAGATCGGCGGCAGCGCCGAGGAACAGGCTGCGGCCTTCATCGCCGACCATGTCACCAAGCCGGTGGTCGGCTACATAGCCGGGTTCACCGCTCCCCCGGGGCGGAAGATGGGCCACGCCGGGGCGATCATCTCGGGGTCGAGCGGGACCGCGGCGGCCAAGCAGGCGGCGCTCGAGGCGGCCGGGGTCCGCGTGGTCGACGATCCGACGCTGATCGGGGAGGCTGTGGAGGCGCTGCTCTGAGGCGCTGCGGTCAACGGCGCGGCCGGCAGGCGACGCGCCCGCAGCCGGAGCAGAGATGGTCCGTGCCCACCGCGGGCGGCCTGACTCCCGGATCACGGTGACCGAGTTCCTCGCCGGGCTCAGCATCGGCCTCGGCGCCGGCCTGGCTCCGGGCCCGCTACTTGCCCTGGTCGTCACCACCAGTCTGGAGCGAGGCTTCGGCGCCGGAGTGCGGGTGGCCGTTGCCCCCCTCATCACCGATCTCCCCATCGTGGCGCTCTCGGTCTGGGTGGCGGCCTCCATCTCGGCGACGGCAGTACGCGCGCTGGGCGTGGGCGGGGGATTGCTGGTCGCGGCGGTGGGCGTGCACACCGCGCTGCGCGCCCAGAGCACCGAGGCGGCGGTGCCGCCGGCGGGTGGCGACATGCTGCGAGGCGTGGCCGTCAATGCCCTCAGTCCCCACCCCTGGATCTTCTGGCTGGTCGCCGGCGGCCCCCTATTGGTGGCGGCCTGGGGTCGGGCGCCCTTCTTCGGCGTCGCCTTCCTCGCCGGCTTCTACGGGCTGCTGGTCGGCTCCAAGATCGCAGTGGCGGCGGTCGTGGCCCGCACCGCTCGGAACCTCAGCCCGGCGTGGCGGGGGCGGCTCGTGGTCGGCGGAGCGGCACTCCTCGTCGCCGGCGGAATGGTCCTGGTCTGGGAGGGCCTCTCCGGTCGGCTGTGAGGTCGGGAGGACTACCGTTTCGAGCGATGGCCTCCCGTTCCGATTCCCACTGGCCGACGGCCGGACCGCTGATCATCGGCCTCGGCGGTGGATCGGGTTCCGGGAAGACCACCATCGCCCACTCCATCGTCGATGCGATCGGCTCCGGCTCGGTGGCCCTGATCCAACACGATGCCTACTACCGCGATCAGACGCATCTCCCGCTCGAGGAACGGGCGAAGGTCAACTACGACCACCCCGACTCTCTGGAGACCGATCTCCTCGTGCACCATCTTCGCGAGCTGCTGGCTGGGCGTCCGATCGACCGCCCGGTCTACGACTTCACCGTCCACAATCGCTCTGCCGACACGGTGCGCGTCGAGCCGTGCCCCGCGGTGATCGTCGAGGGAATCCTCGTGCTCTACGAGTCGACCCTGCGTGCATTGATGGACCTCAAGGTCTATGTCGACACCGATGCCGATCTCCGCCTGGCCCGCCGTTGGGGTCGCGACATCACCGAGCGGGGGCGCACCTTCGACTCGGTGCGGGAGCAGTACTTGGGCACCGTGCGCCCGATGCACCTGCAGTTCGTCGAGCCCTCGAAGCGGTATGCCGACATAGTCATCCCCGAGGGCTACAACCTGGGCGCGGTCGGGACGGTGATC